>Ga0307445_10001413_pt1 | contig 13527 bp, 12 predicted proteins | sample SalMarSW160330MG_FD_202147 | JGI IMG/M metagenome (GOLD analysis project Ga0307445, IMG submission 202147) | Salt marsh sediment microbial communities from the Plum Island Ecosystem LTER, Massachusetts, United States - SW1603-30 | ecosystem: Environmental > Aquatic > Marine > Intertidal zone >...
GATGTGTGCGCGGCGGTCGATATCGGAACGACGACGATTACTTGCGCCTTCGCGGAAATCGAAACCGGCCGGATCGTCGCCCGAGCCGCTTCCGCCAACCGGCAGCGCAGTTACGGCCCGGATGTCATCTCGCGCATAGAAAACGCGGTACGCAGCCAGGAATCCCTGATGGCGATGCGTGGCTTGGTCCGCGGCCAAGTGCGCGGGATGCTCGACGAACTCAGTGAAAGGGGGGGCGGCGTCCTGCCGCAACGGGTGCATATCTGCGGCAACACGACGATGCTGCATCTTTGGGAAGGCGCACGCCTCGATGGGCTGGCACGGATGCCGTTCGAGCCCGCGTTCTTGGCAAGCCGGGATACGAAAATGGAAGAGGAAGCCGGAGAAAAGTATTCCTGCCGGCTGCTGCCCGGGATTTCGGCGTTTGTCGGCTCCGATATCACCGCCGGAATCCTCGCCCGTGGTTTGCAGGAAGTGATCGGCAAGCCAGAACTGCTGGTCGATATCGGGACGAACGGCGAAATCGTCTTGGCGGTCGAAGGCGGGTTGATGGCGACGGCGACCGCGGCCGGTCCCGCCTTTGAGGGCGCGGCGATATCATGTGGAATCCCGGCCGTCGATGGGGCCATCGATTGTGTTACATGGAAGCGGGGCCGGTTCGGCTTCACAACGCTTGGAAATCGGCCGCCGGCGGGTTTTTGCGGGTCCGGCTTGCTGGATCTGCTTGCCGGCCTGCGGCGGGCCGGGATACTCGATGAAAACGGCGCAATGAATATTCCGGCCGATTCCGACGGCGTGCGCACGTTTCACCTGCCGTGTGTTCCCTCGCTTGGCTTTACGCAGTCGGACGTCCGCCAGCTGCAGCTGGCGAAAGGCGCGATCGCGGCGGGAATCCGGACCCTGTGTCGCCGGGCGGGAGTCGCACTGGCCGAAATCGGTCGCGTGCATCTGGCGGGGAGTTTCGGCAGCAATATATCTTCCGAATCGGCGCTGGCGGTCGGGCTGATCCCGCATGACATGCAAGGGCGGATCGAGGCGGCGGGCAACTCGGCGCTTGCGGGAACGCTCATGACCGCATGCGACCCTGCCGCGCTTGAGGAGTGCGCGCGGATAGCGGCAAAGACCCGGGTGATCGACCTTTCCCGAGAGGCGGGCTTTCAGGATGCGTTCATGGATGCGATACTCTTCCCGCCGCTTTCCTCCAGTGGATGACGCAATGCGATTCTGCCGCGAATTGCACAGATTATTCGGATTTCGCGGATAATTCGAATTGATATTTCCTTTTATCTTAAAAAGCACATCAGAAATCACGGCGATCGTCATGCCTGCGTGTTTATAGCGGGCATCCATGAGAATCAGAGATGAGTATTTTGAGGACGATATGAATCCCTGCGAAGACCACGCGGGGATGACGGTCATTTATCGATAGAGGATAGAGGATAGGCCGCGAAAGGACAACTTAATCAATACCCCACTCCTTCGACGCCCGCACCAGCGCGTCGATGTTCTCCGCCGGAGTTTCACCCGAGACACCACCCCCAAAAGAAAGAATCAGGCCGCCTCCGGCGGCGGCTTTTTCGAGAACAGCGCGTGCGCTGCGGGCCACATCCTCCGGCTTGCCGCGCACACCCACATCCAGCGGCGGCACATTTCCCATCAGCGCCACCCGGTGCCCCATCTTGGCCTTCACCTCGGCCGCATCCACCTCGTGGCTGAAATTGAACACGTCGAAATTCGCCTGGGCCAAGCTTTCCGCCAGGTGCAGGCAGGGTGTGTCGTTGTGATAAATCCGGATCAGCCCGTCGAATTCGTCGAAGATCCGGCGCAGGTGCGGGTGGATGATCGATTCATAATGCTCCTTCGACACCATCCCGACCACGTCGTCGAGCAGGAGGATCGCCTCCGGTTTGCGGACCGCTTTCAACTGGGCGTGCAGCCAGCGGATGATCGTCGTGGTTACGGTTTTCAGGATCGCGGAAACCTTGTCCGGATTAAGCGCCACGTCCATCATCAGCGGGGAGATGCCCGAGAGCCAGGACGCCACCGTCATCGGACCGCGGGCGGCGACCATCCGGATCCCCAATCCCTCGGCTGCCAGGCGCTCGTCCATGACGGCCTGCATCCGCAGCACCAGCGGCATCAACCCGTCTTCCTGCGGATTGGCCGGCTGCAGGTCGGACCAAAAATCCAAGTCCGCCGCGATCGGCTCGATCGCCGGGGGATGATCCGGGTAGAACCGCATCCGCGCGCCGTGCGCCGAGGGTTCGGCGGCCATCCCGTACTCGACCCAAAACCCGGGAACCCAGACCACGTCCGGGAATCGCGTCAGCAGACCGCGATTGATCTCCAGCCACTTTTCGGGAAAGAGGAAATAATCGCGCGTGTCGATACCGGCATAACCGGGCAGCCAGGGGCTGTCGACGATCAATGCCACCGGCGCCTTGTCCGGTTTTCCGAGCTTCGCGGCGATTTTGAAATTCTCCCAGGATGTGGTCATGGACGCTCCCTGTAAAATTTTCCTTCGCCCTCATCCATCCTTCGGCCACCTTCTCCCGGCGCAGGCTTGGATGAGGGGGGTGAAAAAGGTAGGTGGTCGCACCCGCCCAGGCGGGCTGGGCCACGAGTAAAAAACTCCCCGACCGCCCGGAAAGATACATCCACACAAGACGGAGAAGGATTCCAAGGTCGGCTCACGTCGTTCCCCCGATCATAGCGATAGCCCGATCCGTTGGAACCGAAAGTTTACCATGCCTTCGGCACGATAACCGCGAAGTCCGTAGAAAAATCGCGTGATGACTCGTTTGATGGGTTCATCGATGGGGGGACCATCGTCTGCAAGGGAGAGTTCTTCGGGCGTCGCGGACATCCGGTCATGAATCCGGTTGCTTTTTTACTATCCCCCGATTTGCCAATCGTCGTTTATAATTCCATCACCCCAATCCCACTCCCTTAAAATACAATCCAAGGAGCGAACGCCGCTGCTCTGGGTTCCATTTCCGGAGGAGAGTAATGCCGAACAGCACGATTGTTGTATTGGAAGGAGATCAGACAGGACAGGAATTGCTGGAGGAAAGTCTGCGCGTCCTGGACCCGAAGGAAACCGGAATACAAATCGAATTTAGACGATTCGATCTTTCACTGGAAAACCGCCGACGTTCAAAGAACGCCGTTGTCTTCGACGCGGCCGCCGCCATTAAAGAGACCGGGTTGGGCCTGAAAGCCGCCACCATCACGCCGGAAGAAAAGGACGGAGTCGGCTCCCCGAATGCCATCTTGCGGGAAGCCATCGACGGAAAGGTCATCCTTCGCACCGGCCGGCGCATCCCCGGCGTGCGGCCCATGGCGGGCGTGCATGCGCCGATCGCCGTCGTGCGTATGGCGGTGGAGGATGCCTACGGCGCGCGCGAGTGGCGCGAAACCTCCGACGGGGAAGAGATCGCCTACCGCACGCAAAAACTTTCGCGCAAGATCTGCCGGGCGGTGGCCGAGTTTTCTTTCCAATATGCGGAACGGAACGGATGCAAGGTGTTCGGCGGTCCCAAGTACACCGTTTCCCCGGTGTATGAGGGTCTGTTTAAAGAAGAGTTGGATGCCGCGCACACGCGTCACCCGCAGGTGCGGTATGAACCGCACCTGATCGATGCCACGTTTGCGCTACTGGTAACCTCCGCCGGCGACGGCATGGTGATCCCCGCCCTTAATCGCGACGGCGACCTGCTTTCCGACCTGGTGCTGCAGATGTTCGGCAGCATAGCCGGTTCGGAATCGCTGGTCCTCGGATTCGATCAGAGCGCGACGAAAGTGGAAGTGGTCATGGCGGAAGCCCCGCACGGCACCGCGCCCATGCTGTACGGCAAGAATGTCGCCAATCCGATGGCGATGATCCTGGCCGGCGCGGCGCTGCTGGGCTATTTCCACCGTCCGGAGGCCGACCGTGCTTCCCGCGCAATCTATGAATCGGTCTTTGAGGCCGTGTACGACGGCATCTGCACCGCCGATCTGGGCGGCGATTCCACCACGAGCGCATTCACCGATGAGGTGATCCGCCGTTTACGCATTAAACGGGAAGTGTGGAACGCACTCGGGTGACGGCTGGTAAAAAACACACGATCGAAAAATCCGATGCTTGGTGACATAACGATCGAATTTCCGGAAGCCCGTTCCGACATTCCATGGCCCGTTTCCTTACTTCTCGTAAGGGCGGTTTCTTTTCCAGCGCGGGGTGGGGGGTGTGAGATTTTTAAGAGACCCAGGGAAGGGCGAGTGCGGATTTCCACGAGCGAAGATGAAAAATCACTTACCCTGATTCACAAAACGGTTTTCAGATTCTCACCGATAATAAAATCAGCGATTTCGTTGACGGCCCTCAGGATCTCGTCCGAGACGGGCGCGTCAAAATCCATATGCTTCGGTTGAATCCCCACAAGCGATACCCGGCAGCCCAACTCGGATTTTAAATACTCGAAAAACCCGCTCATTGGAAAAGCGTGCGTGCTGCCGGTGATGGCGTCGATCTGATCCGGTTCGATCCAGCTAATCGATCCGGGGGCTTTCCCCATCTCCGCCGCATCAAGGAAGATCACCCAATCCGGCCCAAACCGCCGCAACGGCCCCGCTGATGCTTCCGGCAGTGATCCCGCCTCGAAGAAGAAGCGGGTCGGAGCCAGCGGAGGAGATTTGGAATCCGCCGTGCTTTCGGCCCGGGTGGAAGATGCGGTAATCATTTCGGAATCCGGATCGTCCGCGGGTTCGATCGCCTGCTGGAGACGGCGGATCGCGAGGATGCCCGCCGCATCATCCCCGCGCAATTCCTGACCGACGCCAACCAGTGCCGGCCTTCGGCTCTGGCCCAGCGCTCGCGAGAGAAATTCCTTCCAGGAGTTCACAACGGTCCGCAAGCAGGCGGGGTTACCCGGCCAACCCTTTCAGGAAAATGACGATAAAAATCTGAACGATGCTCAACGGGACGAGGTAGCGCCAGGAAAAACTGATTACCTGGTCGATCCGGATGCGGGAGAAAATCGCCCGGACGATGGAAAGGAGGATCACGATCAGGAGGGTTTTTACAAGGAAGAACACCAGCCCCGGGAGGAAACCGCCGGGGAAACCGCCCAGGAATACCGTCGCGATCAGGCCGCTGCCAACAACCATTTCGATATCAATGGCGAGCCGGAAAAAGGCAAGTTTTTTGCCGGAATATTCCACAAACGTACCACCGACGATTTCGGTCTCCGCATGCGGGATATCGAACGGCACGCGTTCCAATTTCGCCTGAAGGGCGATTAACGCCACCACAAAACCGATCAGGTTCGGCAGCAGCAGTACGGGTTGGGTCTGATAAAACCGCGCGATATCCGCCAGCCTCCAGGAATTGGCCAAAATCGCCGGACTTAATACCGCCAGCAGGAGGGGCACTTCGTATCCGAAGAGCATCGTGATCACCCGGGTGCCTCCAATGACGGAGAAGGAGCTGGAAGAATACCATCCGGCGAGAAAAAATATCAACGTCGGGATCGTCAGGAGAAAGACCATGACGATGAGGTCGCCCGGAAAAGAATGGGAGGTAACCGCATCCGTCACGAAACCCCCGATGGGCAGGAACATCGCGGCCGAACAGACAACGGCCAGGATGACGATCGGCAGGGCGGTGAACATCACCGCATCGGCCTCTCGCGGCACAATATCTTCCTTCGACATAAGTTTGATGAAATCCGCCAGCGGCTGGAGGATTCCCTGGGGTCCCGTATACAGCGGCCCGAATCGGTTTTGAAGCCGCGCGTAGACCTTCCGATCCACCCATTCGCAGAATGTGGCATAAGAAAAAAGAAAAAGCAGGCCGGGATAGACCAAGATATAAAAAACTGTTGTTCCGAGATCCATGGTAACTCCTCTTAAGTGATCGTTCCAAGGCTTTCGCCCGCGGCGTTCCCCGGCGAGCATGGTCTTTTCCCCGATGATACGCACCCGGACGGCCAAACCTTCCGCCCGGCGACGTACGGAACCGGATCGCCCGCGGAATTTACCCGATCACCCCGCAGGTTCCCGCATGCAAAATCCACGGTTGGGGTTTTTCAGGGAAACGGGATTTCTTTTGCGGAACCCGCTAATTCCGGGTGATGAGCGCCATCACGGAAAGAAAAATCATCGTCAGATAGGCGATCCCGAGCCATGCCAGGGGGCCGGACGGGATGGTGGCGACGACCAGCACGGCCACATGCATCATGGTGAAGAAAAGTGCGATATAGAAAAACAGGCGGAAACTGATTTTTACCGGCGGAACCGGCATTTCCTCGCCGCACGAATACGTATCCAGTTTTTCGCCGATCGAATTGGCCTTCGGCGCCACGCGGCCGCCGAGCCAATAGAGAATGGCGTAGAACGCAAGAAAGAGAAGGAAAACGATCGGAAGGGAAAGGAGAAGGTCTGGTAAACCCATGGGTTAGCCCTTTAAGTTAGTTAGATTCTTGATATCCAGGCTCTTGGTGTGGCGGTACATGTTGATGATCATGGCCATTGCCGTCGCCAGCACGCTCACCTCCACCACGATAAAGGAGATGGCCAGGCTCTGAGCCGTCAGGATGGTATTCTTTTCAAACCCCGTCGCGATCAGTGCCAGCATGATCCCTTTGGCCAGCAATTCGAGTCCGATCAGCAGCTTGATCAGGCTTTTCATCGCCAGGAGGCAGTACAAGCCAATCAGGAACAGCAAGCCGACAAAAAATATATTGACGGTCCAAAAATCACTCATCTCCGCTCCTTTTCCGAAACAGCGCCAGCACGCAAAAAACGCCGGCCAGGATGATGGCAATCTGAGCCACCAAGTCGAAAGTCCGGCCGCCCCAAAACACCTGGCCGAATACTCCCGTTTCCGCGGGGCCGGCCAGGGAGCTGAGCTTGACCAGGTATTGGCTCATGACAAGGACATCGATCAGGATAAACCCGATAAAGACCAGCGGGAACAGAAGGCGCATCCGCTTGTTGTGCTTGGCGTCCTCTTTCTTTTCCGTCAGACTGATGGTGGCGATGAACAGGACGGTGATCAGCCCGGCGACAACGGAAATCTCAAAGACGCCCGCGTACGTCGCCCCCATTTCGAAGAGGACCAGGGCCAGAAAAACACTCGCGCCCGCGAGAGAAATCGCGGCCTTCAGCAGATCGGAAAAAAAGACCGCGAGGATGGAACAGAGAACCAATCCAAGGAGAAGAAAGATATGCATTTAAAACCCCAGGAGGCCGATGGTTTGGGAAATTCCAGCGGCAAAGGTGTCCGCCGCCGGTTTAATCCAATCGAGAATGACTGCGGGAAAGAGCAGCCCGATCAGGACGCAGGCCGTGGCGAGCAACAGGACGGAGAATGACATCCAGAACGGGGCTTCCGTAATATGGTTCCAGGTTTCATTTAATTTTCCGAAGAAGGCACGCCGCTGGATGATCAGGTAATACCAGAGCGTTAGAATGCCGGCCAGGGCTGCAATCAGGGCCAAGCCGTAATACTTCGCCTCGACAAGCGCCAGAAGGATCAGCAGTTTGCTCCAAAATCCATTGAGGGGCGGAACCCCCGCAATCGCCAGCGAACCGACGACGCTTGTGCCGGCCGTAATCGGCATCTTGCGGGCCAAGCCGCCCATGCGATCCAGTTCCCGCGTTCCGGTGGCCTGTTCCAGCGCTCCGGAATTCAGGAACAACAAACCTTTGGCAATGGCATGGTTGAAGAGGTGGAACATCGCGCCGAGGATACCGAGCGGAGTTCCAACACCGAGCCCCAGGATGATATATCCGATCTGGCTGATCGAAGAAAAAGCCAGCATTCTTTTAATATCGTTTTGCCCCAATGCCTGTATGGCGCCGATTAATATGGAGACGATGCCCAGCAGCATCAGCACTTGGCCCAAGCCGCCTTGCATGCCGAAGATCGTGAAACACACGCGGGTTAAGGCATAGATGCCGGAAACTTTAATCAGCACTCCCGAAAGCATGGCGGAAATCGGGGCCGGGGCGGAAGAATGGGCGTCCGGCAGCCAGGCGTGAAACGGCACGATCGCGGCCTTCAACCCGAAGCCCATGATAAACAATGCCATGCAGAAGCCGGCGACCGGCAGGCCATTCGATGCGGAGATTCCCTCGGCGATTTTATCCAATTGCAGACTGCCGGTCAGGCCGAACACGATCGCGATGCTCAGAAGGATGAACGCCGTCGCCACCGAGGAAAGCAACAGATACTTGAGCGACGCCTCCAGTTGATCCCGCTGCAAGCCGAAGGCGATCAACCCGTATGAGGCGATGGCGGCCACCTCCAGAAAGAGGTACAGGGTGAACACATCGTTGGAAAGGACCAGCCCGTTCATGCCGGCGATCATGATCAGGAGCAAGGCGTAAAAATTCGCCTTGGCTTCGTAATGCTCCATGTAGTTGATCGAGTACAGCGCCACGCTCAGGCCGATCAGGGAGATGGTGAGCAGCATCAGCGCGCTAAATCCATCGAGTACCAGCGTGATGTTCAGCGCTTCGCCGAACCACCACGCTTTCCATACATCCGCCCCGTTGAGCAGCGTCTGCCTGCCGGCGAAGACGGAATACAGGAGAAGGAATAGGAACGCCGTATTGGTCAACAGGTCCGGCAGGAAACGCTTCGAGATTTTGCCGATCAAAGGCATGATGCTTGCCAGTATCAGGGGAACGGCGATAAAAGGAATGCTCATGAGATCTCCCGGAGCCTAAAATACGCGCAACAGCAAGAGAATGATCACCAATCCTGCAAGGCACCAGGAAAGGTAATTTGGAAAATATCCGTTGTGAAGGGAGCGGAAGAACCGTACAAAAGCGCTGCCGACGGCAACGAGGATCTTTTCAAAGAAGAAATCAATCGGCCGGTCGATGGTTTTGAACACGAAATTCGAAAAGCCGTTGAGGGCTATTATTCCCTGTTCATACAGGTCCAACCGGCGGGCTTCGCTCCAGTCGTAAAGGGTTCCAAGGACCGGCAGATGATGTATGGTTTCCGACGCGAGATGCGCCTGTTTTTGCGCACGGTTCCAGCCGAAAAGGTGCAGGCCAAAGCCGACCGCGAGCATGCCGATGGAGATGAGGGCGACGGGGTTGAACACGTCCAGCGGATGGCTGCTCAGATCCAACGCCTCTCCGGCGGGGATGTGGCCCTGCAGGACGGGTTGAATGAAGGTGTTCAGAGGCAGCGCACTGGCGACGCCGAACAGGATGCAGAAAGCGGCGAGCGCAAGAATCGGGATCAGGATGCCCGCTTGGCTTTCTTTGACGCGCGGCACGTCCTTGCTTCGCGGACCGAGAAAGATCGCGTGACCCGCTTTGAGGAAGGAGGCGAAGGTAAAGATGGCCCCAACCCAGGCCGCGACGGCAAAGATCACGTACCCGGTTTCCAGGGACCCGTGAAAGATCATTTCTTTTGACACAAATCCATTCAGCGGCCAAACACCGGAAATGGCCAGCGCGCATACGGCAAATCCGATGGCGGTAACGGGCATTTCTTTTGCGAGCCCGCCGAGTTTTTTCAATTCCGTCGTCCCGGTGCGGTTCTCAATGGAGCCGGCGCCGAGAAAGAGCCCGCTCTTGTAAATAGCGTGATTCAGCATGTGGAAGAGGCCGCCCGCAATGCCGATCAGCGTGCCCGTTCCGATGCCGAGGATCATATAGCCGACCTGGCTGATGGCATGGAAGGACAGCAGTTTCTTGAAGTCCTTCTGGATCAGCGCCATCAGAACCGCCAGCACGATGGTCACCGCGCCGAGAGTCATCAGGATGATGGAAAGGGTGCTGTTGGCCTTAAGCGCGAAGAACTCCAGACAGATCCGGGCCAGCAGGAAGATCCCGAGCAGTTTTTCCAGCGAGGCGGGAAGGAAAGCCATTACGCTGACCGGGGCGTCTATGGCGGCATCCGGGATCCAGGTATGGAACGGCATGGCGCCGGCTTTTCCCGCGGCGCCGATCACCATCAGAAGGAAGCTGACGGCGGCCAGCCCGTCGGGGGCGATGGTGATGCCGGACATCTTCGGCGTGCCGTTTATCGCCCAGAGCATTGAAATTCCCAATATCAGGCAGAAGTCACAAAAAGCGGAAATTAAAAAGGCCTTGGTCGCCGTACGGGGTGCGTTGACGGAACCAAGGGAGACCAGGCCGTACAACGTCACCATTAATCCTTCCCAGAAAAATAAAAATACCAGGAAGTTGTCGGCCAGAACGGAACCGGCCGCCACCGCGAGTGTGAACAGGTAATATCCGTAATATTCACGCAACCGCGGATGCGTTCGGAGCTTGACCAGCGAATAGAGGGAAATCAGAAAACCGAAAATGGCAACCCACAGCAGGATGAAGGACCCGAGGGGGTAGGAGCGCAGATCGAAGGTGATAACCCCCTCCACCCATGGCAGGCTGAGCAGGATTTCACCGGAGGTAAACAGGAGCCAGGCCCAGACCACGAGGATCGCGGTCCCCAGGAATGTAATCACGCCCGCGATCCCTTTCCAGCGGGAAGGGATGAGCAGGACGATCACGCCCAGAATGGCGGGTAGCAGGATCGGCAGGAGTAATGCTTCGCTTGTCATGGCAACCGTCCCAGAATCTGTAGGGTGGCAGTATTTACGATTTCCATCGGATACCGGATGAAGATCCCGGCCAACACGGAGAGCGCGGCAAGCCCGATCACCGCCATAAGCATGGAAGGCGTGCCCTCGCGGGCTTCCGTTTTCGGCTCGCCCAGGAACAAGGCGCTAAACAACCGGAACAGGTAGAACACTGTAAGGACGGCGGTAAACAGCGCCGCGGCCGCCAACCACGGTTGCCCGGCCGCCACCGTCCCCTGAATGACCATGAATTTTGAGAAAAAGCCTCCCAGCGGCGGAATGCCCATAACGGAAAATGCGCAGAGAAGGAAAACCACCGCCGTAATCGGCATGGTCTTTATCAGGCCACCCAATTCCTTGATGTTGCGCCGATGCGTGGTATGTTCCACAATCCCGGCACATAGGAACAATCCGGCTTTTCCCAGCCCGTGCATCAGTATGTACAGCAATGCGCCGGCGATGCCGACGCTGTTATACAGACTCAAGCCCAGGAAGATGTATCCGATCTGGCTGATCGTGGAGTATGCCAGGATCCGTTTCATGTCGGTTTCCACCGCGGCCGCACAGGCGGCGATCAGGCTGGAAACCACCACCACAATCGATATAGCGGTCACCCAATCGGGCGGGACGACGAAGGTGAAGCAGAAGAGCCGCGCGTAGGCATAGACGCCGATTTTAACCAGCACGGCGGCATGGAGCAGGGAGGTCACGGTGGAGGGTGCAATGCCGGCATCCGGCAGCCAGGTGTGCAGCGGAACGGTTGCCGATTTGGTGAAAATCCCGATCAGGATTAAGAAGACAATCTCACCGGGGATGGCCCATCCCCGCATCGCGGTCAAGTCGAAGGTGTGCGTCTGGTTGTACACCAGCAGGAAACCGAAGAGCATGACGATGGCGGATCCGAAGGTGAAGAGGAATGCCTTGTCGGCCTTCAGAACGTGGTCCTTCTGCCGGTAGAAGCCGATCAAACGCCAGGAACAAATGGCTGTGATCTCCCAGAAGAGATACATAAAGATCAGGTTTGCTGAGAAAACCAGTCCGATCATCGCGCCGATGAAAAGGATGAACATCAGGTAGTATTCGCTCTGGTTGTCCTCGTGGCGGATATACCCGATCGAATAGATGAGGATCAGGGCGCCGATGGTGGAGGAGACGACGGCCATGAATACCGAGAGGGCGTCTATCGTAAGGATGAAATCCACGCCCAGGATGAGCGGCCAATATACCGTTCGCGTTTCGCCGTGTACCGCAAAGGGAATCAAGAGGAGCGGGAAAACGGCGGTCGCCACACCGATCAGGACGGACCAGATGGTTCTGAGCCGTGAAGACAGGCGACCTGCGATCGGGACGGTGAACGCGCCCAGGATAGGTACAAAAATCGCGAGAAGGGTGATCGTTTCAATGGTCATGGGAGGTTTTGAGTCATCCTAATCTGGGATGAGGGTAACGAGCGGTTGGGGTTCTGTGTCGGCCGAGGCCCCAGGGTTCTTTCGGTTTGCACGGGTCGTTCATTCCCGCAGCGTGGAGGGCGCGTGAGGAGGTCTTCCGGGATTCGCTTCGATGGATTGAATCGGCGCGGTTCGCTTGCGTTCCCGGCCCGGGATACGGGGCGGTATTGTACCTCCCCGGCGGGAAGCTGAAGATTTTTTTTCATAACAAGCGTGCGGCACGGACGGATGGGCATGGATATGTCCGTTGCTGTGGATTGCGTATTCGACACGATTCGTCTTCTCCCGCAAGAATATGTGGATTACAGAGCAATCCCCTTCCAAAGCAAGGCCGCGAATCACACGGGCCGGGCGGGCTTTGCGTTCGTATAGCCCATCCGCCGAAGAGGGGATTTTGTCTACGTCTCCGTGGCTGGAATCTTCGTTTCGGTTTTGGCCAGGAACTGATCCAAATCCTCCGGACGGCCATACATTACGGTAAATGGCTCGCGCTGGAGCGCGGCCAGTTCCCATTCTTTGTTCGACATTTCCAGGCAATTAAACCGGCAGCTTTCCACGCATTGCGCGCAATAGGTGCACCGGTCGGTATGGAGCCGCATGATGAATCGTTTATTGGGTTTGTCCACGGCGATGATTTCGATCGCGTTGGAAGGACAGTCCTTCATGCACAGGGTGCATCCGGTGCATTTTTCCGGGTTGTAATGAATTGCTCCGCGCAGACGGTCCGGGACCGTGCTTTTGGCAAACGGGTATTTCCCGGTCGCCGGCTTGCGGAATACGGAGCGCAGTACTTCGCCCAGCATGAAACCGATTCTCATGCTATATCTCCTATGACCATCGATACCGTCTTTCTGAGAGACCCGATGCGATGTGTTCAACACGTTCTTTTCACAGGGCGGACGGAAGGGAGCCGCCTTTCGCCGAAGCGTCGTCTTCCCCGGCCCGGCGGAAAATAACCGAGCGGTCATTGCAGGAGAAGCACGGATCGATTCCCGCCAGAATCATGGGAATATCCGCCACCCGGTGGCCTATCACCCCAACCAGAACGGAAGAGAAATTACATAGGCTCGGTGTCCGGACTCTGACCCGGTAAGGATTTTCTCCGCCGGCGCTCTTGATGAAATAGAACAATTCACCGCGCGGCGCTTCCACCCGGCTGACCACTTCGCCTTCCCGGACCCGGCGGGGCATACGCGCCGTGAGCTCGCCCGGAGGGAGATGTTCTAATAGCGCTCGAATGACACGCAGGGATTCGAACAACTCCTTGATCCGCACCGTGAACCGGGCTTGCAGATCGCCTGCGGTTTCGGTGACCAGCGTAACGGGGAACTGATCGTACAGAAGGTAGGGTGAATCCACCCGGACATCCCGCTGGACATCGGAAGCGCGCGCGGTCGGGCCGGTCGTCCCCAGGCTTTCCGCCTGCGCGGCGGTCATCGGCGCCACGCCGCGGGTCCGTTGAACGAAGGTCTCCTCAGTGGTCGCCA
>Ga0307445_10001415_pt1 | contig 13523 bp, 12 predicted proteins | sample SalMarSW160330MG_FD_202147 | JGI IMG/M metagenome (GOLD analysis project Ga0307445, IMG submission 202147) | Salt marsh sediment microbial communities from the Plum Island Ecosystem LTER, Massachusetts, United States - SW1603-30 | ecosystem: Environmental > Aquatic > Marine > Intertidal zone >...
ATCGTATCTCCCTGTATGCTCTCTCCCACCTTTGCCGTGGAGATGCCGGAGTACACGCTCTCCGCCGAGGATCGGTTGAGGTAGTACTCGAAGAAATCCGGAACCGGATCCCCCGTAATCAACACGGGAAAGCGTTTCAGGTGGGGGGTCGGCCCGGCCGCGGCTCGGTCACTGCAGGAACGCAGCTGATCCCTGACTTCGGCGGCCAGCAATTCGGTCTCGAACTCGGAAAAGCTGATCTCCCTGTACAGCTCCACGGCTCCGGCTTTTCCACCGTCTTCGACTATCAGCTCGACATAGCCCGAGTAGGAAATGTAGGACACATCCAGACCGTGTGAGTTGACGATGCGGGTGTCTATCCGGTTCAGGAAAATCTCCGCGGAGTTGATCGTGGCCTCCTCCTCTTCCTCCTGAGCGTAGATCGTCTCGGCCAGAGGGGAGAGCCACTGCTCCAGCGGTCGGGAAGCAAAACTGCTCTGAGATATCTCGGCGGCTTCGGAGCCCGGCTTCACCAGCGGATAGTGCTGGTTGCGGACGTATCGGGCGGAGTCCAGGCTCTGCTCGACCAAAGCCCTGATCTCCCCATCGGAGTAGGTGGGATGAATCTGCACGGCCACGGAGCCGCGGTATTGGTTCTCGCCCTCCCGGAAATCCCGGTAGATCGTTAGGTAGGTGCGTCGCACATCCTTGGAACGCTGCATGTCCACATCCCGGCGAACAAAAAACAGCTCCTTCCCCTCGATCTGCCTGTCGCTGATCCTCCAGGCGCTGATATCCCCGATGCTCACCAGCAGGTCCCGCAATCTCTCGATCATCATCCCAACCTCATCACCGTCTTGATGTACGGTCCGCCGGAGGAGTTCTTCACGTATTCCTTGTGACCCTTTCCGCACATACCGCTGCCGGAATGCTCCACTTCCCCTGACAGCATGCTCACCGATCCGAGCACATCCGGTACATACCCGAACATGAATACCGGAGACACGATCCTTCCGGTTATCTTCCCCTTCCGGATTTCTCTGGCATAGAGGATCTCCCCCTGGATCCCCCAATTTTTAGGATCCTCCATGCCGGAGCGAAATTTCTCCAACAGATAGCCATTGTCGATGGAGGCGATCATCTGTTCCAGAGTGTCGCCGCCCGGCGTGAAGAACGTGTTGGACATGCGGGCGTACGCCTTGCGCTCGAAGGATTCCCGCTTGCCGTTGCCGGTGGGGATGGAATTCATCCGCAAAGCGGAAAGCAGGTCCGAGATTCCGGTCCGGAAGATACCCTCCTCGATAACCAGGGTGTCGCCGCCCAAAACGCCCTCGTCGTCGAACCAGTAGGAACCGGTCTGCTCGGCAGCCCGGGCTCCGTCGTGAAGGCTCACCATCGGGGAGGCCACGGGTTTGCCGAGGTATTCCGCCGCCCTGGCTCTGCCCTTGACGAACATGTCCGTCTCCACACCGTGGCCGAAGGATTCGTGAGCCAACAGCCCCGCAACGTTCGGAGAGAGGATCACCTCGTACTCCCCGGGCTCGATCCGCTGCGCATCGAGCAGCTGCTCGGAAATGAGCATCGTTTCCGGCAGCCCCGCCTCCATTTCATCGATCAGCTCCAGCCCCTTGAGTCCGGAGTAGGAAGCGTACATCTCCCGGAGGATGCCTTCCCTGCGGACCACGGGAACCAGATACCCCTGAGCCCAGATGTAGGACTGCTCCAGTTCCCGTTTCCCGGAGACGAACAGCTTGGACACCCGCACATGCTCGAAACGAACGTCCATGTCGACCAGATGCGAGCTTTGGGCAAAAGCGCGGTCCTTGAGCCGGGACAGCCGCCGGGTGGTCTCCGCCACGCTCACAGTCTCCGGCAGCACGCCGACCTCACCCTGCCAAAGCCCGGACTGGGGCTGTTCGGAGATCCCGGGAAGGTCGGGACGATCGAACGGAAGCTGCCGAACGACGGCGAAAGAGCGCCGGAAGCGCTCGCGGATCTCGGCGGCCAGAGTCTCGATGTGTTGCGGCGAATCTGCGCTGAGCACGTTGAACGAGTATTCCGAGTATCCGTGACCGTCGTAGATCCGGATCACCGATCCCCGCTCGCACCAGCTGCTTTGACGGATATCGATCGCCCGTTTCCGAACCGAATAGCGCATCCCGGTTGAGTCGCTCGATAATATCGACACGTAGGGAAAATCGCCGGAAAGGATTTGCACCAGCCGGGTGAGAGGGCTCTTGATCGTCGCCAGATAGGCCGAGAGAGGGACTTTCATCCGTGCTCCTGATTTACGAGTAGTTTTTCCGCTAGCCAGCTGTTGTCCGCGATCTGACGCAGAGCATCTTCGTAATCGCGAAACAAGATGGTCCTGAACCCGGTCCGCTGCGCCCCTTTCACGTTCTCTATAATATCATCGAGAAACAGGACCTTCCCTGCTTCCAGCCGAAGGGCATCCAGGCAGGCCCTATAGATCTCCGCTTCGGGCTTGTTTACACCGATATCACAGGAGAAGATCTTTACCTCGAATCGATCGAACCACCGGAAACGGGTTTCGATCCGTTCGAGGATATCCCGGGGCATGTTGGAGAGGATCCCGGTTCGCATCCCGGCCTCCTGTAAATGGAACGCCCAGTTGAGTACCGGTTCATTGACCCTGGTCCAGCTGGCCACATCCTCTTCATACAGAGATCGGAGGACCGCAGGGTCGACGGATTTGCCTCCGGAATCTATGACACGGGACCAGTACTCCCGACTGTCAATTATACCCCTATCGTAGTCGCGACGCTGCCGCCTGTACTCCAGCTCGAAGGTCGGACGGTCCAGGCCGCACAGAGCCCGGATGCTTTCCAGATGACTGTCAAGGGGCTGTAAAGTCAGCACCCCGCCGAAATCAAAAACAACGGCCTCGATTTGTGTTCTCATAACCGTGTGCGCTAATGTACTCATTCGCGCGGAGGAGTTCAAGAAAAGGCTTTCAGGCACTCCCGGACGTCCTTGCAGTATCCCTCGATCTCGACCGTATAGTCTTTAAGAAATGAATTATCCTCCAGCTTGCCCCACACCGCTTCCATCTCCGCCGGGTTCCGGAAGGTGGCCTGACGATACGGGTTCTCGTAGTCCTTTCGTCTGGATGCGTAGGCCCGCCGGAGCAGTTCCCTGGCGGTCTCCACCGATTCGGTCAGGATCCGGCGGATCAGCTCAGGTCTCAGTTGCTCGATGCTTAGATCATAGCCGTACAGCAGACAGTACAGAGCATGGGCGGTCTTCTGTTCCGGGTACACATTCCAGGCGCTATCGTAGGCCTGGTGAAGCCGCTCCCAGGTGTCGATCCGCCGCTCACAGACAGTGCGGATCAACTCATCGAGCTCCGGCCCGGGGATCAGCTGGCCGCCGATATTTTCCCAACTTCGGTAGGGCTTTGAGTACCGCTTTACGATGTCTTTTACGATTGCATCGCCTCCGGGCTTACCGCCACTGCCTTTTTTTTCGCCTCGGCTTTCCAAAGCACGCTGGACAGCGGCCTTGAGCTCTCGGGCACCGTAGAAGCGCAGCATCTTTCGATACCAGAGGTAGCCGCGGAGGGGGTGGAGGATCCTGACCTTGCGGTTGTAGGTCATTCCCCCCAGCCGCAAATCGAGGGACGCATCGAGCTGTTCATGGTTCTCGAGATCCTCAGGGCCAAGAGGTCGTCCGATCTGCTGTTCTACGGCCGAACGAAGGATCTCCATGCCCCGAATCATCTCCTCGGCCGAGTCCGGGGCCAGAAAATCGTATTCGATGTTCTGCTCCTTGATCACCCGTTTATCCCGATCCCGGTACTTGTGGGCGTTACGCACCACGGCGTACATGTTGTGTTCGAACCAGTAGCCGGGCATCAGCTGGATCGTGTGCTTGTCCTCAGCCATACTCACCAGGGCGAAGGGCAGGGTGATGTTAAGCTCGCAGGGGTAGCTTCCCTTGGCGATCAGGCAGTAGGAGGCGAAGCGGGAGGAGTGCTTGAAGCTGGATGCCAACCCGGGCCAAAAACCCCGTCCGGCCAAGACCTCGCCGTCGTTTGCCCGGGAGTTGTGGTTGGAACCGATGGTGGCCGCAGCGGCGATGTTGGACTGCCCCAAGAGGGTGGAAGCTGTGAGAAAGGAATTGTTGTGATGCTGTTCGTGAAAGGGAAAGATCAGGTTATTCAGGATCTCGCAGCAGGAGACCGTGGAGTTGCTGCCCAGATAGGAGTTGATCAACCGGGCGCCGTACTTCAGCTGCACGTTTCGTCCGGTGAAAAAACGCACCGCTTTCACGCCGTAGAAGATCCTGTTCCCGTAGCCCACGATTCCGTTCACCATCTCCACTCCCTCGCCGATCTGGCTCGGCTCTTCTTCGCTGGAGTTGATCGTGAGATTCTTGAGCTTGTTGGCGCCCTTGATGTAGCAGTCGCTTCCAATGAGGGTATCTTTGATGATTCGGCTGTTCTTGATTACCGCCCGATCCCCCACGATCCCGTAGTGCCCGCGGCGGCTGTCCGCCACTCGGTCGGTCATATCCTGGAAACTCTCAAGCAGCTCCGGCAGCTCGCGGTAACGGGACCAGATGTAGGCATCGGCGGGTAGCATGCCGTTAAAAGGCAGTATCTTCCTGCCGCCGTTTTCGTTGCCCACCTCCACCCAGATGCGCACGGATTCCTCTTCACCCTGCTTCACAATTCCATTGCCGAACTTGGCGTGGTTCACTGTGATCATCTCGTCGATGTTGAACAGGACTACCCCGTTTCCGATTATGTAGTGGGCCAGGTAGTGAACATTGCGCATCACCACATTGTCGCCGATATCACAGCTGATGATCGTGCTGTTGGACAACCCGACCGGAAGCTTGAGCTCGTGGTACTCGAGAAAGGTCGCCGAGAGATCTCCGATGCGGACCAGACCCCAGAACTCGCAGTTACGGACCAGCCGGGGATCGAACTGCTCGCTGACCAGAATACGGTCCCAGTCCTCGGCCGTATTGTTGTTCTTCACCAAGATCTCGATCTGCTCCGAGCTCAACGGCCGGTAGTCTTTCCCGCCGCCCGCTTGAAACAGCCGCAGATCCTCATCCCGACACTCCTGCCCATACTCTGCGGGTACAAACTCTTTCGAGAAATCTCTCAGAAACCCGATCTCGATGTGGCTCACCTTGTCTCTCCTCTTCAGGCAATATCCGGCTCCAGCACCGTCGTGTCGGGTGCCTGCTGCCAGGGTTTTCGCTTCTTCCAGTCCGCGATCCAGTTCTCCGGCATCACCAGGCTTAGGGCCGTGCTGATCCCCACGGCGGCAATCTGACTCCTGTCGATCTGCGCCTGCTCGCAGGTGTAGCCGATCAGGAAATCGATCTGACGGGGTACGGTTCCCCTGTCTCCTACTTTTCGGGTCAGCTGATACACCCGGGCGAGTATTCCGCTACGGGAGGACACGCTGACCGTAGTCTTTGTGGCTCCGATGTCTACCGCCGCATAGTAGCGCCCCATCAGTTACCCTGGTAGATGTTGCCCACTTTGCGGGCTCGCTGCGGCTTATCCAGATCGATGCCCAGGCCGATGCCGATCTCTACCAACAGGTTCCAACCGGCGGCGATTTCCACGTAACTCTGGTAATCCCCGGCCTCGGGAATGACTACGGTGGGGAAACTCGTTTGCCGCGTTGATATGGCAATTACTTCCAGCCCCACCCCATCGACCAGGCACTCGCGGAACTTCTCCTCTTCGGAGGTGAAGGGTTCCACCACCACGACCAGCTCTTCGCCGTCCATGACCTCTTCGATGCCGTGAACCGCGTAAGTTCCCTCCAGGAAATCCGCCTTCTTGCGGGTGATCTCATTGGTCTTGAGAGTGAGCTCCTCAGCCACGCCGGTGTTGCGACCGGCGAAGTAGATCGTGGTGGCATTCTTGGCCCGCTCCACCAATCCTGGATCGATCGCCAAGGTCAGAGCTTTTTCGAACTTGTCGGCCAGATCCTTCAGTCCGTCCATCTGTTCGCCCCTCAGAGCCCTCAGCAGGCTGTCGTAGAACAGAGCCTGCTCCACCACCGTCTTGGTTGCGGCCACGGCCTCCTCTTTCCCGCTGATCAGTATATGGCTGGCGGCAGCCAAGCGGTCCAGGGGAGAATCCTCGTATGCGGTCAGAGCAAACAGGGCCCGGTGGCCGGAACTTTTCAATGCCTGGAACAGCCGCACCACCTCTTTGGTCTTTCCGGAGTTGGAGGCTGCGAACACGGCATAGGCGGCCAGATCGTATTCAAGAGCCTGGGTGGCACCGTCGGTGGTGACCGCCAGGAAATCCGCCTTCTTCAGCGCATCGTAGATGGCTCGTTTGGCCGGAAAGATCCGGCTGGAGCCCTCCCCGGTCAGAAACAGGCGCCCCGAAGCTTTGAGGGCCGGCATAAACGCTTGCGCAGCCTGCGGATCGAAACGACTGATAATCTCCGGTGTCTGCATCATCTCCTGGACCAGCTTGTAGCGGGAGGATTTCGCGTCTTTCAGGTTCATCATTCCTCCTAAAGTACCGCAAACTCGGGGATCTCCCCGACCAGCGGCCGGATATATTCGAGAAACTCCTCAGTGACGAAGTTCCCTTCCGAACTGATGTACTCTCTCGGCATGGGTTTGCTCTTCTTGGCGACTTCGGACAGGGGAGCGGTTTCGAACTCAACTCGGTACGGGGCGTTTGATCTTCTCACGATCGTGACCATGACCCCGGAGGATCCCTCGGCGGCCAACTCCACGGCTCTGCGTCCGCATTCGTAGGCCTCCCGGCGATCCAGATCGACGGAGCGATCCATGGCGCTCATGATCAGGGACTCGGTGATCTGAAACTCGCCTCGGAAGTCGAACCGGTCCATGATCATCCGGTGGAGATTCAGCGCCACACTCGTTCCGGCCATGGCCCCGAACTCGATATTGCCGAACTTGTCGGTTGTTTCGGAGGCGCTGACCGGAGTCCCGTCCGCGTACTGCAGACCTTCTCCGCACACGATCGAAACCCACCCGAACCGGGAGATACAGCTGTCCACATCGCTGAGAAAGCGCTCCCTGTCAAAGGCAACCTCCGGAAGGTATATCAGGTGAGGCGCCTCGGCCTCATCCCTCCGTGCAACCGCTGCCGCGGCGCTGAGCCAACCCGCATCCCGCCCGATCGACTGATAGATCACGTACCTGTCAACCCGCTGCATGTCCCGGGCCAGAATACCCGCCTGGAGCACGTTGAGGATATTGCAGCGGGCCGCGGACGGAAAACCGGGGGTGTGATCGGTTCCGAACAGATCATTGTCCACGGTCTTGGGGATGCCCACACCGAACAGCTCGTAGCCATGATCCCTGCAGTACCTCTCCACCCGATGAATCGTATCCATCGTATCGTTGCCGCCGATCAGAAAGAAGTAACGGATGCCGTTTTTTTTCAGTACTTTGAGGATCTTGGGCAGATCCGGCTCCTGGATCTTATGGCGGGAAGAGCCAAGAGCGGAAGAAGGTGTGCGTTTCAATTTGTCCAAGAGATCGGCAGGCTCGTCGCTCAGCTCGATCAGCTTGTCCTCCATCAACCCCTCGATGGCGAAGCGCATCCCGTAGACCCGATCCACTGCGGCTGAAGCGGCGGCTGCTTCGATCACCCCAGCCAGGCTGCAATTGATCACCGACGTCGGGCCCCCGGACTGGCCTACCGCCGCATTCCCTTTTCCCATGTTTTGCTCCCATCTGCCCGATATTCTATTTCCTTTTTCGAGAAAGTGCTACAAACTCAAGTATTCTAAGTATTGGTCCACGAAAAAAGGCGGGACGATGAGATGAAGCAGAAACATCGTTACTTTTGCGGAGTAGACTTCGGCGGCACCGCCGCCAAGATCGGGATTGTCGATGAAAAGGGAAAACTGTTCGGCACCGAGCGCCTGGAGATCTCTGCCGGCCAAAGCTACGATGATATCTTCGGAATGGTGGCTCACTGTGTTCGCCGCCGATGCCGAGAGCTCGATATTGATGTCGCCGCGATCGGCATCGGATCGCCCGGGTTCATCGATCGAAACGAAGGTCGGGTGCTCCAGGGATCCGAGAATCTTCCCGCGTTCAAGAACCGCTCTCTTATCAAATACCTGAGCGAAGATTTCATGCTCCCCGTATTCGCCGACAACGACGCCAACTGCGCGGCCGCCGGAGAGCTCCAGTTCGGGATCGGCGTGGGCTACGATTCCTTCGTCATGATCACCCTGGGGGCTGGTGTGGGCGGCGCTCTTGTTCTGGAGGGACGGGTGTTTCGGGGCACCCGCGGATTGGCCGGAGAGATCGGACATCTGTGCCTGGACCCGCAGGGTCCGTTCTGTAACTGCGGTAGCAGGGGATGCTTCGAGCAGTACGCCTCGGCCTCGGCGATCGAGCGCAGTTACCGGGAGAAGATCGTAAAACGTAGCTCAGGGGATTCTGCGGATCCGGCAGAGCTCCGATCGATCAGCGTCGAGTCCGTATTCCAGCGTGCTCAGGCCGGTGATCCATCGGCCGGGGAAGTTGTCCGGGAGACCGCCCGGCACATCGCCCAGGTTTTCGGAAATCTGGTGAATATCTTCAACCCCCAGGCCTGCATTATCGGAGGAGGGATATCCGCTGCCGGCAAGGAACTGTTGCAGCCCGTCAAGGATTACATCCCGGATTTCGCCTGGCCTCTGCCCCTCCAAGGGGTCAAGATCCATATAGCGACGCTGCAGAACGAAGCGGGAGTTCTCGGGGCGGCTGCCCAGTGCTTGGAGCGACTGGAGCGTTGAGCTACAACCGGCCGGTCCAGCGGATCAGGTTGTTGAAAAAGGCGGCGTAGAACGCACCGAACTCCACCTCTCTGCCTGCGATATCGCAGGAAATCCGCTTGTTTCCCCAATCCACGAATCCTCCGACCCAGTGGGGGTCCGCATCGGAGGTGAAAGCTGCGGTCCTGCCCAGTCCGTAGCCTCCGACCGCCAGAAGAACATCCCTGCCCTCCTCGGTAAATAAACAGGAGGAAGCTTCCGACCGGGTCCGGTAGCGGATCGTCTCAAGAAGAACCGGGACGCCATCTTTCGCCGTAACCCGGTTATAGCCGCCGATGCAGGGAGGTGAGCCGAAGGGTAGATCCGAGAGAATCGGGTGATCCTCCGCTTCCCTGAAAGGAATCCCAGCCGCCAATCATCAGCAGACCGGCACCTCGCCGAACCCACGCGACGATCTGCTCCATCTGGCTCAGCTTGAGATTGTCCGCCGGGAAGTCACTCAGAATAATCAGCTGATATCCTGCATCTTCCTGCAGAAAACGATCCGCCGATTCATCCGAGGCGACGTAGTCGAAACCGATCTTGAAATGCGTCATGACCCCTGCCAAATATGAGGCGGCGCTGTCCAGGCTCGTATCCCCCAGGTAGAGCACGGGGGTTTTGGTTCTTTTCATCTGCCTCTCCCGGAGAGTGTCTCCTAACGGCTGTCCAGCAAACTCAGCTCCAATAAGGCCTGTTTCAAGCGTTTGCGCAAAAGGGCATCCGCCGGCAGCAGCGGCGGTCGCGGCTCTCCGCCGGCCAGACCCAGCAAGTCCATCGAAGCCTTCAACGCAGGTACGCCCCCCTCCCGGGTCACCAGACTATTCAACCCCACAATTCGCACCTGCAGATCTGTCGCCTGCTGAAGTTCCCCCTTGAGAAAGGCACCGTGTAGCTCGACACACAGACCCGGCGCTATATTAGCCAAGGCGGCGACACCCCCGACGGCTCCGAGCGAGAGGGCGGGGAGGAGAAAGCCCGCCGATCCGGCCAGCATCTGAAAATCCCCATGAATTGCCCCCAAAATCTGAGCCATCTTGCTCAGATTGCCGCCGGAATCCTTCATGCCGATGATGTTTGCATGCCCGGCGAGCTCCACCACGGTGGGACCGTCCAGATCCAATCCCGTTGAGGCGGGCATATTGTAGAGAATTACGGGAATGGGGGATTCGTCGGCCACGGTGGTGTAGTGCCGGATAAGGGAAGCTCTATCCATTCTATTCTTGTAGTAGTGGGGATTGATCACCAGCGCGGCATCCGCCCCGGCCTTGGCTGCCTCCCGGGTCAGCCGGACCGTACTTCGGGTGGATTCGCAGCCCGTGCCCGCGATCAGCAGTCTCTCAGACGGCAGAAGATCTCGAACAATCTCAACGGTCTTGATCTTCTCCTCCCGATCGAGAAAAACAAACTCCCCGTTGGAACCCAGCACCACATATCCTCTCAGCTCATAGCCGTTGAGGAACTCCAGATTCTGCCTCAGAGCGGATGAAGAGACTTCCCCTTCTTGGTCGAAGGGCGTCGGGATCGGGGGAAAGATGCCCGCGAGGTCGAGAAGGCTCATCCCCGCTTCTTCGGGCGTACCCGTCGGATGATCTCGAGGGTCTTCTTCACATTGTCCCGGATTCCGTCGAAATCCCCTGCTTGAATCAGGTCTTTGCGGATCAACTTACTGCCGATACCCACGCAGGCCACGCCGGCTTCAAACCAGGCTTTGAGGGATTCTTCGGTACAGTCTACCCCACCGGTGGGCATCATGCTGACCCAGGGACAGGGGCCCAAGACCGCTTTGACGAAGGCCGGTCCGCCTACCTGGCCGCCGGGAAAGACCTTGATGATCTCGCAGCCCAGCTCTTCGGCCTCGGAGATCTCGGAGGCACTGCCGCAGCCTGGTGAGTAGGGGATCTTGCGCCGATTGCAGATCCGAGCCACCTCCGGATTCAGCAGCGGACCCACGACGAAGTTCGCGCCTCGGGCTATATACATGGCCGCGGTGTAGGGATCCACTATTGATCCCACCCCGAGGATCAGCTCCGGCATCTCGTTCCGGCAGTAAAGCTCTAGCTGTGAAAAAACGTCAACGGCGTGATCCCCCCGGTTCGTGAACTCGACTACCTTCAGCCCTCCCTCCAGACAGGCCTTGGCTACCTTTTTCGAGATCTCCAGGTCAGGATTGTAAAACACGGGCACAACACCCTGGTCTACCATAGTGTTGAGAACCTCGAGTCGTGAAAATCGTGCCATTTTCGGCTCCTTCTAGGGAACTTTTAATTTTCTTTGAGTAAATCCCGGGATCTTGCTCCTGTCAAGCTGTAGCAGACAATTAAGTTCACCCGAGTCTCTCCATCGTAGTCAATGACCTATACGGAAAAACCCGGGTCCAAAGTTGAATCTGATATCAAAGAGAATCAGAAATGTGTTTTCTAAAGAATGACGGCAGCAACTCGCGGTGGATTTACTTGATTTTGAATTGGTTCCGCGATCAAATCCACAACAGGGGCCGAGGGAATCATCAAACTCTAATCAATCATGCTTTACGGGAACACAACAATCTCAAAGCTGGCGATCTTGAAAAATAGTGCGCAAGGTCATCCGGGAAGAGCTTAAAACACTTGCGAAATAGCTGCTGATAATGCGCACACTCCATCTATTCGCAAACCCTGCACCAATTGGGGCACCTGGGCTCGCACTTTCAATTGAGAGTAAGAGATGCTACTGAGCTGCTTTCTGAATGTAGTCCCGAAGAATACTGTTAAGCAGTGTCTGATATCCGGTCTTCTTGATATCCGTCTTCCCCGCGACCGCCTTTACATCTATGGTCACGGCTTCGCCAGCACCTCTTGTCACCACGATATCAATCGCTTTCTTGTTCCCTAACGTAATGGTCGCATTGCAACCAAGTCTATGAAGAACGGACATTACTTAGAACTCGGAGGCCAAATTCGTGTCGTATCCTTTCTGAGACATGTGATCCCCCTTAGTCTCTGGAACTCAGCGAAAATAACTCTCCGGCCGTGAATTAGAGTTGTTGTGCCCGCTTGTCGCAGGGAAGAAGTTAAATCAAATCGGGCAGAAGCTGTGTTTGAGTGCAAAAACGATCAGCACCTATAGGTCTTGCATTCTACAAAAAATGGCTATGAAGACGAATGCAGAATTGATCTGTTATGCCATACGGCAAGTACTGGTTGAATAATGTAGGACAAAGACTGACAGATAGACGGGCAAATTTCCTACAAAAAAATCAGACAAATGCTGATACCGGTATCCTCTATCCAGTTGTATAGATAAGATCTGAGAACATTAGTAAAGAACTGAAAGATCATGAAGGTTGTTATCGCAGACAATTCAGAGGCTGTACGCGAACGTCTTTCTTCGATGATTTCCGAAGTACCCGGCGTCGAGATATCAGGTCAGGCTAAGGACGGACAAGAGGCGATATTTCTCATCGAGGAAATAAAGCCTGATGCAGTGGTGTTGGACATCCGGATGCCTAAAGGGAGCAGTATAGATGTACTTAAGTATATTCGGAGTAGCCTTCACCTTCAGCCCAATCCCTTCGATATCGTGATTACCAATTATCACTCTGCCCATTATAGAGATAAATGTCTGGCGGTGGGGGGGGCGGATTATTTTTTTGATAAATCGACTGAATTTGAAGAGGTAATCTATGTTCTCAGGGCGATGACCAATAGCAGCCAAACGGTGGAATAAATAAAGTCTTGCGCTCATTATGATTATCACTATTACAGCGGCAGCGGTCTTGGGAATTAGTATCTCTTCTTGCCAGAAAGAGGAGACGATCAAAATAACGGCGATTATAGCACTTTCTGGTCCTGCTTCACATCTGGTTGATTTAAGGAACGCCATACTACTGGCCGCTGATGAGGTCAACTCCCGTGGTGGGATTAATGGCAAGGAAATAGAGCTCATCTATCGAAGACGGTCAAACCAATCCCCTGGAAGGTATCGCAGTATTAACAGAATTGAAAAAGCCCATCATCCCGACCTGTATATATCAACGTTAAGCTCTGTTTCCACGATATTAGCTCCTTTGGCGGAGGAAAATGAAGTTGTGCTCGTAGCACTGGTTGTAGCAGTTACAGAGCTTGCCAGGCAAAAGGAATGGGTTTTCAGGTATTGGTCCAGTAGCGCACGGCCGAGCTGCAAAAGACCGTCAACTTGATGCCCGACCGGGAGCCGTGCATGGCTGAGTCGAAAGAGACAATTAAAGACCAGTGCCCGTCTTGAGGGTAAGAGAGGAAGCGAGGAAGGTAACAGATGAAAAACGCCCAAAAGTGGCTGCTTGCGGCAACCGTGGCTCTCCTGGTCGCCGGGAGTCTTCCAGGCGTTTGGTCGAGTCCTATGAAAGAGGAAGACAAATCCGAGCGGGATGAGCCTCTCGTTATTGAGATCATGACTTGGGCCGAAAATTTAGTAGAATTCCACAAGGATGCTGCCCAGGAATTCGAGCGGGAATACCCGAATATCAAGTTGGAGTTCATCACCATGCCGGAAAAGAAGTATTACGAGGCGCGCCCTCTCCTTTTTGAAAGTGGGCAGGCTCCGGATATTTTTTATCAATCGGGGGGAGCCAAAGTACTCAGGGAGTTCCTGGAAAGAGGCTGGATCAGACCACTCCATCCTGATGGAATTCCCCCCCAGGAGTGGATTAAGCGCTGGCCCGATGGTTACTTCGTTCCGGGAATAAACGTTTATCACGATGAGGTTTATTCATTTCATTTCGATGATATCAAGAAC
>Ga0307445_10001418_pt1 | contig 13488 bp, 11 predicted proteins | sample SalMarSW160330MG_FD_202147 | JGI IMG/M metagenome (GOLD analysis project Ga0307445, IMG submission 202147) | Salt marsh sediment microbial communities from the Plum Island Ecosystem LTER, Massachusetts, United States - SW1603-30 | ecosystem: Environmental > Aquatic > Marine > Intertidal zone >...
TCTTCCCGTGGTCAATATGCCCCATCGTCCCCACGTTCAGGTGCGGCTTGTTGCGATTGAATTTTTCCTTGGCCATGTTCGCCTCTCCTATTGGAATTGACCGTGCCCTTCCGGGCGGCGAGAGCCCGCGATGGGAATTGGACCCATGACCCCACCCTTACCAAGGGTGTGCTCTACCAACTGAGCTACGCGGGCGGTCGGGGGCAGGAAAACCTGCCCCCTGTGGTGGGCGGTGAAGGATTTGAACCTCCGAAGGCGTCTGCCAACTGATTTACAGTCAGTCCCCTTTGGCCACTTGGGTAACCGCCCATGCAACCCGTCGCCGGCGGGAGACCGGGCCGGTGTTGAAATGGCGCAGAACTCTGCGCCCCTGCAACACCGGCCCGGTCGCACGCCTGCCACGGCGAGACACGGATGCCATGCACCCAATTGTTAACGCAAGCCGACGACGGGAATCGAACCCGTAACCTACCACTTACAAGGCGGTTGCTCTTCCGATTGAGCTACGTCGGCGTAGTTAAAAACGCCCCGTTTCGGGCTAGCCGATTATATCAGACGGATTTCCCCCTGACAAGGTTTCCCCCCCCCGCAAGAGCAGAAATGTGCAGAAAAACAGGCTTTCCAGTGTGGGTTGTAAGGGGCGATCCACCGGATCGCCCCTACATAATCCCTGATACAATCTTTATCATGAAACACATCTGGTCCCCCTGGCGCATGAAATACATCGAAGGTCATGGCTCCGTCGGCGGCTGCATCTTCTGCGACGCGCTCAAACAAACCGATGAGCAGGCGTTGATCCTCGCGCGCAAGCCGCGCGCATTCGCCATTCTTAACCGCTATCCCTACACCGGCGGGCACCTGATGATCGTCCCGCTCGAGCATGTCGACTCGGTCGAGAAGCTGCCGGAAGCCACTTGGCTGGAGATGTTCACCCTCACCCGGCAGGCGCTGGCCGCACTGCGCACAGTGTATCGCGCGCCGGCATTCAACCTGGGCGCGAACATCGGCGAACCGGCCGGGGCCGGCGTGGCCGATCACGTCCACCTGCACATCGTGCCGCGCTGGTCCGGGGATACCAACTTCATGACCGTTCTCGACCAGGTGCGCGTTCTGCCGGAAGGCCTCGCAGATACGTGGAAAAAACTTAGGGAAGGCTGGGAATAGACTTTCCTGCGGATTCCAATCCATGGAGAGCATAGAGAGTCATGGAGAATACAGTAGGATAATCCATGACTACCATGTTCTCCGCGGTTTATTTATCCGGGAGGAATACACCCGCCCTCCGCATCATCACCGCCAACCGGTCCTTTGATCCGATTAATTTGACGACGAAGGCGAACAGCCGGTATACCCGCCGGAAATACGGCGTCATCTCCCCGGTTCCTATCTCCCGGAAACCGAATCTCTCGTAAAACCCCTTCATCGAATAGCGGCAGGTCAGGTACAACGGCCTCCCGGCGGCTGCGGTATCTTCGCGCGCGAGTATCCCGCGCGATGACCGCCCCCGCCGCTCCGCGCCCGCGCGCTTCCGGCACGGTCGCGATCGACGCCAATTCGCGCGACCCGTCGCCGTGGGGTTTCACTGCGCCGATGGCGACGAGCCGGCCCGCGGAATCCTCCGCCAGCAGGAAATTGCGCCAATTCCGCCCGGGCGGGTTGAGACGCTCGCGGCGCACCAGCGCGCGGATGGCGGCGAAGTCATCGCGGACGGCGGGGCGGATGGTTCGGACAAGCGCTGAAGGATTCGGCATGGCGGGATTATATGGTTCCGCAAAAATAATTTCGAAAGCATGGCATCCAGGATCAATCCCTGGATGCCCGCTTAACGCACCCTCGCTCGGCGAGGGCAGCCCGCCCCGGCAGGGCGGACCAGGGGTGCGCTTTTTCAAGCAGTTCTTCTTGTCCTTCCAGTTCTCTTCGTGTCCTTCATGAATAAATACCACCCTCAAATGGACCCTAAGTGGGTCGTCCCTTGAGGCAGGCGCAAGGCCAGGTTGAGTAACCGTTGGGACGGGTCTTGGGCCCGCCCCATGGGAGGAATTATTAGGGCAGGCACAAGGCCTGCCCGTACGAATTAATACATGGGGTGTCCATTGAGGCGGGCGCGAGATCCTATGGCCGCCCTGTTAACGAACAGCGGCCTCAGCCACCCTGCGCTTCCCCATGCCCGCCGGTATCGATCGCCTCGGCCGTCATGTCGCAATACAATTTGTCCGGAAGGCAGTTTTCGCATTCCATCTGCAGCGTGGCGTGACGGATCCCGTAACGGTCGCACAGCAGCCGGTCGATCTTCGCTTGAATCACTGCGCTTTCGCGAATCGAGATCTCCCCCACCAGGATGTGCGCCGAGAGCGTGCGCAGGCTGCGGGAGATCGACCATACGTGCAGGTCGTGCACGCCGCGCACGCCCTCCACTTGTAAAAGATCATCCACCAGCTTCTCTGGATCGATATCCAACGGGGTGCTTTCGAGCAGGATGTGCACCGTCTCGCGCAGAATCCCCCAGGCATTCCACAGGATCAGCAACCCGATCAGCAGGCTGACCGCGGCATCCCAGCCGCTCCAGCCGGTCAGGGCGATCGCACCGGCGGCGGCCAGCGCGCCCAGCGTGGAAAACACATCCCCTAAAAGGTGGACAAACGCGCTGCGGACATTTAGGTCATTCGCGCTGCCGTGCCGGATGACAAGCGCGGTTCCCAGGTTGATCACGAAGGCGACGGCCGCCACCATCGCCATGATCCCGGTATCAACCTCCGGCGGCCGTTGGAACCGCTGAGACGCCTCATAGAAAATTCCAAGCGCGATCAACACCAGACCGGTGGAATTCACCAGCGCGGCCAGGATTCCGGCGCGATGATACCCGTAGGTCTTCCCGGCGTGCGCCGGGCGGAGCGCCAATTGCAGCGCGATCCAGCTTAACCCGAGCGCGATCACATCGGTGATGTTGTGCGCGGCGTCGGTGAGAATCGCCAGGCTATTGGCGGCGAGCCCGGCTGCCACTTCGACCACGACCAGCGCCAAAGTTAAACCGGCGGCAATCCCCAGCCGGCGCGACAGTCCTTTTTCGCCATCCTCCAGATGCACATGTCCTGTCATGGAACCCGTTTCCTTTTCCTTTAATGATTATATCGTCCCCAAAAACCGGTGGTCGAAAACCATTTTCCAGCCTGATATCCAGCCGTTTTCCCCCGGAAAAGGCCGGGGCATCCATCCGGCGGGCCGGGCCTGCCTGCGCTATAATCCCTTCCTAACCCCATGGGGGCTGTGATTATGCCGGGCTGCGAAGCGGAGATCCCGCTCGGGAAAGTCCGTGCGGTGGACAACGGCCTGCGCACTACCGATAGGGAATACCAGCTGGAGCAGCAGCCGGACAAAGAGGTTTTTTTACCGGGCATGCCCACACACTCACTTGAGTTCGTCGTCTTCCTGTTTTTACTGCTCGCGATCGCGGCGGCTTTCGATCTGCGGCTGATCCGTGAGTGGAAACGCCGCAGGGAAAGCCGCACACGGAGCGTGGGGAAAAAACCGGCACCTCTCTCAAAACCGGGCCGCCGCATGGCACAAAAAGCGCCCGGCGCGGCCGGACCCGGAACCACCGGCATCCCGCTTCACGATCCCGGAGCATACGGCACGCGGACCCCGCCCGGGGGAAACGCTCATATGGAGGTGTTTTCGTTGAAAAATAAACCTCGCAAATCCACGGGCAAACGCAGGGGCAAGGAAATCACTCAACACGCATCCCTTTCCGTTCCCGGCAAATCCGGCCGGCTGGCGCATGTCGATATCTCCATGGACCTGCCCGAGGGCGAAAGCATCCGCCTGACGCTGGAGTCGGTCGGCGGGGGGAAGGTACTCCCGGCTTCCGGGAAGGGCGGCACGGGAAGCGTCCCCGAGGCGCGGCCGGCCTCCGGCCCGGTGCCGCTGCCCGGGTCATGGGGAGATTCCATCGGCGGCGCGTTCGCATCGATTGCCGAGCATATCCGGATCAATGGCCGGTCGTTGTTCATTCTCGCGCTCATCCTTTACCTCACCACCCGCCTGATAGGCCTGACGAAGTGGCCGATCTACTTCTTCACCGACGAAGCGGTGCAGACCAACTTTGCCGCCGAACTGGTGGACAGGGGATTCGTCTGGAACAATACGGAGGCGATTCCGGTCTTCTTCGAAAACGCCGGCCAGTACGAGATGAACGTCAGCGTTTACGTGCAGCTCATCCCCTACCTGATCTTCGGGAAATCGGTCTTCGTTACCCGCGCCGTATCGGTGCTGATCACGCTGCTCGGCATGGCGGCCGTGGGGTGGATCCTGCGGCGCGCCTTCCACTTGCCGTACTGGTGGAGCGGAGTGCTCCTGCTTTCGATCGTACCGGTCTGGTTCCTGCATTCGCGGACCGCGTTCGAGCCCGGCGAGTCGATCGCCTTCTATGCGCTATTCCTCTATTTGTACATGCGCTACCGGGAGGGCAGGCCGTGGATGCTGCTCCCGGCACTACTCTTCGGCGCCCTCTCGGCTTACACCTACAGCCCCTCGCAGGTCATGGTTGCCGTCACCGGCGGATTGCTTCTGATCTCCGACGCAGGCTATCACTGGCGCCACAAACGGGTCGCCCTGGCGGGTCTGGGTCTTTTATTATTGCTGTCCATCCCGTATTTATCGTTCATCTACCTGCATCCCGAAGCCAACCGCGACCAACTGGCGATCGTCGGATCGTACTGGCTGAACGATATTTCCCCCATCGACAAGCTGAGACAATTCGCGGGGCAATACCTGAACGGATTGGATCCGCGGTACTGGTTCCTGGCCAATCCGCCGGAAGGCGTTTTCCACGACATCATCCGCCATCTGATGAAGGGCTACGGACATATGTCGCTATGGACCCTGCCGTTCCTTGTCATGGGAATCCTGCTTTGTCTCGGCAACATCCGCAAATCGCACTTCCGGACGGTCCTGATCGCGCTGCTGGCGGCGCCCACCGGCGGCGCCATCGCGCAGATCACCATCTCCCGGGCTTTGGTGATGGTGATCCCGGCATCTCTCCTGATCGCGCTGGGGTTCAGCTGGCTGCTGGCGCTTCTCGAGCGGCCGGAAATTCCCCCCCAACCGGAATTCCTCGCGTGGTGGACGGAACGGGCGGCGCGCATGGCGGCCGTGTGGAACGCTTTGCGCGAGTCGCTTTCCACGCGGCAGGCATTTTCGGGCGTGCGGGATTTTGTGTATGGATGGGGGGAGCGGGCGGCGGAGATCGCCGCCGCATCGCCGGCCGTCGGCCGGATTCCGCGGGTGGCCCTCGCCCTGGGGGTATTTCTTCTCCTCGGATCGGCGAACGTCTACATGCTGTGGGACAGCTTAAGCAACGGCCCCACCTGGTATGAAAACTATGAGCTGTACGGCATGCAGTACGGCGGGCGGCAGCTTACCGCTGCGCTGGAGGAATACCACACCGCCCACCCGGATGCCAACCTGATCGTCTCACCCTCCTGGGCGAACGGAACCAATGAAATCTTTGATTTCTTCCTCCCGAAGGATTTCCCCATGCGCGTCGGGACGGTTCTCGAGTACACCCAGAATTACCTCCCGATCGAACCCCAGGATGTGTTCGTGATGACGTCCGAAGAGTACGGCGTCGCCACAGAAAGCGGAAAGTTCTCCGAAATCCGCGTCGATCAAATAGTGAATTATCCCAACGGGCAGCCCGGATTTTATTTCGCGTACCTGACCTACGTTCCCGGCGCTGAGGAGATCATCGCGGCTGAAAAAGCGGAGCTTTCCAAACCGGTCGAAGAGCAGATCGTCCTGGGAGGGGAAACCATCCGGGTCGTGCATTCGCGGTTCGACATGGGCGAGTTGTCAGCCGGATTTGACGGGAAGCCCTACTCGTTGATGCGCTCCGAGCAGGATAATCCGCTGTACCTCGACATGTTTTTCCCGGCGGTCCATCGGTTCACGCGCGTGTCCGCCCGGGTGGGGGGCGCTCCCACGCGGCTGACTCTCACCATCTACCCGGCCGCCGACGGCGATCCCGCAATATTCAGCAGCATGGTGGAACGTTCATCCGACTACCGGGATGTGGAAATCCTGCTGGATGCGCCTGTGGAAAGCGACCACATCCGCGTGGAAATCGAGACGGTGGGCGAGGGCGAACCGACCCACGTGCACGTCTATGAGGTCGTGCTGGAGGCCGAAGGATGGAAAAGCGGCATCGTCGCCCCTTCCTCGTAACTCTTCTCGCATCCGGCGTGTTTCTGCTTGGGATGGGATATTTTTTCCAATCCGGACAAGCTATATCCCATTATTCGCTAAACCAGCAGATTCCTCTTTCCGTGCCGGCGTGGTATCAACCGCTGAGCGGAGGCATTTGGGGAGCGGCATGGCTGATTCTGGCGGCCGGTTTATGGCTGCGGAAGGAATGGGCCCGCCGGTTAACCCTGATCGTCATCCCGGTGCAACTGATTTTCTGGCTGGGGGACTGGCTGCTTTTCAGCCGGTCGCGTATAGCGATACAATCATTCGTATTCGATCTGGTTTTGCGGCTGGTGCTGTCGGGCTTGGGCGCGGGAATCCTTTTGTTCTCGGGCCGCCGGGAAAAAACGGAAGCTTCGGCGCAGGAACCGGAACGGGAGAGCAAATAACCCCATGTCGGATGGACAGAAAATAAAAAAACTGCACCAGGCCCGTGAACAGGCGCAGCAGGGCGGCGGCAAGGAACGGATCGACGCCCAACACGCGCGCGGAAAACTTACCGCACGCGAGCGGATCGACCTGCTCCTCGACAAAGGCTCGTTCCGGGAATTGGACCCCTTCGTCCAGCACCGCTCCGACCACTTCGGTCTGGAGCGCAAACGCTACCTGGGAGACGGCGTGGTCTGCGGCTGGGGAACCGTGGAGGGGCGGCTGGTATACGTCGCCTCCCAGGACTTCACCGTCATGGGCGGAAGCATCGGGGAAGCGCATGCCGCCAAGGTCGTGAAGCTGTTCGACCTGGCGCTCAAAAACGGGGTCCCGGTGATCTGTCTGAATGATTCCGGCGGGGCCCGGATCCAGGAAGGCGTGTTTTCCCTGGCCGGCTGCGCGGATATCTTCCTGCGCAATACGCTCGCTTCCGGCGTCATCCCGCAAATCAGCGCGATCCTCGGGCCGTGCGCCGGCGCGGCGGTGTATTCCCCGGCGTTGACCGATTTCACCTTCATGGTCCACAACACCTCGCAGATGTACCTGACCGGACCGGATGTGGTCCGCACCGTGACTCACGAGGATGTGACGGCCGAGGAACTCGGCGGGGCGGGCGTGCACGGCAGCATCTCGGGCGTGGCGCACGTGACCGTCGGGAACGACGCCGAATGCATGGAGCGGATCCGCGACCTGCTCCTCTACCTGCCGCAAAACAACCTCGAAGATCCGCCGTGCGTGCCCGCCAGCGACGACCCGCTGCGCACCGAAGAGGCGCTGGACCGGATCATTCCGGAGGATCCCCTCAAGCCGTACGAAATGCGCGAGGTAATCCGCCTGATCGTCGACCAAGGCAAGTTCTTCGAGATTCACGAGGAGTATGCGCAGAATATCATCGTCGGATTCGCACGGATGGCGGGACACACGGCCGGGATCGTGGCCAACCAGCCGGCGGTGCTGGCGGGGTCGCTGGACATCAACGCCTCGGAAAAAGCCGCGCGGTTCGTCCGCTTCTGCGATTCGTTCAATATCCCGCTGATCACGCTGGTGGACGTTCCGGGGTTCATCCCCGGAACATCGCAGGAACACAGCGGGATCATCCGCTCGGGCGCGAAGCTCCTGTATGCCTACTGCGAGGCGACGGTTCCGAAGATCACGGTGATCACCCGCAAAGCATACGGCGGCGCCTACATCGTGATGTCGTCGAAACACCTGCGTGGCGACGTCAATTTTGCCTGGCCGAGCACGGAGATCGCGGTGATGGGTCCGGAGGGCGCGATCAACATTGTCTTCCGCAAGGAATTGGAGGGGGCCAAGGAACCCGACAAACGGCGCAAGGAACTGGTCGCGGAATATGTGGAGAAGTTCGCCAATCCGTATGTGGCCGCCTCGCGCGGATACATCGACGATGTGATCGAACCGCACGAAACCCGGCCGCGGCTGATTAACGCCCTGGCGATGCTGGCCAACAAGCGCGATACGCTCCCGGCCAAAAAGCACGGCAACATACCGCTGTAACGAATTTGTCTTGCATTACCTCAAGCCCTCCTCCGGCCACCTCCCGTCGCTGCGCTCCGGGACAGGTTCTCCCAGCTTATGCTGGGAGAAGGACGGGATGAGGGGGAAACTGAACAGCAATTTTGTGGGTTCGGAAAAACAACAACCCCGGGTTGGTTTTTACGAATGCCCACACCTTATATAAAACGGGATCATTGAGAGGCAGATCTTGCTCTTCAACAAGGTTTTAATCCCCAACCGCGGGGAAATCGCGGTCCGTATTTTGCGCGCCTGCCGGGAACTCGGCATCCCCACCGTTGCGGTATATTCGGAAGCCGACCGCCAGTCGCTCCACGTGCGCTACGCCGACGAGGCCTACCTGCTCGGACCGGCCCCGGCGCGGGATTCCTACCTGCGCATCGACCGGATCCTGGATATCGCGCGCCGCTGCGGCGCGGACGCCATCCACCCCGGATACGGTTTTCTCGCCGAACGGGAGGAGTTCGCCATTGCCTGCGAGGAAGCCGGGATCACCTTCATCGGCCCCAAGCCATCCTCGATCGCCGCGATGGGCGACAAGACCACCGCCCGCCACACGGTCGCCAAAGCCGGGATACCGGTCGTGCCGGGGACCGAGGGCGAAGGCAACCTCAGCGACGACGAGTTGATCGCGATCGCCCCGTCCATCGGATTCCCGCTCCTTATCAAAGCCACCGCCGGCGGCGGGGGCAAGGGGATGCGCGAGGCGATGACAGCCGCGGAACTGCCGCACCTCCTGCGCGCCGCCCGCCGCGAAGCCGAGGCCGCCTTCGGTGACGGCAACGTCTACCTCGAAAAGCTGATCCTCACCGCCCGGCACGTGGAATACCAGATCCTGGCGGATAAGGAAGGCAACGTCATCTACCTCGGCGAGCGGGAATGCTCGCTGCAGCGGCGTCACCAGAAGCTGTTCGAGGAAGCCCCCTCCCCGTTCCTCGGCAGTGACGAGACGCTGCGCCGGACGATGGGCGAAGTGGCCTGCCGGACCTCGGCCAGCGTCGGTTACGTCAACGCCGGGACGATCGAATTCCTGGTCGATAAAGAGCGCCATTTCTACTTCCTGGAGATGAACACCCGGCTGCAGGTGGAGCATCCGGCGACGGAGATGATCACCGGGATCGACATCGTCAAGGAACAGATCCGCATCGCGCGCGGCCGTCCGCTGCGTTACCGCCAGGAAGACGTCAAGATCAACGGCTGGTCTCTCGAATGCCGGATCAACGCCGAGGATCCGTACAACAAATTCACCCCCTCGACCGGAAAAATCCTGTCGGTATTCGCGCCGACCGGACCGGGCGTGCGCGTCGATACCGGCGTGTACGCCGGTTTCGAGGTGACCCCCTTTTACGATTCGCTTATCTCGAAACTGATCGTGTGGGGGGAAACCCGGGCGGAGGCGATCCTGCGGATGCGCCGGGCGCTCGAGGAATACCGGATCATCGGGGTCAAGACCAACATCCCCTTCCATCAGGCGCTTCTGGATTCGCCGCGCTTCCTGGCCGGCGTCTTCGACACCCGCTTCGTCGAGGAGCGGTTCGCGCTTAACGGCACCCCCGACGAGAACGACCACCATCCGGCGATGGCGGCGATCTTCGCCACGCTGGTGGAGCACCAGTCGTCGCAGCGGGCCGCGCAAATGATGGAATCGACCCACCCGCAGACCCGTTCGCAGTGGAAATGGGCCGGACGCGGCGGGAGCGGCTTGCGATGAAATACGCGACGACGATCGGCGAACGGACCTACCGGGTGGAGGTGGTGGACGACCATCACATCCTCCTGGACGGCGAGCCGTATACCGTGGATTTCACCGCGATCGGCAACCAGCCGGTTTATTCGCTGTTGATCAACGGGCGGTCGCTCGAAGCCCACGCCTCCCCGCGCGAGGACGGCTGGCAGATCCTCCTGCATGGAAAGATGTTCGAAGCGCGGGTCGAAGACGAACAGGCAATCCGGGTCCGGGCGCTGGCGCATCCGGCGGCCGAAAACCCCGGTGAGTACCAGTTACGCGCCCCGATGCCGGGGTTGGCCGTCGGCATCCCGGTTGCGGTCGGCGATACGATTGCCAAAGGAACAACCCTGGTGATCCTGGAATCGATGAAAATGCAGAACGAACTCCGGTCCCAAAAGGACGGGGTGGTGCAGGAAATCCGGATTAGTCCGGGGCAGACCGTCGAGCAAAATCAGGTATTGATCGTCGTCGGGTAAGGGTATCCCCCCGCTTCCATGATTTTTCATCGCGAGGTGGTCCGTGAATCCAAAGGAAAAACCCGCCGCGCTCGAGCAGGAAGTAAAATTCTTCCTCGAAAACGCCGAAGAAATGCGCCGGCGGATTGCCGCCCTCGGTGCGCTGCCGTACCAGCCGAGAACGCACGAAGCCAACATCCGTTTCGATACGGCGGACGGCACCCTGACGCGGGCGCGGAAAGTCCTGCGGCTGCGCAAGGCCGGCCCGGTCATCCTGACCTATAAAGAACCGGAGACGCACGCCCCCGCGGGAACGCCCAACCCGGCCCGGCGCAGCCTGGAAACCGAGATCATCGTCGATGACCTGGATAAAACCACCCACCTGCTGCAATCGCTGGGTTTCCGGCCGATTGTCCGCTATGAAAAATACCGCGAGGTCTTTCAATGGAAATCCGTCCTGTTGATGGTCGACCAGCTTCCCTTCGGGGATTTCCTGGAGCTGGAAGGGCCGGACCTGGCGGAACTGCACCAGACCGCCGGCCATCTCGGACTCGAATGGTCGCAAGCACTCCAGGCTTCCTATATGGGGATATTCCTGCTCCTTAAAAAGACATATCATCTGACGTCTCTCGAAGCCGCGTTCGCCACATTCACCGGCTGGGAAGCGAGGAAGACCGCCTCCGTCCTGACCGAACTCCCGCATGAAGGCCCGTATGACAGACAAAACTCCTGAAGCCCGCCGGCGATGGGAGGAGGAAATCCTCCAACCCGCGCTGAAAAAAAAACCGGAGCGGAAAACGGAATTCCAGACTCCCTCCCGCATATCCATGGAGCGGGTGTATATGCCCGCAACGATGACAACCGGGGAACTTGAAAAGATCGGATTTCCGGGGCAATACCCCTTTACACGCGGAGTCCAGCCCACCATGTACCGCGGCCGGCTGTGGACCATGCGCCAGTACGCCGGATATGCCACGGCCGAGGAATCCAACACGCGGTACCGCTTTCTCCTTTCACAGGGCCAGACCGGGCTCTCGGTGGCGTTCGACCTGCCGACCCAGATCGGATACGACCCGGATCATCCGCTGTCCGCGGGCGAGACGGGGAAAGTCGGGGTATCGATCTTCAGCGTGGAGGAGATGGAGCGGCTGTTTGCGGACATCCCGCTGGAAAAAGTTTCCACCAGCATGACGATCAACGCTCCGGCCGCCGTCCTCCTGGCGATGTACATTGCGGCGGCGAAGCGCCAGGGCGCGGATCCGGCCCGGCTGCGGGGAACGATCCAAAACGACATCCTTAAGGAATATATCGCGCGCGGAACCTACATCTTCCCGCCCCAGCCTTCGATGCGGCTGGTGACCGATATTTTTGCCTACTGCCGGGAGTTCCTGCCGGAGTGGAACACGATCTCGATTTCCGGCTACCACATCCGCGAGGCCGGCAGCACCGCGGTGCAGGAAGTGGCCTTTACGCTCGCGAATGCGATCGCCTATGTGGACGCGGCCCTGCGCGCCGGGCTGACGGTGGATTCGTTCGCGCCGCAGCTGGCGTTTTTCTTCAGCGCGCACAACCACTTCCTCGAAGAGGTGGCCAAGTTCCGCGCGGCGCGGCGGCTGTGGGCGCGCATCATGCGCGAGCGGTTCAAGGCCCGCGATCCGCGTTCGCAGATGCTGCGCTTCCACACCCAGACCTGCGGCTCCACCCTCACCGCCCAGCAGCCGGAAAACAACGTGGCGCGGGTGACCGTGCAGGCTTTGGCCGCGGTGCTGGGCGGAACGCAATCCCTGCACACCAACAGCATGGACGAAGCGCTCAGCCTGCCGACGGAAAAAGCGGTCCGGGTGGCGCTGCGCACGCAGCAGATCCTGGCGCACGAATCCGGCGCGGCCGATACGGTCGACCCGCTGGCGGGATCCTACGCGGTCGAGGCGCTGACCGACGAGATCGAACGCCGGGCGGAGGAATACATCCGCCGGATCGACGGGTTCGGCGGCGCGATCGCCGCGATCGAGCACGGGTTCCCGCAGGCGGAGATCCACGACTCCGCCTATCGCGCGCAGCAGGCGATCGAGACCGGCGGGCAAATCATCGTCGGTGTGAACGCTTTCGCCGACGGCGAGCCGCCCCAGCTTGAGACTCTACGGGTGGATCCGGCGATCGAGGAAAGCCAGAAGGAGCGGCTGCAGGCGCTGCGCCGAAAGCGTGACGGCACGCGGGCGGCGGAACTGCTCGGCCGGTTGGAGCCCGCCGCCAAGGGCGGTGAAAACCTTATGCCGCTTATCCTGACGTGCGTGGAAAACGATCTGACGCTTGGGGAAATCTGCGGCGCACTGCGCGCCGCGTGGGGCGAATACCGTCCGGAGGGATGAATGACCGGGATTGACAAATTAAATCACGTGGCGGTGGTGGTGGCGGACATCGATGCGGCGCTCGCCTTCTGGCGCGACGCGCTCGGGCTCGCGCCCTCCGGCGTAAAAGACATGCCCGAACAAAAGTCCAGGATCGCCTTCCTGCCGCTGGGCGATTCGGAAATCGAGCTGGTGCAGCCCACCGATGCCGATTCCGGTATTGCGAAATTCCTGGCCAAACGCGGGCCCGGAATGCACCACCTGTGCCTGGAAGTGCGCGACCTGGACGGTGCGGTCGGGCGGTTGAAGGAAAAGGGAATTCGTCTGACGAGTGCGGTGCCGATGACCGGCGCCGACGGGCGGCGGATGATCTTCGTCCACCCGGAAAGCGCCGGCGGCGTGCTGGTCGAGTTGTACGAGGGCGGGGAGTTCGCCGATGCGCCGTAACACGGGAAAGCCTTCCCCACGCCGCATAATCCGCATCCTCTGGAGTGCCGCCGCGCCCGAAAGGCGTGGCTATGTATCAGATTATCGGATGCCGCGCTCCTGCAAGCGTATTCCCATAAAATATCGGCCTTCCAACTGCTGAAATCACGAATCCCATAATTGCTCCATGTCTCCTTCACCTTCCTGCAAAGCCTCTTGGCGATTGTAGGAATCCCCTGGAAGGCTGTAAACCAGGTCCATCGCCCGATGTTGGAAGGGAAAAAAGCAATATTGGAATTTCTCCTCTGAATTCTTAATATTCATGACT
>Ga0307445_10001422_pt1 | contig 13470 bp, 13 predicted proteins | sample SalMarSW160330MG_FD_202147 | JGI IMG/M metagenome (GOLD analysis project Ga0307445, IMG submission 202147) | Salt marsh sediment microbial communities from the Plum Island Ecosystem LTER, Massachusetts, United States - SW1603-30 | ecosystem: Environmental > Aquatic > Marine > Intertidal zone >...
AAGAGCCATCCCCGGCAGTCAGGAGGGTGCAGAGGCTGGAGGAACTGGATGCCGCAGGCAACGATCTCCGATCGGAGGTTCTGTCGGCAAGAAATCTCAGGGCCTTTGAATCCAGAGCCATGGAGAAACTGGTGGATTACACCGACTATCTTTCGATCGTTTACGATAAGGGTGCCGAACAGGTCTTCCGTGAACTGGCCCGTGAAAACATCAGCCAGCTTTTCGTCGGCGGTACGGCTCCCCCGGCTCCGGTCCTGCCACAAATTCAGCCTGCGCGGTACCATTCCCTCAAATTCATCGTCGATTCGGTTGAGATCGTGAAATCCCTAGCCAAAGAACCCACGGAGACCTACCGGGGAACCATCCGGTATACCATGCAGATCCTTGGGATTACCGCGTCCGATACCCTGCAACTGGACTCTTCGTCCAGGGAGATTGAAATGGTTCTGCAGATGGGCTACAAGGACTTCGGTGATAAATCCCTCCTGGTCTGGGAGGTCCTGCTGAAGGACGGCTGATCCACGAAAACCCATAAATTCAGGGTTATCTCTGTAATGTTATCCTGGTTCTTTTTGATGAAGGAAGCGACCTTTTTCAACCGCATGATACGGATGGGCCTGCTGGTAGAGTCCGCGGTCGACGTTACCTGGTTAATTGATAATCCCTGATTAATATGTCTGAAGAAAGATTCAACCTGACTGTTAATTTTCGTATCATATCAACCGTTAACTTGCGTTTTCTGTTAAGAATCTCAGAGACACGGCTTTTACCCCCGATTTCATTAATTAAATCTACCTGCCTGAGCTGCATTTCCTCCATTCTGATTTTTATTGCTTCAATCGGGTCCGGAGCATCTATAGGGTAATGTTTTTTTTCATATTCATCAACAAGCAATCCAAGAACATCTGCTTCGTCACTCTCAGGTGTTCCAACATCTGCATCAAAGATGACATCCAGACGATTAAGAGCGGTCCGGTAATCAGAATCTGATTTGATCGGCCTGATTTCCATAGTTATTTATTTAGATGGTACCTGCATCAATGTTATCATACTCCTTATGAGTACCTATGAACCTGATAAAGATCCATTGTTTTTTAAAATTGAATTTAGCTACCAGTCGATAAGAATTGCCTTTAATGTTAAATACAATTCTGCCTTCTTTCAGGATACTTGCAGTTACATATGTTTTTTTAACATCATTCGGCGTTTTCCACTCTGAATTCATTGCAGTATCGTACCAGGTTTTAAGATACTGTTCCGAATCAGGATAAGATTCCCAAAATTTCTTAAGTGTGCTTTTTGCGAATATCCTTTACACAGCTTTCAACTTCTGTATGCAAAAATACTAAAAGTTCGCAATTTGGGAATTATTCTAAAACTTTAATTATGGCTGGCTGATGTGAAAAATAGGATATCCTTATCGTCATCCGAGTGAAAACGGTTCAGTTCATAAAAACCATTCATTGGTCCCCCTAAAGACATTACCGGGGTTGTCAATGAAAACGACACATGCATTGTCCGAATACCATGGAAGGTTTCCGTCGATATTAATAATATGCAAGCCCTGCGTGTGAATTTGTAACCCATGCGTGTGAAATAATCGCGTTTTGATTATATTCGGAACTCGGGATCCATACCATCGGCCATGAGAAAAACAATTGTACTTTTATTATTGGGTGTTTCTGCACTTTTGCCGGCCCAGGAACAGGATTCGATGCTTATCCGCCGGATATTTAACGAAGCGTTGACCAGCCGTGAAGCGTATGAAAACCTGAGATGGCTGTGCAAGAATACCAAGGGGCGGATCGCAGGTACCCCGGAGGCTGCCGCTGCGGTGGAGTTTACCCGGCAGGTGATGCTTGATATGGGACTGGATACGGTATACATCCAGGAACTTATGGTGAAAAGATGGGTCCGCGGGGATGTTGAGTTTGCCCGCGTTATCTCCTCCAGGCTTGGCTCGGAGGATCTTTCCGTTACGGGCCTGGGAACATCCGTCGGGACAGATGAGCGGGGTATTCTGGCCAATGTGATTGAGGTACGCAGTTTTGAAGAACTGGATAAGCTTGGAGAAAAACGGATCAGGGGCAGGATCGTTTTCTTTAACCGGCCGATGGACCCGACCCTGATCAATGTCTTCCGGGCATACGGCGAAGCCGTTGACCAGCGCGTAAACGGGGCATCGGAAGCGGCCAGATACGGGGCCAGCGCCGTTATCGTACGGTCGGTTACAACGGCCATCGACGATAATCCCCATACGGGAGTCATGGATTACGATGAAGGGATCCCCCGGATCCCGGCAGTCTGTGTCAGCACCATGGGAGCGAACCTGTTGAGTGCATGGCTTAAGCAGGACCCGGAGCTGAAACTGCACCTAATCAGTAACTGCAGAACCTATCCGGATGTGATGTCCTATAACGTAATCGGGGAAATACGCGGATCCACCCGTCCGGATGAGATCATCACCGTCGGCGGTCACCTGGATGCCTGGGACATCGGTGAAGGCGCCCACGATGACGGGGCCGGCTGCATTCAATCCATCGAGGTCCTCCGTTTATATAAGGTGCTCGGTATCCGGCCCAAAAGGACTGTCCGGGCGGTTATGTTCATGGATGAAGAGATTGCCCAGCGGGGCGCGGAGAAATATGCGGAACTGGCAAAACTGAACCATGAGAAACATTACGTCTCCCTGGAATCGGACCGGGGTGGATTTATGCCCCGTGGATTCGGTTTCAGTACGGAAGATGACCGGCTGGAGGGCTTGCTCGGGCTGGAGGACTATTTTAAACCCTACGGGATAACCGAATTTACCAGGGGAGGCGGCGGTGTGGACATTAATCCCCTCAAAGAATCAGGAACTGTGCTGATCAGCCTGGTACCCGATATGCAGAGGTACGGGGACTATCACCACTCCCCGATCGATACCTTCGAGCAGGTGAACATCAGGGAACTGCAATTTGGAAGCGCCTCAATCGCAGTCCTTATCTATCTCATCGATAAATACGACCTGTAAGCATGAAAACTCTTATGGGACTCAAATGCCAATCCCCCTACCGGAACAGGTATTCCGGCTCGATTGATCTATAATCGCCCGGTTTTTAAGTTGGAAAGGACGAGAAGGATCAGGAATGATATCCGGCTATCAGGACAGGAATGATATCCGGCTATCAGGAATTGCAGTCTGACAGGGCTTGTCTAACTAAAGTGGATTGGCCGTAACCTTGGCCCCGATCGAAACTTTCATGATGATGGTAATGTTATTCTCGGTGGCCGATCCTTCGGAAGTGACTGTAAATTCAGCATTCCTTCCAAGAATTCTCTGCACGACCGCCCACTCCCCGTTGTCATTCCCAAGGGTATAGGAATTGCCGACAACCACATCGAAATCCTCAGTAAGTACCCATTTGGTATTGTCCGTGGCATCCGCGATCTTAAAAAAGGTGCCCTGCAACAGCTTTACATTTTCCTTCGAAACCGATATTACCTTTGCCGTAAGGGAAGTGATATCATATTTCTTGATCTTATCGGCATATTTTTTTACTTCCGGATCCGACGTGGGATCAAGGGTTGCACTGGCCTCATACGTGTACCCGGCCAGGGTACTTTTCATGGGCTGATCCACCGCGATGTTGAGGTTCGTATCCATGGTTGTGTCGAATTCCACATCAGCAAGGTTTTTGATTTTTTCACAGGAAACCAGTCCGGCAACAATACAGAGCATAACAAGGGATTGAATTGTGGTTTTCATTGTAAAGGGTTTTGATTTAACTTTTAACATCTTTTATTGCAATTTAGGAAAAACATTCCATACAGATCCATTACAGATGTTATATGTTTGTTAAACAGATTAAACCAGGCAAATAGCCATGCCATGAGTACCGGCAGAAGATCATTCCTTAGAAAGAACATTTCGGCTGCCGGGGCAGCGACCCTGTTCGGCATGCTGAATGCCTCAAAAGCAGTGGATTCCTTTGAGGAGATGGCCGCAAACCTTCCGGAATCAATTCAATTTCAATGGAAACAGCATGGGAACTTTTTTCCGGTAATCACGGTATTCATCCCCAAACCTGTCGATCAGCAGTTTCTCTTCGTATCTTGAAATGTACCAGTAGAAAACGACGATTACCACCCAGAGGGCCGCCGATGCAAGCGACATGCTGAAACAGATCATTCCGAAGTATGTCAGTATGCACCCCAGGTATATGGGGTGACGGATGATTGAAAATACCCCCCCGGTGATCACCTGCGGAGTATCGCGGACCTCGCCGAAGACTTTACGCATCCCCCGCCAGGATAAAAGTCCCGCTATAACCAGGATCACTATTCCCAGGGAGGTCCGGATGTAATTGGGAATACGCTCCGACAGGAATGTACTGTAATGAAGAAAAAAGGAATCCGATATCCAGATGGCAAGGAAGAGTACCAGAAATACCAGCTGGAGGGTATCCCCGATCCTGTGTTCACCGACCAGGTCTTCCCTTCCTTCATGCCTGCGGTGGTTATGTCCCCTAAGATTTTCTGAATTCATGGCTGATTGATTTGTCTTTCAGTCTCTGAGACGATTTAATATACAAATTATTTTCGACCGGACATGATAATTATCGGGAAACGGGACCGAATTACCAGGGGATAGGGCCGGGGGACGCAGATCTATTTACGCGCCAGCTGCTCCAGAGCTTCGGAAACCTCCGTTACAGGAAGCCTGCAAACCCTGTCACGGCAAACGTAAATGGTCGTCTGCCCGGCCAGTAGTTTGTTCTCATGCAGTTCGAGGACACCTTCCTGCCTGCCGCCTGAAAGTAAAACATCTGGAAGGTAATGCCCATCCAGTTCTTTTCTTACCGGTTCACATTCATCTCCGAGAACAGCCACTTCAAAAGGCTTGCTGATAAGATTCAATTCAAGGATGCCCCAGTTTGAAAAATAAAAAATGTTTCGATGCACATCCTCCAATACATTTGCGAGCATTTGTTCTGATTTCCGGATATAAGATTCTTCATAGAAATAGTTCCCAAGTGCAAAAAGGTTCCTTGCCATCTCGGAATTTGACCCGGAAATGACATTGTCTGAAATTTCAATATTCCTGGCAATCAGATCGGTATATTCTTCATGGGTATAGTAAAACATACCGGAGGTTTCATCCTGGAAGTACTTCAGCACATAGCCTGCAAGTTTATTTGCCGTTGCCAGCCATTTCTCATCAAACATGGCCTGATAGAGCCCGATGAAAGCTGAGATGGTGAAGGCATAATCATCGAGGAAACCATGGATCGGGGATTTGTCATTTTTAGGGTTCCTGGTTATATTCCCGTCTTCATTAATTGCATATTTCAACAGGAAGTCTGCATTCTTAAGGGCTGAATTCAGGAATCGCTCTTCACCGAAGACCCTGCAGGCATCGATATAGCCCTTCAGCATCAGTGCATTCCAGGAAGTCAGGATCTTATTATCCAGAGTGGGCCTTATCCTCGTCTCCCGGATCTCCAGCAGGGTGGATTTCCCGGATGTGATTTTATCCTGCAAAGAGCTGAGGGCGAGGCCGTAACTTTCTGCAAATTCGAGATCACCCTGCTTGCGGCAAAGGATATTCCTGCCCTCCTCCCAGTTTCCTTCTTCCGTGATGTTATAATAATCCATAAAGATCGCGGCATTGCTTCCCAAAATCTTTTCGATTTCTTCTTTTGTCCAGACGTAGAACTTACCCTCCTCCCCTTCGCTGTCTGCGTCAAGGGAAGAATAGAATCCGCCCTCTTTCGAGGTCAATTCACGCTCAATGAAGTCCAGTGTTTCATACACCACATCACGATACAGGGGATTTTTCGTGACCTGCCAGGCATGTGCGTACAGGCTTACCATCTGTGCATTATCGTAGAGCATCTTCTCAAAATGGGGCACATGCCAGTTCTCATCCGTTGAATACCTGGCAAATCCCCCTCCAACCTGATCATAGATACCTCCAAAAGCCATATTATCAAGCGTGCTCAAAACGGCCTCGAGTGCCTGTCCGTTCCCGCTTAGATAATGGTAGTATAAAAGGTATTCCCATACGGAGGGCATGGGAAATTTCGGGGCCCTGCTGAGACCCCCATTCCTCAGGTCCACTGCTGAGATCAGGTTTTTTATGGCAGGTTCGAGCTTTTCCATCGTGAATGTGGGACTGGATTCTTGCAGCGGGATATGCTCAATTGAGAGGATGCCCTGTGCAATTTTTCCGGCCTCTTCCCGCAGGGTTTCAGGCTGTTCCCTGTACATCTGAATAAAATATTCAAGTACTTTTATCCAGTCCTCTCTTGGAAAATAGGTCCCCGCATAGAACGGTTTCCCGTCCGGAAGGGCAAAGGCATTCAAGGGCCAGCCTCCCCTTCCCGATATCAGCTGCACGGCGTTCATATACACCTGGTCTACATCGGGCCTTTCCTCCCTGTCCACTTTGATGGAAATGAAATTCTCATTCATGAGCCTGGCTACTGCAGTGTCTTCGAAACTTTCATGTTCCATTACATGGCACCAATGGCAGGCTGCATAACCGATACTGATGATCATCATCTTGTTCTCCTGCCTTGCCATTTGCAGCGCTTCCTCGCCCCAGGGATTCCAGTTCACGGGATTATGGGCATGCTGAAGTAAATAGGGACTGCTCTCGTGGATCAGCTCGTTGGTATACAGATGCTCACTATCCCTGATGTTCATATCGTGTGTTTTAATTTGCCCGCAGGAGGACAAAGGAATGAATCCTTATCCCCCGAATGGGTCCTCAAGGGAATTGCAGAGCATGCCGCCAAGGAATTTTCCACCATCTTCGGTTACGACGAAGCAATCCTCGATTCGGGTCCCGAATTCCCCGTAGATGTATATTCCCGGTTCATTGCTGAAGGTCATCCCGGCTTGCAGGGGAAGGGGATTGTCCTTCACCAGGTATGGCCATTCGTGTCCCTCCAGCCCGATACCGTGTCCCAGGCGGTGGACGAAGTATTTGTACCGGGGACCGTAACCGGCGTCTTCGATCACTTTCCTTGCGATCCGGTCCAGTTCACCTGCCCGGATTCCCGGGAGTACGGCTTTATGTGCCGCAGCCTGGGCATTTTTAACTATTTCAAAGACTCGCTTCTGTTTATCGGTCGGACTCCCGCAGACGATGGTGCGGGTTACGTCGGAACTGTAACCTTCGACCGAGCATCCCCCGTCAACCAGGATGGTATCTCCGTCTTTGAGTTCATCCTCGTTGCGTGATCCGTGCGGAAATGCAGACTGGGCGCCAAATATGGGCATGGAATAGCCGGATACGCCCAACCGGCCATGGGCGGAAGCGATCAGTTCTCGCAGTTCGGAGGGCTTCATTCCCGGCTTGATCTGGGAGAAGGCCCAGCGGTATGCCTTCTTGGTGATATTGTTGGCCAGCTCCATGAAGGCAAGTTCCTTATCGCTCTTTATGCCCCTGCAAAGGTTGACCAGTGATGAACCGTCTACCCTTTCAACGCTTGACTCGCGTTTTATGCCTTCCGCCACGAAGTTCCTGAGGTTTGGATCCAGCGCCACTTTCCGTGTCGGAGATGAAAGCGACCTGAAAACGTCATCAAGCAACCGGTAGGGAGATTCGTGTTCCTGCCAGGTCCGGATATCCCTGCCGAAGCGGATCTGCTCCTCTGCCCGTGGACCTTCGAAAGCGGGACAGATCCAGACCGGCTCTCCCCGGGCGGGAAGCACCACCCCGAAAACCCGCTCACTCAACCACCAACTGAAATCGAAAAAATAATTCATGTTCACTCCCCCCTCGATCCAGAGGGCATCCACCCCCTTCTCCTGCATCAGACTTCGCAGCTTTTCCTGCCTGGCCAGGAAGTCCTCATCCGAAAGGGGCTCAATCCCAGCCGTCATATTTTCAAGCAGGGATCCGCCGGCCAGGGACCCATTGCTGCCGGATTCATTTACACGAGACCCTTCTGTCCCTGATTTGCACGATTGTAAAAAGGCCGGGACGATCCCGGAAACGGCCAGGGTGATTCCCCCGGCACGGATAAAAGCACGTCGGTCCTGTTTCATGGAATTGGATTTAGATTTCCCTTCCTATAAAGATAGCCATTTTATGGCCTGTGATTATTCTGATTTCCCCTCCCGGTAGGCTTCGATCGGGGCGCAGGAGCAGACCAGGTTGCGGTCGCCGTAGCCTTCGTCGACCCTGGCCACCGAGGGCCAGAACTTGTTTTCCCTGACCCAGCGCAGCGGGAAGGCCGCCTTCTCGCGACCATAAGGATGTTCCCAGGAGTCCGACACGGTCTCTTCAACCGTATGAGGTGCATTCCGGAGCACGTTGTCGGACGGGTCTGTTTTCCCGTCCCTGATCTCCATGATCTCATCATGGATGCTCCGCAGCGCTTCAATGAAGCGGTCGAGTTCCTCCCTGGATTCGCTCTCGGTCGGTTCCACCATGAGGGTGCCGTGGACCGGGAAGGACAGGGTCGGGGCATGGAATCCGTAATCCATCAATCGTTTGGCTACATCGGCTTCCGTGATATCGGCCAGCTGCTTGAACGGCCGGCAGTCAAGGATCATTTCGTGTCCCACAAAACCATTCCTGCCTGTATAAAGCACCCCGTACTTATCCCCCAGCGAGGCGGCCAGGTAATTTGCATTCAGGATGGCCATTCGGGTTGATTGTGTGAGTCCCTCTCCACCCAGCAGTTTGATGTAGGCATGCGATATGGTCAGGATGCTTGCACTGCCCCAGGGTGCGCCGGATACTGCCGGGATCCCGTTGACGCCACCCGTCTCGGCCAGCGTATGGGTCGGCAGGAATTCGACCAGGTGGTCGGCTACCGCGATCGGTCCCATTCCGGGTCCCCCGCCCCCGTGCGGGATGGCAAAGGTCTTGTGAAGGTTCAGGTGGCAGACATCAGCACCGATCAGGGCCGGACTGGTCAGTCCCACCTGAGCATTCATATTGGCCCCGTCCATGTATACCTGTCCCCCGCAATCATGGATCACCCGCACCATCTCCATGACCTGTTCCTCGAACACACCGTGCGTCGAGGGGTAGGTGATCATGAAGGCGGCCAGTTTGTCCTGGTATTCACCGGCCAGGGATTTAAGCTGTTCCGGGTCGATGTTCCCCTTTTCGTCGCAGGGGACCACCACCACATCCATCCCGGCCATGACGGCCGATGCGGGATTGGTGCCATGGGCAGAGGCCGGGATCAGCACCACCTTGCGGTGCCCTTCTCCCCTGCTCACGTGCCAGGCCCGTATCACCATCAGTCCCGCGTATTCCCCCGAAGCCCCCGAGTTGGGCATGAAGGAGATCTCCGCAAAGCCCGTGATCTCCTTAAGGTCTTTTGTCAGTTCATTAATAAGCTGCTGGTACCCTTCGGCCTGGGCAACGGGCACGAAGGGATGCATGTTTGCAAACTCCGGCCAGCTCAGGGGGAGCATTTCGATGGCCGCATTCAGCTTCATGGTGCAGGATCCCAGGGAGATCATTGAATGGGCCAGGGAGAAATCCTTCCGCTCCAGGCGCTTGATGTAGCGCATCAGTTCCGTTTCGGAATGGTAGGCGTTAAATACCTTCTGCTGCATAAATGAGGATTTCCTGGCAAAAGCACCCAGGTCCCGGTTTTCTGAGAACTCCCTGACCGGGGTGAATTTTTGCTTCGAGACCAGTGAAAAAACTTCCAGGATCAGGTTGACATCCGCCAGGCTGACCGTTTCGTCCAGGCTTATGCGGACGGTATGCTCATCCGGGTAATAAAAATTCAGTTCATGCCTGAGCGCATGGTTTTCAACGGCCCGGCTTTTCGTGCCTTCCGGCAGGCGAATGCTCAGGGTATCGAAAAAGGACCCCCCGGCCGGATTCCCGGCCTGATCCCCGGCCAGCCCGTACCCCATTTTTTCAAGTCCCCCTGCCAGGGTCGAGGCTGCCCGGTGGATCCTGGCGGCAATTTGCCGGAGTCCCCCGGGACCATGCCAGCAGCCGTACATGCCGGCCATGGTAGCCAGCAGGGCCTGTGCCGTGCAGATGTTGGATGTGGCCCTCTCCCGCCTGATGTGCTGCTCGCGGGTCTGAAGCGCCATGCGGAGTGCGGGATTTCCGTGGCGGTCGACCGACACCCCGATGATCCTGCCGGGAATGCTGCGTTTGAATTTATCCCTGGTGGCAAAATAGGCGGCATGGGGACCGCCGTACCCCATCGGGATCCCGAAGCGCTGGGTGGAACCCACCACCACGTCTGCGTTCCATTCCCCCGGGGGAACGATCAGGGCAAGACTTAACAGGTCCGCCGCAACCCCGGCAAGCATGTCCAGTTCGTGGACCTTCCGTGTGAATTCCCTGTAGTCCCTTACTTGCCCGTCCCCGGAAGGGTACTGGACCAGGGAACCGAAAAATCCCCCGTCCAGCGAAACGGCATCGAACGATCCCGTTACCAGTTCAATGCCAAGGGGTTCGGCGCGGGTTTTCAGGACATCGATCGTGTTAGGAAAGGTACCGGCATCGACGAAGAACCGGTTCGCGCCGGATTTGACCTTCTCCCTGGAGCGCAGATTGAAAATCATGATCATGGCTTCCGCCGCGGCCGTGGCCTCATCAAGCAGGGAGGCATTGGCGATCTCCATGCCGGTCAGCTCCATGACCATCGTCTGGAAGTTCAGGAGCGCCTCCAGCCGGCCCTGTGAGATCTCCGCCTGGTAAGGGGTGTAGGAAGTGTACCAGGCCGGGTTCTCGAGGATGTTCCGCTGGATCACGGCGGGGAAAATCGTATTGTAGTAGCCCAGCCCGATGAAGGATCGGTAGAGCCTGTTCCCGGCGGCCAGCTTCCTGAGCTCATTGAAATACTCGTATTCGCTGATCCCGCCGGGCAGGTCCAGCGGCTTTTTCATGCGTATGGTAGCGGGTATGGTCCGGTCGATCAGCTCATCGATGCTGCCGGCGCCGATCTTCAGGAGCATGGGGGCGAGGTCGTGTTGCCGGGGACCGATATGCCGGTTTGAAAAGAGATCCATCTGGGTAATTTTTTATGAATGCACAAAAATATAAATCTGGGAATGATTTTCGAACAAAACCCTTATGTTGGAAAATAGTTTTTTAGCGTACAGAAACCTCACCTGAGGAAGGGATTCCGGGTTTTTTCGTCACCGATGGTGGTTGAGGGGCCATGGCCCGGGTAGACCCTGGTAGCCGGATCAAGCGGCAGAAGCTTCTCACGGATCCCGCCGACCAGGCTTTCGTAATCGCCGCCGGGAAGATCCGTCCGCCCGATACTTTCGCGGAAAAGGACATCTCCCGAAATCAGGAATTTCTGCCCGGGACAGTGCAGCAGTATGCTTCCGGGGGAGTGGCCCGGTATGTGGATCACCTCCAGTTCGGATTCGCCAAAGCCGAGCACATCGCCTTCATTCAGGAATCCCTGCGGTTCGGGGGGCGGCTCCAGGGAAAGCCCGAAAAAATCAGCCTGTTTCATGCTGTGCGGCAGCAATGATTTCTCGGCCGGATGAATCAGGAACGGCAGGCCGAATTTCCGGGCAAGGTAAGCCACGCCCATGATATGGTCCACATGGCAGTGGGTGTTCACCAGCTTCACCGGCCTGAAGCCGTGTTCTTCCATATAAGCGGTCAGCTTGTTCCTTTCCGCCTGCTGCTTACATCCGGCATCGACGATGATGCATTCACCGGTATGGTCATAAAGAAGATAAGTGTTCTCCTGGAAGGGATTAAATACGAATGTTTCGATGTTTATCATGAGAGCATATTGTTGTTCATTCCTGAGTTCCATTGAGCATGGGTACGAAAGCGAAGGATCCGTGTTCCGTCCGTTCAAATTCGTCATCTCCCCTGCGGATGATTCGTACCATATCCTGTTCGAGCGAATCCCCGACCGGGACGACCAGGATCCCTCCCACCTTCAGCTGCCCTGTCAGGGATTCCGGGACATCCCTGGCCCCGGCCGTAACCAGGATCCGGTCATAAGGCCCGTAGGACTCCTTCCCCAGGTATCCGTCGCCGAAAAAGAAATGGGGCTTGTAGCCCAGCTCTCCCAGTATCGCCTGGGCCTTCAGGAACAGCGATCGCTGCCTTTCTATGGTATAGACCGATGCTCCCAGTTCGAGCAGAACGGCCGTCTGGTACCCCGAACCGGTACCGATTTCTAGGACCCTGTCACGCGCGCGGACTTCGAGCAGTTCGGTCTGGAATGCCACGGTATAGGGCTGGGAAATGGTCTGTCCCCCTCCGATCGGAAAAGCCTGGTCCTTGTATGAAAAATTAATGAAACCGCTGTCCATGAAAAGATGCCTTGGGATGGTCCCGATTGCCTCCAGTATCCGCTCATCACGGATGCCTTTATTGCGTATTGTTTCGACGAGTTTCTTGCGCAGTCCCTTATGCTGGAAGGTATCGAACATGCCTGCAAATTTGATATTTTTTTAACAAAAAAAGTCCCCCGGTTGAAAAGTATTTGGAATCCGAAATTTTAAATGCTTTATGTTTGCAGAAATACATGATCTTCAATGCTTAAGATCGGCATTATCGGGGAGGACATTTCAGGACGCAGGTTGAGTGAGGTGATCAGCAGTTACACAACCTGCATTTATTCAGGCAGTTACTTTTCCAATCAGGAGCAGGCTCAACATTTCCTCGGCCATTTTAACCTGCCAGTTTTTACCTCCTACCCGGCATTCCTCTCCAGCTGTGATGCCGTTATAGTTGAGTCGTCCGCCGGTATTGATTCAGGCTACATCGTGGAAGCACTTAAGGACAGCAAGCATATTTTGCTTGAAAAACCGATGGACTGGCATGATGAGGAACTCGAATATCTTTTCAAGCTTGCCGAGGAAGCAAACACGCTGCTCCAGCTGCGGGAACCGTCCCTTTACGACCCGGTCCTCCTGGCGGCCGAGCCGTTCATCCACACCCCGGCTTTTATCGACTACCAGATCGGGATCTCCTCCGACGTCCCCGTTGATAAGCTCCCGGATATGATCCAGCGGTCGTTGTCCAGCTGCATGGACACCATTTTTCACCTGAACCGCGGCCGGGTAACCAAGCATGATACGGTATTCTCGCCCGATCTTTTCGGATTCCCGGGGGTCATCCACGGCAGAATTGAATTCGACAACGGGTGCATTGCCAACATAACCTGCAACGGCTATGCCGAACAGAACAAATCGGTTTGCTACCTCTACCAGGAAAACCGCCATGCCATTCTGAATTTCCTGAACAGGCGCCTGGTCATCAAGGACCGGACGGAAGAAGAAGAAAGGCCAAAATCATTCATCGTTCCCCTTAAATCCACGGATCCCGTGGTCGAGGAAATCCTGAATTTCACCGGGATGATCCTGAACAAGGGTTACCACCTTGCCGCCCCCGAACGGTACCTTCAATCCTTCCTGCTTGCCAGGCAGATGATCGAGAACCTTCCCATTCACGAGGTGCAGGTCTGACCAGTTTCAGTCCCCCGGTCTGATGTAAGTTTTGCTGCAACC
>Ga0307445_10001423_pt1 | contig 13469 bp, 8 predicted proteins | sample SalMarSW160330MG_FD_202147 | JGI IMG/M metagenome (GOLD analysis project Ga0307445, IMG submission 202147) | Salt marsh sediment microbial communities from the Plum Island Ecosystem LTER, Massachusetts, United States - SW1603-30 | ecosystem: Environmental > Aquatic > Marine > Intertidal zone >...
AGAGGACAACCAGGCGAAGATCATGGATTTTGGGCTGGCCAGGATGACAGGAGGAACTCTGATAACTCAAGAAGGGATGACCATGGGGACGATCGCCTACATGTCTCCCGAACAGGCCCGGGGGGAGGAAGTCGATCATCGTACAGACCTTTGGTCATTGGGTGTGGTTCTATACGAGATGTTCGGTGGTCAGTTACCTTTCAAGGGGGAGCAGGATCAGGCTGTGGTGTATTCCATCCTCAATGATAAGCCCAAACCTCTCATTGAGTTGCGATCTGAGATTCCCGCGTCCATAGAGCAAGTCGTCGACAAGGCCCTGGAGAAGAATCCGGATGAGCGGTACCAGCAGATAGACGAACTGTTGGATGACCTGAAGTCGATATCAGCAGGAATCGTACCGGAAGAGATCAAAGTCAGGCTGAGAAAAGCGAAACTGCTAAAACGAAAAAGATCTATACTTTACGCAAGTGTAGCAGGATTGGTAATTGTTATAGCTGTGCTGGCTCTGACTCTTTTCACTGGCCGTGCAGAAGCGATCGATTCCATTGCGGTACTCCCGCTCGAGAACCTCACAGGCGATACAGAAAAGGAGTTCTTTGTAGATGTTGCGACCGAGGAATTGATCGGTAAGTTGGGCCAGATAAGCGGGCTTCGGCGGGTAATTTCCCGAACGACAGTCATGAAATACAAAGAAACAGATAAAACCCTGTCAGAGATCGCACGAGAGTTGAATGTGGATGCTGTTGTAGAAGGATCCGTGCAGCAGGCAGGCGACAGAGTCCGTATTCAAGTGCGGTTGATAGACGCCCTTCCTGAGGAGCAGAATCTGTGGGGGCAGACATATGAAAGGGCCATATCTGATGTTCTGGTGATGTACGGAGAAATGGCGCAGGCCATCGCCGAAAACATCCAGGTCAAATTGACCGCCAATGAAACAACACGTTTTGGCGACGCCCGCCAGGTCAATCCCGAAGCATACGAAGCTCTCCTCATGGGCATGCAGAAGGCGAGCCCACTCACGCCACAGGCTTTCGACATTGCGCTCGAGTACTACGAGCTGGCGTTGAAGAAAGACCCGAATTACGCCGCCGCCCATTTGGCTGTGGCCACTACCTGGCTGTTTCGCAACCAGTTGGGGTACACGGCGCCGCGCGAGGCGGGTCCGAAGGCAAAGACGGCCGTTCTGAAGGCCTTGGAGTTGGATAGCACACTCGCGGAGGGGCACTCGTTGTTGGCTTGGGTTAACTTCCTTTATGAATGGGACTGGGCTGGCGCCGAAGCAGAGTGGAAAAGGGCCATCGAGCTCAATCCCAACCATGGGGACTCAGTTTACTCGCATTTCCTTTGGGTCATGAAACGCCCAGAGGAAGCGATGGCGCAGATGGAGCGAGCCCTGCAATTAGACCCGCTCAACGAGGTGGTCCAGCTCCATTATGCATTTATTTTGCAGTCGGCAGGCCGGGATGATGAGGCCATCGTACAGGTGCGCAAGCTGCTCAGAACATCTCCACAGCATCCGATGCTGCACCAGATGCTCTCAGTATTGCTCTTGCGTAAGGCCATGTATGAAGAGTCTCTGGCAGAAATGAAAGCGAGCTACTCCTCCATCGGGGACCGTGAGGTCGAAGAGGCCTTGACGCAGGGGTATGCGCAATCGGGCTATCGGGGTGCCATGAGGAGCGCGGCGGATCTACTGGCAGCGCGCGCTCGCAAGAACTATGTGTCCTCTATTGACCCTGCGATGCTGTATACAATAGCCGGGGAAAATGACCAAGCCTTCGAATGGCTTGAAAAATGTTTGGAGGAGCGCAGTCCGCACATGCCCTATCTCGATGCATATATGGAGCTCGCGCCCTTGCGCGACGACCCGCGCTTCCAGGACCTGCTGCGCAAGATGAACCTCCCGGTGGATGAGAAGGAATAGGAAGGACGCTGATCCTGGGATAGCTGAAGTGGAAGATGCCAGGAAGAGGCTGGCTGGGTTGAGATAATTAAACAGATCAGAATGGACAATTGGGAGTAATTTTCCTCGTCATAAAGTCGTCATATTACATAAATTGACCAAAATCGAAATCTATGTAATCTATTTAATATCATATAGTTACACGATATATTCATCAAGCAGAGCGTCTGACTACGAATCAGAAGGCCCCATGGGTTCGAATCCGCTGGGGCATACTTTATTATTACTAGCCATCATAACCATTCTGAACTCCGCCCTAATTGTATATGGAGCTAAAAGTATATGTTCCAGATCCGATTTCGCAGACGGCATAGGCTTCGCCTGATTTCCAGACCCATTTCCCAAGAAGGGCCGTTTGATGCTTTCCTTTTTCCCTGATGCTTTCGGCATTGGAAGTGGGTATGAAGACATTGGCTCGTGTGTTGGGAGGGATGGTGATCTTCAGCTCAAACTCAGTATCGTCCCGCTTCCAGGATACGCGGATCGGTCCCCTTGCTGACTTGTATTCGGCTTCGACCCAAGTTATCCCCGCCACCGGCTGTGGCCGGATGCTGCACCTGTCGAATCCTTCCGCCTGGGGGTGGGGCTGGATCCCAGCTAACCATTGGAAGAACCAGGCGCTTATCGATCCGAACATTGGGTGGTTGTGAGAAAATGTATTGTCGCTGAATTCCCAGTACTCCCAGAGTGTGGTAGCCCCTCTTTCCAGCATATAGCCCCAGCCAGGGAATGTTGTCTTCCTCACCATTGAGGCGGCAAGGTCGGCATTTCCTGTCCTGGAGAGGACCTCCAAAAGATACCGGGTCCCAAAAATCCCGGTGGAAAGATGGCCATCATGCTCTTCCTGGATTTTGTTGATCAAAACATGAAGCGCTCTTTCTCGCTCTTCCGGCGGAAGAAGGTCTAAACCCAGGGCCATTGCCTGGCCCGCCTGAGTGTGAGGATGCGCCTGGCCGGTCCCAGGCTCAAGGAAACGGTCCAAATATGTTTGCTGGATATCCAGAAAGAGCTTTTGATATCTGGTCACATCCTCCTTTAGTTCAAGAATATCGGCCAACCGGCTGAGGATACGTGCCGATTCAGCATACAGAGGTGTTACCATCGGCGGTGCGGGCGCTGGCTCCAGCCCCTCATGATCGCTCAGGCCTTCAGTCACGATGTGATCAGGGTATTGTAAATTGACAAGATCAAGCCAGCGGCGGGAAGTGGGGTACTGCTCCTCAATAAGCCGCCTGCTGCCGTAAAAGCGGAAAAGCTGAGCTTGCAACAGGGGATGAACCATGGCCCAGGCCACACCGCAGTACTGGATTCCAACATAGGGAGCTGTATCTGTCAGCATCCCATCGGCCAAGGCCGCTTCCTGCCAGTCCTGGACCGCTTTGGCATAAAAGGCGGCCATGTCAAAATTCATCATGAAGGCCTCGCAAGTCGCGGCGATGTCGCCGCCATAGCCGAAACGTTCTCGGTGGGGACAGTCCGACTGAACGCTGAAAAGATTGCTGAGAAATGTCCGCTGTGTCATATCCTGGATGCTGTTGAAGAGGGGATCGGAGCAGGCAAAGCTCCCCACCGTTTCCACATCTGCATGCAGCCGGAGGCCTGTAACGGCCTCTGGTCCAGGCAGGCCCGGGAAGCCTGTGACTTCTACATACCGGAAGGCATGGAAAGTGAATGTTGGGACAAAAACTTCTTTCCGTTCTCCTTTACAGATATAGATGTCCTGCTGGACCGCGACTTCTGGGGCTCCTGGCCCCCCGATAGGACTGCCGTCGTGGCGCAGCCCCTTGATCTGCCCGCACACACTGGTCATCGGGTTAAGGGTCCCATCGGGGTAGAGGAGTTCTCCGTAGCGCAGCCGTATCTTGGTCCCCCGCGGTGCCCTCACCCTCACCCTGGCCCAGCCGGCGAAATTCTCGCCGAAGTCAACGATAAAAAAACCTGGAAGGGGCTCTGAAATACCGACGGGGCGGATCTCCTCTGTGACTCTTATGGGCGGCTGTGACTGAGCTTCCAGGCGGCCTCCCGGCTCAGGAGCGGACACCGCTTGGCTCCAGGCCGAATCGTCAAAACTCGCAGTGTCCCAGCCGGGGATCTCACGGCAGGCATCATACACCTCTCCGAGGTATATGTTGTTTCGAAGGAGGGGACCTTCGTGCACTTTCCAGGACTTGTCGGAGGCAACCGTGAGGGAGCTGCCGTCTGCAAAAAGGATCTCCAATTGAGCGATCAAGCAAGGGCGGCCCACAGCCAAATGCTCGCGCAGATTGAGTCTTCCCCACATGCGCAGTGGCAGAGGGTTGTACCATCCGTTTCCCAATACCGCTCCAAGGCAGTTTGCGCCTTTTCGGAGCAGGGTAGTCACGTCATAGGTGCTGTAGAGGATCCGGTCGGCGTAGTCCGTCCATCCCGGGTCTAGAACCCGGTTGCCCACCCGGAGGCCGTTTAGGCGGGCCTCATAGTATCCCAAACCTGAGATGTAGAGCCTAGCCTTTACGGGCCTCTGGTCCAGGACAAAGTCCTTGCGGAAAAGGGGGGCAGGATCTTCTCTGTAAAAATCGGCATCCTCTTCAGGTGTGGGTTTGCCATCGCATATCCAATGGGCCTTCCAGTCGTCGGAACTGAGAAGCGCGGTTTCCCAGAATGATGGGGCGCTCCAGTCCGAAGCTTGTCCGGTTCCGTCCCAGATGCGGACCTTCCAGAAACACTTCTGTCCCGAGCCCAGCGGGATTCCGCCATAAGGAATGTTGAGGGTTTTGTTCGATTCCACCCTGCCGCTATCCCACAAGCTGCCCAGCTCTTTGGCCAGAAGTTTTTCGCTCTCCGCAACAAGAATCCGGTAAGCGATTTGGGTACAATTGCGGGCATCAGACTGAAGGGTCCAGCTCAACTGGGGCTCGGCTGTGCCGATTCCTAGAGGATTCACCATGTATTGCGTTCGGAGATCGGTCACACGAAGCCCTCCGTTTTGGTTGCAGCCTATGAGCACCACAGCAATCAAAACAATTATGCCGTAATGCAGCGCGTTCCTTCTGGGCTTCCTTTGCCTCGATGGTGTGCTGCGGATGCCTGCTTGATTCATTTTTCTCCTCCGCGATGGCGGGCTGATTCAGCCAGCTCCGTGCACCTTTGGCGCAGACTCTTCAATCGAAAGGACTGTGCCGGATCAGAGGCGAGATTTCGGCTCTCATTGGGATCGTCAGTCAGGTTGTAAAGCTCCTCGTACTCGGGATGCTTCAGGTAACGGATGTATTTCCATCCGCCGGTGCGGAGAGCCTCTGTTTGGGGGATCTGGGGATGGTCCCAGAGATGCTCACAAAAGACCTCGGTTCGGGAGGGCTGGTTTTGGCCTCTCATTAAGGGCGCGAAACTACACCCCTGCATCTCTTCAGGAATAGGATGCTTGGCCAGGTCCAACAAGGTTGGAGCCAGGTCCAGATTGAGAACGGGTTCGGTGATGACGCGTCCCGCAAGCGCCCGCGGAAGCCTTGGGTCATAGATGATCAGGGGAATGCGGATGGATGGCTCGTGCATCAGCCACTTGCCGGCAAATCCCCTCTCTCCCAGGAAGTAGCCGTTGTCGCTGATAAACATGATGACGGTATCCTGGTCAATGCCCTGACGGACAAGCTCTTCCCCCAACTGTCCGATGACCCTGTCGATACCGCTTATCATACGGTAGTAACCTTTGACCATCGCCTGATATTTCTCAGGTGTGTCGAAGCGCCAGAACCAACGAACCCGGGTAAGGGAATCCTTTAGGAAATCGGGAAGGGTTTCGAAGAACTCCGGTTCGGATAGGGGAGGTGGCGGTATGATCGTATCCTGGTAAAGTTCTCCGCATGCATCAGGCCAGAAATACTGCTGGATGGAGCCATCGTCCGCATGAGGCGCCCAGAAACTGAGCGACAGGCAAAAAGGCCGGTCGTTTGGCCGCTCGCGAAGGAAAGCTATGGCCAGGTCGCCGTGGATATCGGTCAAATGACGCTTTTGGCCGTCCACCTCTTTGAAGTAGGGGTAGGCTGTGGAGTGAAACCTGTCGAACATGGTAGAGATAACACCTTCCTCCACCTCGATACCGAACTTGCCCACAAAGCCAGTGTGGTAGCCAGATTGGCGCAAGAGGGCTGGATAGCTGCTGTCCATGAGTGTGGAGGAAAGCGGAGGTTTGGTAAAGGTATAGCCGTGTGCGCGCTCATAAAGGCCGGTGAAGATCGATGCACGGCTGGCGGCACAGATGGGCGTGGTGACGAAGGCCTGTTCGAACCGGATGCCGCTGGCCGCCAGATCGTCCATTTCTGGCGTGTAAATGATCGAGTTGCCCGCGCAGCCTAGGGCATCGTGGCGCTGGTCATCCGTCACTATGAGAATAATATTCGGGGGAGAGGGCTCAGGTGTGTCCTTCTTCCTTGCGCATCCCGGTGCGGCCAGGGCCGCTACGCATCCCCCCAGAGTTTTAACGAACTCCCGTCTCTTCATGATCTGATATTTAACAATGCCTCGGTTGAAATTATCATATTTTTGTGCAAATGTCATTTAGAATGCAGCAATCCTATCCTGCAATCATTCTGACAAAAGGTGAGAATTTCCCGGAAAAATGTAGTCAAAATATGGTCAAAAGGGCAAAATAAAAAGAGCGTATCTTTCGGCTTCAACTATGCTTCTTTGAGTTGCAGGGCATGAAAAACAGCCTTGGCGATCTGAATATCCTGGACTGCCACCCCGGTCAGGTCTGCGATGGTGATCTGTTCCTCGGAGATCCGGCGAAGTTCAGGTTTTGCGATCACGTTCCCCAGTTCCACGATTCGCTCTTTTTCCAATACCCCGGCTTTGAGGGCCTGATGGATTTCGCCCCGTAAAAGGCACTGACTGATACTGTCGGCCACAACGATATCCGCTTTTTGGAGAATTCTCGGATCCAACTCATTTTTCTCCGGGGTGTCGGATCCCATCGCCGTGATATGCGTTCCTTTGCGGACTTTATCGGCGAACAATAAGGGAGATTTCGAAGGAGTCGCGGTGATGATAAGATTGCAGCTGTCGGCAATATCTTCGGTGTTCAAGGTCGTCTGGATACGGTATCCCAAAGGTTCCATGTCCTTTGTGTAATCATCCAGTTCATTCTGATTAAGGCCCCACACCATGATATCCTTGCAGTCGATGACAGGGGACAGGTATTCGACCTGCATCCGGCCCTGTGTGCCTGCACCCAGGATACCGATACAGTCGATATTTTTCGGTGCCAGATATTTGGCGCTCACGGCGCCTGCGGCCGCTGTGCGAACATTGGTGAGATGGCACTCGTCCAGAAGAGCGCAGGCCAGCTCGCCTGTTCCTTTTTTGAAGAGCAGAATAAGCCCGTCGCTGGTATACCTGCTCGAAGATGGACTCTCGAAAAATCCGGAAGCGATTTTGATGACGTAGTAATCATCATCTAAGAGATAGCCGTATTTTATGTGGACATCGCCTGGAGGCTCTATGAATACCATCTCCCCAACTGGAGGGATCACTGCTTTGCCTTCGGAATAGGCCACAAAGCCTGCTTCGATCTCCTCGATGGGTTGGAGTGATTTCAATACGTCTATGATTTGAGGGAGGTTATAAATTTTGCTCATTTCATGCTCCTTGCGTGATGCGCTAATCTGCCGTCCCTCCTCCATCGACAATCAGATTGGATCCTGTCATGAAGGAAGAATCATCCGATGCAAGAAAGAGGGCAGCCTTGGCGATCTCTTCGGAAGTGCCCATCCGGCCCATCGGACGTTTGACGATTGCCTGCGCGTGATAGTCTTCCCAGGTCAGCCCATGCGTTCTGGCATCCTCATCGAGCATGGGCGTTCTCACATCGCCGGGACAGAGGCAGTTTACGCGGATACCCTGGCGTGCGTGGTCGATGGCCATGGCCTTGGTCAACAGAACGACACCGCCTTTGGAAGCGCAGTAAGACACCGCTTTATTCCCGCCCACGATTCCCCATCCCGAACCGTTGTTGATTATCACGCCGCTCCCTTGCCCGATCATCGAAGGCAAGACGAACTTGGACATCAGAAAAGTTCCTTTGAGATTGATATCGATGGTGAGATCCCACGCCTCTTCCGGGCAGTCGACGGCATTGTCCGGAAAATAGACACCGGCATTATTGAACAGGATGTCCACCTTGCCGAATGCCTCGAGGGTGGCCTCCACCGTTTTCCGGCATTCATTGGGAAACCGGACATCAGCCATAACGAAGATGGCCTGTCCGCCGGTTTTATTTATCCCAGCCACGACTTCCTGACATCTTTTTTCATTCCGGCCTGTGATACATACCTTGGCCCCTTCCCTGGCAAAAAGTTCGGCAGTCGCTTTTCCTATCCCAGAGTTACCCCCGGTTATTATCGCCACTTTATCGGCCAGTTTCATTTTTTCCTCCCTGCATTGTCTCATGCTTCATGATCTCGTGAACGATGACAATGATATTATCCGTTCTTTTCGATTTTTTCAAATGACTTGCATATTTTTAATGCACATTTTCGAACAGAACTGTATCAATAATGAACAATAGAGCAATAATTTTGTCCGAAATGAATACAAAAAAAATCTCTCCCCTTATATGGCCATAAAAACTGACGCTGAATTCTCGGGGAAAAAATATTTTATCATTTTCAAATGTGAAAAATGACATTCCTTAAAATTTAAGGCATGAATTTTGCATACCGATTGTTTGGAGATAAACATGAAAAGAATACTCACGAGGTCAGAGGAATTTTTACTCTTAGCGGTCGTCAGGCTTGGTGACTTGGCTTATCCCGTTTCCATTTTCGATGAGATCGTGAAAGCTACGGGATCGTCCTTGACACTCGGCGCCATTTACTTTCCTCTCCAGAGGCTTGAAGAAAGAGGCTTTCTAACATCTTATCTGGGAGATCCTACAACAGATAGGAGTGGAAAAAGTAAGAGATATTACCTGGCCACCAAGGAAGGGCTCCAGGCGTTGGCTATAACCAGAAAAGCCCAAGAGAGAATGTGGGAAGGCATCGAATGCTTCAAAAAAAATTAAGGAATTCAAGGCCTCCGCGTATGGGCCGATGGATCCTCTACAAGATCCTACCTATACAACTTAAGCACACAGCTTACGGAGATTTTGAAGAGATTTACAGACGGATCCTAAGGGAGAGTGGAGAGAGGGAAGCAAAAACCTGGTATTGGAAGCACATTTTTCTGTCTGCCATCCCTTTTTTTTGTGCAAATATCCATTGGAGGTTCATAATGATCAAGGAATATTTAAAGCTTACATTACGGCACATCAGGCATCGAAAAGGGACCGCTTTTGTCAATATTGTGGGGTTGGCTGTGGGCTTTGCATGCTGTATTCTGGTCTTCTATTTTATACGTGATGAACTGTCATTTGACCGTTTTCATACACACATCGACTCTATATACGAAGTCAAATCCAAGGTCACGTATAATGGCGGTTCTGAGGTTTATAAGGAGACCGAGGGACCGGTTGCACCTACTCTTGCAGCGGATTTCGTAGAAGTGGAAGCTGCAACTCGATTGGCAAAAGTCGATTTGATCGTTAAAGCAGGCGAGAATATTTTCAGGCAAAAAGGGATCGGTGTCGATCCTTCTTTTTTTGATGTTTTCAGCTTTCCTTTGGCTCAGGGTAATTCCTCATCTGCCCTCAGCGAACCTCTATCGGTTGTTTTGAGCGCAAAATCAGCACGCCTTCTCTTTGGGACTTCGGATCCATTGGGACGTATTATTTCTATAAAAATAGCGGATGAAACCTCAGATTGCAGAGTGACTGGAATCACAAAGGATATTCCTGCCAACTCGAGCCTGAAATACGACCTGCTCCTGCCTATTCTTCTTGTAAAAGGATTAGAGATTAATCAGTGGAACACAGGTCTGGATGCAGCCAGCTTCATCCGCCTAAGGAAAGATACGGATCCGAACGCACTCGAGGCAAAGTTCCAGAGCACAATCGATAAGCAGCTCGACAAAGGAGCAAGCAAAGGAAGCCATTATCTTTTTCCCTTTGCCGATTATCACAAAGGAGCCCGGACCTATTCATTTTCATCTATTCTTGAGCCACGAAGTTCCCCTTCCCACTCCATTATCTTGGCGGGTATAGCCTTTCTCGTGTTGATCGTTGCTGGATTAAACTTTTTGAATCTGAGCATCGCTGTGGCGGCTGCCAAGCGAATAAAGGAGATCGGGATACGAAAGTTGCTGGGCGCAGGAAAGAAACAATTATTTCATCAATTCCGCTTTGAAGGGATAGTTATGAGCCTGGCTGCGTTGGTAGTAGGATTTTTAATAGCTCAAATTGTGCTCCCAGTTTTTAATCAATTTGCTGGGAAGGCAGTCCGTCTAGATCTTCTGGGTCCCGGTTTTCCAGTGTTGGCCCTTATTTTCTTTGCTGTCTTCCTGGGGGCACTGGCTGGGAGTTATCCAGGCTGGTTTCTTTTGCGAGTTCGGCCTGTGGACCTATTCAAGGGGAAATTTCTGCTCGGTCGAAAAAAGAGTTTCAACCGTGTATTCCTTCTCTTCCAGTTCGGCATTTCCATCTTCTTGGTCATAACAGCAGGATTCCTCTTCAGACAACACCGACATTTGCTGCGGGCAGATCTCGGATACAGGCCTGAACGGGTCGTTGTCCTCGACATCGAGCAACTTACATCTCAGTTCCAGAAGAGCTCTCAATTCCTTCCTGTGCTGAAAGCGAATCTCCTCCAATATCCTGAGATCAAATCAGTGAGTGGTTCTTACAGTGGAATGTCTTCCTGGTCTGCCATGATTGCTAAGACCGAGGGGGAACAGAGCCCGGTGATTGTCCGGTTCAATGGAGTCGACCATGACTTCATTGAAACCTTGGACATAGAAATGGTTGAGGGACGATGGTTTTCTGCAGAATATCCTTCGGATAAAACTGATGGCGTCATTGTAAACGAAGCGTTCGTCAACAAATTTAATATAAAAAAACCTACTGAGAGAATCCTTTCCGAATTTATCAAATTTAGGGGTCCTGGCAAGATAATCGGTGTCATCCGTGATTTTCATTTCGATTCTCTTCTACAGCCGATTCAACCCGCAATGCTCAACTTGGAAGGAGAGAGATTCAAGAGAGTGTTCATCCGGCTTGAGGGAGATAACCCTGGCAGAGCAATCGATATCATCAAGAAGGAATTTTCAGTCGCCGCTCCTGATTATCCCTTTCTTTTTTCGTTCCTAGATGACGAGGTGGCCAGCCAGTATGATGGGGAGAGACGCTGGAGTCTCATGGTTACTGTAGTCTGTATTTTTGCGATACTTATTGCCTGCGCAGGAGTTTTCGCCTTGGCGATGATTGCCGCTACACGGAGGACCAAGGAAATAGGTGTCCGCAAAGTTTTAGGAGCTTCGATTGTCCGGATTGTGGGTCTTTTAACAGGTGAATTCATGTGGATAGCTGGAGTAGCTGTTGTGCTTACATGGCCGGCGGCATTTTTGACTATGCATAAAATTTTGGCGGATTATCCCTACAGGACACCTCTGAGTTTTTGGGTGTTTGTGGCTGGCGGTATGGTAGTTCTTGTGCCTATATTAGCTACTGTCGGTCTGCAGGCGGTTCGTGCAGCCATCCGGAACCCAGTCGAAAGCCTTCGCTATGAATAAGAATGAGGTGACGTTGTTAAGCTCATGAGGAAACCTTTTGCGCGATTAGAGAATAGTGATTTGTATTGTCCACATGCAAATCAAGTATAGAGTATTCGTTAAAAAGACCAGGAATTTCGTCTTTAGAAAAATAATGATGCGGTAGCCCCTTTTCCAGTCCATCGAAAGGGACAAAAGTGCCGGGCTCCACTTCTTTCTGTCGTTTGCTCGGTTCGTTTTTTGATACCGGAATAGTGATCCATATTAAACCATTGCCTACCAATACTCTTGTTATTTCGTTTATTGTTTTTATGGCACCTGAAATCATATTATGATGAATCACTTGAATACTAATAATTGCATCAAAATAGTGGTCATCGTATGGTAGCTTTTTCATGTCGCTTAGTGTCAAATGGGCGACTAGATTTTCATCGGCTAAACAGCTAAGCGTATATGCCAAACCCGTTGGTGAGGAATCCAATCCATAAACATCAAAGCCCTTTCTTGCCAAATAAATAAGATGCCTACCTCCGCCACTGCCTAAATCCAATATGCGATTTGCTTTATTTGATCTGAAAATTTTTATGATATTTTCTATTTCATCATGGGGCTCTCCTTTTAGTAACTTTCCCCCTTCATATATTTTCTCCCATGTTGATTCCATGGCTTAGCCTCCTTTAATCGTCAAAAAAGCCATTTCCCTCTCCTTTCGTCCAGCTAAATAAGACTCAAGTGCTGAATCGATTTGAGGGAGGCAGGTCAGTTTATCACTCGGCTCGCTTCCTCGCCTGGACGATCAGCGTCAACCCTGCCGTCGTTGACTCCAGCGCCCCGCCTCGGAAAGCGGATATAGCTTTGTATGCGGCGTTCAGGACTATATATCCCAGAAACCGCAGGGGGATGAGCGCCGGCGGAAGGTCGTCGAGCTGCCAGGAAAGGCGGACGAGCTTCAGGGCCATGGGGGTAGAGAGGACGTAGCATGTTTCTTCGATATCGAAGCCGGCGCGGGAGAGCTTCCCCCTCACGAGGTCTTCCGTGTATAACGTCTTCACCGCGTAGCGGCGCCGGTGGCGCCCCCTCTCTCCCGATGTGATCTCGGGATTCGACAGGCTGTCGGCGGAGAACACAAAACACCCGCCGGGCTTCATGGCCCGGGAGACGTTCCGCATGACTAGCTCATCGTTCCTCAGGTGCTCCATGACGCAAAGGCTCAAGGCTTTGTCGAAAGAGCCAGCGGGGAAATCCGCCCGTTCCGCGTCCATGTAGAGGAACTCCGTTCGCTCGTCCCCGTAGCGGCGGCGGGCGGAGGCCAGCCGCTTCTCGTGGACGTCGATCCCGGTGACGCGCGCTCCCAGCCGGCTTATATGCCAGTCGTAATAGCCGTCGCCGCAGCCAACATCGAGGATGCATTCCCCTGCAACGGGATTCAGCCAGCGTAGGGCGGCGACGCATTCGTCGGCACGGCGGAAATTGAAACGGCTGAAACAATGACCCAAACGGGCTAGAGAAAGACGATCTTTCTTTCGTGTCATGGAGTGGCCATCCTTCTATCGCTCGAGCTTAGGAGCCATTATAGAATAGGAAAGCTGGGCCGGCAAGCTGTCCGATTACATTTTTTTGTTTTCTGCTGATAATTTCCACGGCTTTGGTTCACGAATCCATCAAAGTGTTGACATTGCATCGGAGGTAATCACATTATAATTCGGACCTGCCTTCAGTCCACTGCAGCGCCTTGTTAGGTTTTGTTATTATGTTCCACAGCTATGACGACATTTCCCTTTTTATGTCATTTTTCGACATACCTGTGAGCCTCGACGATTTGTTCCAACAGATAGCGTCTATCTATGACCGTTTTTATCTTTCCCGCCTCAATAAGCTCGTTAACCTCTTT
>Ga0307445_10001424_pt1 | contig 13468 bp, 12 predicted proteins | sample SalMarSW160330MG_FD_202147 | JGI IMG/M metagenome (GOLD analysis project Ga0307445, IMG submission 202147) | Salt marsh sediment microbial communities from the Plum Island Ecosystem LTER, Massachusetts, United States - SW1603-30 | ecosystem: Environmental > Aquatic > Marine > Intertidal zone >...
ATATTTTTCCGCTTCATTTAACTATTGTTCTGCAGCAAATAGGGGGACAATGGGGGGAGATCGTTATTCGATCAACTTGATCTTTCGATCCGGAGCGGCACACTCGTGCAACAGATCCTCCAATGCACTGGGAATGTCATCCGCCCGCGTATCACCCGGGATGACCAAATCGTCCTCTCGCAGCCGCCGGCCCCGGTCGATACGATAGACGATCCAGCGTCCGGAGTCCCGGGTGACTTCAACAAAGAAACGGCCGTAGACATCGAATTTCATGGCTTTTCCATTTATATCCCGGACTACCATAGCGGGTTTGCGGGTTACCATCCCTTTGAAACGATATCGGAAAAAGAGACAAAGAAAAGGAAATTTGGTTGCTTTACGGCTGTGCAGACAGCACCTGGATCGGCACCACGCATGGTGGTGGAAACGTGAGGTCCGCCTCCATGACCGTCAATCGCAAATGATAGACGCCCGGGATGACCGTCGCGCTGTCCCAAATCCACGAAAACGGTTCTTCTTCAGACGCGGGGTCATTGTTGTTGAAAAGCGTGACCCACACATCCGAGTCATCCGGTGTGCCCAACTCGATTTTGTAGAATGCGAAATTGGCAATATTCGCGACGATCCGGATCGTCACTTTTCCCCTCACCGCCTCGCCCGGCCGCGGCTCAAGGATCCGGGCTTTGGGGTTGTTGCATCCGGTCACGTCGACCCCAAACAGCACCAGCGGAGTCGGGCTCGGGGTGATGGTCGGCAGGTTCACGGCGTTGGCGTTGATCCGGATTTGTTCGACCCGCTGCGCCTCCGGCAGGCCGTACCGGACCGCAAGGTGAACCCCGACGGCCAGCCCGATCATCAGCGCGAGGGCTCCGAGCGCCCCATTCCGGCGCCCTGCGGACAACTCGCGTTCAAGTCCGAAAGCCGTTTTCGACAAGCGCACCTGCGCGGCGGCGAAACGGTAGATGTACCATAACGCGATAAGCGCCGCGAGGTAATACACCACCATCTCGTAATCCTGCAGGAAGGTAAGAATTGCGACCATACTCATGCCATCGCGCGCAGGATCGACTCGAGCAGGCGGGTCAATTTGGGAACAGCCGTTTGCGCGGCCTGCAGAACTTCCTCGTGATCCGGCGGACGGGAACCATCGAGATTGGCCCGGTTGCTGACAACCGAGATACCCAGCACCCGCATTCCGCCATGCCGGGCCGCAATCACTTCGGAGACCGTCGACATGCCCACTGCATCCGCGCCGATCATCCGCAGGAAGCGCAATTCGGCGGGGGTTTCGAACGACGGCCCCGCCACACCGGCATATACTCCCTGCCGGAGGAATAATCCCGTTTCCGCGGCGGCCCGCCACGCCGCTTCCTGAAGTTCGCGGTCGTACGCCCGGCTCATGTCCGGGAAGCGCGGGCCCAGGCGTTCGTCGTTCGGCCCGCGCAGCGGATTGGCGCCGCCCAGTCCCAGTAAGTTGATGTGATCGGTGATCAGCATCAGATCCCCGGGTTGAAAATCCGGACGGATCCCGCCCGCGGCGTTTGTAATGATCAGCACCTTCACCCCCAGCTGCCGCAGGACCTGCACCGGGAACGCGGTTTGCCCGGGCGTGTATCCCGCGTAGGAATGCACCCTGCCCTGCATTACGGCCACGCGTTTGGCCGCTAACACCCCGACCACGAGCCTGCCCGCGTGCCCCTTAACGGTGGGTACCGGCCAGCCGGGGATGCGGGCATAGGGGATGGCTATGGGAGATTCGACCGAATCGGCAAGCGAACCCGATCCGGAACCGAGGATGATCGCGATTTCCGGCCGCGTGCGAATCCGTTTGCGGATGAACTCCACCGCGCGTTGAATGTCGGCGAATGCCGTGGACGTTTTTCTTGGAGTGACTTTCCCGCTTCGAGTGGCCACGTCTGGATTATACATTACACGAAAAAACGGGCTTATTCATGGATCAACAAAAAAGAGTACACGGATGAAAGCACTGATTTCACGGAATTTTTTATGAAAATAATGATTTAATTTTCAATAAGTCACCAAAATTGCCTTTATAGGCATGAACCAATCCTGTAAATCCTGTCCATTTTTCCCATCTCAGAGAATCAGCATCGCGTCGCCGAAGGAGTAAAACCGGTAACGTTCGCGTTTGGCTTCCTCGTATGCGGCGAGGATCCGCTCACGGCCGGCAAAGGCGCTGACCATAACCAGCAGGGTCGAATGCGGGAGATGGAAGTTGGTGATCATCGCATCCACCGCCCGGAAGGTGAATCCCGGGGTGATGTACAGGCGCGTATCACCTTCGTATGCGGCGACCGCCCCGTTTCCCGCCCGGGCGGCGGTTTCCAGCGCGCGGACCGAGGTTGTGCCGACGGCGACCACGCGGCGGCCGCGCGCGCGGGCTTCGCGGACTTCGGCGGCCGTTTCCTCCGGCACGCCGATCCACTCGGAATGGATTGCGTGCGCTTCCACGTCCGGCTCGGTGATCGGCGCGAACGTATCCAGCCCGATGTGCAGCGTGACGAATGCCGTGCGCAGGCCGCTTTCGCGCAGCCGGTCGATCAACGCGGGCGTGAAGTGCAATCCCGCGGTGGGCGCGGCGGCGGAGCCCGGGTCGCGCGCGTAGACGGTCTGGTAGCGTTCCGGATCGCGCAGCGCTTCGTGAATATAGGGCGGGAGCGGGGTCGAGCCCAGCGCGGCGAGCTGCGGCGTGATCGGCCGCGAGAAGCGGACCACCCGGCGGCTTTCGCCAAGGTCGCGCACGACTTCGACCTGGACGAATTCCGATTCGCCGCCGGCAAGAACCAGTTGCGTGCCGGGGCGCACGCGCTTTCCGCCGACCACCGTCTCCCAGGTTTGCGCTTCCAGCCGCCGCAGGAGGAGGATCTCGACCCTGCCACCCGTTCCTTTTTTGGAAGCGTACAATCGGGCGGGGATCACGCGGGTGTCGTTAAACACCAGCAGGTCGCCGGGCGCGAGGAACTGCCCGATCTCGCGGAAGACGGCATGCCGGATCCCACCGGTCGCGCGGTCCAGCACCATCAGCCGCGACGAATCGCGCGGCTCGAGCGGGGATTGCGCAATGAATTCAGGAGGCAGGTCGTATTCGAAATCGGATAATCGAAGCATTCGAAAGATGCCCTCATTGTTTATAGCATATATCCTTTCACCGGAAAATAATGGGATGAATAACCCGGCGTGGAAAACGACTGCGGCAGGCGCCCCCGACCCTCCTCCTGGCAATGTCCTATGCATACCCATTATAATGTTGCGGCAATTCCCGAGAGTATTTTCAATGGGACCCGGCATGAATAAACTTCATACTTGGAAAAAGAGCATCGCTGCCAACCGGAAAGAAATCGGCCTGGTTGTTCCGATTCTTCTTTCGCTGGTGATCTTTTCCATCCTCATGAGATATCAGGGGTGGCGCAGCAAACCCCTTGCCAATTGGGATATGCTGGTTTATTACCTGGGCGCCCAATCGATGATCGACGACGGTGCGATCATGGACAGGGGGGATCTCTCCAGTTACGGCTCGTATCAGCCACCCGGCACGGTATACCTCGTGCTACCGTCGAGCATACTGGTGAAGGATGTGCGTCTCTTCAGCCTGCTGGGTGATTTGTTCCTCAATATCGCCGCGATAGTTTTTTTATACTTAATTTTCCGGCAAGCCTTCGACCGGTGGTTGGCTCTCGCCGCCTGCACGGTGTACGGTTTATCCCGTTTGGTTTTTATGGGGCTTTGGCCCGTAGGTCACCCGGCGTACATCCTTGGCGCTCTTTGGTTCCTGATGCAATGGATTCAGAAGCGTTCCGGCTGGTGGCTTTCCAGCGCGCTTGTCATCCTCGCCTTCGGGTTATATGCGGACCTGGCGATCTTACCTTTCGTTTTCATCATCCCGGTCCTATGGCTTCTTTTCCGCCCGCCGGTGCGTCCCGCCCCTGTTCTCTTGGCCGCGGCCATCGGGTTGATGATCTGGTTTCCTTATCTGCGTTTCGAATCCTCGCGGGGCTTCTCCGATCTCAAATCCATCCTATTCCTGAATCCCGTTTCTCAACAGGGGGAAACCAAATCTCAAACCCCCATGTATTGCTATGCATCCCTGCCGGGAGAGCAAGACACCGTCCATGGAACGTATATCCCCTTTCTGGGAAACGACGAAGGTATGGATCGCGTGGTTTTTCCCGAACCGGGATGGGGAAAATACCACCGGGCGTGCGTGTTGCTTTCCAATTTGGACCGGAATTTCGATGAGGGATATTTTCTTTCTGCGCGTCCGGTGATTAATGCGGCGCTTTGGTTTTTCTTCCTGGTGGGGATGTTTGTGCTTCTCGGTATGGCCATTGTCCATTGGGAGAAAAAAAATCCCTTCCTCGGGAAAATCCGTTCCATCCATCCGGCGATAATCCTCGGCGTCGGTTTGGTTGGAACCCTTATACTGATCGGGGGCTTGAGCCCCGATTTCCTCGCATCGTTTTCTGCGGACGGTCAGCTATTTCAAGGAACGCGACTGGTCGTCGAGCAACTACGATATTACGCCCCGCTTCTTTTTTCTGCCTGCCTTTTTGGAGTATATATTGGTTTCCGTTCGCCGAAACGCAGCCTGCAGGATATCGTTCCCCTGATAATGGTGTGGATCCCCTGGTTGCTGCTTGTGGTCCTTGCGGAACGAACCCGTCCGGAGCGATTCTGGTGGATCTGGCCGTTGCAGGCCGCAATCATGGTATTGGCGGTATATCAAATTATTGGGATTTTTTCCACTAAGGCCTGGCCGAAGATCGCCTTGACAGTCGCTTTGGGGGTCCTGGTTTTCCCGCTTTCGTTTTATCTTCCCTCCCTGCGCGGATGGATTGAACACGGCCATGGCGGAGAGGACAGCGCGCAATTCCAATTGGTGGATTATCTGCATGATGAATTGGAGGCGGAAGGGACCGACAAAGTGTTCCTTGGGTATGACCTGTTATCCACATATTACGGAGACGAGCCGCCCGTGGATACGCGCATGCGCGCAGGGTCGTGGTTTGATTTGATCCTGAAAACCCGCTGGGGCATTCAGAACCTTAATCAGGATCCCACCGGGAAAGACAACCGGGATACCTGGCGAATCCTGGAATCGGAGAATCCATCCCTCTCGGCCCCTTCTCCATGGGAGGGATTTTCCGCGGTAAAGGTCTTTGGTCCGTACATTCTCTTCCGGGCGGAAAAAAGAATCATGTCCTTTGCCCAAGGAGATTTTCCGGGTTTCACTAACCTCTGCCAGGATATTTTTTTCCCGGGAATTTCCTTGGCGTTGTATGTTTTACGCGAATGACCGTTCTCTAGTGTACGAAGGTTAGAAAGGGCAGATATTTGAGATTTCCGGGCCCGGATTCAGGCCTCCGTAATTTTCAAACAAGCCGAACACATCCGCCTGGAATTTTTCGGCTTCCTGGCGGACTGCGGCGCACGCAGCCGAGATGTCCATATCCTTTACGTACTCCCACCAGAATGTGTTCGCCAAGTAGGCATAAATATAACCCGGTGAACCGAGCGGATAATTGGTCCTCAAGTAAGACCGGTGACTCTCGGCTTCCATCACTCGGCCAACGTGGACGTAAAGCTCCACCAGCCGGAAGCGGGCGTAGGCCGAAATCCGCGGCGGTTCGGTGGAATCCGGTTTAACCATCCCCGTTTGATCGCAGTGCATATCACGAAGCCAATCCCCAAGCGAGCCCGGTTTCAGCCCATCATCGAATACCGCACGCAGGTACATCTCCTCCGCCCTATCAAAAAGGCCGATGGAAGTGAAGCCGTCGCCGTCGGATGCAGCCTGAAACCGGTATATCGGTGGAACGGCCTCCCTCCACATAAACCGGTAAAACTCGCCGTCCCACATCCATATGGCAGAACTGTTCCTTGCCACCCCGCCATCGCATCCCTTGAAAACCCCCATCCCTTCATCGTTCCAAAATGCAGTATTCGGGAAAACTACCTCCATGACTCCATTTCCGTCGATATCTATAAACTCAACGCTTGAATCAATGGCATATCGATTCCCGATGGAGCCCGGATAAGGATCATCCCGCAGAAGTTCACGAAATTCCTTCCCATTCCATTCCATTACTTGAGCCGTAATATCGGTGAACTGCTTGCCCACATTATCCACAAAGGAATACACAACCTCCTTGATCCCATCCCCGTTCAGGTCCAGCACCGCGGTTAATGAAGCAAACCATCTCATACTTTCTTCATTATTCGTTAACTTAATTCGATGGATAACCTCATATTCTCCATTGCGGCATCCGAAAAAAAAGAAAGCCGCCTTATCCCAAGCTGCAAGGCTTATGATAAATTCCTCATTCAAATCACCGGTGATGTCCTCCTCATAAACTTCAATATCCATTGAGTGCGTATCACCCATGAAGCCCACAAGAGCTTCCTTGAACTCATGAAGGTTTCCATGAGCAGATAGAAAAGCCAAGAGTTGCTGCTCATACATCCCCGGATCGGAAAGTAATTGAACTGGTGCTTGGATGTTCGTCGGCGCCGGGCAGGTTTCCTTGGGGGAAAGTGTGGCCGTCGGAGGCAGTCCGCGCGTAGGAGTCGGTCTTGTCGTGGGAGTGAATCCTTCAGGCCAGGGCGTGGGGTATTCCGTCGGGGAAGGTGTGGAGGCCCCGAGTCCAGCGGACGTCGGCGCGAGCGTTTCTTCAGCGCCGAAATGCGTGGTCGTTTCCGTGTAAGTCGTCGTCCGAGAAAATTTTTCGGTGGCGAAATAATCGACGGTTTTGGTCGCCGACCCATAAAAATGGGACGTGACGGTGTCCGCCGTTTCTGACGGCCGGCAGCCGAAAAGAAGCCCGAGAAGAACCGTGCAGCCCGCGATCTTTACCCAATATGGCATACACGGGATTGTACTAGGAACCTGAATGGAACGGGCAGATCGTATCCAGGGTCGGGCGTGGATTGAGAGCGCCATAATCCATCAATCCAAACCCGGGCTTCTCATTCTTTTCCGCCAAAGTTCGTACCGCGGAACATGCGTCGCCGATATTGTTTTCCGCCTGGTAGGCTTCCCAAAAAGCATCCGCTAAAAGAACAAAGTTATATCCGGGCGTGGATTCCTCATATTGGTTCATCAAATATCGCCAATCGGTCTCCGCAGCGTCCATCTTCCTTAGGAAGACTTCCAGTTCCATGAGCCGGAAACGGGCATAAACCGTTATCTTCTGTGATTCGTCGGGATCAAAATCCCCCGGGTTGTAACACACATAATAATTTTCATAAGTAAAGGGTTTGAGGGAAGAATCAGTAAGAGCCTTTCGATAGCGAGCCTCCGACTTATCATAAAGTCCCTCCACCGCAAAGTAATCGCCGTCGAAGGCGGCCTGAAATCGAAATTTCGGTTTGCCGGGATCGGTCCACATATAATTATATTTTTCCCCATCCCACATAAAAATGCTTTTCGAATTCCTCTGCGGCCCCCAGCCGCAATGGATGATCCATGAATCGGAAAACAGCAGCTCCGTGGTGCCGTTTCCATCAATATCCTGGAATTCGAGGGGAAATCCCATGTTCGATTCCCAATCCAAGACAAGAAGCGATTGAAAGCCAGTTCCCTTCCATTCGATGACTTTGTATGAATAATGAACATCCGCCTGCTGACTGTATGTATATCCAGAAACGAAGATTATTTCCATTATTCCATTTCCGTTCAGATCCCGGATATCCTCGATCCGGGAATATTGATCTTCGCCCCCAATGAATAGATCACTGCCATTGTTGAGCATTCGATATTGATTGTTTTGGCATCCAATCACATAAACCGTCATATCGTACGTCCCGGGAAAGCCGGAAAAGGACCTTTGTTTTAGTGCGATGATTGTCTCTTTTACTTGATCACCGGTAACATCCGCCTCCGTGAACAGTGCTATATTGGGGACGTTTCCGCCAAGCTTTTCAAGCTCTTCCTCCAGATCCGCCCGGTCGCCATGCGCCCGAAAATACTTCAAAATCAGCGAACCATACGACCCGGTTTCCTGGGCGGATCCAAAATCCACTTTTTCGCCTGTCGGCGGCGGGCATGTTTCCTTCGGACTGAGAGTGATGGTCGGGGGTAGGCCGCGGGTGGGAGTAGGAATACTGGTTGGACGGGATGTCCTCGTTTGTGTTGGAAAGGGGGTCTCCGTCGGACGAAAAGTACGGGTTTCGGATTGGGTGGGCGAAGCGGCCATTCCAGTATTGGTCGCGGTCCTGGTCGCGGTCGGTGTCCATGGCTGTGGGAATGTGATCTGTGGGAGGAATGTGTCCTTTACCGGCGCGACCGTCCCCGCATCCGGACGGCAGCCGAAAAGAATTCCCAAAATCAAGAAGGAAGAAATATGCCGCAAGTTGTTCATCATTTCCCACCTCCATCCGAATGGAACGGGCAAATGGTATCCAGGGTCGGACCAGGCTCAGCAGTTCCAAAGTACAACGGTTCGGATATTTCCTTTTGATATTGGGCGTCCTCATCTCTCACTGCCGCACACGCATTGTCAATATGATCCTCCGTCTGGTACGCTTCCCAAAAAGTGTTGGCCAGCAAGGCATATCGGTATCCGGGCGTCCCTTCCGGATAATTTTCGCTTAAATACCTCCACTCACCCTCCGCCTCGCTCGTTCTGTGAAGAAAAGCCAGCAATTCCACAAAGCGGAAGCGCGAATAGGCAAGTATGATTTGGGCTGCGTCGGGGTTTTCCGGATTGCCGCATGCGATTCCCTTAAAGGTATATAGTTACAGCGTCTGGTCATAGATTGCCTTCCCATAGGATGTTTTCGATTGTGTATACAGGGATTTTTCAGCATAATAATCGCCATCAAAAGCCGCCTGAAAAATATACATCTTAATAGGGGGGAAAACTTGCGATTCTTGACAAATCACAGACCAGCAGGGAGGACATGCATAATTGAAAGGCGAGAGAGATATTGATCAATCCGGCATTCGCCAATCCGGGAGAAAATAAACAGCACGGAAAACCATCCATTAAATTCCCATCCGATCACTTTCCCCCTCGTCGAACAAACTCGGCTGTTCCGGGTTGCGGAACTCCAGCCCGAGGTGTTCGTAGGCCAGGCGGGTGGCCATGCGGCCCTGCGGGGTGCGGTCGAGGAAGCCGAGCTGGAGCAGGTACGGTTCGTACACGTCCATGATCGTATCCGGCTCCTCGCTGATCGAGGCGGCGATCGTCGCGAGGCCGACCGGCCCGCCGCCGTATTTCTCAATGATTGTGCGCAGGACGCGCAGGTCGATCTCGTCCAGCCCGAGCGGATCGACGTTAAGCAGATCCAACCCGGCGCGCGCGGCCTCAAGCGTGATCGCGCCCTGGGCGCGCACCTGGGCGTAATCCCGCACCCGGCGCAGCAGACGCAGCGCCACGCGCGGCGTGCCGCGCGCCCGGCGGGCGATCTCGCGCACGCCGTCTTCGTCGATTTGCGCACCCAGGAGCCACGCGCCGCGGCGGACGATCTCCGCGACCGCCTCCGGATTGTAAAAATCCAGCCGGTAGACGGCGCCGAAGCGCGCGCGCAGCGGCGAACTGAGCATCGCCAGGCGGGTGGTGGCGCCGACGACGGTGAAGGGCGGCATGTGCAGGCGGATCGAGCGGGCGCTCGGGCCCTTGCCGATCACGATATCCAGCGCAAAATCTTCCATCGCGGGGTAGAGCACTTCTTCGATCGCGCGGCCCAGGCGGTGGACTTCGTCGATGAAGAGGACATCCCCCTGCTGAAGATTGGTGAGGATGGCGGCCAGGTCCCCGGCCCGTTCGATCGCCGGGCCGGACGTGACTTTTATCGCGACGCCCATTTCATGCGCCAGCACATGGGCAAAGGTGGTCTTGCCGAGACCCGGCGGGCCGTAGAACAGGGTATGGTCGAGCGCTTCCCCGCGTTCCCGCGCGGCGCCGATCTGGACCTCCAGATTCTCCTTGATCCGCGTTTGGCCGATGAGCTCCGCGAGCGTCGTGGGACGCAGCGCGGGATCAAAAGGTTCCTCGCCGCGGGCGCTCGGGGAAACGAGCCGTTCCTTATCCATGGAATGATTATATCAGCCTGCGCCTTTCTGTTTTTTTGCCATAAAGGGCACAAAGAGCACAAAGGAAATATGACGATGTCCCTTTTCTTCCATGTGACCTATGTGCTCTTTGCGGCCCGTAGAATCCCCCGTCCGCTTGTCGTATAATCGCCGCATGGACATCCGCACCCGCTCCCGCAAACGCAACCGCATCTTCGGCATTGTGCTGCTTGTGCTTTCGGCGCTCCTGGCGGTGTATTCCCTCTGGCCGATCAGTTACCGGACGGAAATGTTCGAAATTGATTCCACGCTGCTTCCGCAGAAGTATGGGTTGGAAGTGCGCTACCCGCGCTTCGGCCCGTCGGGGGAAAATGCCGTAGTGGAAGTCACCTGGACCCCGGCCGGCCCGGCCGCGAATTTCACCCAACCGGGGGAATCCAATCCCGTGCTGGTCGCCGAGATTCAATCCGCGGATATCGCCTTTACGCCCGACGGGCAGATTTCCACACCGCTCCAGGAAGGCATACCGGTGCATTTTTCCTGGGAGGCGCTGGCCGCCGCGGCCGGCGACGGACAGTTTAATATTTTCTTTTTCAAAGCCGGGGCGGAGGAAGTGGACGGGGTGTACATCCAACAACCCATCTGGGCGCGGACATTTCCATATTCGACCTTTACCGGACCGGGCGGGTTAAAGATCCCGCTTCTTTTCTTCGCCGTGTTCGGCACAGTGTTCGGGCTGGGCTTTTTACTGCTGCAATCGCTTCGCCAGCCCAGCCGCCGCACCGCATCCCATATATAAAGGAAGAGCAAGAGCAAATGAGCCGGGAACTCCCAAAGCAGCCGGGAAAGTGGGAAGTCGTCCGCTTAAGTGTCGGCCCGCTGCAGACCAATTGCTACCTGGTCGCGGATATCGGCAGCGGAAAGGCGGCCGTGATCGATCCCGGCGATGAAACATGGAAAATCCAGCACGCGCTGGCTATGCACGAATGGTCGCTCGCCTGGGTGCTCGTCACCCACGGCCACTTCGATCATATGGCGGCGTGCGGTGAATTGGCCGACGCGGCCGACTGCCCGATTGCACTCCATCCGGCCGATCTGCCGCTGTGGTGGATGCACGGCGGCGCGGACATCTTCAACCTTAAAATTCCCGACCAGCCTGAACCGCAGCATGCCCTCAAAGAAGGCGAACGGATCACCGTCGGCGGCCTGTCGTTCGAGGTTCTCCTCCTGCCCGGCCACTCGCCGGGTGGTGTGGGATTTTTCGCGCGCGAACCCGGCTGGCTGTTTTCCGGCGATACGGTTTTCGCCGACGGCGGAGTCGGCCGCTCCGACCTGCTGGGCGGAAACGAATCGGTGCTGAAGGAGAGCATCGCAAAAATCCTCCGCCTGCCGGATGCGGTCGAGGTGTTCCCGGGCCACGGCAGCCGGTTGACGATCGCGAGTTTGCGGACATTCTGGGGACATTTGTTGACAGATACAGAAATATAGGGGCGAGGAATTGCCTCGCCCCTACATTTGCCCGCCCACGTGTTCATATACACGTCCCCCATTCTTGACAAATATTGCGGTGTTGATACAATTAGTTCAATAATACATTTGTTACTTTCATCCAGATATTCCGTATACCCGGAACAGGAGAATCCCATGGAGAACGTCCAGCAATATCTGCCCCTGATCATCCCGCTCGTCCTTATCCAGCTGGTGTTGATGGTCGTGGCGCTGGCGGATCTCCGCGGGCGGGAAAAAACGCGCGGCCCGAAATGGATGTGGGGTTGCATCATCATCCTCGGCGAGATGATCGGCCCGATCGCCTATTTCACCGTCGGCCGGCTGGAAGAATAAGATGTCCCTTTCACAACGCCGGCCGGAGAATCGAACGCCGCCCCCCACCCCGGATTCGCCGGAAACGGCGGCGATTTTCTGCCGCGGACTTTCCAAGCATTACGGGGAAGTGCGGGCTCTGGACGGATTGGATCTGGCCGTCCCGCGCGGATCGGTATTCGGTTTCCTCGGCCGCAACGGCGCGGGGAAAACGACCACCATGCGCCTGCTGGCCGGATTGGCTTCGCCCTCGGCCGGCCGGGCCTGGATCGACGGCATGGAAACGACCTCCGCCAACCGCCTGGCGCGGTCGCGATTCGGCTACCTGCCGCAATCGCCCGCGTTCTATAACTGGATGACCGCCCGCGAATACCTGGATTACGTGGGCCGTATCCAGGAACTCGCGCCCGGCACGCGCAAACGCGAGATGGAGGATATCCTGGAACTCTCGGGGTTAAGGGAAGCCTCACGCCGTAAGATCGGCGGCTTTTCCGGCGGCATGCTGCAGAGGCTTGGAATTGCGCAGGCCCTGATCGGGAATCCTCCGGTCCTGCTGCTCGACGAACCCACCAGCTCGCTCGACCCGGCCGGCCGGTACGAGGTGCTGGAGATGATCGCCCGGATCAGCGGATCGCGGACGGTGTTCTTTTCCAGCCACATCCTCAACGACATCGAACGCGTCTGCGACTCGCTGGCGGTCTTGCATAAGGGGCGGCTGCTGTTCGTTTCCGGAGTGGAAGAACTTCTCGATCGATATCCGGTGGATGCGGTCGAGATCGAGCTGGATCCGGCCGGCGGAGATCCGGAAACCGGTGCAACGGCGGGGTTCCTGGCCGCGCTCAAGGGAATCCCATGGGTGGCCTCCGTTAAAACGGAAGGCCGCCTGATCCGGATCATGGTACAAAACGTTCCCGACGGAAAACGCGAGCTTGTGCCGCTGATCGCAAAACTCGGGGTAACCGTCAACCGCTATGAATGGATCCGGCCGTCGTTGGAAGATATCTTCCTGCAGATGAGTTCGTAATTTAGAAGGGCAAGCGGGTATGTTGACAGTTCTTTATGGCGTTTCCATTCTCCTGATGATCCTTATTCCGGTGCTGCTCGCGGCGTCGCTGCGCCGGATTTCGAGCGCACCCTGGCTGTTGTTCGGCGTCGGCAGCCTGACATTTGTCCTCTCACAGGCCGTCCATCTGCCGCTTAACGCGTGGCTGGCGGATCTCGGCCTGCTTCCCGGGACAGTCACCGCCCAGCCGCCGATCCTTCAAACGGCTTTACTCGCCGGGCTGACCGCCGGATTGTGCGAGGAACTGATGCGCGCCGCGGGGTTCGCCGTTGTGCGCAAAGTGCGCCCCCTGTGGATGCGCCTGCAGGACGCGGTCATGCTCGGGTTGGGCCACGGCGGGATCGAATCGATGATCTTCGGCGGCGTACTGACCGCCGCCACCGTCAGCTCCCTGCTGCCCCTGATCGGCGCCGATCTCCACGGGTTGGGATTATCGCCGGATCGGTTGGAAGCTCTGCGCGCACAGCTCGATACGCTTGCCGCCAATCCATGGCACAGCGCCATCCCGCTACTCGAGCGGATCATCGCGATCTCCGCCCACATCGTTTTCT
>Ga0307445_10001425_pt1 | contig 13457 bp, 33 predicted proteins | sample SalMarSW160330MG_FD_202147 | JGI IMG/M metagenome (GOLD analysis project Ga0307445, IMG submission 202147) | Salt marsh sediment microbial communities from the Plum Island Ecosystem LTER, Massachusetts, United States - SW1603-30 | ecosystem: Environmental > Aquatic > Marine > Intertidal zone >...
AGTCTTACCCAGGCCCGGAGCATCGCCATTAATGGCCTGTTTAAAATCAATCATGTTTATACTGCCATCGTTTTGATAGTCGTACATGTTTAGTTTTAAAGGAATATTTATCTTTGTTTCGTGCATGTTAATGTTTATTTCTATATTACCAAAGTTTATAACTATAAAAAACTTGATTTAATCTCCAGGAATATATTCTTCCATAAAAGAAGATTCAATATCTTTAGGCTTAATAATAAATCTCTCGCCTTTGTGTAAATGTTGCTTATCTTCCATTAATTCAATCCAAAGTTCTTTGCCCCACCTGGTAAATTTAGTATCAATAATTCTGGACTTAATTGTAAGTAATGGTGTGATCCTGACAATATGGATTGTTCTGAAATGTCTGTCAATCATTATGTTTCAAATATTTCAATGTTGTAAATTCGTTTCATAAGCCTTTTTTTCTGCTTATATTTATCTGTACGAAAACCCTTACAGTCCTCAACAATATATTGCCCTTCTTTGATGTATGTGAAATCAGCAATATATTTCATTTCCCTTCGAGCGCAAATCTGTTTACCGTTAAAGCCAATTACATATTGAGCAGGGCACAAATTAAAAGAAACCTGTTCTTTTAATTCGCTGATATGCCCTGAGTTTTGCAGGATTTTAAGCGTATCAGCCCGCCTTTTTTCTTTCATGCTGTCGTACCCGTCAACCTTTATACTGCCGTATTTTGACTTTTTTTTAGTGTTAAATCTGTAAAAACTCATTGTATTGACTTTATATAATTTTCAAAACAGTAGGAACCTGATAGTAAATAACTCTCAAATATGCCTACATTTAGATCATTATCAATATCATAACGAATATCATTAAATGAACATATTTTACGATCAATAAATATTGATACACCGATTATGTCCCAATTAACAAACTTATTTTCTAAGCCATGTTTATTGAGAAATGCCTCAACATAATCCATGCATATATCTTCGTATTGAAGTTTTAATTTAGGTTTTGCCATGATTATACATATTATCATATTTCTTTTCTTCCTTTGCTTTGCTTATAATAGTTCTAAGCCAATCTAATGAATGTGCGCAAGTTCTGTTAATTCTTTCGCACCAATTCACAATAAAATTTTCGTGCTTACATGAAGCCTCGACAAGTATTTTCAATATAGAAGTAGAAAGCCCGGCCTGTTCACCAAATTCCTTTATTATACTATTAGCAATGGCTTTGTCTTGATGGTATTTAGCATCTGCCAAAAGTTTACCAGATCGGGCCATGTAAACAACAATATCATTTCCTCTTTGAATAGCTTCTTCAGGGTTTTCAGAACAGGTTATCGAAAGGTAATTTTCTATTTCAATTAATTCCTGTTCGATGTCGTAAATGTTGGATATATGGTCAAGCATCTTTTATCTTTATTAAACAAAGTTTTGCAACGAGTCTGTCATTATCAGCTTTCAGTTCGTCAATCTCAGAGGTTAGCTCGCCTATCTTAAAATCACGATTTGCAATATCCTCTTTTAATAACTTGACATATCTTGTCAGATAAAGTATTCTTTCAAAGTCTGTCATAATCCAAACTCCTTTTCGATATTTAAATTAATATAATATCCATTGTTATCTAAATGCTTATGCTTATTTATAGCATCTCTAATCTGCTTCTTACTGAAAGATGGTTTGTTTTCATCTATCCAGGTTTTGGCAATTTCTTTAGATGAGAAGAATTTCCATTCTTTATTTGATGTAGATAAACATTTCATTATGTTAAATATTCTAATTTCCCAAGTTGCTTTGGGTAACACACCATAAACATTATTATTAATATCAAACATGCAATGCCCATCCTCAGTGATAAACAAAGGCTCTTTAACCTTTTCCCAAAATTCAGGAAAATTTTTAAAATATCTTTCAGTGTATTCGTAATAATCATTTGGCCTGTCTTTAATTATAAAATTCGCATTATATAATTGATGTGCTTCTAAAGGCATTTCATAGGCAGGGTAACTTTTAATTAATTTATATTTTTTCATACTGCTTCTTTTAATTGTGCATTTCCAATATTTCCAAATCTTTTATAATATTCATAAGCCAGGTAAGAATACTTTTCAACACCTGAATTATACAATGTGTCGCCTTCTTTAATCGGTACTTTGAAAATCTTATAATTTTTCTTTGATATACCGATTAACATATCCTGTTCACTACAAGCAATTTTCATATAAAAGGCCCTTTGCCTGTCATAATCGAAATGCTTTACAGCCGCCTCAAATTGTGCCTGGGTTGTGGCAGTTGTACTTTTTATATCAGCCCCCCACTTTAACTTTGTAAACCACATATCCCATTTACACCGAACATCAATATTGAAATGAAAATTGCCATAGTTAAAAATTCTGTTTTCAACCATGACTTTCTGAAATTCAGCATATTTTATGATATTGCTGCAAAAATCATCTTTATAGAAAGCGGATTTCATTTTTTCTGCCTGTTCAAATTCTTCTTTAGCATAAATTACACCATCACAGGAATAATTGAAATAATCAACTTTATCAGGCTCAGTAATCATCATGTCAATGAGTGTACCAAATTGATAGGCTTTAGTCGGATCGGGTTTATTCACCCCGAAAAGCAAGTCTTTAAACTTGCTTAAATCGGAGTTACTTAGCTCTGTTCTTGAATAATAATCTGTCATGATTTCGCCCTTACTTTAACGATTTCCTCATATTTAATAAGCTTGCTTTCAATTTTCACATCGTTTGTATGCGCGAACTTCTCACAGAATGTCTTCATCATTTTAATAGTTTTCTTTTCAATAGCATCTATGCCCAGGTTCTTACCTTCATGCTCAAACCAAAGGGCAAATATTTGCATAAATGCTGAGGGGTGTGTTACTACCATATTATAGCCGGTACGCTCCGGTGTATTTCCATCGGCACTAACTGTCTCTGAGGTTTGCTCGAAAAGGGTTTGCATTTTACTTTCTTCTGCTTTGGCTTTGGCCTCATTTTCGGCCTTTTCTTTTCTTTCAAGGGCCTCTTTCTCTGCCTTTTCTTTCTCTGCCTTTTCTCTTTTTTCCTTTGCTTCCTGAAGTTGTTTTGCCAGTTCTGCATTATCTTTCTCAGCTTTCGCAATAGCTTCAAGTTCTGTTTTTTTAGAAGGAATTCTATCAATGAGAGCTTTTTTAAAGTCAGTCATTTCAGCTTTAAACATTGCTTTATATTTATCAATGTTATGTATAAACACCTCATTCTTAACAGCTTTCTTTTCTTCAGGGATGAGGTATTTTGTTGGTATCTGAAATGTAAGTTCATTTATCATTGCATCGGTCAAAAGAACATTGGCAGCCTCTATAAGCTTTACATTGTCGTTAATATTTTCAAGAGTAATAGAATTGAATATTCCTTGAAGCTCAAGAAATGCCTTATCCATAATGTTATTTATAAAATCAGATAAGGCAACTTCTATTTTTTCACGTAGTTCAATTTTCTCATTCTCTTTGTCCCTTTTCAATTGGGCTGCTTCTTCTTTCTTTCTTTGCATTTCGAGTTTCTCAGTAGCATGTTTATTTCTATATGCCTGAATTTTGAAATAAACCGATTCTGGCCTTTTTGGATCGAGTTCAGCTTCAAGGGAAGTGAATTCTTTCGATATGGCCGTTAATATACTTGTAATTGGCTTTCGTTTTTCATTGATAGCCTCAACAGTCTTTTTGCATTTCACCAGAAAGTTATTACATTCCTGATCGATTTCTTCTGTCATACCATTCTCATCTATTTTATTTATGAGGTTTAACCCTGCGTTTTTCGCATTGGTTACGCTCAGTTTGTTGGCCTCCAATATCTGAGGCACATTACTAAGCTCTGTAAATTTTATTAATTCTTCGCTCATAATTGATATTTAAAAAATGTCATTATTTTCTTGTATTACAATAGTTTCAGGTTCATTATCCTGGCTTTCAGTATAATCTTCCGTCTCAGGTTCAGGATAATCCTCAGCATATTGAGTTTCGTATACTGGTTTTTGTGGCAATTGCTCTGGCTTAACGTCTAAACCATAGGCCATTTCATCGGGTTCGTCTGTTGATAGGGTGCTAAACTGACCTACCTTTAACCTGGGGAAGCAACTAAATGCATGTTTAAGTATTTTTGCCTCTAAAAAACCTGAATCAATTCCACCATCAGAAGAATTATAAAGGGCATTTGCTTTGCCTCTGTTTTTCTTTTCTGAATACTTTTTTAGTCTTTCGACATCTTCAGGAAGCATCCAGAAGAAATCACGGCTGCCATCGCTTCGGGTTAAGCCTATAAAACCCCCTATAATCGTTTTGCTTTCCCTGGGAATTTTAGGACTGTAATCAATTGTTTTAACCCCATTTTTAACAGCAGGTTGAAAGATATCGCCTTTATAAACGATAACAGGTTTGTCGGCATGTGATAACTGTCCGGACTGTAATCGCATTATTAACTCGCCATAAGGGCTGATATCAAGTTTTGCTCGTTTCTCCCACTTCTGGCCTTTTACAACCTCAAAATTATATGGAATAATATACATCAATGCTTTAGGCCCTTGCTCAAGTGTTAAGCCATTTTGAGCCACGTCAAGAAAGCATCCGTATATCGAAAACCCTGTACATTGTTGTAAATCGGGTTTTGCTTGTATTAACTTGAGAAAGTTAAATCTTTCTTTCTCATAAAAGTGATCGCCTGATCCTCCATGTATCTTTTCAAAAAGGCTGATAAACCTTTCTTTTACCTGTTCATTGTCAAGAACTTCGACAGGTTTCATTTTGTTTAAATCTTCAATACTTAGTTTCATTTTATAATAAATTTGCAGTGGTAAATACATTCTTCCTGATTATCGTAAATTGCGATATCATTCGCAGAAACATAAATATTATATGTTTCATTGTCTTTCAAATCAATATTCACAGGCACAATGCCACGAATACCGTAGATTCTTTTAATGTCAATTCCTTTTAGTGGTGTCATATTCCCTTTTTTATAATGTTTAAAATTAGATTATTATCCATACCTGGCTTTACAAGAATAGGTATTGCCCCGTTTAACATGCCTTTTACCAGGATTTCTTTTTCGTTGAATATGTCTCCGCCTTGCATCATTTCAGAACTTACGAATCGGGCATCTGACAAGTCTACTTTCTTTATAAGAAGAATACCTGAACATCTACCGTATAAATCATTGGTAGCATAACGATATGCAACCATAAAATCAGTAGTCCATGAAGTGAAAACGGAATTGTTATTACCATCCCTGTGCTGTTCAGGTATTGAATGCCCGCCGAAAGGTTTTGCAATGCCATCAGAAGCATCATGATAACCTTTGTGCCCGAATGGAACACCTCTGTAAATTAATTTGATTGTTTCTGTTTTTGAAAAGCTCGAAGATTTGATTTTTACACTTGACATTGTGTTCGAGCTAAAAAGGTAAATTACAAGTGTTGTGATTAACAAACCGATGAAAACCGGCTTAAAATTGAAAGTTGTAGTCATAATCTCTTGGATTTAGTTAAAATTATTTTTTATTGTCCCATAATAGTAATGCTGCCAAAACGATTATAGCAGCATAAAAAGCAAAAATTAAAATTGTATCCATTAGTCTAAAAATTCAGCAATCAATAATTCTTTACATTTTACAGACTTTATTGCTGCCAGTCTGTTTGAATAACCATACATATTGACATAAAGTGCAATCATGTTGGAAGCTGCGGAATATTGTTCTTGTGTTTTGCAATTCTTCATTGCTTTCTTGCATTTGAAAAAAGCTTCGGCTTTCTCAAGTAATGACCATTTGCCGATATTAAATTGCTCCAAGACTAAATTTGTCCGTCTGAGATCGTTCGGTTCTTTCATTTTGATTCAAGTTCTTTTATAAGTTTTTCAATATCTTCTTTATATATCCAACTTCCATATTCATTGTCCTTCTCCCAATCTATTTGGCCTGCAAGTTCCCCAGAATCACCAGTTGAACAATCCCATTTTTGCAAGTTCTTTAAACGCTCTATGATATCTTCTATTTTCATTTGTATAAATATTGGTGAGTTCCTATTACTATGTTACCTATAAACCCGGTTATAATGCCAGTATCTTTTTGACAAACATTTTTATATGTCTTAATATTAGGCAATTTTGGCAATTTCTTTTCAACCGGTTGCTTAATCCCTGCAATATTATACAAGGCTTTAATTAGTGCATTTCTCTTTGCAATTCTTAATCTTACATTGATTCGATATTCAACAAATTGAATGTTCTTATCAATATAGATGAATTTAGCCTTAACTTTAATAAGTTCAAGGGCCAGGGTGATCGCATTGTCGTAATCAATCTTAAAATCCTTATTGAAAAGGATAATTGTTTTACGTGCTTCAGTTAGTAATTTAATCATTTAAAATAATTTAACGATCTAATTCTGCAATTTTCATTTCATCTCCAAATTTTGATAATGCAATAGCTCTGTCAAGTTCGTATCTTAGAACATTGTTTGCTTGTTTTGCTAAATTTGATTGAGCTTTAGCTTCTTCAACACTAATCTCTTTTTTATTAAGTTTATGCATTTGGTCGCATAGGTGTTCAAATATTGCCTTGCTACTTGCTTTTTCTTTACTAATTAATCCCATTTTGTTTTATTTTTTGGTTAAATAATTCTAATAATTTTTCATTTGCTTTTAAATGGCTTTTATCGTGAGACATTATTTTCGCTAACCTCATAAATACCTTAATAAATTCACGTCCTTCTAATTTATTTAATTCGTCATTAAATTTTACGAAATTCTTATCAATTTGAATGTCAATAAAATTTTCAATGAGGGCTTTATTTTTATTAATGGCCCCTTTAGGTCTACCTTTCGGATTTCCTGATATTCCTTTTTTAAATGGCATATTTACAATACTTTTAAGGTTAATCTTCGATTGTTGCAAGTTCAGGAAAAACTTCTTCGGCATCTCTGAAAAGCACCTTTTCAGCAAATGCCTTTTTATATACACGGGGAATCTTATCCCGATTGTACCAGTTATAAAAAGCTTCATAGTCAACTTGAAGCTCATCAATAACCTTCTCCCTGAATAGAATCTTTTCAATTTTACTCAGTTTTGAGTAATGTTCTTTTAAACTAAATGCCATAATTTTTGTTGTTATAATTTATTAAATAAAACGCAGATCAAATATGGTTAGCGGTAATGAGAAAGAACCAGCAACATAGCTTTATCAACATATTCTTTTGCTGATCTTCTTACGCCATTACGCCACTCATCAGACCGTAGATTTATAGTTACAGTCCGACCATTTGAAGCATCTTTCAAAGGCATTGCATTTTTACGGGAATGAAAAACCTCTGCCATTGATGATAAATATTGTTCTCTATCAAAATGCTCTTCAAGTTCTACCTGTCCTTCCCATTTCCCAGCTTCAAAAGCCAACTGTAAGGCAACTTCAACAATTTGTCTGTTCATCTGTTCAAGTTTTGTGGGCAAAATCCCGCCCGATTTTTTAACTGCAACACGTTATACTTGGCCGTTATGTGGCATTATAGTTCGCAATAAATCCACTCATTTCGACCGTAATGTCCTTATCTATTTTTTGAAGCATGTTCAAAATATTATTTATATTATATTTTAATTCTTCAAACTGTTTACCAGTTAGTTCAATGTTTTCTGATTTTATAATAATTTTCTTTTCCATAATAATTAACGCCTCATAGTAAAGTTTTAATCAAGACAAATGTAATACATATTTTGATAACAACAAAATTATTGTCGAAAATAATTTAAATTAATTCATTCAATTTGACGAAATAGGCATGAAATGTACATGAAATGAACTTAAATTGCTGTTAAAAGCATTAAAATTGATTTAATTTGCACGAAATAGACACAATGTTGTTTGCTCCAAATGTTCAAAACTATGCCGTTAGAATTTGAAATTTTATAATATTAATAATCAAGCTTATATGTTTTATTCTTCCGGTGTTTGATATGTTGCTAAGTGTGTATGGGTTGGTATTGTTATTGATAAGTTTTTTATATTAATTGGCTTGTAAATATTGACCTTTGGCCCTGTTGATAATTTTTTATTGAAGTTATGGCATAATGATTTATTTTTGTCCTGGGTTTAATTTCATTTAGTATAGGTAATTTAATTAGTTAACAAAGAAAGGGCCTCGGTTTATACTGAGGCCCTTTCTGATTGGATATGTAGGGAGAAAACTAAAAAATATTATCTTGAAAATTTTTAGCACCTTCACCGGTTCCTAAATTTGCTATCACGCCCCAACCTCCACCATACCAACATACAATTGGATATTCACAAAGATTGCCTGTCTCATTACATTCGCAATTACCATCACATCTCCCAAACTCCTCCTCAATAGGCTGTAAGATATCTTCAAAATTAAAATCGTTTGCATTTACATCTGTATTGCTGTCGATTCTTATAAGCCAATGATATGGCCTATTGTCTGTTGTCCATAAATAAACCAATTGAAGGCCATCTCCCAATATGGTTTCGCATAAGCATGGTTTATACTCTGGGTATTCTTGACCCCATAATGTTGGTACTCTTTGGCTTGTAGCCCGTTCTATTATCTGTTCCATCGTTTCTTTCATATCATAATTTTTTGAGTTTATAAATCATCTAAAACCGAAAAAGGCAATTCAAGCCCGTTTAAAACTTTCAAAAAGCTTTCGATAGTATAATTTGCTTTGGCATTAAGAATGAAATTCATTTGCCAACGTGTCATTCCTATTTTATTAGCCAGGGCATATTTAGAAATATTATTATCTTTCATATGTTTGGACAAAATCTGTCCAATATTTTGAACTTGTGTTATGGTTGTTTCGTTCATAATTTACTGTTAAATTTATTAATGAAGTTATTAAATTCGGATAACTTATTTTGGTATAAATTCAGTTTCCTTTTATAATACCAACGAGTAAAAAAGTTACCTTCTAAAACCTTTAAAACATAGTGTGCTATTCTCCAAGATAATTGTGATTCTATGTTGTATAATTGCTCTAAATAAGCACTAAATCCATCTTGGTTAACACTAATAGCTTTAAATAAAGCTGCTATATTATTATCTGTTTTTTTACTTATTACGTTCATAATATCAAATAATTTAAAGTTTCAACAAATGCAGCCTATCTTAATTTTACATATCGGCCAAATATTTAAATTAAGAAATAGAGAGAATCGAACTCCCGTATCAATAAAGTGCATTGCCACTATGCTATACTTTCGGCTGCATGGCTATTATAATAATCTTTACAAATGTACAAATAAATAGCCATATATCAAAATCAATTGTTTAATTTTTCGATTAACTCTTCTGAATTGATGAATTTAGAATCTATGTCAATACCGAAATTTTCACAGAAGGAGGTCTTTTCATCCCAATTCTCAAAGATAATGGTCAGGTATGAATTTTCAGTATCTTCATGCTTATCCTGTACATCTGATTTTATTTCTTTCTTAATCTCTTTAAGCTTTTCAATTTGCTCTGGGGTTGCTTCTTTTTTCTCCGGTTCTGGCTCTGGTTCAAAACCTTTCAAAGTCGGGTTAAAAACCCTTATCTTATCAAGATGCACCTGAGTTAATCCTGTTTTGTCAAAGTCAATATCTTTGAGCATTACAGAGAGCTTTTTGTAATCGAAACGGCCCTGAACACTTTCGTTATTCATATAGATGTTTTGCTCCATTTCGGTTTTCAAATCCAAAGCAACCTTTTCAACTTTAATTTTATAATCTTTCTCAGGATAGTGGTTAATTTCGTCCAATGTCATAACCCTTTTATGGCCTGAAATCAAGTTGCCAGTAGTTTCATTCCAAACAATACCTCCAAAGAAACCAACATTTTTAAAGTTCTTTTTGATACTTTCGACAATGTTTGGATCGTCAATTCGTGGGTTGTAATCAGCAAATTTTATTTGAGATCGCATGATCTCGACAGTTTCACTTTGTTTTATTTTCATATTACCTCCAATTATCTTTTGCATCCAAATGATTCCATGCAATTGATTCCATTAACTGAGCAATGGCCCATTTTTGAAACTTAATGGCATTATCACTTCTCAACCTTAATCCAATGGCAATAATAGAATCTAAATTAAAATATTCTATTTGCCTGTTATTCAAGTTATTACGTACATTCGTAATATCTTGATTCTCAATAAGTTTATCATCTTTCAAACTATTTATAACGTCTGACAGGCTTGATGCAGGAACATTATATAATTCAGTCAATTGCTTGCGACTTGCATAAACTTCATTCTCAATCAATTTAATTGAAGTATTTTCAAAAAAATCAAGTTCATTTATTGTTTCTGTTTTCATATCTAAAAAGTATTATTTCACAATCGGGAAAGATGGAAATAATTTTCTGATAATCGCCAGGGTAAAACTTTTTACACCAAGCAAGAAAATTTCCATCGGTTATGTCATTTGATTGGCTTTGCTTATTGTCTCCATAATTGAGAGGTTCAATCAAATTGTTTATTTTGATGTACTGATATACTTCTTTATTTTTCAGTTTTGATAGTGGGTATACCTTGTTTTTTTTCCAGTCTATTGCCTCAAAATCGTATGTTCTAAGCTGCAAACGCCTTGACAATGCATCGCTTTGTTTTGAACCTAAACAAACCCAGTCGATATTTAGAGCATCCCGGTAAAAATCCATTATCATTGCCAGGTTAAGTTTTTTTCTTTTTGGCTCTGCTTTGTATCCGTAAAAGCCATATTTCTTGTATGAGATTGTGGCGAAATGCTCAGTTTCGTAGAAGCTTATATTATCATATTGCCTGGTAAAAAAGTCTCTATACTTCTGCATATGCACTAAATCAGGTATATAGTACATATAGACACAATGAATATGCTCAAAGATTTGTGAACATAGATCGAGCAAATAAATTGAATCTTTACCGGCTAATGAATGAAACAATATTATTTGGGGGGTTTTTTGTCTTACCTGGTGTAATATTTCAAATGGTCGCATAAATAAAATTGTTAAGTTAAAAGGCCCAATTAAGGGCCTTTATTTTAGACTGTTCTAGTAGCCCCGGCAGAAAATTTGCCTTTTTGCCTACGTCTTGCAGCATCGGCAACAGCCCCGCCTTCATGACATGCATCTACATCTCTAACCATGATTTCAAGTTTTAGTTAAAATTTATTTATCAAGGCAAATTTACGAAAAATTAATATTATGTTCAATGACCTTTTCAATATAAATTGTAAATGCAATGTCATTTTTCTTGAAATCTTCAGGTATATTGTAAACAAATTGCTCGAAAGCGATTTCTTTAACCTGAACTATCGCATATAAACTCATTTTTTGATTTGCACATCTAAAAGTAATACGTTTACAAGGGTTTTTTATTAGGCCCTTATTAGGCCCTTCGGTGTATAAATCTTCAAATAGCTTAAAATAGTAATCTTTTGCTGCTCTGTATTCACGAGTTTTTTCACCCGAAACGATTTTAAGCAGATTTTCTTTTCTTATTGTTAATGTGATATGTTCTTTCATAATGAAAATTATTAGTTTGCAAATTTACGACTTTTTTTTCAATGTCTATTAATATAGTATTAAGATTTCACGAAAAAATAGACCACTAAGCTGATGAAAATAATAATACATATTACCAGGCAACCACCTTTAATTTTAATCTCGTTTCGGGGGGTGCGATTTTCATATGATTCGATAGTGTCGAAATTCTGGTCATTATACCATTTATTGAACCTTTCGCCAAATTCTTTTTTCATAGTTTTGAGTTTTAAATTTATGTTTCTGTAATTTCTTCTTGTTTTCTAATAGCAGCTATAATTCGAGTAATGAGATTATCGCACTTCTTATTATATTCGTTTAATCTTTCTTCATGTTCTTTGTTCAATTTCTTCTTATTTTTCATCTTGTAAATTTTTATTGTTTTCACCCCAAAACCCCGACCTTGTTTCAGAGTCGGGGCTAAGGTCTGCAAATTCTTTGCAGAAACTTTGCAGGTTTTATTTATGAGAATTAACAAAATCGTAAACATTTTGAATGAAATCGCTTTTTGAATTACATGATAATTCTGCAATACTATTATTCGATTCTTTTCTATTAATGATAGTCGCAAAGTTATAATTAAAACTTTTCTCAAAATAGAAATTTTCAAAATCAAAGCAAAATCTATAACTTGGATTAAACCCTTTACCTCTGTAAACTCTCATAGATTTTACTATTTCTTTTTTGGTAATCTTTGTTGTTTTCATAATTTTAATTTTTAGTTGTTAAATTGTTTCTGTAAAGAATTTGCAGTTAAGGTTATGACCAAACATATATTCTATCAATTCCTTCCCACTTACCTAAATTTGATCTGCGTCTGTAATCGTATTCTGGATTTTGTTCTTTATAAATCTTAATAGCTTCAGCTTTTGTTTTAGCAACTATTTCTTGTCTACTATCAGCAACTAATGTATTACCTACTTGGATTGAAATCGTAAATGTTTTCATTTTGTTTGAATTAGTTAATAAATAAATTGTTTCTGTAAAGATAACGCTTTTTTTAATATGTCTATATACATAGTCTGTTAAAAAAGCTTAACAGAATGAAAATAAATATTTTTATTAATAGTTAAACCTTCTTTTTATTTTTACATTTTCACCAAAATAGCAAGAAACTATCTTAAAAGCTTCTGTATCATCACAAATATAGTCACATTCATAATTATTAAACTCATAATCATAAATTTCTTGAGGGTCGCAATTTGCCACAATTTCAGCGACTTGATTATTGTAGAAATTATTAAAATTTATAATACCTTCTTTTGTGCCAAATAGACCGCCATAAGCTCGATATATTTTTTTACCTTCTAAATTATGCTTTTTAATAGCTTCATGATATTGATCAATTGAAAAGGCAAAAAAACAATTAATCATTTCTGGCTGTTTACTTATTATTTCTGTGTATTTTTTCATCTTGCAAATTTTTAAGTTTAACCCTCTTTCGAGGGTTTCGTCTTAATTTTCAAAGACTCATCAGAAACTCTCAATATTAATATTATTAAGACATCTTTCTATTTTTTCAGCATCTTTTTTGGATACTTCTAAAATCTGATATGCACAACAGCCATAGGCAGCACGATGATTTTCAATTATCGTGAAATTCTCAACTTTTTCAGCGTTATAATATAAAATTTCGGATATCAAAGATTTAGTTGCAAAATCTTGTAAAAACCCTGGATTGATATTAGTTCTAACTTGTACCATAATTGTAAATTTTTTAGTTATTAATTGTGTTTCTTATATGATGTAAAGATAACGCTTTTTTTAATACGTCTATATATATAGTCTGTTAAAGTTTGTTAAATTGATGAAAATAAATATTAATATGCTGAATATCAGTAAATAAAAAACCAGGCTTTGAGGGCCTGGCTAAACAAAATATTAAGATGAAAACTAAATTAACATCTTTGATACTA
>Ga0307445_10001426_pt1 | contig 13452 bp, 10 predicted proteins | sample SalMarSW160330MG_FD_202147 | JGI IMG/M metagenome (GOLD analysis project Ga0307445, IMG submission 202147) | Salt marsh sediment microbial communities from the Plum Island Ecosystem LTER, Massachusetts, United States - SW1603-30 | ecosystem: Environmental > Aquatic > Marine > Intertidal zone >...
AGCGCCTGCCCAGGCATCCAGGGACGTACCCATCGAAGCGACTGCGATCTTCATCTCTTCCTCCAGGCGGATCAGTCCGGCGATTGGAGCGCGTCTACGTTCGACGTGAGCTGCGTAGCCAGTATTTCTCTCATCAGGTCCAGCGCATCGATGATGCGCCGATCGGCGAGTTGATAGTACACCGAGGTCCCCTGTCGCTCCGCCTGCACCAGGTCACGCTCACGCAGCACACCCAGATGTCGCGACACGGTAGGCTGGGGAACACCCAGGCTGTCGACCAGCTCACTGACACACTTGGGGCCATCTACCAGCAGGTAGAGCAACAGCACCCGCTTGGGGTCGGCGAGCGCCTGGCAAATGCGACTATGCAGCAGGTCGATCTCTTGCTCTAGCTGAGGGTCAACCATCCGTATCCTTCATTCCGCATATTCGAATATCCGAATACAAGAATGATTGTACCACAGAAATGGGAAAGGCACAAATCGGCGTAGCACACGGCAAGGAAAGTGCGACTGGCATGAGGGGTATCGAGCGTATACGCAGGGGCAGAGACTGGATGGGTCCCTGCCCCTGCAACAGCAGCGAAGGGCTCGTTCTACTTGTGGAAATACACGTCCCAGCCTAGGTATCTGCTGAATGCTTCGTTGACCGCCGCTGCGCATTGTGAGAGGTTGATGGCAACGTGATGCTCAAAGCCGTTCTCGCAGATGTGGTGCAGCAGTTCCTGGAAGCGCGGGATCTGGACCACGCCATAGCCGCCGAACGTGTCGAGCGGGTCGTCGGTCAACAGACCCTCGCCTAGGTAGGCACGGATGCAGCCCCGTTCGTCATCGGTCGAAACGCGGCAGTAGGTAAAGGGGCCGCTCTTGATCCGGCCGACGACCGTCCCATACGTGTTCTCCTTGCCCACGGTGCCGGCGATGATCTCTTGATAGTCCATGCTCATCTCTGCGAACACGCCCTGGGGGAGGTTGCTGCAGTGGAACACGACCGCTTTGTCCTCGTCGGTGCCATAGTTGTTGTTCCAGTCGGTCAGCGCGCTGGGCCGCCTAGAAGCCAAAGCCATCGCGTACATCCCGATGGCTCCGGTGATGTCGGTCTCGCAGGCACTGGGCATAAGCGCGTCGCTGAGCATGCTCATCACGGTGCACGGGACGACGCCAAAGAATTCCTCCATCGAAGTCCAGCACTGTACGGCCGTGGCGACGAGTTCGTTCTCCTCGATCCATTCGCGCATCACCAACGCGAACTTGGCCATCTTGAGCAGAGACTCTTCCGGAATGCCCTCGGTACCTACATAGGCCCTGATCTCTCCCAACTGTGCCTGTACTCCGGGGTCCTCGTCACCGAGGCGCGCGGCTCGGCCGAACGCTTCCGAGAGATCGAGCACCTCCACGCTGATGCCGGCCTTTTCGAGCAGCTTTTCGCTGTAGCGGACGGTGATGAACGCTGCCGGGCGCGCGCCGAGCATGCCGACCTTGGCGCCACGCAAGCCATTGACCACCTTGCATGTGCCTGCGAACTGCTGCAGGTCACTGCGGAAGCTTTTCGAATCGGGCGCTACGGTGTGGAGCGTGGTGAGCGAATATGGGATGCCGTACTGGCGGAGGTTGTTGCAGGCCGACATTTTGCCGCAGAAGCTGTCGCGTCGGTCGGCAACGGTCATCTTCCCGAGCTCGTCTGGAAAGGCCTGCATGAGCACCGGTACGTTCAGCCCGGACATGCGCACTGCGTTGGCCACGCCTCGCTCTTCGCCGAAATTGGGCAGTGTGACCAGGATGCCCTCTATCTCCTCACGATGAGCCTGGAACAGAGCGGCGCACCTTTCCGCGTCCTGCAGAGTCACGACGGCGCCGAGGGGGGTGTCGCCAGGCTCAAGCACCACAGGCGCGATGCCCTCTTCCTCAAGCACGCGCAGGATCTCCTTCCGTCCTGTCTCTACTAGGTGATCGGGGAAAAAGCCCCTGTTGCCAATGATCACGCCTAGGGTCGTCTTGTCGGACATGTCTACCTCCTCGCTGAGTGATGACGCGTGATGTCTCCTGGTGGCTATCTCTGTCTGGGGTGGCGAGCGACGCACTATGAAAATCTAGCGCCACAACTGCCAATCCCGCCGTGGCAGCCGAAACCATTATACCACATTGCCTTGCGCTGCCAATTCAGTGCCAGGGCAATCGCATCTTGGGATCTATCCGTAGAGTGCTATGTCGTGCAGGATGTGAGCACAGGCGAACTGAAGTAGCGTGAGCCAGTTCCCAGCTTTCTTGCACCACTGAGTCCGAATACTGCGACGTTTGACCAACCAACCTAACGTTCGCTCCACCACCCAGCGTCTGGCCGGATAGCGATGCTCACCAGGAACCGGACACGGATCCGGTGGGTCGCCGCGTTTGCGTCGACGCTTGATGTGTGGAGTGTTGTGGTGGACCCTCATTCTAGACCACTGCTGAAGGGGTCGCGTCCCCGCTGTACTTGTGACACTTGACGAACACATTGCCGACGTAGACGTCCTTGGGCACTTCGCTCATGCATATGTCCGTAGCGTGAGGGCATCTTCCTGCGTATTTGCAGCCCTGTCTCAGGTATTCCTCGTGTTCCAGCTCTGTGAGCGAGATTCTCTCAGACCAGCGCTTGGTGGGGTCTGCCTCGGGCACCGATTCCCTGAGCAGCGTGGTATATGGATGCTTGGGGTTCATCAACACGTCCTCTACAGGCCCCATTTCGACGATATGCCCTCGGAACATGATGGCGATCCGATCGCTCACATAGTAGGCGGTTGCCAGGTCGTGGGTGATGTACAGCACACTCACGCCCGACTCGTCCCTAAGCTTCTTGAATAGGTTGACGATCGACATTCGCAAGGAAGCATCTACCATGGAGACGGGCTCATCCGCAATCAGAAGAACTGGGTCCGTCAACAAGGCCCTGGCTATGGAGATCCTCTGTAACTGCCCTCCGGAGAACTCGCTCGGATATCTGCCAGAGAACTCTTCATAGTTGAGGCCGACGGCATGTAGCTTCTCCTCGATCAGGGCGATCGCTTCCTCTCTACTTCCTGCCAAACCATAGTTGTGGATCGTCTCAAAGAAATACCGGTCGACGATTCGGAGCGGGTTAAATGTGCCAAACGGGTCCTGAAAGATCGCTTGCACACCCTCTGTAAACCAGACCTTTTCGTTTGTCGATTTCTCGCCCCTCTTGCCTTTGTGCACGATGTCACCTGAGGTTGGCTTCTCAAAGCCCAGTATCATCTTGGCGGCGGTCGTTTTTCCACATCCGCTCTCACCGGCCAGAGCAAAGATCTCTCCCGGATTGATATGAAAGGACACATGGTCAACTGCCGTTATTCTGATCCTCGAGAGCACACTTCCCAAGGAGAAGACCTTGGTCAGATTGTCGACTCTAAGCAGTTTTTCCATCTTCTCCTTCTCCGACCAACCAGCAGGCAACTCTGTGATTGGGTTCCAGCCTCGTAAAGCTCGGCATCTGCTCGCCACAGATATCTAGAGCATAAGGGCATCTTGGGTGGAAGGGGCAGCCGCCGGGGAGGTCTGCAAGAGAGGGCGGGCTTCCGGGTACGCTCTCTCGCGTCGTCTTGTCCCCAAACCTCGGCAGCGAGTTGATCAAGTACTGGGTATAGGGATGGGCCGGGTTGCCGTAAATCCTCTCGGTCGTCGACTCTTCGACGATCTTTCCGGCGTACATGATGCCAACCCGATCGGCGATATTGGCCTGAACGCCCATGTCGTGGGTTACCACGACGATCGTGTTGTTCAGTTTCGCTTGGATATCCTTTAGAAGCTGCACGACGCCCCTCTGAACGACGACGTCGAGCGCTGTGGTCGGCTCATCACAGACAATGACCCGGGGGTTCAGGAGCGCTGCCAGGGCGATCGTGACCCGCTGTCTCATACCACCGGACAACTGGTGTGGATAAGCGTCCAACGTCTTCAGCGGCAGTCCCAACTCTGTAATCTGCTCTTTGGCCAGCTCAAAGGCTTCCTTTCTGGTCTTTCCGCTCGCGTGGCTTCTGATGAAGTCCCGGTAGGTCTCTTTCACCTTGGTCACCGGATTGAGAACGCTCATCGAGCCCTGTGGAACGTAAGAAATGTACTCCCAGCGCAGCCTTCTCTTGGTCTCTGGGCTGAGAGAAGAGACATCAACCTCACCACTGGTCCACCATCTGTCCCCCTCAGCACCGGGCGAGGAAGAGGGGCTGATAGTAGTCAAGTCGATCCCGTCGAGATCGGTCACCCGGTAGTAGACCTTCCCTCCGATCAGCCTCAACGGTGGCTCGATGGAGGCGACGAGCGTCTTCAGGAGCGTCGTCTTGCCACAGCCGCTTTCGCCCGCGATCCCATAGACCTCGTTCTCCCGGATTTCGAGACTGACCTCGTCGACCGCTTTCACTACCTTTTGAGTTCCGTGCAGGTCGAGCACGTAGTAAGCTTTCAGTTCTTCTGTCCTGAGTATCGGCGTGTTCATAGCTGCCTCACTATGCCCCGACCCGTTGGATGCGGGTTCGTGGATCCAGGTACTCGCTGATACTGACCGAGAGCCAGTAGAGCGCAATGAACAAAAAGAGCGACAAGACCACTGGGGTCAAGATCCACCACCAGCGTCCCAGTAGAATCGACTGGTAAAAGAGCGCCCAATTCAGCATCGTGCCCAGGGTAGGGATGTTGAGATTGACCAATCCAAGGATGGCTAGCGTCATCTCCAGTCCAATGGCCCAGGCGATGTTGTTGATCAAAGTCGAAAAGATCAACGGCATGGCAAAGGGCAGGTATTCGTTCAATACCAGTCTGACCGTCCCCGTACCTGAAAGGACGGCAGTCTTGGTGAACTCTCGCTCACGCAAGCTCAAGATCACCGAGCGGATCAGGCGCGCGTCCCATGCCCAGCCGAAAACCGACAGCATCAATCCTAGAATCACCAGGTTCATGAATTGCCGCACCAGCATGGCCAACATCACCATGATCAGGAAGAGGGGGATCACCAGCAGGCTGTCGCTGACAAACATCAATACCCGGTCGCTTGAGCCTCCTACATATCCGGCGACCATGCCTACCAGGATGGCGATCACCCTGGAAACCAGCCCGGCGATCAGGGAGATGATCAGGGAGTTGCGCACCGCAAAGGTAGCCTGCCAAAAGATGTCCTGCCCGTTCGAATCGGTGCCGAGCACGTGTTGAGCCGACGGCTTTGTATCTCTCGGGACAACGTTCCATAAAGTAGGGTCGTAAGGCGAGAAACTGGATAGGAGGGCCAGGACCAGGATGATCACCAGTACGCCAAAGCTAAAGCAGAAGCGGTAATCTCTGAAAAGATCCCTGAGGATTTGCAATGGACTGGCCTCCTAGTTATACCTTACCCGCGGATCGAACAAGGGATATGCCAGGTCAACGACCAGGATCGCCGTCGTAATGCCAAAGATAGAAAAGAGGGTAATCCCCATGATCAGGTTGTAGTCTCCATTGATGATCGCTCTATAGAGCAGCGTTCCCAGGCCAGGGTAACTATAAACGATCTCTGTAATCAGTGCCCCGCTAAAGAGTTGCCCAAGCGAAAGCGCCAGGCCGGTGATTTGCGGCAGCAAGGCGTTGCGAATGACATACTTGCCCACGATGCGGCCTTCGGTAACGCCGCCCAGCTTGGCGTACTGGACGAAACTCTCCGCGTTGACGTTCTGCACGATCAGCTTCATCGTTTGGAACGTGACTGCGCCACCCAGGACGCTTAATGAGAGGGCAGGCAAGATCGAGTGCCAGAGGACATCTTTGACATAGGCCCAGGTGAAGGTGGGTAGAGCTCCCAATGACGCTCCGCCTGTAATTGGGAACCAGCGCACAACATAAGCAAAGAGCAGAAGCAGTGCAAAGGCAAAGATGTAGTAGGGCAGCGGGCGGATCACCATGGCGGCGGCGTCCAGGGTTCGCGACCAACCCTTCCGAGCATAGTAACCCGCTAACCCGCCAATGATATTCCCCAATGTCCACGTGATGGCGGTCGTGGTCAGGAGGAGCCCCAAGGTCCAGGGCATGGCGGTGGCAATGAGCTTGTTGACGCGTGTGGGGAATTGGAAAAAGGAAACGCCAAAATCGCCGCGGAATAGCCTGCCCCAAAAAGCCCAGTACTGATCGAGCCACGAGCCCTCCAGGCCGTACATCTCGGTCAGGTCGCGGATGATGCCGTCCATGGCGCCCGGTTCCAATGTTGAACCGCGCCCCCTCATTTCACCGATCATTCTCATGATCGGGTCATTCGGGGTGAGTCTGGGAATGAGGAAAACAACGGTGATGCCCAGCCAGACGACTAGAACGTATTGAATCAGACGAGGGATGAGATATCGTTTCAGGAATGTCACGGCGACCACCTCACTTGTCGGAAAGAACCCTGGACGGGCGAGGTGCCCGTCCAGGATAATTGTACCACCAACTGCAGGACCTATTTGCCGGTGGCTTGCAGGAACGGAGTCGTGTACTTGAAGTTGGGCCAGTGCGTATAGGGCTCGTTGTAGGCGTTCTCGCTGCCAGGCCAGTTGGTCCAGTAGTACTCGTCCCAGCCGACAAAGCCGATGTATCCGTAGGTTGGGACGCCGGGCATATTCGTGACCGCTTCCTTGAGGCCCTCGGTGCCCACGGCGATGACGGCTTCGGTACCGAAGGGATCCGTCTCGCGCAGCTCCTTGATGATCGCGTCCATCTCCGGACTCGACCAGCGCGAGTATATACCCTGGGTGCGTTCTCCAACGGGCTTTTTGTAGGCAGAGTTCCACCTGTCGAGCACGCGGTACAAGTCAGGACCCGCACCCCAGGGCTCCTGCGCAGGCCAGGCGCCACTCACATCAAAGTCGCCGGTGGCTCCCAAGCCATCTCCATTTTCCGTCGAATACATTTCGGCATCGATGCCGAACTTTTTCCACTGCTGCACAGCAGCCGCGGCATTGCGCGCATCGTGGTTGGAGAGTACAGTGCCACACATGAAGGAGATCTTCCAGGGCGTCCCATCCGGCAGCAGCCACTTGCCGTCGGCGTTCTTCGAAAAGCCGTTCTTCACCAGCAGCTTTTCGGCGACATCTGGGGCATACTTGTACCAGCCAAGTCCGAAAGCCTGTTCAAGAAATTCCGGCGTATCGGGAAAGACATAGCCACGGCTCTTGGCATAGTCTGCGACGCGTTGCGGCGCAGTGGGGTCATACGGTGCAAAGGTCTCGCCATCCCCCACATCGATAGTGAATGCCTTCAGCCAGTCCTGCATCGGCTCGATATAGTCCCTGGGGTATGGCCCCAGGTGCGGCACGTGCACCGGGCTCAAGGTGCCCGAGGAATCGACGGCGATGCTCGTGTACTCGACGATATCGATCGCCAGCACCAATGCCCAGCGGACATCGAGGTTATCGAATGGTGCCCGGGCAGTGTTGAAGAGGATACCGGTGATGCAGGGGTCGTTGTTGACCACAAAGGGGAAGGTCGGCTGGTAGGCGCGGGAGGTCTTGGACTGCGCCAACAGCGCCTTGAGACCATCGGCTGAGAGCTCCGCGACATCCAACTGGTGGGTCAATTGCGCCAGGATCTGCGCGCCTTCATCGGCAAAGTACTGGTAGATGACGTACTTGGGCTGAGGCTCGCCGTACATGATGCCGGTCGGGCTCTTGTCCCAATCCTCGCGCCTTTCCCAGGCTGTCCAGCTTCCTTGCGGATCAAAGCTGTGCAGCTTGTAGGGGCCGCAGCCGACAAACGGATTAAAGGCAAACTGGACCGGATCCTCTTCCTTCTCAAAGATGTGCTTGGGCATGATCCTGGTGCAGCCCCAGCGGTCGAGAAAGGTGGTGTGGAAGCGCGAGTTGGCCTGCTTCAACTCGAATTGGACCGTGTAGTCATCCAGCGCCGTCACTTTGTCGACATTGTCCACAAAGTAGGAATGGGCGTTAAAGCCCTCATACTTGATCAGGGCCTCGACCGTAAAGACGACATCGGCAGCGGTAAAGGGCTCGCCATCCGACCAGGTGACGCCCTGGCGGAGAGGGACTGTGCATTCGGTAAAGTCCTCGTTGTACCTCGGGTCCCCATCCGCTGTGCCGTTGATGATGTTGCCCGTGGCAAAGTCCACCGTCCAGAACGGCTCGTCAGCCAGGTTCTGAATGCCGCGGTCTGACCATTTCCAGCCAACCCACCAGTTAAAGTTGTCGGGCGAACCGACGCGCCCGGTGAGGATCCTGGCGATCAGCGTCTCGCTTCTGGGGAAGGTCCCAAGCACCGCGGGAGCTTCTTCCTTTTCCACGGGGACAGGCGTGGCCGTGACGACCTTTTCTACCACCTTCGTCTCGACCACCGTCTCCACGACCGGCGTGCCCTCGACGATTTTGGTCACCTCTTTCGTGACCTCGACCTCTTCCTTGACGACCCTCGTGACCTCTACCTGCTCCTTGATGACCTGGGGCGTCGGCGTCGCACAGGCGCTCGCTGCCACCCCGGCAGCAGCCAGGGCCGCACCACGCAGGAACTCCCGCCGACTTAATGCTTTCTTGCTCTCTTTCATTTTACCCTCCTAATGTGCTGGGCTGAAGCTGAACGGACTTGCGTAGGCTGACCAAACCACGTTACTTTTCTCACCGTTCTATACCTCACCTCCTCGTTCTGTCGTGTTTGAGAGACGACACGACTCCCGGATCACCAGCTCCGTCGGCAACTCTACGCGCTCGATAGGACGCTGTGGATCCTTGATATACTCCAGCAACATGCGCGTTGCCGTACGCCCCATCTTTTCCAGCGGCTGTCGCACTGTGGTGAGCGGAGGGTGGACGTGGACAGCCTGAGGAATGTCGTCAAAGCCCACCACCGACACGTCGTCAGGGATGCGCAGACCGTGCTCCCGCACGGCCTCCATCACGCCAAAAGCCGATACGTCGTTAGAGGCAAAGATGGCCGTGGGCGGATGAGGTAGCTCTAGCAGGACGCTGGCCCCGGCGTAGCCCAAGGGCTGGAGAAAGTTCCCCTCGTACACCAGCTCCGACGCAAAGATGAGCCCATAGTCTACAAGCGCAGTCTTGTATCCCTCCAGACGATCCCGTGCACATGTCTGGTCTATCGCCCCAGTGATGAACCCAATCCGCCGATGTCCCAGCTCGACCAGATACTCGGTTGCTCTGTATGCCCCCTGCCGGTTTGCCGCTGCCACGGCCGGCGTCACTTCATCGACGCCCCGGTGATCGATCAAGACGTGGGGAAAGTGGTGCTGGCGCAACGTCTCCAGGTAGGCCCCTGGATTGCGGGGCAAGACGAGCAGCAGCCCGTCCGCCAGGCCCCGCGTGAGTGTGACCACGTAAGCCGATTCTTTTGTCTTGCGCCGGTGGGTGGTATAAAGCAAGAGGTCGTATTGAGCAGGGGCCAATTCTGCGTCAATGCCTCGTATGACCTCTCCGATGTAGCTGGTGCCCAAGTCGTGAACGAGCAGTCCAATGACTTGGGAACGCCCGCCTGCCAGGCTCCGTGCTCGTTGGTCTACCACGTAGCCCAGGCGTGTCATCGCCATCAGGACGCGCTCTCGCGTTTCTGGCTTGACGTTCCCTTTGGCGTTAACCACCCGGGAAACGGTAGTATAGGAGACGCCAGCTTCACGCGCGACGTCAACGATGGTCACATTGCCTGAGTTCTTCTTCACGGGGCTCCTTTGAGCGAATGTGAACGTTCACATTTCTTCTTCGCCGGGGCGATACTAGGGTCCTTTGAGCTAGAATCGCGGTATGAAAACGTTCACAAACAGAGGATTAGCACGATTTTTGCGGGCTAGAATGCATGTTCCCTCCGAGAAGAGAGTGTCCTGGGAAACCCCTTTTACTCGGATTGGGCGTGCCAGTCAACTTTTACGGGAGTGTAGGGTGCTAGATGCATGTTGTGAAGGCTTACAACAACGATTTTACCATCTTGCAGGGCCTTTGTCAAGGATCTATGTGAGCGTTTGCAAAACCGCAAGAGGCGATCCTGATGCGTGGAAGCGTGTGGATTTGGGTTGGTGTTTTGCGCTGGGGGGCGACTGTCCTGAATTCAGTGCGGAGTGAGCGCCTGGGATGTAGAGCCGCGGTCGATGCGCCCGCAGTAGACTACACGGCCTCTGTCGAGGCGCAAAAGGTGCGTGATGATCGAGGGAAGCTCATCTGCCTCGTGCGTCACATAGATCACGCTCGTAGACGGCCGGTGGCCGATAGCCTCGACTAGCTGGCGCAGTCGTGCCCGGTTCGAGGCATCCAGTCCCTGGCATGGCTCGTCGAGGACGAGCAGTGGCGGCCTCTTGACCAGGGCGCGCGCCACGAGCACCAAGCGCTGCTGTCCCTCCGAGAGCTCGCCAAAGCGCTTCCCTATCAGGTCGTCGATCCCCAAGGCTGCCATCCACTCCTGTGCTGTCGTGCGCTGCTCCGCAGTACACTGCCCGCGCAGGCCGATGGTGTCAGAGAACCCAGAGCAAACGACGTCGAGGCACGAGCTGCGTTGTGGGTAGTACAGGTGCAATTCCGGCGCGACCCAGCCAGTCTGGCGCTTGATCTGCCAGATGCTTTCCCCCGATCCTCTACGCCTGCCAAAGAGCACGATGTCGTTGGCATAGGCCTGGGGATGATCGCCGAGGATCAAGCTGAGCAGCGTCGTCTTGCCGGCGCCGTTCGGCCCGAGAAGGGCCCAATGCTCGCCCTGCTGCACGGTCCAGTCTACGCCGTCGAGGATCTGTCTTTCGCCGTATCGTACCCGCACATCGCGCATCTGTACCAGGATCGCCTGCGATCGCGCGCGCCGTGGTGGATCTGGAAGCGAACGGAACTGCCTAGGCCTCGAAGCAGAGGCGGGCTCGACTGCTGTGAGCACGTGCTCGCGGGCTCCCTGAGCCGCGACGCGGCCCTCCCGGACGAGCAGGATGTGGCTGGTGCTGGGCGGGATCTCTTCCAGTCGCGGGCTGACCAGGATTACGGACACGTGCTCGCGTGCGAGCTGACCGATCGCGCGTCCCAGCATCCCTCGTGAGGACGTGTCGAGGCCAGTGAATGGATTCTCCAGGATCAGGAGCCGCGGACGCGTGAGCAGCGCACGGGCGATCGACACCTTGCGGCGCTCGCCGCTGGATAGCTGGATCAGGTCCTTTTCGAGCAGGTTGCCGACCTGCAGCAGCTCGATCGTCCGCTGCCGGAGCTCACCAAAGCCCGCGTCACCGAATCTCTCTTCAACGATCTCGAACGGGTTGTGCCGCTGAACTGCCTCGGCGGACAAGTACTGGGCTACGGGAAGCGAGCGCTCGACGGCGCCCACGTTCCATCGCGCCTGGTGAAAACCGGCCTTGCGCAAGAGTGCGTCGTGCTGGCCGTGAAAGGAAACCAGCGCGACGTACTTGTGCGGCGCAGTTCCGTGGTCGGAATAGTGGTACGTGATCTGACCCGCAGTGACGGGCACGCGCCCGCAGAGCGCGCGCGCCAGGGTCGACTTGCCGGATCCGTTCGGCCCAACGAGGGCCCACAGCTCGTGGACGCCAATCTGCCAGTTGGTCCCTTCGAACATTGTTACGCCGTGCGAGCAAAGGGTCACATCCTCCAGCGCGATCAGCGGCTGTGCGGTACGACCGTCGTCCTGAGAGGGGGCATCCGATCGAGTCAACGCTTTTCCCCCGCGATCAAGATATGGTGGTTCACGAACGATGCCTCTGATGTGCCGAACGCACGGGGTTGCATCCAGGCCGCGACCGGTTCCGGCGCAACGAGGATCTGTTCGATCAGTTCATCCACGACCGTTGGCGAACAGCTCTGGCGCTGTGCCCAGGATAGGAATTCGTGCCGCTTGGTGACCTGCTGAACCTGTACGTGTTGGAGGCCGGCGTCGAGCAGCATACCTGTCCACTCGTCCTCTGTAAAGGCGCGGTGGTGGCTCGGATCGCGCAGCCGCTCCCAGGCATCGATATACTGGCCCGCGGCGCGGTCGTCGGGGAGAAGGTGGTCCTGTACGAGCAGCGTGCCACCGCTCTCGCCACGATCCGGATCGGCAGGTCGCAGCACGCGAGCGCCTTCGCGCACAAAGCGCGCAACGTCACGAAAGTGGTGAGGTGCGATGCGGCACGTCACCAGATCGAAGGTTCCAGTCGCAAAGGGCAGATCTTCGGCATCAGCCAGTGCAAAGGAGATCCGCGCCCCCGTCTGCGTGCGTAGAAACCGGCGTGCAGCATCCAGCATGTCCGGCACCAGGTCGGTGGCGATCACGTGAGCCACGTAGGGGGCAAAGGCCAATGCCGTGTGCCCGCCTCCGGTCGCCACGTCGAGCACCGTCCAGGTGGGCCGGGGAGCTGCCATCGCGAGCAATCGCTCCAGATCGGTTCCCGCTGCATGGTCGGCACTCTCGACATAGCGCTGAGCGAACTGACTGAAGCGATCCCGGGAGAGTTCCCTTACGTCCTGCTGACGATCAACGGTCTCAGTCAACGGGCGGACCCCGGAAAGGTGGCAAAGAGCACGCACACCGGCATAGGCACGCTCGTCACCTCGCCGGTGGGACTGAGCGCACCGCTCTGTCCGTCGATCTTGAAGCTCACGATCGAGTCCGAGTCCTGATTCGCGGCGAGCAGAAAGCGGCCACTCGGGTCGATGCCGAAATTCCGTGGTGTCCTCCCTTGCGTAGAGGTGTGCCCTATACTCGACAGCCGGCCCGTCGCCTCGTCGATACGGAACGCCGCGATGCTGTCGTGTCCCCGATTCGATCCGTACAGGAATCTGCCCGAGGGAGAAATGTGCACGTCGGCGCACGTGTTATCGACATCCGTGCCTTCGGGCAGGGTAGATATGGTCTGCAGTGTGTGCAACTCGACTCGCTCGGCGTCGTAGCGAAAGACAGTCACTGTCGAGTCCAGCTCGTTGATCAGGTACGCGTACTTGCCCCCCGGATGGAAGGCAAAGTGACGTGGGCCGGAACCTGCCCTGATCTCCACACTCGGGATGTCGTGCGGCACGAGCTTACGGTGCTCCAGATCCAGGCGGTAGATCAGCAGCTTGTCGATGCCCAAGTCGGCGGCAAACGCATAGCGGTTGGTCGGGTCGATCGTGATCGAGTGAGCGTGAGGCCCTTGCTGGCGCGTCGGGTGCGCGCTCGAACCGGCGTGTTGGACGACGTCTGTCGCCGGGCCCAGGCGACCCTCCTCCTCGATTGGCAGCACGGCGATGTTGCCTCCGTTATAGTTCGCCACGAGCACGACCCGTTCTGTCTGGTCCACGCTGAGGTAACATGGGGCAGCGCCATGGGAGGGCTGGTGGTTCAACAGTGTAAGCAGGCCCGTCCCCTGGTCGATGCGGAAGGCACTGACGCCTCCGCCTAGATTGCCGGCGAAGGTGCTCACTTCGTCCGTCGCATAGAGGTACCGGCGTGACGGGGCGAGAGCCAGGAAGGATGGATTCTCGACGCCTCCACACGTTCCAATAGGGGACAGCAT
>Ga0307445_10001428_pt1 | contig 13449 bp, 11 predicted proteins | sample SalMarSW160330MG_FD_202147 | JGI IMG/M metagenome (GOLD analysis project Ga0307445, IMG submission 202147) | Salt marsh sediment microbial communities from the Plum Island Ecosystem LTER, Massachusetts, United States - SW1603-30 | ecosystem: Environmental > Aquatic > Marine > Intertidal zone >...
TCAGAATATATAGGCAAATAGTGGAAGGTTACAAGGATCATCGCCTGGCGGATGACGCCCAATACCGAATTGGTGATATCTATAAATCATACAAGAAAGATTATACCCAGGCATACGTTGAATTCTTAAAGGTGGACATAAAGTTCCCATCGGGCGATATGAAACAAAAGGCCAGGAAAATGCTGGACGAGCTTGCAGTAACCCTGAGCAAGAGAGAGGATGATAAGACCAAGAAGAATAGCATTGCCTTGGAATCCGGTTTAACTCCTGTGGAGGATATCAGGTATTGGTCAACTCCTACTTATACGCGGGTAGTGGTTGACCTGACAGGGCCCGTGAAATATGAGCATCACCTTCTTAAGGCGGATCCTGATCACAAAAAACCGCGCAGGATTTATCTGGATCTCAAAAAATCCCATGTGACTTCGCAGATTGACAGACCCATTGCGATCAAGGATGGCCTGCTCCAGATGGCAAGGGCGGGTCAATACACCAAAGATACTGTGCGGGTTGTTCTGGATATAGAAAGCATTGAGGGGTATAAGGTTTTTCATCTTCATGACCCCTTCCGTATCGTGGTGGATGTCGGGAGGCAGGTAGAGCAGGCTACCGAAGCCAAAACCGAGCTGGCTGTGAAAAAAAGGCCTGCGAGAAAGGGGATTAGAAAGTCCAAAGTTCCGGATAAAACCGTATCACTTGCCAGGCAGCTGGGCCTGAATGTCAAAAGAATCGTGATCGACCCCGGTCATGGTGGCAAAGATCCCGGCTGTTTTGCAAGCGGAGGTATCAAGGAAAAAAATGTTGTTTTGAGCATTGCCAAGATCCTCTCGAAGAAAATAGAGAAAGAAATCGGATGCGAAGTTCTGCTTACAAGAACCGATGATGTTTTTATTCCCCTTGAGCGGAGAACGGCTGTTGCGAATATGAAAAAGGCCGATCTATTTATCTCTCTGCATATCAATGCCCACAGGAGCAAAAAAATTAGGGGTTTAGAGACCTATTTCCTGAACATGGCTACCGATAGAAGGGCCGTGATGGTGGCGGCAAGGGAAAATGCTACGTCTGAAAAAAATATAAGTGATCTGCAGACGATTCTTAACGACCTTATGCTGAATACAAAGATACACGAATCAAGCCGGCTGGCTCATGAGGTGCAAAAAGGAATGATATCCCAGACCAGCACGCGATACAAAAATGTCAAGGACCTGGGAGTAAAACAGGCACCTTTCTATGTGCTGATTGGTGCCCAGATGCCTGCTATCCTTGTGGAGACCGGCTTTATAACCAATACTACGGAACGGAAGAGATTAGTCAGTAAAAAATATCAGGAAAGAATAGCAGAAGGTATCGTTATGGGCATAACTGGGTATATCAAAAGTATTGATCGCGCTTACACGGGCGGATAATGAGATGGAAGGCTACTACTTCATCCTCAGATATGTATCAATAAACAGATCAATACCTCCATCCATAACCCTTTCGACATCACCTATCTCTACATTGGTCCGGTGATCTTTGACCATCCTATACGGATTAAACACGTAAGACCTTATCTGACTACCCCATGCTATGTCTTTTTGGGACTGGTGCTCCTGCTGTTTCTTCTGTTCCAGTTTTCCCTTCTCAGCTTCATAGAGCTTGGCCTTTAATACCTTCATGGCCATCTCCTTATTGCGATGCTGGGATTTTTCGTTTTGACACTGCGCAACGGTTCCGGTTGGCAGATGTGTAATTCTGACGGCGGAACTGGTCTTATTCACATGCTGGCCTCCGGGGCCGCTGGCTCTGTATGTATCGACACGAAGGTCTTTTTCATCAATTTCGATCTTTATGTCCGTATCCACCTCCGGAAGGACAGAGACAGAGGCAAAAGAGGTGTGTCTTCTTCCGGTGGCGTCAAAGGGCGAAATCCTGACCATGCGATGAATACCATGCTCTGACTTGAGGTACCCGTAAGCGTACTTACCGCCAATTGTGAATGTCACGTTCTTAATGCCTGCTTCATCTCCGGGGAGATAATCTATTACCTGGAGCTGCATGCCCTTATCTTCGCTCCATCGGGTGAACATCCTGAAGAGCATTTCTACCCAGTCCTGGGCCTCTGTGCCCCCGGCTCCGGCATTAATAGCCACAATTGCGTTTCGCATGTCGTCGGGGTCTCCAAGGAGGAGGCGAAATTCGAGTCCTTTAATCTCTTTTTGAAGGCGATTTATGTCGTTTTCCACTTCGTCTAGAGTAGCCTTGTCATCCTCCTCGATGGCCATTTCAGCAAGGATTCTTGCATCCTCGGTATCCTTGTGAAGATTTTGCCATTTGTCGATTTTTTCCTCCAGTGATGCACGCTGCTGACTTATCCGGGAAGTTTCTTCCTGAGGCTTCTGCCAGAAATCGGCTTTTGACATTATTTTTTCAATATTTTCAAGCTCTTTCTGTCTTTTGTCCAGGTCAAAGATGACCTCGCAGGTCATCCAACTGATTAGCAATATGGTCGATTTTTTCTATGAGCTCCTGGTTCATCTTAATCCTCCTGTTCTATTTGTCTTATGTGATTGTTTTTGTCAAATCTAGATCCAAATCATTAATAGTCAATCAATAATAATTAAAAATAGGTGAATATCACCTGCGTACAATCCAATTATACCACAGACGCGATAGGATTCTAATTAAAGAAATAGCGAGAAGGGAGAAGGCGAAAAGATCTCCGAAGCGGGCATAGAATGTCAGAGGAGAATTGGATATGCCAATGGACGCCTTCAAGACTTCTTCCTCGAAGAGAGAACTCAATTCAATGATTTTGCCCTCGGGCCCAATGAAAGCGCTAAATCCGGTATTTGCGGCACGTATCATCGGCCTCCTGTTTTCAACAGCGCGGAATACAGCCATACTCAGGTGCTGATATGGTGCGCTTGTCTTTCCGAACCAAGCATCGTTCGTGAGATTGATAAGAATATTGGCTCCTTCCCTTGTCTGTGTACTTGCAAGTTCAGGAAAAATTGCCTCAAAGCATATCAGAATGCCCGGCAAAAAATACTTGCCTTTCAAAGGAGTTATTCTATTTCCCGGCTCAAAATCGCCGGCCGCGGGAACCAGGCGACTGACAAAAAACAAATATCTCTTGAGTGGGACATATTCGCCGAATGGTACAAGCTTCACCTTGTCATAGTACTGGGGTGGCTGGTCAGCAGAGGTAATTAAATAGGCACGATTGTAGTATTTGGTTTTTCCATGAATCCGCTTATAGGCAGGGCTGCCGAACAAAATGGACGAGTTAGATTCCCGTACAAGTGATAGTATTTTAGGGGCAAACTTAACATCGTTTTGGAAAAAAAAGGGCACCGATGTCTCAGGCCATACGATCAGGTCAGGTTTGAGGTCATAGGCTGCGCGGGTTAGCCTCTGATAGGTCTCTATGGTCTCGGTTTGGTAGTTAGGTTCCCATTTGAGCGATTGATCGATATTGGCCTGGACTACTACGGCATTGACCATACGCAGAGGTCCTTTATCAACCATGCCTGCTTTAAGACAGAAATGTCCATATGCATAAGTACCACTTATTAAGAGCAGGACGCTGAGAATTTCCCACCTGAGAGCACCTTTGATTTTATCATGACGGCTGAAAAAGAGATGGTAAAGGAGTCCATTTGAAAGAATGATGAGGAAGGAAATGCCATAGACTCCACAGAGGTCTGCAATCTGTATAAGATGTAAATGGCCGTATTGCGTGTACCCCAAGAGGCACCAGGGAAAACCTGTAAGGAGTTTTGCCCTGACATATTCAAGGCCAACCCAAACGCTTGCAATAGACAGCAGAAAGAAACGGGAACCCATGAGCCAAGCTGCTATACCGGAAAAAAAGGCCAGGTACAGGCCCAGATAGAGACACAACAGAACAAACGGCCCGAGGCTTACAAGGGTGCTTAGATTACCGTAACGACTAAGGACCACTACGATCCAATATATCAGGGTCAGATAATGGGTGGTACCGGCAATAAAACCTAACTTGAAGGCCTTGGAGAAAGGTTCGTTTTTGATGCTTATAAGAAGTGGCACCAATGCAAAAAATGCCAAGAATGAGAGCCTGAGGGGTGGAAAAGACGCCGTTAACATGACGCCGGAAAGGATGGCCAATGATACATTACGGGTCAGGCTCCAACGCCTACCAGCAGGGCTCAAAAGGCTGTAGTCATCTTTCGCACGCATGACCTGGTAATTTTCCCTCCTTGCACTAGTGGTGCTGTGGAACTGAGTCAGTACTGAGGGTCTCTTTCTTTTTCGGGGAGACCGGGAGTGGGCTTGTGTGTGATGAGGACTTTCTCAATTTTGCGTTGATCGGCTTTTTTAATGACGATTTCAAGTTCCTTAAATGAGATTTTTTCATCTACTTGCGGAATTCTCCCCACAAGATTGATTACAAAACCTCCTACAGACTCGAATTCTCCTTTTGGCAATTCTACGCCGACATGTTCCTCCAGTTTTTCAACATCCAAACGGGCATCTACCAGGAGAGATTTGTCATCGATTATCGTCACGAGGGATTTTTCGTTGTCATGCTCGTCCATGATTTCACCAACGATTTCTTCAATAATATCTTCTATAGTAATTATACCGGCAGTACCCCCATACTCATCAGTGACAATGGCCAAATGGGTTTTCCTACTTCTCAAATCCCTGAAAAGTTCGTTGATTTTTTGTGTCCCGGGTACGAAGGAGGGTTTTCTAAGGATTTCAACTGGTACAATGGAATCAGGGTCTTTACCCCATAGCTTCAAAAGATCCTTTGAATGAAGGATGCCGACGATCTCGTCTATATTATCATTATGGATGGGAATTCTCGTATGGCCGCATTTGCTGACCAGCTTGATTACCTCACCCAGCGTGGAATTGATCGGCGCTGAAGAAATGACTGTGCGCGGAATCATAATGGAATTGACCCTGGTCTCTTTCAAATCCAGCACACCGTAGACCATGTGGGATTCTTCGTTGCTGATAAGGCCTTTCGCCTGTCCCTCATCAACAAGGTCATGTATTTCTTCCGCAAGGTCGTTGCTGTTGCCCGTATGAAATTTTCTTTTGATCAAAGATTTTAAGAGAGCAAAGAGGCTTTGATCCGAATCATCTTCCAAGAATTTTTCTTGCTCCTATATTTAGTTTAAATCAGTTATAGTAGCTAAATATTTTTTTAAGCTGCCACCATAAGAAAATAATTTTCATAAATTCTATTTTTATCGGCATTCAATGTCAAGATTTTTGAAATATGGGGATATCAAGAACTCAAATATCTCTTGACTGTTGCAGATGAGTGAAATATAAGTAAATTCAAGTGGTAATTATTAGCGGGCATAGCTCAGTTGGTAGAGTACAAGCTTCCCAAGCTTGGTGTCGCGGGTTCGATCCCCGTTGCCCGCTCCACTGGGATTTTCGAGTAGAAATCAGGCCTGCTACCCTCTTTGAGGTTGCCAATCTTGTGAGTATTGGTTGGCCTTCTTCGAATTGCGGACTTTGTGTTGGTTTTTCATATTCCTTTAGGGGGTTTATGTAATAAATCGTTTAACATTTTAGTCTGCAGGGATGAAGCGGGCCTGAAAGCCCGCTTTTTTTGTTATCTTTGAGTAATAGTGAAAGCCGGAGCTTCAATTGGAGATAGTAAGTTATATAATTATTCCGATTAGCGAGGCATGCGCGTGGCAAACACTACTGGTGTTTTAATAAGAGAAATATCTCAACTCATAGAACCCATCCTTGATGAAATGGGTGTTGAGCTTGTTGATATTGAATATCTTTCATACCATGGCAGATGGATTGTCAGGATTTATATTGATAAGGAGGGCGGTATTACGGTGGATGATTGCGCAACGGTGAGTAGGGAAATCGACGAAATAATCGATATAAAAGATATTATTCGCCATGCATATGTTCTGGAGGTTTCATCCCCCGGCCTTAACAGGCCGCTTAAAAAAGAAAAGGATTTTCAGCGTGCCGTCGGGAAGAAGGTTAAGGCCAGAATCTCTGTTCCATTGAAGGGTCGCAGGCATTTTACCGGATTTTTAAAGGATTTCCGGGACGGCACCTTGTATCTCGAAGTGGAAGGTAATCTGGTTTCTTTATCGAGTCGGGATGTGGAAAAGGCTAATTTGGTGTATGAGTTCGAGAATTAAGAAATCCTAATTTTTCGCGGGGTAAAGATATGATTTCAGATTTGACAAGGATGATTGATCAAGTATGCCGTGAGAAGGGTGTCGAACGGGTGGTGTTGATTGATGCTCTTGAGGAAGCAGTGCGAGCAGCGGCTCGAAAAAAATATGGTCCGGATTACGATCTGGAAGTCAGTCATAATGACGAACTGGGTGAGATTGAGGTCTTTGAATTCAAGGAAGTTGTGGAAAAGGTGACCAGCGAGCATGTTCAGATATCCCTTAAAGATGCTCACAAAATTGATCCTGAATCTGAAATTGGGGACAGCCTCGGTGTTAAGATGGATACGGACACTTTTGGAAGGATCGCCGCACAATCCGCCAAGCAGGTTATTATGCAGCGATTGAAGGAGGCCGAAAGGCATATAGTCTACGATGACTTCAAGGACAGGCGTGGTGAGATTATCAATGGGATTGTGCAACGATTCGACAGGGGTTCCATTGTAGTAAACCTTGGCCGAACAGAAGCGGAACTGCCAACTAAAGAGCAGGTGCCAAAGGAATCTTACAAACAGGGAGATCGTATCAGGGCCTATATTCTGGACGTCAGGCAATTCAGCCGAGGGCCGCAGATCATTCTTTCCAGGACACATCCCAATTTTGTGTCAACCCTTTTCGAGAACGAAGTTCCGGAGATCAATGAGGGGATTGTTCAGATAATACAGGTCGCAAGAGAGCCGGGAAGCAGGGCGAAAATAGCTGTTACATCAAAGGACTCTGATGTGGATCCCGTGGGCGCATGTGTGGGCATGAAGGGAAGGAGGGTTCAGGCGGTGGTTCAGGAACTGCGTGGGGAAAAAATTGATATTATAACGTGGGATCCTGATCCGGCCAAGTTTATATGTAATGCCCTTGCACCCGCTGAAATCGTAAGGGTGATTGTTGACGAAGCGAACCACTCTATGGAAATAGTGGTTCCCGATGACCAATTGTCCTTGGCTATTGGCAAGAAGGGACAGAATGTCCGATTAGCGTCCAGATTAACAGGATGGAAGTTAGACGTGACCAGCGAAACCAATTACAATCAAACGCTTAAGGACGGATACAAGTCACTGCTCGATTTGCAGGGGGTGGGCGAGAAACGTGCTTCTGATCTCTATGATGAGGGCTTCAGGTCTGCAGAGGATGTGGCCGGCGCTCTGGTTGAAGACTTGATTGCAGTTAAGGGTATGAATGAGAAGAGGGCCAAGAGCCTCATTGAGAGTGCCACTAAATATATAAGAGAAAAGACGGTTGAGCCAGACGAGACAAAGGATAATTCAGAAGAATCCCAAAACGGAAATCTGTCGCGGCAGGAAGACAATGAAGAGAGTGGAGAAAAATCGTCTGACGGGACCTAATAAGACACATATACCCATAAGGACTTGCATATCGTGTGGGACAAAGCGAGATAAAAAGGAATTGATTCGGCTCGTATTGGACGTCCAGGGGTCGGTAGTCCGGGATGGTAATCTTAAGGGAAATGGTAGGGGTGCCTATGTATGTCCACGAAAATCTTGCTGGGAAAATTTGGAAAAGGACAAACGCCTTATGAAGGCATTCAGAAAAACGATTCCTATAGCAATCAATCAGGGACACATTGTTACAAGAATGGAATAATGCCCTTTTTTGATAGAGCATTGCTGCTAACTTATTATGATAATCCGGATTGAGGAGGACGAAAACTCAATTAACTTCTGGGGGAATTTATGGCTAAGGTCAGAGTCTATGAACTGGCTAGAGAACTTAACTTGGACAGCAAAGAACTTGTAGAGAAATTACTGGCTGGTGGTATAAATATCAAAAATTACATGAGTACCCTTGATGAAGATACGACTGTAAGGGCTAGAGAAATTGTGTCCGGTGAAGTAACAGAGATCATTGAGGAGAAACGGATAAAAGCCACTGTTATTCGCCGGCGCAAGAAAGTGAAAGTTAAGCAGGATATCAGGGAGTTAAAATTAGCCGAGGAAAAGGAGAAGGAGAAGCCTGATGTTCTGAGACCTGAAAAGCCATCAGATAAAGGCGAGCTTCCGGAGGCGGTGACCGAAATCCCAATGGCACCAAAGGACGCAGAGAAGGAGTCCAAGGCTAAAATGGCTGTTGAGGGTAAAACCGCTCAAAAAATTGAATTGAAGGCAGAAGAAAAGCCCCCTGCTCCTGATAAAAGTCCCGAAGCAGTGATTCCGACGGAAAAGGCAGAGGCGTCTGTCAGCCCTGAAAAGGCGGGTAAGTCGGTTCCCAAACCCAAGACCAAGCCTAAAAGGGCGAAAAGAAAGAAGATTGATCAGCCTGCTAAGATTATAAGACGGGCAGAAGAGGGCCCTTTAGGGGATATTTTAGCAAAAAAGGCCAAAAAGAAGCCTGTTGATATTGTCCCAGAAGTTCCAGAGATAGCTAAATCCGAGGATCTGGCGGGGGAATTACCTAAAAAGGACGAAGGCATAAAGCCAAAAAGAAAGAAAAAAGGGAAAAAGAAAAAAGAGAAAGATTTTCAACTGGAAGAAATATCGGAAAGAGTGCCTTTCCGACATCGAAAGAAGGAAGTTTATGAAAGAGCAGATCTTTATGACGGCCGTCCCAGAAAGCGCATGGGAAAGAAAGGCGCAAAAGCCAAGGAAGATGTAAAAAAACTGAAACAGACCGAGATTACAGTTCCAAAAGCCATTAAGAGAAGGATAAAGGTTCAAGAATTTGTGTCTTTAGCTGAATTGTCAAAAGTCATGGGGATCAAATCAACGGAACTAATAAAGAGATTGATGAGTCTTGGATACAGGGCCAGCATTAACGAAGCCATAGATTTTGATACAGCATCTGTAGTAGCGGACGACTTAGGCTACGAGCTGGAATTAGATGTTTTTGAGGAGGCAGGTTTTCTTGAGGAGACTGAGGATCGAATTGAAGATCTTGAGGTAAGACCACCGGTAGTGACGATTATGGGCCACGTGGATCACGGGAAAACATCTCTTCTCGACTATATAAGGAAGTCCAATATCATAGGAGGTGAATACGGCGGTATTACCCAGCATATCGGGGCTTATTATGTAGAAACTGAAGGGGGTGATATAGTTTTTCTTGATACGCCCGGGCATGAGGCATTTACAGCCATGCGCGCTAGGGGTGCAAAGGTTACGGATATTATCGTGCTGGTCGTAGCTGCAGATGATGGTGTGATGCCTCAGACAAAGGAGGCAATCAATCATGCCAAGGCGGCTGGTATCCCTATTGTTGTGGCCATTAATAAGATAGATAAACCGGAAGCAAATCCTGAAAAGGTCAATAGGGAACTGGCAGAGCTTGGTCTTACTCCTGAAGATTGGGGGGGTGATACCATCTTTGGAAATATTTCGGCAAAGACGGGCGAGGGTATAGATGATCTATTAAGCCTTATTTTGCTTCAGGCGGAGATTCTCGAGCTAAAAGGAAACCCTAATAAGGCAGCCAGGGGCACTATTATCGAAGCGGCCCTGGACAGGAGCAAAGGACCTGTGGCCACGGTCCTTATTAAGAATGGGACCCTGCATCAAGGGGATTACTTCGTATGTGGTGAGCGTTACGGTCGAGTAAGGGCTATGCTTGATCAACGGGGAAAGCAGATGAAGTTGGCCGGGCCTTCCGTACCTGTTGAATTGTATGGCATATCCGGTGTTCCAATGGCCGGTGACGAATTCATCACCGTTCAGGATGAGAAAAGAGCGAAACAGGTAATTGAACACCGCAAGTCCGAAATTAAAAAATCTGAAACAGTAAAGAGAGGGTTAGTCAGTCTCGATGACCTTTTTGAGAGGATAAAGGAAGGAGATGTGAAGGAACTCAACATCGTTCTTAAGACCGATGTGCAGGGTTCTCTGGAGGCGCTTTCAGAATCGCTGGATAAGCAAAGTACGGAAGAGGTCAAGCTCAAAATTATACATTCGGCCACCGGTGCTATCACCGAGTCGGATGTCATGCTGGCATCCGCCTCAGGTGCCATTATTATCGGCTTTAATGTTAGGGCAAATCCGCGCGTTCGCGAGATAGCGGGGAGAGAAAAGGTTGATATTCGATATTATGATGTCATTTACAATGTGGTCAAGGACATCAGGTTGGCTATGGTTGGACTACTGGAACCGGTTTATGAAGAACGCATAATTGGGCGTGCTGATATTAAGGAGATATTTCGTGTTCCTAAAGTAGGTGCAGTTGCGGGTTGTCAGGTTATAGACGGGCATATTGAAAGAAATGCTAATGTAAGGCTTTTGCGTGACGACGTGGTCGTCTTTGACGGAAAAATCGCATCGCTCAGGCGTTTCAAGGAAGATGCGAAAGAGGTCCAGAGCGGGTATGAATGCGGCATAGGACTGGAGAATTTTCAGGATATCAAGCCGGGCGATATCTTCGAGGTTTACCAGTTGGAGCAGGTACAGGCGGAACTCTAACTTTTTTTCTATCCAGCATCAAGCATCTTAGGGTAAAGCCGATATCTTGATATCAAAATATCATATGAGCCATTCAAGAGGAATTGTATTTGAAAGCGCATTATGGTCGTCGGTACCCTTAAAATAGAATTCTGTTTACCTGAAAACCGATCTCTTAAAGGAAAACGGAAAGTTGTAAGGAGTATGATTGATAAGGTAAAATCGAAATTTAACGTTTCTGTTGCAGAAATCGGTTCTAATGACAAGTGGCAGAAGATCGAGTTAGGCATCAGTGCAATCGGAAACGACAGACGCCACATTGATTCTTCCTTAAATCATATCCTTGAATTTCTCGACTCACTTTACCTTGCACCAATGGTGAATTCCGAGATGGAGATCCTTAATCTATAAATGAACATTTGGCCAGAGGAGGAAAGCGGAAATAGGAATGCGGAGAGCGGAATATTGAGTCTTAAGATTCCGAATTCCGAATTCCGAATTCCGAGTTCGGAAATGTTAGCTGGTAAGCGAGCCGTAAGAGTGGGGGATCAGATCCTCAAAGAAATTGCCACACTACTCCTTAACAGGGTCAAAGATCCCAGGGTTCGAGGTGTTACAATAACCGGAATCAAACTTAGTGATGACCTGAAAACAGCAAGGGTTTATTTCAGCGTCATAGGTGAAAGAAGTGAGGTTGAAAGGGCACTGGATGGCCTTAACAGTGCGAAGGGTTTTATAAAAAGAGAGATCGGGCTCCGCATGAAGTTGAGATATGTACCAGAAATCAAATTTGTGCATGACCCATCCCTGGAAGGCGGAAGTCACTTAGACAGGATTTTTGAAAAAATACACAAGAATGAAGGCATGAGACGTGGGGAATAAGTGTCGTTGGACAAGATAACCAGTGTTCTGAATGAAGGGAGCTTTTTTTTGCTCACAACTCACACTGACCCTGATGCCGATGGCATCGGATCCATGCTTGCCCTCGGCAAAGCGCTGCTCGATTCAGAAAAGGATGTAATTTTGTTAACCCAGGAACCCGTTCTTGCTCCTTTCAGCCTTCTAAAAGGTGCGGACATGATTGTACAGGGATTTGACTCTCAAAAGAATTTCGACGCTGTTGTGGTCTTGGACTGCGCTGGGATGCCCAGGCTGGGGAAACACCGGACCTGTCTTGAGGGGCGCAAGCCGCTGATAAACATTGATCACCACGAATCAAATAGTTTTTTCGGGGATTTGAATCTTGTCGATTCAAACAGTTCCTCGACAGGTGAATTGGTATTTGAATTGATCAAGGTGGCGGGCCTTCCTATTGGATATCATGTCGCGGAGAACATCTTTATTGCTATTCAGAACGATACAGGTGCATTCAGGTATGAGAATACAACCTCGGCATCGCTGAGAATTTCAGCGGAGATGATGGAGTATGGTGTAAAACCCTGGGAAGTATCCCAGAGGATTATGGATGGCTATAGCCTGTCAAGGTTGAGGTTGCTGGAAATGGTCCTCGGTACGATCGAATTTCACCATGAAGGCAAGATTGCGATTATGACCATTTCCTTGGATATGTTTGAAAAGGCCCGGGCACATAGGGAAGATTGTGAAGGATTCATAGATTATCCCAGGTTCACACGGGGTGTTGAACTAGCTGCTTTGATTCGCCAGACACATGAAAATGACTACAAATTCAGCCTGCGGTCCAACAAAAAGGTGAATGTGGCCATGTTGGCATCTTGCTTTGGGGGCGGGGGACACGCCAGGGCGGCTGGGTTCGAGCGTCACGGATCGATTGGGAAATTGAGGAAAGAATTTTTAATGGAAGCTGTTCGGTTTTTATGAACGTTCAGCAATCGGCTATCAGCTATTTATATTAAGCTTGAAGCTGATGCCTGAATTTTTGCCAGGTTTTAGATGGGAAACTCAGCTGATGGGATACTCCTGATTGATAAATGTGAGGGCGAAACTTCTTATGGAGTGGTCAGAAAGGTCAAGTCCGCATTCGGCAAATGGAAAGCTCCCAAGGTCGGACATGCAGGTACCCTGGATCCATTTGCCAGCGGATTGCTTATAATTCTTGTAGGCCAGGGAACCAAGCTCTCAAGTTATATCATGGCAGGAAAGAAAGTCTATCAAGCCATTGTAAGGCTTGGGGTAGAAACAGACACTTTGGATCCTACTGGGCAAGTGGTTAAGAAAAGTAAAGTGCCCGATATAAAGCCGGCATACATTACAAAGAAGGCTCAGACGTTTGTGGGGGAAATCGAGCAGACACCACCTGTTTTTTCTGCAGTCCGATATAAGGGTACGCGCGCATACAAGCTGGCGAGGATGGGCGTCGAAATAAATCTTGAGAGAAAAAAAGTGACCGTGTTTTCTCTCAGAATTATTTCAATTGATCTGCCGGATATTGCCATTGAAGTTACCTGTTCCAGTGGGACCTATATCAGGAGCCTTGCACATGATCTGGGCAGAGAACTTGGAACGGGAGCCCATCTTAGATCATTAAGGAGGTTGGCTTCAGGTTCTTTCAAGGCATACAATGCCCTGAGTTCCAGAGAGATTTTAAGAAAAAGCAATGATTCGTGCTTGCGAAAAGGAATCATTCCCCTAAGGGACGCACTTCCCGCCATGGGAGAGATAGAAGTAAACAGCATCCTTACAGGAAAGGTAAGGAACGGGTACAGGCCCCGCTGGGAAGAGATTGCAGCGGATTCAAGCTTGGTTGACTGCGTAGATGATTATATAAAACTGGTCTGTGGGGATGAGCTTGTGGCAATTATGAAAGCAAAAAATAGCGAGGGGGTTAGTCATGGTGAATTAAGAATTGAGAGGGTTTTTTCCTGAATTTAACGGTTCCAGGAAGAGATCACGGCTTAGTAGCG
>Ga0307445_10001430_pt1 | contig 13444 bp, 13 predicted proteins | sample SalMarSW160330MG_FD_202147 | JGI IMG/M metagenome (GOLD analysis project Ga0307445, IMG submission 202147) | Salt marsh sediment microbial communities from the Plum Island Ecosystem LTER, Massachusetts, United States - SW1603-30 | ecosystem: Environmental > Aquatic > Marine > Intertidal zone >...
CCGCTCATCCAGGAGGCGTTGTCTGCTTCAGCAATAAAGTCGTAGAAGAGGCTATCCGCCGCCGAAGCGGTCTGGCTGATAATATTGAAGGGAAGGCTGGCGCTTAAAAGGCATACTAGAAGAGTGATAACTGCCCAAACCGGCAGAAATTTTGGCCAGTTACGATGCTTTTGCAATCGATTAATCTCTAACCTTTTATAGCCGCCACCTAAACAATACAATCATATCCAGCTACCCACCGATTGTCAATAATAAGCAGCAAGGTAAAAATCGCAAAAATGTACACGACTAAAACTTCAAGCTTTTAATTAGAAGGCAGCTGGGCAATTTCCAAGGATTTTTACAATCTTTGAGGCTAACTTAACCCGGAAACCGGAGCAAAATCCGCCGAAGCAGCTGGTCCTTTTTCCGGGCTATTACCTCCTTCTTTCAGCATCATTCCAGCATTCTTACTCTATGAGATAAGAAAGTCAAGAGACTGATTTTGTTCTGCATATACACAATATAAGCGATTGTTCAACAACAGTATTTAGCTTATAAAATTCTTCCGGATCATAATTAAAGACGGCTGGGGTAGGGGTTATCGCCAAACAGGTGGACGTGTTTTAACTCTCAACAAAGAGGGTATAAGTTTACAGAAAAACGAAGTAACCGGGATTGCTATAGTTATTCACTCAACAAGCTGATTCTTTATGGCGTAATAGGTTAGTTCGGCATTGTTCTTCATTTTCATTTTTTCCAGGATGCGGGACCGATAGGTGCTGATGGTCTTTTCGCTTAGTGTAAGTTCCTGGGCAACCTCCATTACTGTTTTTCCGGAGGCAATCATGCACAGCACCTGATATTCTCGATCGGAGAGTACCTCATGCGGTGCCTGCTCACGACCAACTTCTAGATCAAAGGCCAGTTTCTCGGCAAGAGATGGACTAATATATTTACCACTACGTGACACCTTTCGTATAGCTACTACCAGTTCCTCTGGGGCACTTTCTTTGGTTAAATATCCTGAGGCACCAGCTTTTAGAGCCCTTAGGGCATAGTGCTCTTCAGGATGAATACTCAACATTAATACAGGAAGCCGCGGCCATTTAGTTCTTATTTCTCTTAAAACATCCATTCCATTTCTGTGTGGCATGGTAATGTCAAGGACAACTACATCGTAATCACCCTCGTTTATCTTGTTGAGTAATTCCTGCCCGTTGCTCGCTTCACCGGCGACGGTCATGTCTTGCGTTTCAGTGACTATCTGCTGTAGCCCCTGACGAACGATTGCGTGGTCATCAGCAATGAGTATTTTTAGCATTATTTCCCTCCCCCTTGACCAGCGGAATACTTACAGATGCTGTGGTCCCTTTGCCCGGGGTACCGCTGATTTCAAAATTACCCTGCCAGAAGTGGATACGCTCTCTTATTCCAACTAGCCCAAATGCTCTCGGATCAGAAATCTGTTCTTTGGTGATCCCTTTACCGTTATCACTAACTTTCAAAACTACGCTATGAGCTTCCTCTATTAAGCTTACTTTGACCTTGGTTGCATCAGCGTGGCGAGCAATATTTGTAAGTAGTTCTTGAAAAACTCGGAAAAGCGCCGTAGAGCGATCTAGGCTTAAAGCAATCTCTCTAAACTTTGGCCTTATCTCACTTCTGATGCCGGTTAACTTCTGGAACTCACCAACCTGCCATTCAATGGCAGCCACGAGGCCAAAGTCGTCTAACAGCCCTGGTCTCAGTTCCGCAGAAATCATCTTCACTTTTTGTATGGTCATGTCGACGAGTTTAGACATTGATCTCGTCTTATCCAAGAGTAACTCTTGGCCTGCGGAAAATCTTTTAGTGAGCCAGGAAAGGTCAAGTTTGAGGGCCGTCAACATCTGTCCCAGCTCGTCATGAATATCACGTGCCAGTCTCGTTCTTTCCTCTTCCCTGACCGATTGCAGATGGGTTGAGAGTTCCCGCAACTGTTCACGTGAAGCTTTCAGTTCCACCTCGGCCTTCTTCCGTTCGGTAATATCTCTGACTAATACTAGGTCGGCAGTCCTTCCCTGGTATGATACTGTGCTTGCGTTGATCTCAACATTAATCTCACTGGCGTCTTTGCACCTGAGGACTGTCTCGTAAATTGGCTCAACATCCTCACCTGACATACGCCGTACATAGCGGTCAATTAATTTCGGAAGCTCAGTATCAGGAACGTAATCAGTAAACGGTGTGCCGACAAGCTCTTCCACAGTATAGCCGCCCATTTCTGCGAGACGCGGGTTGACATATTTCATTATTCTATCTTGTATGATAAGAATACCGTCATTTGCCCGTTCGACCAAATTACTGTATTTCTCTTCACTCTCCCGCAGTGCTTCTTCTGCCATTATGCGTGGGGTGATGTCCATAAAAGATACAATGCTCTTTTTGGTTCCGGGAATCATCTCAACAGCTATTACCGCGTTCAGAATGTTGCCCTGACGGTCAAGGGGCCGGAACTCATATCTCTTTGGAACGCTATCCGGGGCAATTCTCCGCAGATGATGGTACTCCTGCATTTTTTCCAGGTCTTCCTTGGTAACGAATTCCGTCCAGTTCTTTTTCCCCTCTATCTCAGATTTGGAATAGCCGGAGACTTTCTCGAACTCTGAGTTTACCAGGGATATTGTCATGTCTTCCTCAATGATCAACATGACTGTGCCGGTGTTTTCAAAGATGGTCCGGTACTTCTCCTCACTCTCCTGTAACGCCGACTCTGCCTTTCTGTGCTCGATTAGTTCCAGCTTCAGCCTTTCTCTTGTCTGCACATGTTCGGTTTCTAACTTCTCAAGTCCAGCAACACGGTGGCGTAAGTCTTCCACCTCTTTTGTGAGATGCTCGTCAGTTTTTCCGCCTTTTTTCATTTGCCATCTCCTGCGGAGAAAGGTGCTGTCATGTTTTTCGCCATTATAACACGCTTGTAAATACTGTAAATACACTTTCTAGGTTATAGCGGCAGCGGCAAGACAGCCGGGGCCCATATAGGTGCCGAGCACCGGGCCAAACCTGGAGAGATAAACCGATTGCTGGGGGAGAAGCTCTTTAAGATGTTCCGCCAGTTTTTCTGCCTCTTCTACCTCGGTACTGTACATTACTCCTATTTCTTTGGCCGGCAGCCGTTCCTTTAGTAGTTGATGAAGCCGTTCTATAGCTCTGGTTCGGGTGCGAACTCTTTCCAGCGGGACAACCTCTCCGTTGTGGACAGAGATAAGAGGCTTAATACTTAAAAGGGAACCCAGCCACGCGTTAGCTTTACCAACTCGCCCGCCCTTGGCCAGGAACTCCAGGGTATCAAGGGCTCCGACCAGATGAACACGGGGGATTGACTCCTGGATAAGTTTTACTACTTCCTCTGCTGTGGCTCCTGCCTTGGCAGCCTTGGCGGCGGCAATAGCTAAGAGCCCCAGACCCATGGATACCGACTCTGAGTTAATAACCTCAATGCGGCATTCACCGGCAAGGTCGCGTTGTGCCGCCTGCGCAGCTTCATGTGTACCGCTGAGCTTGGAGGAGATGTGAATGGAAATAATCGCCTCGGCTTCACCGGCCAGTTTTTGGTAGGAGTCTATGAAAATGCCCGGAGCGGGGGCCGAGGTCTTGGGTAAAGTTGAGCTGGTTATGAGCCGCTTGTAGAATTCATCAGCGCCAATGTCCACCCCATCCCGATAAGTGTCCATGTCAAAATGAACATTGAGCGGCACCACGGTTATCCCCAGCTCTTCGGCCACCTCTTGTGGTAAATCTGATGTGCTGTCAGTGACAATCCTTACAGTCATTGTATATTCCTCCTTTTATATTTATTTACCCTGCGCTTGATATGCGCTAGCTAAATTTTTACCAGATGTAGACTTTTATTATTCTACGGACATTATGCAGCAATAGTGGGGCTGGCCACCCTTCACAACCTCTAAATTCAGAGACGGGTAATCTGTTTTTATGGCTTGGGCAAGTTCCTCCACCTCTTTTTCTTTTATATCTGCGCCGTAGTAAAGGGTGACTATTTCAGCATCTTCCAAATTTGCCTCCTTTGCTGTGCTGGATACAGCCTGCAACAAGTTTTGGCTGGAGGTTATTAGCTCCCCATTTATTAGACCGATAAAGTCTCCCACTCTCGTGTGTACTTTACCTATTTGTGCTTCCCTGACAGCTCGGGTTATCTCAACAGATTTGACTCTCTGCTGTGCTCTGTTCATTGCGGCAAGATTGTTTTCCAGTTCTATCTCACTGTTGAAAGCAAGCATGGCCGTTAATCCCTGAGGAATGGATTTCGTGGGCAGGACTTGAACTTTCTTTGTCGCTATTAAAGCCGCCTGTTGGGCGGTAAGAACCACATTTTTATTATTGGGCAAGACGATTACTTTATCGGAAGGAACGGAGTCAATAGCTCGCAGGATCTCTTCAGTACTCGGATTCATGGTCTGACCGCCGGAGACGATGGCACTGGTGCCCAGGCTGCAAAATACGTCTTCCAAGCCATCACCGCACACCACTGACACAACAGCAATGTTGGCCGGGGGCATCGGTGCCCGGCGCGCCTGAAGAAATTCTTCATGCTGGTCGTCCATATTTTGAATTTCCAGATCATGCAAAGAACCCATAGATGTGCCCAGTTCTAAGATGGCGCCCGGGTTGGTAGTATGAATGTGAACTTTTACAGTCGTCTCATCCCCTACCACGACAATGGATTCTCCTTTGTCCTCAATCTCATCTCTTACCCGGTCAACACTCAGATTTTCACCTTTAATAAGGAATTGCGTACAATAACCATATACTTTTTCCCCCGTTGTGGCGGACCTGGCAGCCATAAACGCCGGTTGTAAGGCTGCCGGAGATTCTATCTCCATCATCTCTATTTGTTCAGCTTCTCCCCGTAGATAGAAAAGAATGCCTTCTAATAGAATGTAAATCCCCTGGCCTCCCGCATCCACTACCCCGGCTTCCTTTAGAACGTCAAGTAAATCGGGCGTTCGCTCTACCGATTTTCTGGCTTCCTGAACGACTGTCTCCATAAAGCTCACCAGGTCTTCGTTATTCTTCTCTAAAGACCCCTTGGCCACGATCGATACATCCTTTATCACCGTGAGCATGGTTCCCTCTTTAGGCTTACTAATGCCTTTATAGGCCAATATTGAAGCCTTTTCAAAAGCCTGGGCCATTTCATGAGGGCCAAAGGATGCTACATCACATAAACCATCGGCTATGCCTCTTAGTATCTGTGACAATATTACCCCGCTGTTCCCCCTGGCCCCCATGAGGCCTCCACGGGCCACAGCCTGGGCTATAGTGGAGGCGTTATTATCTTTAATACGAGCTGTCTCCTCCATTGTAGACCGCATGGTCAGGACCATATTGGTGCCGGTGTCTCCATCTGGTACCGGAAAGACGTTCAAGGCGTTAATAGTGGAGGCGTTTTTTTCAAGCCATCGTGTGCCTGCTAAAAACATCTCCCTCAGTTCATATCCGGAACAGGAAGCTCTCTCTCTTCTATGGTTAGCCATATTCTTCCTTCCTTCCTTTGCCTTCTCTTCACTCTGGGTTTTTACTGGTCGGCATCTACTTGAAGTGTAAGACAGGCCAACTACTTTGAATATCAGCATATATCTGATTCTTGCGTAGGACTTTAACCTGTTGTGCCATCGGAGTTAGTCCTACAAAATATGCCAAATTTTTGAGCTCAACTGGAGGTGAATTTTAGATGCGATTTTTAGTCAATTGGAGTACTCAGCATCTTTGTAAGACAATCGCTGTCAATAAACCGGGGGAAATCCCTACTTCAAAATCAGTCATCCGCTGATATATAAGCTCTGCCTCCGCATATACAATTATTGAAGTGAGAGGTTAATAAACAGACTATGAACAGGCAAAACAAACAACAGGAAGGGGGGATAGGAATGGTTACGAATACAAAGACATTAGAGGAACCTGTCAAGGCCTTTAAATTAAAGACTGCCGATATCTTGCTTGTCCATACTAAACGCAGTTTCTGGAGCTGGATAATTCGTTTTGGAACTCACTGTTACTGGAACCATGCTTTAATCGTTTGTACGGTTAATGGCTCGGAACAGGGTTACGACAATACCATAATCGTTGACCCCAAAACCGACGGCAGCGTTGAGATGGACTGCGCCAGCAAATATCTGGGAAGATTGAATAAATACAACGTGGCGGTGAAGAGGCTGGAAGCAGAGTGGTTTCAGGATGACGGCCAATCGGGCAAGCCGGATGTCCGCCATCTTATATGTGACATTGCCGCAAGCGAAGCGGTAACCGGGGTCCATCCAAAACTGGCGCAACTAATCAACCGGTTTACTAGGCAGATCACCGTTATCTACAGGTTTATAAGGCGCAAGATGAAAGGTGCCAGGGTGTCATTAAACTTCCCGTGGAGTATCAGGCCTACGGAAGTGAAAGCCTTCACTTGTAGCGGTTTTGTCCAGTGGTGCTACTACAAAGGGGTGTCACATACAGTAGAGAAAGGATATTCCGACGATTCCAGGCTTGAAGAAGTAATATTCAACCCCAGGATTGAGAGAAAGGCAACCCCTTTTGAATTGCTAACCACCACCCCCGCCGACCTGGCAAAATGTGCCAAGCTTTCCTGGAAATATGTCGTTATGAATGGAGTGATACGGGAAGTTGCCAGTGGCGAAGAAGCAGAGTTAATTATTGCAAATGGTATCACGATAAATTAAACGAAAGGCGGGGTTATTTTATTCTATGGAAACCTGCAACGAATGGTATGAAGGTATCCACCGAAGAATCGGCACACTCCAGAAACGGTGGAGCCCTGCCGGCTGGAGAAGATATAAACTGTCATTGTTTATGCGCGTGGCCAGAAGGGTGGCCGATTTCTCTACAGAATGCCAGGAATGCCGGGACTTCAGGAACAAGATGACTGACCTGAGCGAGAAGCTAACACACTCACCGCAGGTGACTCGCAGGGAATATAGAAGCTACTTGACCACCTTTAAAAAAGTTATCAAGCATCTCAGGCGAAAGCATGGGCTGGTAGAGGACAAACAATATATCAAGCGCTTTGTCTCTATCGGGGTTGCCTTCGGTTTATCTTTGATTGTTTTCGGCTATCTGTTGACTAACATAGGCATTACCTTACTTGTATTCAGTGTTACGCTGCCAGCTTTGTTCGTACGCGTCATATTCGGTTATGCAGTCGGGCATCTGCTAGACAGGCGAGCTAAAAAGCAGGGTCGCGTAATCTAGTCAATGGAGAATAATTTCTACATGAGAATAGATTTGGACAGAGTTTCCCGGTTCTTTCTGTTGTTGGGTGTATTCGCACCGGCAACAATGATGGCGGTTGTAATTGTGGTCGGGCAAATAACCCCCGATTATAACCCCGTTACGGATACCATCAGCCAGATGGGTACGCCGGACAGCCCTTATTCCCTGGTGCTTAACGGCGGTTTTGTTATTTACAGCATACTGATAGGTTTTGCCGCTTATGGATTTCAGAGAAGGTTGCGTAACACTGTCATGGGAAATACGCTGGTAGTATTGTTAAGCATCCATGCCATCGGCACTATTTTACTAGCTGTCTTTCCAGATAGTCCGGAATTTGCCGGCAAGCACTTTTCTGTAGATATTCTACATAATACTTCATCTGCGATCTCGTACCCCGCCTTACTGATGGGGATACTGGTTTTCGCTAGGATTGCTCGTCGGGAGAATGCATTAAGAGTAATTGCCGTTATCGGACTGGCCGTGGTCATTTTAAATCTGCCACTGCCATTTATGTCTCTGTTTAGTCCTTTCAAAGCAATGGATGGTTTAATACAGCGGTTATTTATGGCCAGTGCTTTTCTTTGGCTTACGTTCACCTCCCTGCTTTTATATAAGAATCCCGGGGTTTTACAAAATTCGGGAAGGCCTGAACGATATTCTAGGCATGACCGTATGGGATAGATAGAAATTTTATGACTGTTAAGAATCGGGGGATTATTAAGTCGGTAAGGAGATAGGATAATGAAACAAAGACTGGGCATCAGGCGTGCTATTAGTTGGGGCATACCGATATTTGTGGTGCTACTTGTTGTTATTTACGGGTTTATTTCTTTCACAATCAGTTCAGGTATTACCAATTATGAACGTAAGCCTCAAGAAGACAATCCCGCAGCCTACGGTCTCCAATACCAAGATGTTGAGTTTTCCCCGAGAGGGGGCGATGTCAGCTTAAGCGGCTGGTATATAACTGGAGAAGGGGAGGGACCAACTCTAATTTTCGTTCATGGTATTGGAAGTGTACGCTCGGGAGCTGAGGCAGTGGATATTGCCTCCCGACTTGCAGCCCGAGGTTTTAGTGTTCTCATGTTTGACTTGCGAGGCCACGGGGATTCAGAAGGGGACTTCATATCAGGTGGATACTTTGAACGGCAGGATGTGCTCGGTGCCTTCGACTTTCTCATAAGACAGGGAATACCATCAGAGAGTATTGGCTTCATTGGCTTCTCAATGGGGGCGGCCACAACGATATTAGCAGCTGCAGAAGAACCAGACATTTGCGCCTTAGTTGCTGACAGTCCGTATGCTGACATTTCTGATCTCATCGCCCAAGAAACCGCTCGTAAAACGGTTTTCCCAGAATGGCTAGCACCGGTCTTTCTGCCAGGTGTCAACCTAATGGCAAAAGTACTTTATGACATCGATATTGGAGTGCTTGTGCCCGAAGAAGCCGTAAAACTCTTGCCCTATCCAATCATGATTATCCATGGAACAAATGATACTCGCATCTCACTTGAACATGGAACAAGGGTACATGATGCTGCTCATCCGGCGAGTTTTATGTGGGTTGTACCGGGAGTGGACCATGTGCAATCATTTGCTGAAAACCCGGAAGAGTATGTTGAAAGAGTGGCAGATTATTTTGATGAACAGCTGGCTATCGAGTATGAGTAACAATCTGCTAAAATGTGCAGCGAGGTAAAAACCGCAAGAAAACGCACAACTAAAACTTCAAGCATTTGCTTAGAAGGTAGCTGGACAATTCCCAGGGATTTCCACCATTTTTGAGGCTAACTTAACCCGGAAACCAGAGCAAAATCCGCCGAAGCAGCTGGTCTTTTTCCCAGGCTATCACCTCCTTCTTTTGGGCATCATTTCCTGCATTCTTACTCTGTAAGATAAGAAAGTCAAGATAGCAAGGCAAGCAAATTTATTCGATATATTTTTCCATTTTCCCATCACGGTGTAGAATGACATTGTGCTGAATCAGCACCTTTTCAATTACAGAGGGAATCTCCATCAGTGAATTGAATGGGCGCGGGTAACCGGGAATAATTCCATGGGACTCGTTACGCTCCATTCGTACAACACCAGTTGTCCATGCATGTTTTGGGGTAATATATCCTTCCTTTTTAGCAATCTGATTAGTCCAGAATCTAACCCTCACTTCTATCATCCTCTCACCACTTTTAGCTTTTACAGACTGGCCCGCATGTGACATGGCTACCTCCTAAGTAAATATAGCTGATTTAGTCCTCAAGAATTTAGATAAGCATCACAATTCCTATTATAGATTGCTGGATCTCTGTGCCTTATACAACTTACAATTGACCGTGTTGAGGAATTCCTCTATAGTATTTGCTACCTTATTCGTATCCTCTAATTGACATTCCCATATAACAAGAGTATCCCAACCAAGAGCTTGTATTTCATCTAAGACCTTTTTATCTCTCTCCTTGTTCTTGTCTAGTTTTGGAAGCCAGTATTCTTTCTTAGAATTGGGAACATGAACTAATTTGCAGCTCGGATCATTATGTTGGTGCCAGAAGCATCCATGTATCATTATTACTTTTTTTCTACCAGGGAAAACCATGTCTGGCTTTCCTGGTAATTTATATCCTTTTATTCTATATCTGTACCCTAATCCGTAAACGAGCCTGCGCACCTGCAATTCTGGCTTAGTATCACGGCTACGTATCCTCTTCATATTTTCGCTTCGTCTCTCAGCTGATATTTTATCCATTAGATTCCCGTTAATATTACTTGTTTAATAGAAAATCTTTAATTGTTCTTGCTATAAATCTCGACGCAAGATACGGAACACCATTTCCTACTGCTTTAAACATATTCGTTAATGTTATATCTGAAGGTAATTCAAACTCCTTGGGTAACGATTGAATTGCTAAAGCTTCTGCTACAGAAAGACGTCTGGGTTTATACGGATGCAAATGAACTTCATTATTGCCGTATGCAGCTGCGGGTGAATATCTCCATCTATGCAGGCGTTTAAATGATTTCTTTTTATCATCGCCTTCCTCAATAATTAAAAACCTTTGTAATGCAGATCGAGGATTAAAGTGATGTTCTGAATTAGGGTGGTTCACAACATCGTTTTTACGGAACCAGTTCTCTATAGTTAATTCTAGAGGTATATCAATAGGAGGTGGTAAGGTTGAATCAATCTCAAAAACTGACCTTTGGGGCCATGGATATTTAAACACGTCTGAGGCCTGGTATTTTGCATACTTTCCCCAATCAAATATATCCTTAGGTATTTCTACATCATTGTCTTCTATGTTTAATGTTAAACTCTTTGCCAAATTATGAGATATTCCGAGTAGTAATACACGTTCGCGATTTTGCGGAACACCATATTCGATAGTATTAATTAATTTATCAGTTGTAAAATATCCAGAAAACTGTATTGACGCTTTTACTTCATTATAAAATTGCCTATGCCGCTGGGTTTGCCACAGACCTTTAACGTTTTCTAATAGGAAGAAATCCGGATGATAAATTCTAATTAGATCAGAATATGTTTGAGTTAATACACCATTAGTACCATCCCGACCCCGGTTTTTACCTCCAACTGAAAAGTCTGGGCAGGGAGGACCCCCGATGAAGCCAACAATATCTCCCTTTGATCTCCTTTCAGCGACAAAAATTTCTAGATCACTTTTCGGCTTGCCAGATAAAAAATCGATGATATTTTCAGAACTATAACCATAATTTGGCTCCTGTTTTTTTAGGTGATCCCGACTGTGTTTATACGCATATAGAAATGGAGTATGAAATTCATTTACTAAAGCAATATTAAAGCCTTCATCCTCAAATCCAAGGTCTAATAAACCGATGCCAGAGAAGAATGAGAAGATAGTTATATTCATTAGATGTCCTTCATTCTTTTTCTATATACTTTCCTCTGTAAATACAGTTATGGTACTTCTCCTGGTTTTATATAGCTTTAAAACAACCAGAACCGGTTGGTTTAAATAGCTCTCTTCGGGTTGCCAAAACATAATGGAGATGCCATTTATTATATTTATTCATACCAGGCTTCTTCAAAACCATGAGTTCTGCTGTATCCCAATGCACATCAATACCATGCTTTTTCAAGATTTCATATGCGCAAGACGCCAATTCATCCTCTTCTTGTTTCGTTAATAAGGGCGAAGATTCTGATTCTGGTGATTCTTCACAAGGTTGTTGTAGGGCCCATTCTAATCCATTTATTAATTCGGGTATCTGGTCAATATTCAATGTTATGCCTTTTCTAGTCAATACCCATTCACCATTCTTGGTTTTTATACGTATTCTAATATCAATGAGGTCGTAACCCTGATATCTCTCAGGAGTAATTACTACGATTTCAGACCTGTTTTTTTCAAATTCAAAATGAGCCATAATTTATTCATCCTCTTTATCGTCTATTATAAGTTCTAATCTACTTAATAATTCATCGACATACTTTTTGCTAATTGAACTTATTAATCCATCAGCTAAGTCCATGGCTCCTTCTGAAAATACCGTTGAGCATACCTTTATTAGTGCCCTCGCTTTCATAACGCCTTTATCTTGTACGTAACGTATTATATAGGGAATAACGTCCTTCTCTATTACTTGCTCAGTTTTTGGAGACTTTACTGAACTAATAAGATCGTTTAAGAACTCGCTAGCCTGTGTGTAATCTAATGATGGTATTGTAATTACCTGACTCTCAGCCGTATCTTGAAGCTCCCTGCTAAGATAGTGTGGAATGTCTGATGCGGAGCCAAAAGAGAATGATAATATTAGACTCAATCTATTTGGACAATTATTAAAATATGTACGTAAGCCGGCGTTTATTTCGTTCTTAATATCCTTTCTCAAGCGCCCTGCCCTTTGGAATTCGTCTATCATTATTAATACCCTGAAGTAACCACTGGCTAGAATTAATCTTGTTAAAAAAGATATCGCATTAAGTGCATCGTCAGTATTTTTTATCTTGGTTGGTAATGATGCGTTGTTTATTTCCTGCCGTGTTAAAGATGGGTCTGCAAGCAGCCACTTGCGGGCTGTCTGTTTCATAATGTCACTTCCTACATATAAGGCTTCAAGCACTTGCTTTAGGTCCTGTGCAGAATCATACATTTCAGATTCTATTTTTTTCATGGTTTCAGGATTTCTACGAATTACTTGATAGATTTCCAAAATTCTATCCGTTTGAATTCCACGTATTATAGCTTGGTATATATCAACAAAGGACCTAGAGCCCCTAGGAAGTGCTGTATATATAGTAAATATCTGATTATTTTTGTTATTTACTGCTAATTGTTTAAAAAAAAGTAAAGTATGCGTCTTGCCCGCACCAAAAGCTGCCCATAACAGGTGCAGAGTTGAAGGACTATATGCTGATATACGACGTAATGTACGCTGGATTTGGATTAATAATTCCTTTCGATCTGCCCAAATTAAATCTGACTCAGGGTCTGGTACAACATTGAAAGGCCAGCGAGTAAGACCTAATATTTCTAGCAGTTCTGTTGACACTGTTTCATTCTGATTATTCATTTTTCTATTTTATCCCTATGATTTCCAAAGTAAGAGTGGTAATAGAGAAACCTATTATCACTTTTTTCGAGGAAAAATGTGTGAGTTAAGTTACAAACTGGACATGATTTGTATATTAAAAGGTTAGAGAGGTCAACAAAGATGTCTTCATTGTCCCAAATATATAATGAATTTAAACTTAGCTTATTTATTGACTGTATTCTTTCTGTGCGCGTAAGGGGTGGTGGTCCAACCAAATGGCGTATATCATAACTTATCGGTTCAGTTGCAACGTCGACGGATTCAATACGTATCAGTGGTATGTGCATATGAGCACAATTTTCCAATGCATCGTGTACTACGGATGAATGACGTAAGTGTAGCCGTTCATATGCCTCATCTGGGAGCGATGAGGCATGTCCCCTCTGTTCATTCCTTATACTAACAAATTCTTCTAGGAAGAAGCGCCCAATTGGGGTTGGTTTTCCATTTGGCTTTATGAAAGAATTTTTTAACGCTTTGGCAACTGAATTGTCTGTAATCTCACCTGATTGTAGAAGTTTCCAGAGAATATCTAACCATGTTCCTAGAGATGGTGGTTTCCTAAACTCATTCTGAATATCAAAGTCGTTATCGGCTAACCTGTGAAGCCCAATCG
>Ga0307445_10001431_pt1 | contig 13440 bp, 7 predicted proteins | sample SalMarSW160330MG_FD_202147 | JGI IMG/M metagenome (GOLD analysis project Ga0307445, IMG submission 202147) | Salt marsh sediment microbial communities from the Plum Island Ecosystem LTER, Massachusetts, United States - SW1603-30 | ecosystem: Environmental > Aquatic > Marine > Intertidal zone >...
AAATAGAGCAAGAAGGGTGTTTGCTGGAAAAGTTGGGACCACCGCAACCGGGACATTTAGATGGTCCTTTTGTATAATATGTTGGGCATAATCCACAATCAATACCACAACAAGCTATTGTAGGAAATTTTTTTAACACAGTTTTTTTCATTTAATATGGATTAAGTAAATATCAAAAAAAAATCTATTTCTTCATGATAAAATTTTAATCTTAAGTAATATCAAATTAATTAAGTAAAGGAATAATCACCGAGTTGAAAGTTGTTGGTTGGATCAACATATAGTGTCGCAGAATTTAATACGATTATTACGATGTTAGGATGTTTATGTGCAACAGTCCAAGTATTCACTGGCGCATACGGTGCAATATATCGTAAAAAAATCTCGATGATTAAAACAAATGATATCTTATTTCGGTCTCATCGTGCTTTTGGTGGGTTTGCAACAACACTATATTTTCTTGGACTATTTGCGGGACTTACAGGATTTATAGGAGCCATCTTTTTTAACATTCCTCCCTTTGAAGGATCAGATCCGAGTTTTTTTATTCATGTATGGCCCAGTTTTGCGGTGATGGTTATAATTATATGGAAAACCTATATTTCCTATTTTAAAAAGCCTTCAGTCTATAGAAAAGGAAAATGGTTAGGTATCGCAACATTTATCGCGTGGGCATTTACGTGGATTACCTCCGCCTTTTCATATTATCTAAGAACTCTTCCATCTAACCCCCAACACGAACCTCCTACTTATCTCCTGCCAATTAACCTCATTTGGCTTCAAATACTAATCCCTTTTATGGTAGGAACGCTAATTAGCTACTTTGTTTTAAAGAATGCGAATAGAATTGAGAAGAAAAGACAAGAGAAACTTGAAATTAATATCTAATAAAAACCTGTAAATGATTAGTGAACATGAAAGAGATCTATCCGAATATTTTTCTCATTAGAGAAAGGGGGTCATTTGGAAACATCAAACCCACTATAAATATTTACATTATTGCTGGTAAAGATGGGTTGATTTTTGATGCTGGATTTGGAAATAAGGGAGCAATCAAGCATTTTATAAAAGAAGTGGAACTAGTAGCAAATTATTTTAAATCACGGGATCAAGAATTTTCAATCACCCGTGTCATTCCTAGTCACTGTCACCCGGATCATTTCTCTGGTTTAATGCAAATCAGAAAGAAAACCGGTGCAAAGATACTTCTAACTAAAAAAATGGCTGAGATTGTTAAAAATAAAAAGGGTTTTATGAAATCCTTCAGCGCTGATGGATATAATGATTATTTTATCTTAAAGAAAGGCTTGAGTAAGAGACTCCGGGATTTTTTTGAATTGGTTTTTATGCGTTTCTTATATAAGCGTATCTATGGACTCTCATACCTTAGCAAACCCGATGAACTTATCGAAGAAGATTGCACAATTGAAAGTAATGGTGAAGAATGGCACCTATTTCCTACACCCGGTCATGCCATTGATCACGTATCATTATATAATGAAAAAAAAGGCATTTTATTATCCGGAGATAACATCTTGAAATCCATAACTACTTGGCTTGGACCACCAAATTGTGATATTAAAGAATACGTGCATTCACTTGAAATCATTCATTCACTACCAAACCTCAAGGTAATATTACCCGCTCATGGTGATGTAATCGAAAATCCGAAAGAAAGAATTGAAGAAATCTTAAATCACCGAGAAGATAGAACACGTCAATTGATGCAAATTGTTCAGGAGCATTCAGAAATGGGAATTTCTCCTTCTGAAATTATTCAAATTATATATCCCAATGAAAAACGGATGTTGCGTGAGATAGCTCGGGGATGGGTATGCTTGACTCTAAAAATGTTAGAGAAGGATAATCAAGTGAGACGTATTGAAGAAGATAGAGTCATCAAATTTTTTCCTTCCGATAAAATATAATTAATGGCTTTAATTTATTTCTATAATTCAGATTAAATACATTTAAAGTTTTAAAAAAGGGGAAATTAATGAAAATTGCGTTTATAGGCGCTGGAAGCGTTGTATTTGGGCAGAATGTTCTTACAGATATCATCACGCATCCTCTTCTCACGCAAGATATAACAATTTGTTTGGAAGATATAGATCCTATTCGTTTGGATTTAATGTATCGTCTAATGATAAAATATAAAGAGTTATATCCAGAGAAACTGGAACATGTTCATTTTGAAAAGTCCACGGATTTGAAAACAGCAATAAAAGATGCAAAATATGTCATTTGTTCAATTCATGTTGGAGGATTGGAAGCGTATAAATTTGATTTGGATATTCCATTAAAATATGGAGTAACTCAATGTGTTGGTGACACTATTGGACCTGGTGGAGTGTTTCGGTTTCTTCGTGCATCTTCCGTGTTAAAGGAGATAGTTATTTTAATGCAAGAAGTAGGATATAATTGTGATAATGATGGCTTAAAACCTATTTTATTGAATTATGCCAATCCAATGGCGATGAATACTTGGTTTTGCAATACAATCGTGCCTGATTCGACAGTTGGACTCTGTCACGGAGTGCAGCATACTGCGGGGGTTTTACGTCAGTGGATTGGAGCTAAACCGGAAAATTTTACCTTTACTTGTTATGGAATCAATCACATGGCGTGGTTTCTCCAAATTTTGTATAAGGAACTCAAAGATCCGAATGCAGAATGGAAAAATGCGTATCCATTACTTTATCAAAAATACAGGGAAAATCCCGAGATGATTAAAAATGAACGCGTGCGATGGGATATGATGGAGGCGACAGGTTTCTTTATGACTGAAGAAACACGTCATCTTAGCGAATACGTTCCATATTATAGAAAAAGAGAAGAATTATTAGAAATGTATAAAACTCCGGGAGAAAAATACGGCATGTTAACGCATGGATTTACATATGATCTAGATAGTGCACAAGCTGGATTGCAAGAATCTAGTATAGAAAAAAAGATAAAAAGAAGTAAATTAAAATTAAAAAACAATCCCTCAGATGAATATATTTCACACATAATAGGATCAATGGAAACAAATCAGCCCTTTAAATTCCATGGAAATGTCATTAATAAAGATGGAGGGCTAATCACAAATTTACCGAAAAATTGCTGTGTTGAGGTACATACTTATGCCGATAATCGTGGAATTCATCCCCAAGGAGGTCTTGCATTACCGACTGTTTGTCAAGCGTTATGTAATTCAAACATCATGGTTCAAAAAGCTGCTGTAGAAGGAGCTCTTGAATTAGATAGAGAAAAAGTATATCATGCCGTTTTGCTTGATCCTAATACTGCAAGTGTGTGCTCACCAAAAGAAATCAGAGAAATGGTAGATGATCTGTTTGATGCTGAAAAACAATGGATCCCTCGGTTTGAAAGTTAAAAAACTTCTCTATAAGTAATGTTAAAAAAAAATAAAAAAAAGGTAATAATTTCTCCCTAAATCTTACCTTCCTCATTTAGATACTTTAAATAAGCTTTTTCTTTCTCAGCGTGAATTCTTTGGATCTCTCTCTTCTGTTCTTTCCATTTTGGACCACTTAAAGGGAAAAATGTAATAAAAAGAGCAGCAAGAAGAATAAAAATCGCAGGTATTATTGTAAAACCAATCATTATACCTAATTGAGCGAATGGCGTTTGAGTTGGTGCTTCATTATCAAAACCAAAGAATGCGATGATTGTCAAGAAAAGCCAAGGAGCAATTGATACAGCAGGCTTAGTTAATAACGCGTTGACACCAGAATAACTCGTTTCGCGACGCTTTTTCGTACGTATCTCATCGTAATCAATAACATCAGCTATCATTAATTGTCCGGTCATAAAATATCCTGAAAAACCAATTCCTAAAAGAATCAATCCGAGAATTGCAGTAGTAAAATCCCATCCTATGAAGAAGAATACAATGAAACTTAACCCTGTCATTAACAAGATCAGAAAGAATACTTTTTTTAAATCGTATTTACCCAAAATTTTGTTGTAGACAACAGTGAACGCAAAAATTACGACAAAAAAGATTAATAGCGGCAACATTGATAATATTCCCTCAGCCCTTAAAACGAAACCAATGTAATAGAATACGGAAGTTGTAAGAATGTATTGTGCAATCGTGAAACAGAAATTTGAAGCTTCAAAAATCAAAAAAGATTTATTTTTAAAAGTTTCAATCAAACTTTTCCAATACCCTAACGGTTCTTCAAGCTGTGTGTATTTATTTTCCTTTAGGAAATAACTACTAATAAACAAAATAATGCCACAGATTATGCCGATAATTACCATGGTTGTCAAGAAAACTTCAACAGGTGGAGAAGATTCACCTGTTAACAAGAGAGTAGGTAGTAAAAAAGTTATTAGAAGCGCTAAACCACTAAAGATTGAGCTGAAAACCATAATTCCTGCCCGAGATTTCGACGATATTGCCATTTCTGCTGGTAGAGAATACGTGATAAGACCAATTATGGTAAAGATCGTATCAAAAGCAAAAAGAATAATTAGAAAATTGAAAAACAGGGCTATCTCATTGTTGATATCAACGAGCGGAAACCAACAAAACAAAAACAATATCGAATAAACTGGCGCTCCAAATCGAATGTATGGAATTCTTCGTCCATATTTCTTTGATTTAGTTCGATCTTCCAAAAATCCAAATAATGGATCGTTTAATGAGTTCCATATGATAAATATTATCCAAGCTAAACCCACTAAATATCCGTTTAAACCTAATGTTATATTGTAATAATAGGTTATTGGTCCTAACCCTAAACCTGAAAGTATTCCACTGGCAAAAACAGCTCCTCCAAATGCTAATTTGGAGCGTGTTGGTACTTTTTCCTCAATTAATCTATTGTTTTGTTCAGTCATAATTATATATGATCATGTATTAAAACAAAAAAAATGTTATTTAATTCTCAACTTGATGATTTATATACTTTAATCCTTCTCGAGTTTAAAATTATCATTTAAATATTGAAAAAATATTTTCAGTTATAAATAAAGAAATCAAGAATTTAATCGTGTTAATAAATATTCTGATTTAATAGCACCGCTTGAATTTTAATAATTCTTTAGACTTATGGAATTTAAAAGCTACACCATGAAATAATATCTTGCACATGACATCTGATAAGGTAGAGTATTTTAACGGTGCTTTTTTAAAAGAGAACCGCTTACTCTATCGACAATATCAAGAAAATATCGTAAATCAATGTAATAATAAAAATTCATTAGTAGTTTTACCCACAGGACTAGGGAAAACGATAATCGCTATATTATTGATAAGGAAGGCACTTGAAAAATATCCCAAAGCACGTATCATCATCCTTGCTCCTACTAGACCATTAGTAACACAACATTTTAAATCTTGCTTAAGATTTTTAGCTGTTAATGAGGAAGCTGTAGTTTTTTTTACGGGTAAAATCAGCCCAGAACGAAGAATTGATTTGTTTTTATCTTCACAAATCATCATTTCCACTCCGCAAGTAATAAAAAACGATGTAGAGAGGGGAAGATATAGTCTAGAACATGTATCCTTGTTGATATTTGATGAGGCACATCGAACTAAAGGTAACTATGCATATAATTACCTTGCTACTGAATATCTTAACACTTGTCAAGATCCTCTAATTCTTGGATTAACTGCGTCACCAGGAAAAGATTATTGTAATATTCAACAACTATGTGATAATCTATTCATTGAAAAAGTTGTTTTTAAAACATATACGAGTAAGGATGTAATAAAATATACATATGACATCGATACATTCCTTGAATACGTTGATCTACCCCTAAAATTTCTTGAACTTAGCGCAGTATGGTATAATTTATTTGAAAATTATCTTAAATTCTTCATCGAGCGGAAATTAATTCCTCCAAATAAACCATATTATTCAAAACTTGAATTTTTAGCAATATCAAGAGACATAACAATTTCTTTAAAATATGAAAATGGTAATACGTTTGAAATGAGTGAGGAAGAGTATCTTGAAGCATTATACTATAAATCACCAAAAATCATCGATATTGTGAAAGAAAATGACTTGAATATTCAAAGTATTTTTTCATATTGCTCTAGTTGCATTTCATTACTTCATGGAAAAGATTTAGTAGAAACTCAGAATATTTCTCTTTTCAAATCATTTTTAGATCGTTTAAATTGGAAAGCTGAGCAAGAAATTCTCTCGGCAAAAAGGATCATAAACTCGGAACATTGCAAATTTATCGTAGAGAAATTAAATCAAGACGAAAATGAATTTCTTCATCATCCTAAAATCGATAAGGTTATTTCAATTGTAGATGAGGAACATGGAGAATACAAAAATGATAGGATAATAATTTTTACTCAATATCGAGAAATGGCTGAGAAACTTAAACACATATTGAATGAAAGATTTAAAGGAGAATTAATAGTTGAAAAATTTATCGGTCAATCTACCAAAACAGAAGATTATGGATTTTCTCAAAATAAACAAATGGATATAATCGATCAGTTTCGAGAGGGATTAATAAATGTATTAGTTGCAACTAGTGTGGCAGAAGAAGGTCTTGACATTCCAAATATAGACGCAATAATTTTTTATGAACCTGTTCCATCAGAAATCAGATTAATACAGAGGAGAGGACGTACTGGCAGGCATTCACCAGGAAGATGCTACATCATGCTCACTCGGAGTACAGTTGATATTCCATATTATGGAGTAGCATTACGCAAAGAGAGTACCATGAATAGAATATTGTTAGATCCCGAACAACTAGAACTTTGGACAGATCTCAAGAGAGAACCTATTGATTTCAATAAATCCTTAACAAAGAGTAATAAGTTTTTTTCTCTAACAAACTATAAGGAGAGAAGAGAAAAAGAAAAAGCAACTTTAACGGATAAAACCATAGAGGATATTATTAATGAAATAGATGAATTTGAAAGGAGTGATTTGTATAGAAAATATAAGCAATTTGGAGTAACATTTTATTCAGATCTCGTTAAATTAGATAGAACCAAGCTAAAAAAAAAAGTATCAAATTTGAAAGGAAATAAGACAGATATGCAAGTTAAAAGCAAAAGTAAGAACTATCTTAACAAGAATTTGAAAACTCTTGTAAATTTAGCTAAGATTTATAATATAAAAGGGAAAATTAACTATTCTGAATTTCAAGAATTAGCTAAAGAAGAGGAAATTACAGAACAAAAATTTCATACTCATTTTTATCAAGCTTGTAAGCTAGGATATATTAAGAAAGAGAAGGATCAAGTTGTATTTTTAATGGAATGTGACTAAGAATAAAAAATACTACAATTTATCCTCCTTCCTCTTTTTAAAAAGGATATAGATGAGTAAAATGCCTATAAAGAATCCAGAAATGAGTATCGTGATTGGATTTTGGCCTGAGAGCATAAATATATAATAAACCACAGCAAGCAATGGGGAAAAAATTGCAAAAACACTCCCATATTGACTACCAAACACTTTTAAACGCTTAATTATTCTATGGATGCGAAAATTCATCTTGGTCATGACTTCAAGTTCTTTTTCATCCAATTCTTTTAGAGTTTCGGGATCTTCATAATAAATACCTAAAAGAGGATCATATTTACCCGATAATTGATCCCCACTAATTAATGATATTAGATGCTTCTGAATTACTTGTTTTTTTATCTTTAACTCATTTTGAAGGAAATTCAATGTTAAAACTTGATGAGCCATTGCTTTTATTGCCATTTGAACATATGCTTTGAGAATTTGCTCCTCAGATGATTTTACCTTTTCAATTAATATATCTTGGAACTCATTAATGAAGATTTCAAAATCCCTTATTATATGCTTATTTTTCGTTTCAAAATTATTTGATAACCTGTCAAATTCCCTTACTATGTTTTTGATCTTTTTATGACTTTCCTTAATTTCAGATTCGATATCTTTCTCTCTCAATTTTATCTTGCTATAAGCCTTTTTGAATTGTTCCGTTTCAATATAATCCTCAACTCTTGCTAATAACATTCCTAATAATTGGCTTAAATGAATTTTAGTCTTATTCATCGCTCCTGACAATTCAGTACGATACGATTCAAATTTAATCATTTCAATTCCTTCTTGGATTTTTAAAATCTTTTTATCATACAATGATTTAAATTCGATTTTTTTCTTAACATTATATTCCCTTATTTCAGTTTCAAATTTCTGTATTTCAGATGATTTGTTTAGAATGCTTTGTAAGGTTCGTTCAATTTTTACGTGTACATTTTTATTATATTCTTCAAATTTCAACGTCTTATTCTTTAGGAATTCAACTGTTTTAATATAAGATTCTTTTTTTTCCGATTCCTCAAAAAAATTAGAAAAATTTTTATCTAGATTAAACTTGAGAGATTCATATTCGCGATCAATAAATTTTTTCATATCAACGAAAGATTTTAAGTTTTCTTCAATATTTGATATACTTTGTTTATATACCTCAATAATCTCTGCTAATCGCTTTTTTGTGTTGATATTTTCCATTCTTTCTTTATCTAACATCAATTCATTAACTTTAATCTCATATTCCTTATTGAATTTCACATCAAAATTCCTTAAGTCATCAATTCTATTTTGTATTTCAAAAATATTTACACCAAGCGTTTTATTTTTCATGCAAGACTCATATAATGCTAAGAATTTTCCGATAGTCTCTTGAACTTGTTTTAAAAGTTTATTCTCTACAAAATTTGTAAGTTCTTTATTTTTATAATAATCCCTTGTATGCACTAATAATTCTTTTTTATCTTCAAAAAGTTCACCTTGTACTTTAGAAATTTCTATAAGATCTTTAATCCGAGGTATAAGAGCCTTACATTTAAGGTTTAAATTATCTGCTAATCTCTTAATATCTATTTTATCAGAGCTGGCTTCTTTTGTAAGTAAAATTATCTCATCCGATATTATCTCATTTGTATATTCTTCTTTTAATTTAGTTATTTCATTAGTTAAATATTCCTTGAATTGATTCCATTGAATAATTGTTATTGAGTTCTCATCAAAATCATTGATAAGATTTAGAAGAGTTCCAAGTTTTTTTTTAAACTTTTTATCTGTATTATCAAAATCAGAAGATATATTATCAAATCCATCTAACACATCTGAGATTTTCTTTTTTTTCATCTGATCTAATGTCATTTTATATGTTTCTAATCTAGATTTATACTCTTGCATTTCTGTGATGACAAAATTATCCAAGTTCTCAAGTTTGATACGGTTGCGTTCTTCCATGACTTTATTTTTAATGGTTTGTCCTTGTTTTGCTATTAGTTCTATAATATTTTCATCCGCTCTCTCTAAACTCTCTTGAAGGTGTTTGTATAGAGCAAAAAGTTTCTGCTTATTTTTGATTTCATTTTTAAGATTCATTCCAATCGTTTTTAGCTCTACTCTTTTTTGTGCGAGAAGCAAATCCGCTTGTTGTTTAATTATATCAAAAGCTTCCTTAAACTGATTGTTTTTAACTAAATTAGCCGCATCATCTTCAATTTGTTGAATTCCAAATTGAATTTCCTTTACAACTTCTTTAATTAAAAATTGATTTTCATTAAAAAACTGGAAACCTGTAGTATAATATGTAAATTGAGAATCGAATTCGGTCTTAATTTTAATCCAATTATCTATTACTTTTTTATGTTTGTTTACAATTTTCTTATCTTTTGAAGAAATTTGTTGAGAGATTTTATAGATTATTTGGTCGTATTTATTGACATTTTGAGATAGTTTACTCAAATGGGTTGTAATTAGATTGAATTTTTCATCATCATATCCCTCCTCGAAAAGTTCTGGGATACTCATTCGAAATGAATTTATATCCCTATTGATATAATCATGTAGTTCAAAAATTTTATCCTCCAAATTTTCTAATAGGACGGTAAAATTCCTTAATTCTACTTTTACTTGAATTTTTTCCAAAAGATATTTTTCGATTTCTATGAGTCGTTTTTGAAGGGCAGAATAGAGTTTATTCCATACTAAGATTTCATTTTTTAATGCGGCTTGAACATTAATATATACTAAATCTTCATTAAATGAATTTTCAATATTTTCATTTAGAAAATCGGCTTCCATCAAAGCATTCCGTAATAAAAACTTTAATCTCTCTTTTGCATAGTTAATTTCATCGATTAGAAGATAAGATTCTATTTCATCTTTTATTTGTATTGTAGCATTTTTCAAATTTAGAGTCATGTTAAAAATGTCGTTCTTAATTTCCTCTAATCTAACCTTTTCTTCAAAAATTCGTTCAGTATTAATTTCTGTATTTGCAATGATAATTTTATCCAAGAACAATTCTAAAAAGAAATAATATTTTGTTTTAAGGGAGAATCCTCTTTTAGTTCGGATATTTCCCTTAAAAAATTTTTTCTCCATCATTTTATTAATTAGAGGGAAAATTTCTTCCCTTAATTTTAAAGAAGCATGAGGAAATTTACTTTTTTGTTTTTTGAGAATTTCTGTTAATGAAATTATGCTTTTCTCTCCTAATTGAGTATAAAATTCCTCCAAGAAGAACGCTTTTTTTTCATCAATCTCTGATATGAAGGATTTAAATTCTTTCTTATTGTCAATAATTTTCAGATTAAACGAATAGCTAAGATTAATGTATAAAACAATTTCATCAATCCCATGAAAAAGAGCGAAACTTTTCTCAATCTGATGTATATCAATATACTTGTTCCTTTCGAGTTCCCTAAATAAAACGCGTTCAATATATTCGATAAATTTCTTCCAGATCAAGCCTAGTAAAATTATTAATCTTGATAAATTAGATAATTGCTCTATATTGATGATGAGATTATTCGGATCTAAAATTTGATTCAATTTTTGGTTAATGAATGAATAAATACCAACAGGATTATAATCCATTAACCATGAATAGCTTTCTAACACGTTGACAATCCAAAAAGTATCATCAAGATCATTATCAACATCATTAAAACCAAAGCCACCATTATTCTTTTGATTTTGAAGAAGAAATTGAATCTCCTTATCTTTTATATCAGATTCAAGGTCTAAATATTTCATATCAAGTAATTTAAAAACAATTGAGGAATTTTTATGCCTATCAGATAAATAATTTCGGAATTGCTCTTTATACACCCTCACATCGATTCCGAGCATTATGAACATTTCGAGAACAAAATACAATGTCTTTGCCGAAAGTGGCATTTTCCTGATGCTGCACTCTTTTTCAAGACAATGATAGAATTTATCTTGTTTCTTATGGTCAAACACGAAGTTCTTGATTTTTCTCAAGAAATCCGATTCTCCTGTCTCGGAAATTAATTTCTCTTTTAATAATCCTAGGAGATTTAAACAAGATATCGCATAGTATGTTGACCACACATCGGGCAACATTTCTGAACTCGGTTTCGCCTTAAATCCAATTTGATCTTTTTCCAGGATCTCAAATTCACATTTTTTGATAAAATTATAAAATTCTTCTTTTTGATCATCTTGCGGTTCTTTTAAAAATTTCCTTCCTAATAAAAACCAATATAAATACTCTAAATTTAGATCTTGCTCTTGAATCAGAAGTTTCTGAAAATTACGATATAATTCTTTAATTTTATCGTATTCCTTAAGATAAAAACTTCTGATCTTCCGATTTTGAATTAGAACATATGATTTATATGGTTCTTTTTTAAACTCCGTTATGTATGGATACGCTGCTTTATCTTCCATAGTTGTCAAAAAACGAAACCCATGAGATGTTTTTAATATTAATGAAAATTTAAGCATATATTTTTTATCATTAGGTAATAAGAAAGTATTTGTAAATTAATTCTGTAATGCTAAAAATAGATAGATAAAAAAAATGGGTTAGAGTGGAGGATCGCTATTGAAACTCCAAGTAATATTTATGCCCATGTTATCGAACATCAATGGCATTTGAGAAATCAATAATGGAACACCACGATTGAATGGAATGAAATTTATCGCAAAGGTGAAAGTATTATTGATCGTTTGATTTTGATCAAGCTGTTCCCAAAATTGGTGAAAAAACCAAGAACCCGCAAATCCATCACCATTCTTGTTATTTATCCAATACCAAGAAAAAACGTTAGAGGAGGCTGTTACAAAAAGGCAATCAGGGATATCATACCAGCTTGCTCCGATATTCGCGTTTTGGTTCAAAAAATTTCCATTAAAGCAACAATCTAGATTGATTATCATGCGGCGATAGTTAACATTCTTGACTAAATCATAAAATTCGAACTCCGTGATCTTTCATGAATATGATTAACTGATCATTTTGCGTGATTTGAAAATCATTAAAAATAGAAATAAAAAAATAAGAATTAATTAAAATTCTGGTTTTTCAATAATATCCAAGAGATTGTACTTCGAAATCATTTCGAGAACACCCATGACAATCATTCCATGATGGTATTGCTCATTTGCATCTGTTAAATTACGCCAGCAAAATGGGCATTCGGTTGTCAAAATATCGGCATTTACGGCGTTTGCTTCATCACATCGCAAGCTGGCAGTTCTAAGTGAAAATTCTGGATAACCCGCTCTCACACCACCACCTGCTCCACAGCACATGCTATTTAATTTGATCCGGTACATTTCAACGAATTTAATGCCAACGTCTTCCTCAAGCTTTTTGAGAATTACACGTGGGATTTCAAACCATTCTTCAATCTTCTGGTTGATCAAGCGCATATCAAACATGAGATTCTTGGATTCCTTGATCATTTCTTGTTCCATATCGATCGCAAAGTGACGGCCGGTATGGCAGGGGTCATGGTACGTAACGACTTTTCCCTTGAGTTCCTTGTTAGGTTTAAATTTGATCTCGCCTTTAAACTCCTTAATTTTTGAGTATTCTGCTTCTAAGCGCTTGATCTGACCTTCTATTCGTTTATCAGGTTTATCTTTCAGCTTTTTCTTGAGGGCGTCAATTTCAGCAGGTATTTCTCTTTTCTTCTTTGGAATTGAAATCAAGCTTGAGATTAACTCAAAAGCATGCTGCGTTTTAAATGGGAGTTTTTCACCCGCAGGCATCCATTTTGGATAATCTATGGTAAAAGTCCTGTAACATCCTGCACAGGAGAAATACACTTTTTCTAAATGCTTGAAATTTTCAAGATTTTTGTTCATTAGCTCTTGTGCTGTATCAACTGCGCCGACTCTGAAAAATGGACTACCACAACAAACTTCTTCTTCAATTAACGTAAAATTCATTCCTAATTGATCAAAAAGTTTAGCTGTTGCTATCGCTACTTCAACTTGTCGATAACTGGCAGTACATCCAACATAATATCCGATCTTTGCCTCCTTATTATTCACGTACTTCCCTAAGCCCGCATCTTTAGCCCATTTGAATCGTTCATCTGCTTTCCCGCCGTATGGGTTATTGAGTTCTTTTACTAACCTATCTACTAATTGATGTTTATCTATCATTGGAACTCCTGCTTCTACCAAAGCA
>Ga0307445_10001433_pt1 | contig 13431 bp, 11 predicted proteins | sample SalMarSW160330MG_FD_202147 | JGI IMG/M metagenome (GOLD analysis project Ga0307445, IMG submission 202147) | Salt marsh sediment microbial communities from the Plum Island Ecosystem LTER, Massachusetts, United States - SW1603-30 | ecosystem: Environmental > Aquatic > Marine > Intertidal zone >...
AGGCCATCGACTTAGGCCGGGTGAAATCCAACGGCTACTCCTTTCAGATAGAGATGAGCTTTCGCGCCTGGAAGAAGGGTTTCAAGATAAAGGAGATACCCATCGTTTTCGAGGACCGGAAGGTGGGCCAGTCCAAAATGTCAAAGAGCATCGTAAGGGAGGCCATTTGGATGGTTTGGAGGCTGAGGATCTGGAGCCTTCTGGGGAAGCTGTAACCGTGAACCGGTGGCCTGACTTGTGGCCCTCGCATATCAAAACCGGAACCTTGGGCCCATTCCGGAGCGACTTGAAGGTTTTTCTCTCTTTGGTTGATTAAGCATAAACTGTGACGTCCGCTCATGGAGTTTTCTCGACAGCCAGATTTGGATTTATCTATCGTCATAGTCAGCCACAATGCGGAGAAGCTTCTGAGGAAATGCTTGGACTCGATCTATTGTTACCAGAAAGAACTGGCTTTCGAGGTCAGGGTAGTGGACAATTGCTCTGAAGATCAGACCACCACAATGGTGGAAAGGGATTTTCCGCAGGTGAAACTGTTGAAAAACCAAGCCAATCCGGGATTTTCCGCAGCGTGCAATCAGGGCATAAGATCGAGCCGAGGTCGGTACGTTTTCCTGCTGAATCCGGACACGGAGTTCACTGCCGGAGGCATAACCCGGATGATCAGATTCATGGAATCTCAGCCCCAGGCTGCGATATGCGGACCGCGGATGGTCGATCCCCAGGGAAGAGTCCAATTCTCCTGCCGCTCCTTCCCCTCCTACCTGACCGCCTTCTCATCCGGGCAGTCTGTCTTGAACCGTTTTTTCCCCAGAAATCCCCTCTCCCGGAAATATCTCATGCGGGATCTGAATCGAAAAAAGGGAAGCCAAGTGGACTGGGTGTCCGGGTCGAGTCTGTTGACCAGAAGGGAGGTATTCGAGACCATCGAGCTTTTGGACGAACGGTTTTTCATGTATGTGGAAGACGTGGACTTCTGCCTGCGGGCCAGACAAAACGGGCTTCTGACCTACTATTTTCCGGAAACGACCATCCTTCACCACATCGGGCAGAGCACCAAAAGAAAGCGTTTGAGCATGCAGGTGGAACATCATCGCAGCATGTATCGTTTTTATTGCAGGCATTATGCGCCCTATCCCCTGCTGCGGGGAGTTGTTTTTTTGGGCGTGTGGATTCGATTGTGGTTTACCATATGGGCCGGATTTTTCGTACCCAGAGGAAGATGACAGGTCTTAAGCCCTCCTGCTTTTTTCCCCACGGGCGGAGCGGACGGTAGGCGGGCAAGAGAACCAGGAAAAACAGTAACCTGAGCTAAACCAGATTTACACACGGAATATGAACGGACCGCATCTGGAATTCGAGAAGCCGATTTACGAGCTGGAAAAGCGCATAAGCGATCTTAAGGAGCTGGCGGGTCGGGGAAAAGACGACTCGCTGGACGATCTGGAACTATCCCGCGAGATCAGGTCGCTGGAGGAAAAGCTGGATAAGCTCAGCCGGGACATCTACTCCAGACTCACCCGCTGGCAGAGAGTTCAACTGGCGCGCCATCCCCGTCGACCCTGCTCTCTGGACTTCATCTCCTTGATGACCACGGACTTCGTGGAGCTGCACGGCGACCGCGGCTTCTCCGATGACAAGGCCATAGTGGGCGGCTTCGCCAAGTTGGACGGCAAACCCATCCTGGTGGTGGGGCAACAAAAAGGAAGGGATACCAAACAGAAGCTGTACCGGAACTTCGGCATGCCCCATCCGGAAGGCTACCGCAAGGCGCTCAGGCTGATGCAACTGGCGTCGCGGTACGGAAGGCCGGTGATGGTGTTGATCGACACCCCCGGAGCTTTTCCTGGCATAGGAGCCGAGGAGAGAGGGCAGGCAGAGGCCATAGCCCACAACTTGAGAGAGATGACCCGTCTTGAAGTGCCTATCGTCATCATAGTGATCGGCGAGGGGGCCAGCGGAGGGGCGCTGGGAATCGGGGTGGGCGACCGGGTATTCATGCTGGAGAATGCATGGTATTCGGTTATCTCTCCAGAAGGATGCGCGGCCATCCTGTGGAGGGATGCCGCCAAAGCCCAGGAGGCTGCGGAGGCCTTGAAGCTGTCCGCCCCGGATCTGATGAAACTGAAAGTGATCGACAAGATCATCCCCGAGCCGGGAGGCGGAGCGCACCGCGACCCCAACCGGCAGGCCCAGTTGCTGAAGGCCGAGGTGCTGTCCGCGCTGGCCGAGCTGGAAGGCCTGAGCACAGAAGAGCTGATTGCCCGGCGAATCGCCAAGTTTCGGGTGATGGGGGAGTATTTGGAAAGTTAGCAGAAACCCCTGGCTAGGAACTCGATGCGGAGGGGAACCGATTTCATCCGCCGTGACCAAAGCATCGAAGGAAAAGGAGAAGATAATGATAGATTCGAAACTTCTGGAGATTCTAGCCTGTCCCGCCTGCAAAGGTGACCTGACCTACGATCAAAAAACCCAGAAACTCATCTGCGAGAAGTGCCGGCTTAAATATCTCATAAAGGACGAAATCCCGGTGATGCTGGTGGACCAGGCCGAGAAATACTGAATCGAGATCGACCCAAATGGAATAACAGGAGGAGCATTAGGATGAAGCTTTCCAAGTTTTGTGTGGAGGATTTGATTTCCTTTGAGCTGCAGGCGGAAACCAAGGATGAAGTGATCAAGGAACTGGTGGAGTTGGCCGCCCGATCCAAGCTGGTCAAAGATTCTAATCAGCTGCTGCAGGACATCCTGGAGAGGGAGAAATTGGTCACCACCGGCGTGGGTTATGAGGTGGCTTTCCCTCACGCCAAGTCCAAGGCGGTACGGGGCATAATCATCGCTTTCGGCAGGTCCAAGAAGGGGATCGACTTCAACTCCATGGACAAAAAGCCGGTTCATCTTTTCTTTTTGATCGCCGCGCCGGAAGATGCCATCGGGGCTCACCTGAACGTGATGGCCCGGCTCTCCTATCTGATGAAAAGCGAAAAGAACCGCGACAAGCTGATGAAGATCAAGAGCCCCAAGGAGCTGCTGGAGGTGCTGGACTCGGTGGAGTGAGCCGGGTATGTAGTGGTTTCGGCCAGATACGGGAAAAGTCCGGGGGGCTCCCGGGCATCAAGAAAAAAGGCCGGCTCCCTGCCGGCGGCGAATGTCCGTCTTCGGGGATTGCGATAAACCGGTTTCGAAATTCCTCCGCATGCACCTGTGAGAAGTCAAATAAGCCATGGGATGCACTCAAGCTCGCGTCTTTTAGTCTTTCAGCCGGCATATGGACAGTTTTTCATTTCTGATTCACACAAAGAAGCAGACTCGGGTTCAATTGGTGGGGTTTCTTGCGGCCTCCCTTTTGCTGCTGATTCTTCCCCGCGGGCTGAAGTTCGACATCTCTGCAGTGATATTCAAATTCACCTACGGACCCTTTTACGCCCTGAGCAACCACCTCCATGAGCTGGAGGGGGTGCGGGAGGAGAACCGGCGACTCCACCGGAAGGTCATGGAGTTGTCCATCAAGAACTCCCAGCTGACCGAGGAGCATCTGGAGAATTCGAGGCTGCGGGAGCTTCTGGGATTCAAGTCCCAGCTTGAGCAACTGGTGATTCCTGCGGATGTTGTGGCATCCGAGCCCAACCGCCGGGCATTCACGGTGATGATCAATAAGGGCCAAAAAGACCAGGTGCGAAGAAACCTGCCGGTGGTCAACATGTACGGCCTGGTGGGAAAGATATTGGACGTTTCGTCGCACACCGCTGTGGTGCAGCTTTTGATCGAGCCCAGCTTCCGGGCCTCGGCTCAGGTGCAAAGAAGCCGGGTCATGGGGATAATAAAGCCCGGGGCCGGGATGACCCTGCGCCTGGACAACGTTCCGCTGGCGGAAGACGTGAAGGAGGGAGACCGGGTGATCACCTCGGGGCTGGGCGGGGTCTTTCCTCCGGGCATAGAGATCGGAACGGTGGTCAGCGCCCAAAACGAGGAAGCTTTTTCGCAGGACTACCAGACCTTCGGCATATTCAAAATGATCCAAGTCCGTCCCTCGGTGGATTTCAGCACCTTGGAGGAGCTGTTCGTATTGAAGGTGGAGCCGCAGGCCAGGATGGAATGATCGTCTCCGGGTAATCAAACAAAAACGCCACCGGCACTAAAGGGAGAATCAGCCGAAACGAGGGCCGTCGCAACGTGTTCTGGGGAAGCGCCACATTTTCAAAAATCCTATCGGCCGCCATCATCCTCCTCATGCTGGTGTTGTTTCAGAGCCTGCTGTCGGATTTGGTGACCATCGGGGGCATCCGGCTGGATTTGGGCATAGTCATTTTAGTATACGTGGCTTTGACCCGGGGCCCCACCTATGGCATGATATTCGGCTTTGCCATAGGACTTCTGCTGGACGTTTTCACTCCCTCCACCCTGGGATGGGGCGCTCTGGTCAAATGCCTGATCGGATTCACCGTGGGCAGCTTCAAGGACAACCTCTACCTGGAGAGCCTCTATTCCAAGGGGGCGGTGATGTTTTTGGCTCTCATCGTAAATGACCTTTTGTATTACCTGTTCGTCACCGGTGTGACCACTACCACCTGGCGCACGTTGTTATGGGCAACGCTCCCCTCGGCAGTTTATACCGCGGCGGTGGGTATGCTCATCTTTCTGGTTATGAACCGGATTCACTGGGAGAAGTGGAGCGTCGAGAAAAGCTCTGGTTGAATAAGAAGAACGAAAAACCGGGCGCGAGGTGACAGGTTACCGGGCGCCTTGAAGTCTGTCGCTCTTCCGTATGGGATGACAGTGTATCATGGATAAGTCACGACATTCCGGGCTTTCATTCCGCTACCGGACGGATTCCGGGGACCCTGTCAGACAGACATCGCGAAACGGTTTCATCCCCGGAGGCAAAAGGGCCAGGCTGCTGTTGGGCGTCTGGGCGGTGATTCTGCTGATGCTGGTGGGCCGGCTCTTCTTCCTGCAGGTGATAAGGGGAGATTATTATGCCGGCATTTCCGAGGAAAACCGTATTCGGCTGCTTAACCTGCCCGCTTCCCGGGGGCAGATCACGGACAGAAACGGCAGGATTATCGCCACCAGTCGACCATCCTACACCGCCTTCCTCATACCCTATCAGGTGATGGAGGCTCTCCCCGACAGAAATTCGCGTCTGCCCAAGGAAAGCATGACTTCCCTGACGCACAAGCTGGCGATTTCATTGGAGCTGGACAGCTCCTATCTGGAGCAGAAGCTGAAATCCAGGTGGTGGTTGGGATATGAGCCCATAAAGCTGAGGAAGGATATCGATTTTGAGACTGTCTGCGTCATCGAGGAGCAAAACGAGGACCTGCCGGGAGTGATTTACCAGGTGGAGCCTACCCGGAAATACCTGGAAGCCGGTTGGGTGGGTCACGTGGCGGGATACGTGAACGAGCTCTCCAGGAAGGAACTGAACCAGGCATCGAGCCAGCAGGGGTTTCGCATGGGCGGCGTGATCGGCAGGAAGGGACTGGAGAGACAATACGACGACATACTCAGAGGAAGCGACGGTACCACGTTCCTGGAGGTGACCGCTCGGGGCAAGATTTTAGGACCTCTTCAGGAGAAAAAGCCCGATCCTCCCATCGACGGTTCCGATCTTCGGTTGACCATCGATCTGGATCTTCAGGCCGCGGCCGAGTCGGCTCTGGTGGATTGCCCCAGTGCCGCAGTGGTGGCCTTGGATCCCCGAAATGGAGCGGTGCTGGCACTGGTGAGCAAACCCGGGGTGGATGCTAATCTCTTTGCCGGAAGCATGTCGCCTGAGCAATGGAACGACATTCTGGGGGACCCTCTGCACCCTCTTCTCACCCGACCCATCCAGGCCACCTATCCCCCCGGCTCGACTTTGAAGCTTCTCACTGCCGCCGTCGCTCTGGAAACCGGCATCGCCACCGAGAAGACCACCTTTCTCCCCTGCGACGGATCATTCACCTTCGGCAACCGGGACTTTAAGTGCTGGCAGCCTGGCGGACACGGACGCCTGGATCTCAAAGACGCCATCGTTCAGTCCTGCGACGTCTACTTCTACCAGCTGGGGTTGAAAGTCGGACTGGAGAAGTGGAGCCGCTACGCACGCATGTGCGGCTTCGGCCAGAGGACCGGCGTGGATCTGCCGGATGAGGCCAAGGGCTTCGTTCCCAGCCTGGATTACTACCGCCAGAAGTATGGCAGGGGGGATTGGGTGAAAAGTCTGGTGATAAACCTGGCCATCGGACAGGGCGAGGTTCTGGTCAGCCCACTGCAATTGGCGGTTTTTTACGCGGGTTTGGCCACCGACGGCAGGCTGGTCAAACCGTATCTGGTGGACCAGGTGATCATGACGGACGGCAGGACCCTGTCTTCCCAGCCCGAGATCACAGGATATCTGCCCTTCTCCCCTTCCACATTGCGCATACTCCAGAAGGCCATGACCGGAGCGGTCAACGACCCCCGCGGAACCGGGAGCCTGGCCAGGATTCCCGACCTGACCGTGGCGGGAAAAACCGGCACCGCCCAGAACCCGCATGGCCAGGATCATGCCTGGTTCGTGGGTTACGCGCCGGCTTCCGATCCCCGGATAGTGGTGGTGGTTCTGGTGGAGAACGTGGGCCACGGGGGCACCTTTGCGGCGCCGGTGGCCCGGGCGGTAATAGAGAGATACCTGAAGGGAGCGCCTCCGGCCTCACCAGAATACGTCGCAGAGCCTGCCGCCGCTGACTCATCCGCCCAAACCGGCCTCACCAAAGAGCCGGGGGAGGCAAGATGATCCGGATCGGTTACAAGGAGATCGACTGGTCGCTGGTGATCGTGGCCCTGCTGTTGTGCATAATCGGCGTGCTTTTGATCTACAGCGCCAAGTATCACAGCGAGAGCGCCGCCGAGAGGACCATCTGGATCAAGCAGATGGTGTGGATCGTGCTGGGGCTTTTAACCTGCGCACTCACCTTCTCCATACCCTTGAAGTTCTACGAAGCGTTTTCCTACGTGCTCTATTTCCTTTGCCTTCTGGGCCTGGTATTGATCCTGATGGTGGGCTCGTCCAAGATGGGTGCCGCCCGTTGGATATCCTTGGGCGGTTTCAACATCCAGCCTTCGGAGTTCGCCAAGATCGGCACTCTCTTTCCCCTGGCCAGGTACTTAGCCTATTCCAAACGCTCCATATACAGCTTGAGGTGGCTGGGCAGCGTGGTGGGATTGACCCTTATGCCGGCGCTTCTGATCTTAAAGCAGCCCGATCTGGGCACCTCCCTGGTCTTTTTCGCGATTCTGATTTCCATGCTGTTCTGGTCCGGAGTCCCGCTTTTGTACCTGTTTCTGATAGTCTCTCCCCTGGTGAGCTTGATCTGCGCGTTTCACTGGATCTCCTGGGCCTTGTTCTTTTTGCTCTTGGTCTTTCTGCTGCATCGGCTTCGTCTGAGCTTCGTCTTCTCGGTGGGCTTTCTTTTAGTGAACTTAGCCTTCGGCATGGTCACGCCCCTGGTATGGAACAAGCTGCACGATTATCAGAAGCAGCGCATCATCGTCTTCTTGGACCCGGGAAGGGACCCTCAGGGAGCGGGTTACCAGATAATCCAGTCCAAAGTGGCCATTGGTTCCGGCGGAATCGCGGGCAAAGGATACTTAGAAGGGAGCCAGACCAAGCTGGCGTTCCTCCCTCATCAGCACACCGATTTCGTGTTCTCGGTCCTGGGCGAGGAATTCGGCATGCTGGGCGGGCTGGTGCTTTTGGGACTGTTCGCTTTTCTTCTGGTTAAGGGAATATTGATTGCGCAGAAGACCAGAAACACTTTCGCCGGTAACGTGGCCATCGGCCTGGTGGCCATACTTGGTTTCCAGATGCTGGTGAACATAGGCATGACCCTGGGGGTGATGCCGGTGACCGGCCTGCCTTTGCCTTTTGTCAGCTATGGCGGCTCGTCCATGATAGCCAGCTGGGCGGTGTTGGGATTGCTTTTAGCAATCAATTCGCGCTGGTACGAGTACTAATCTTTTGGAGGCTGGATTTCTGCCACAGGCAGATTCTCCTTGGCGGAGGTTCGGCAGAGAATAGAACAAGAGACAACCATGTTGAAACGCTTTTCGTCCAAAGGTTGTCCAGGGATCACGGTCGGGTCACATCCGATGAGAACCGATCTGAAAACGAAAGCCAAGGGTCAAGCTGGCCGGGAGGATTTGTGCATCCGGTTTTGATTAAGATCGGGCCTGCTGCCATCCGTACATATGGATTCTTGCTGGCTCTGGCTTTCGTGCTGGGTATCTGGGTGGCCGGCAAAAGAGCCAAAAAACAAGGGTTGGGATCGGATTGGCTTCCCGATCTTTCGCTGATCATCCTGATCTCCGCCATAGTAGGCTCCCGGTTCTTTTACGTGATCTATCATCTGGAGGAATTCCAGGGGCACGTACTGGACATGATCAATCCCATCCAGAGTTCGGGCGATATCGGGATCGGCGGACTTTCCATGTTCGGGGGATTGGTTCTGGCCATCGGCTGCGGCCTGCTCTACGTTTACTTGAAGAAGCTCAACGTCTGGAAGATCACCGACGTGGTGGCGCCGTCGGTCATGCTGGGCTTGGGAATCGCCCGCATTGGCTGCTTTCTCAACGGCTGTTGCTTCGGCACTCCCAGCGACAGTTGCCTGGCTGTGGTCTTCCCTTACAACTCACCTGCCGGTTACATTTATCCGGATACCGCCGTTTTCCCGATCCAATTGGTGGCCTCCCTTTTCGGATTCGGCATCTTTGCCTTATTGCTATTATTGGAGAGGTACAAGAGCTTCGACGGTTTCACTTTCTGGCTGATGCTGGTTTTCTACCCCATAGCAAGGTTCACTGTCGATTTTTTCAGGTACTATGAGGAAAATGCCTTTTTCATCCACTTTGGTCAGGGGGGTTTGACCATCAACCAGGTGCTTAGCGCTTTAGTTTTCCTGTTTTCGCTTTTCATGTGGTTTTACTTGAGAAGCAGGGCGCGTGCAAAGAGACTGGCGGACACGGGTTGAATGCTGAGGGTGGGCTAGGCACTCATCCATTTCCCGAAAGAGATGTCTATCCGGGGCGTCAAAAACTTGGTCTTTCAACTTAAGGATGACCTGCTGGACTTTGTCTATCCCCAGAGTTGTCCCATCTGTGAGAAGCCCTTGTCCCGGGATGAGGAATTTGTCTGCCGGCAGTGTTGGGATACTCTAACCATCCTTCCCTCCCCTTTTTGTCCTTACTGCAAGTCTTTTCTGGATGACGAGGAGTCCGCAACCCGGTGCGGTTGTGAGTGCCTGAACAGACCTGAGGAACGGATGATCCTGGCGGTCAGATCGCTGGGCACTTTCGACGATCACTATCAGAAGCTCATCCATCGGTTTAAGTACGACAGAAGTCTGCCTCTGGGCCGAAGGTTGGCCGAGCGACTAGGACGAGTAGTGTCGGAAACCACAGACTTTGCGGATTGCGACTTGGTGATTCCGGTCCCCTTGCACCGGGCTAGGCACCGAGAAAGGGGATTCAATCAAAGCGACGTATTGGCCCAAGGTATTTGCCAGGCAACGGGGGTGGCTTTTGGTAAGGGCATTTTGAAGAGAAAGAAGAACACCAAGGACCAAACTCATCTGAATGCTCAGCAGAGGGCGGAAAACGTCAAAGACGCATTCATCGTCAAACGGCCGGACCTGACTGACGGAAAGAGGGTAATCTTAGTGGATGACGTGATGACCACCGGCGCCACTTTGAACGAGTGCGCCAGAACGCTTCGTACGGCCGGTGCCAAGGAAGTCCTGGCGGCTACTCTGGCGGTGGTGGTGGATTGATTCCCCGTAAGAGAGCAAACGCCTCGTAAGTTCCGTCGGCTCTTGAATCCGAGATACCTCTCACGAGTTGTTTCTAATTAGCTGACAGAAAGGGTTGTCTGCACATCGCGTTCAATCATTCATCTTTCTGACCTTCTCCGCCCAGGTCCTCTCGCAGCTCTCAATATCTTCCGCCGTCAGCTCTTTTTCCCTTGGAAACACCACGATCTTCTTGTGATCGAAAAGCCGCACGTTGGGGGAGAAGCATTCCACGTAACCCTCCGGCGCTTGTCTCTCATGCGCCATCATCCGAATTCGGGATCGAATCGGGGGAGTGCGGGCTATCACATAGTCGTTGATGCCGTGCTGGTCGATTATGTTGATCTTGGGAAGAACCCAGGATACCACACCTACAGCGGGGAATGCGAAGACCGGATAATGGTCGGAGGGGAGCAGCAAACCCTCTTCCCTGGAAGGAAAAAGGGACTTTAGGAATTCGCAGTTTATCTTGTGTTCCTGGTGCCTTACACAAACGTAATGATCGATCAACCAGAACTGGAATCGGTCAAAGGGCCTGGCATACCATCGAAAATAAGGCGGCCAATGGCTCGATACACTCACCCGCAGCTTGTGCGTCTGCTCCCTGGTGTTTAGGTTATGGGTCAGCGCCCAGTGCGTCCAGGGTATGGGGTAAGACAGCAGCACGAATGCGGCAAAGAGTGATATCGACACTGTGGCCTTCAAACGTGCGGCATTGCACAACCACAGGAAGGAAGGGATGATGAGCAAGATCAGATGACTGTAAACCCGGTACTCGAAATGATCTCCTCCGATGATGAACGTGTAGTAGAAGACATGGAGAACAATGGCCGCACAGACGAAGATGATTATCATCCGATGCGAAATGCTCCATGTGGATGATGTTCCGTTAGGATTCACTGTTTCACTTCTCCCCGTCTCGCCCCCATGCCGCCGTAAATAGGCCCTGACTTTCACCACAAGAACGTAAACCACCAACGCCAGCCAGACCCACAGCGCATATTCGAGGACAAACGAGAGCGCGTAACGAACTCCGCTCTCCGGCCAGATGCCCGTGTATTTGGCGTAGAACGTGTTGGGAAGCCATTCGCCGTAAGTGGCTCTTCTCCAGATCAAATGTGCCGGCACAGCCAAAAGCGGGAATGACGCCGCCAAACGTTTGAAACGATGCTTTGATGGCTGTTTTTGCAGGAAAGACACTGACAGCATCACCACCGTGGCGGCCAGAAACAGTAACCCGTCAGGTCTTGTCAAAGACATACACGCTGCGGCGGACGCCACGGAGAAAACCCACCAGACACTCGATGAGGGCACAAACAGACAACAGCAAACCCATAGAACCAGAAAGAAATTGAACATGGCCGTTTCCAGTCCTGAGCTGGTCCAGGTCAAGAAAGTGCGGTTGGTGGTAATGGCAATCAAGACCAGGCCCAGAAACAGTAAGCGATAACGGCGAAGACCTTCGTTCAATCTGATTCGGAGGACCATCCACGAAACCAATAGCAGACTGAAAAGCGAGAAGAACAGCGACAGGTAGTTTGCGGACTGCGGCGGCTCCGCGCCGAAGACCCGCCAGACCAAGTCGAGTAGAACCACCCACAGGAAATTGGTGTAACCTTCGACAGCACGGAACGGGGGCGGGTTCCACACGTATCCATGACCCAAGATGCTGTTGCTTATGTAACGGAAGGAAATGTAGGCGTCATCCGTGAGAAACCAAAACCAGCGCCACCCCACTATTAGAGCGACCCCAGCCAAGAGCATAAGGAAAAATGCCCATCTTTTGTCTTTGGCATCGGGATCGGAAAGCATTTCAAGAAATGACATAAAACAAGTGCCAGAATATGCTGGTCTATACTATATCTTGCGCGAAACCCACTCCATTGCCTGATTCAGTATAATCGTTCACACCGCCGAGTTCAAGCATTCTTTGGGCCACTCCCGGGATCAACACGGGGGCCGTGTACACATATGATCTGAATTAAGCTTGACCTCTCTTTCGGGGAAACGTATCTTCGCTGTGAATTGCCGACATGTAAAGCCTGATCATATCGATAGGGTTGCCTTGTGCACAACGCGAAAGTCAACCTAAAAAGGATTCGAAGGGAGAACCTATGAGAGACAAGATCGTGCTGCTTTTGATCTGCCTGTGCGTTTATGCCTGTGTGTGCTACCCCAACGCCGAAGCCTGCACCAACCTGCTGGTCACCAAAGGAGCATCGGAGGACGGCTCGGTGATGATCACCTATACCTGCGATGGTGAGTTCCTTCCGCATCTCGAATACCTTCCCGCGGAGGATTATCTCCCGGGAGATTCTTTAGAGATCACAGACTGGTATGGAAACGTTCTCGGTAAGATCAAGCAGGTGGAACACACCTACGCTGTGGTGGACCTGATGAACGAGCATCAGTTGACCATCTCCGAAACTACCTTCGGTGGTCGGGAGGAGCTTCAGGATTCCACAGGTCTTCTCCACTATTGGGACTTGATGTTGCTGGCTCTCCAGCGGACCAAGACCGCGCGGGAGGCGATCCGAGTCATGACCGATCTTGCGGCCGAATACGGCTATCGGGCCACCGGCGAGTCCATCTCCATCGCCGACACCAAGGAGGCCTGGATAATGGAGATAATCGGTCCGGGACCGGGCGCACACGGAGCCATATGGGTGGCGGTCAGGGTTCCGGATGGATACATTTCCTGTCATGCCAATAAGGCCCGGATCGTCGAGTTCCCGCTTGACGATCCGGACAACTGCCTGTATTCCGACAACGTCGTCTCTTTCGCCACGGAGAAGGGATATTATGATCCCGGATCCGGCGAGCCGTTCCGGTTCTGCGACGCTTACTGCCCGGCTACTCCCAAAAATCAGCGCTACGCCGACACGCGCGTCTGGAGCATTTTCCGCCGGGCAGCTCCCTCTCGAAACTTTTCTCCGGATTATCACCGGGCGGTCGAGGGAGCCAAACCATACCCTCTTTGGATCAAGCCCGACCGGAAGCTGTCTCTGGCTGACGTGTTCGCCCTGATGCGGGATCACTATGAGGGCACGGACTACGACATGACCAAGGGGATAGACGCCGGGCCATACGGCAGCCCCAACCGTTGGCGGCCCATGCACTGGATGGTGGACAGCGTGGAATATGCCTGGGAGCGGCCTATCTCCACCCAGCAGACCGGATTTTCCTTCGTTTCCCAATCGCGCTCATGGCTGCCCGACCCGATTGGCGGCGTGTTGTGGTACGGCGTGGACGACACATACACCAGCTGCTACTTCCCGCTGTACTGCGGAATCGACACTCTGCCCCGATCTTTCACCGTAGGCAGCCTGCAGAAATTCTCCTGGGACTCGGCCTGGTGGGTTTTCAACTTCGTGGCCAATTTCGCCAACCTGCGATATTGCGACATGCTGCCGGAGATACAGTCGGTGCAGAAGGACTTGGAGGAGACATTCATGGCTTTTCAGCCTCTTGTGGAGAAGGCTGCGGTGGAAATCCACAAGACCGACCCGGACCTTCTGACCCGATACCTGACTTACTACTCCACCAACAATGGCGAGAAGGTCGTTTCCCGCTGGCGCGAGCTGGGCGAGCATCTGATAACCAAGTACAACGACGGATACGT
>Ga0307445_10001434_pt1 | contig 13430 bp, 9 predicted proteins | sample SalMarSW160330MG_FD_202147 | JGI IMG/M metagenome (GOLD analysis project Ga0307445, IMG submission 202147) | Salt marsh sediment microbial communities from the Plum Island Ecosystem LTER, Massachusetts, United States - SW1603-30 | ecosystem: Environmental > Aquatic > Marine > Intertidal zone >...
ACGATTATGGCTTGGAAGATTAATTGATAAAGCCCCTGATGGATTCAAATTGATCGGGGATACACTTTTCTACAATAGTACTGTTCCTGCAGTTCAGGACGGACAAACAGCAGTAAATATTACCTCTGCAACAATCAGGGATTTTGCTGCTGCCTATGACCTTTCTCTTTTTAATCCGATACTTCTTGGCGGGGTTTTCATAGGAGCCATGATGGCATTCCTGTTCAGCTCAATGAGTATGAAAGCAGTTGGCCGGGCCGCAGGAAAGATGGTTGATGAAGTAAGACGCCAGTTCCGCGAAATACCGGGAATCATGGAAGGAGAAGCAAAACCGGATTATGCAAAATGTGTTGAGATCTCCACGGCGGGCGCACAGAGTGAAATGCTTGTCCCATCGTTAATTGCAATTACCGTTCCGCTTCTTGTTGGTGTGTTCTTTGGCGTACCCGGGGTGATAGGACTTCTTGCAGGAGGCCTGAGCTCAGGATTTGTCCTCGCAAGCATGCTGAACAATGCAGGCGGAGCATGGGATAATGCAAAGAAATTCATTGAACGAGGAAATTACGGCGGTAAGAATAGTGAACCGCATAAAGCATCTGTGGTAGGGGATACAGTTGGAGATCCTTTTAAAGATACATCCGGACCGTCTCTCAACATCCTTATTAAGCTGATGTCAATGGTATCTGTTGTTCTTGCAGGATTGACAGTAGCATTAAGTATCTTCGGATAAAAACGATTAACATATTCTAAAAAGAGGCTGTATCAAAAGATGAAAAACCACCCCGTCATGACCCTTCGGGCATGACACCCCCCGCTACAGCGGGGCAGGCTCTCCTCTAAAAAGAAGGGGAGCCCTGACCGAAAGGTTAGGGGGAGGCGGTGCCTTTTGAGACACTCTCTTTTTGTATTTTTAGATATAAAATGAAGCGAATGATCCTTCCTACACTTACCGACATCAAATCTACACATGAACGTATAAAACCATTTATCCACCGGACGCCTGTTCTGACCTCTCGGCTGCTGAACGAAATCTTCGGATGCGAAATGTTTTTCAAATGCGAGAATTTTCAGAAAACAGGTTCATTTAAGTTCAGAGGTGCAACAAATGCTATCCTGCAATTAACGGAAGAACAAAAAAAGTGGGGTGTTATAACTCATTCATCAGGCAACCATGCCGGAGCACTTGCACTTGCCGCTTCAATGAATGGTGTAAAACCTTATATTGTTATGCCTGAGAATGCTCCTGCAGTCAAGGTAAATGCTGTTAAAGGGTACGGAGCAGAGATCACTTTCTGTAAACCAACACTTCAATCACGCGAGGAGACTGCAAGGATCATAATTGAAAAGACTGGAGCTGTTCTTGTCCACCCCTATGATAATTACAATGTTATTTGCGGACAGGGAACTGCTGCTGTAGAGTTGCTTGAAGATGTAAATGATCTTGAAATCATTGTAGCTCCTGTTGGAGGAGGCGGGCTGCTCAGCGGCACCTCAACTGCCGCCAGGGCTATCAATAGTAAAATAAAAATTATGGGAGCTGAACCGCTCAATGCCAATGATGCCTGGAAATCATTTACCTCAGGTGTGCTTACACCTTCTGTTAATCCTTTAACAATAGCTGACGGGCTTCTGACATCTCTCAGCGAACTGACTTTTTCCATTATCAGAAAGAATGTTGATGATATTTATACTGTTAAGGAGGAATCCATTATCGAATGTATGCTGCTTGTTTGGGAGAGGATGAAAATTATCATTGAACCATCTTCTGCAACAGTACTTGCAGCTATCAGGGAGAATCCCGGTTTTTTCAGGAGAAGAAGGGTGGGTCTGATTATTAGCGGCGGGAATGTAGATTTCCGGAAACTTCCATTTTAGTCTTTTTTTCTGAAACAGGCGGCAACAGGATAATGATCGGAATACCTAATTTTGAAAACCTCAAAATGCCTGCTTTCCAATGCGTTATCATACAATATATAGTCTATCCTGTTTGCCGGGTAGTTGCCCTTGTAGGTGAATCCGGCTCCATAGCCTGAACTGACAAAAGCATCATTTAACCCCTTCCTTATTTTCCTGTACGAATATGAAACAGGAGTATCGTTAAAGTCGCCTGCCACTATTACAGGATATGGAGACAGATTAATCTGTGCTTTTACCAATTGTGCCTGGACAGCCCTTACAATAAATCCTTTTTTAAGGTTCAAAGAGAGATTTATTACCTCGTCGAGGGTCTCATTGTCACCGGGTGAGGTTATTTCTTCCAGTAAAGATCGTTCCATTCTCTTTAGCCTGTATGACTGAAGCTGGTTGTTAAAGATCCTGAGAGTATCCTGGTCGATTACAATATCGGAGAAAATTGAAAGGCTTGAAGATCCCGGATGGATAATCTCTCCCTTTCTTATTATGGGAAATCTGCTGTAAGTTACAATACCATAATAATTATTCCTGCCACTGCCTATAACCTTCAAATGTGAGTAATATTTTCCGCCAAGAGCGTTTCTGAGCGATGTATCTTTCTGAGATGGCACACCGGCGACATAAAATTCCTGGAGGCAAAGAATATCAGCTTTCTGAGCTTTCAGAAAATCGATTACTTTCTTTTCGGAATTTGCATCACTTCCCTCATAAATATTAAAAAGCCTCAGATTATAGCTTAAAACCTTGAAAGTATCTTTTGTATCACCGGATGGTTTTCCTATCCTGATGTAATTTGACAGATGTGTAAATCCAAGTGCGATGAAAAACACAGATATGAGAGCCTCATATCTCAGAAGAGCCAGCCATATAATTGCCAGGATAATATTGGCAAGGAGAAGGTAAGGATAGGCAAGCCCGAAAAAGGCAGGTAAAATAAAAGTGTCAGGGTTAATGTAGACTGCCAGGTATGATACAAGCAATGATAATCCAAAAAAAAGATTGGCAGCCAGCAACAAATTATATAGAAATTTTCTCAAGTATTAATCTTATGGGAAGCTAAAATAGCTGAAATCATTACAAATATATATCTCAGGATTATGAAATTTGACAAGTATAGGGAAAGATTATATAAAACCTGTTTTTTTTATGATCAGTTCTTTTTCTGGCTTTCTCTGAAAAGAATCTCTTTTTCCTCTTTTGTAAGACTGTCATAACCTCCTTTTGATATTTTATCGAGGATCAGGTTTATTCGGGCCTGATGTTCAGCTTTCCTATTATTATACTCGTAATCGGTAGCAGGTTTCTTATATTTTACTTTTAGTTTTTTCCTTGGTTTGAACAGAGTGACAAAGAAATCAATAATCCTGTTAAATCCTTTTCCGATATCATGTCCCTGCCTCAGGTTGACAGTATAGAGATAACCGAACAGAGCGCCTCCAATATGAGCCAGCTTGCCCCCCGAGTTTACCGAGAAACCCATAACTGATGTGAGTATAAATATTCCGAGGGCCATATATTTTATCTTCACCCTTCCCAGCAGAAACAGGTTAACAGTATAATCAGGTACATAAGCGGCAATTGCAATGACAACAGCCATGACAGAGGCGGAAGCTCCGATGGCAACAGATTCATCCACAATTCCTTTAAATGCGGGAAAAATATTGAATGACAGGATATAAACAATTGCACCACTGAGACCTCCGAGCAGGTAAATTGCTACGAGCTTCCTCTGGTCGAGGTATTCGAGGAAGATCCTCCCGAACCAGTAAAGCCACAACATATTGAACAGAATATGCCAGATATCCTTGTGAGTAAACATGTATGTGAGTAATGTCCAGGGCTTTACCAGCAGGGCTTTAACTGAGGCAGGAACAGAGAAAAGCTTCAGTGTAATTGCCGGGACAGCAGGATTACTAATCAGGAAGCCAATGATTGCAGTTATTGTCAGCAGAAGGAATACACCAACGTTAATGTATATAAGTTTTGTAAGATTATTTCCGGTGCAGAACGTTTTTCTGATATTATCCCATATTCCCATCAGTAGAGCGTATTTGTAGTTTTTCGCCAGTACCTTAAGAGAATATAGCCAAACAGCATACCTCCAAGGTGTGCTGCATGAGCAATATTGCTTCCGGGCTGTGTAAACGCCAGGTAAAGCTCAATTGCTCCGTAACCGATAACAAAATACTTGGCTTTTATAGGAATGGGGGGTATAAGCAGCATTAACTGCGTATTGGGAAAAAGTACCCCGAAGGCCAGCAGGATGCCGAATACTGCCCCTGAGGCTCCTATTGTAGGTGTATTCAGCAACAGCTGTAGATTCTGCATAGTATGATCGGTGAAAACCTTTCCTTCCTGCAGATAGGCAGCCCCCTGATCGAGAACAACCTGAAGCTGTTCGGAACTGATAACATTCATGATCTTTTTATACTCAAAAGCAATTACTGTTTCATGAACCAGAGCCGCACCCAAACCACATACCATGTAATAGATGAGAAAACGTTTCGGGCCCCAGACATTCTCAAGCACCTGCCCGAAAATATAGAGTGCATACATGTTAAAAAAAAGATGCCAGATACCTGCATGCATGAACATATGGGTAAGAATCTGCACAGGTTTGAAACTTTCTGATTTCGGGAAATAAAGTCCCAGGATACCATTAAGATCAATGCTGAAGACACTTTTAACGGCATAATAGCCTAAAAGCAACAATACATTGATCATTATGATATTCTTAACAACTGGGGGTAATCTAAAAAAGCCTCTGCCGTATCCGTTCATCTGTAATGTATAAGAAGTTAAAAAATTAGTTTGTACTTCCGGACAAAACTAATATTTCTCTATTAATCTGGCAATTTGTTCAGGGATACTATTTGAATTTTTTATCCAGATCGTCAAGTGTAATTATAATTATCACAGGTTTTCCTCCTGGAGAATAATTTGGAGATGAGCATGCAAACAGGTTACCGAAGAGATTTTCCATTTCGTCCTGTGAAAGAATCTTTCCATAAGGAATTGCTGAAGCCCCTGCCATGGCTGCAGCGAGTTTTTCCCTTGCCCCTGCTGACAGGTCAGATTGAGTGCTCCGGTATTCTTCAATCAATATTCTGAGCGTTTCTGCAGGATCGGAGGACCCTGAAATTGATGGGCTGCCATTAATTGATATTTTATTTTTACCTGTAAAAAGAATTGTAAATCCCAGGGTTTTAAGATCATCACCGATCTCCTTAAGAATAAGTATATCAGCAGGATTTAAGTCTACAGTAACGGGAAAAAGTTCTGTCTGGCTCACTGACCTGTTTTTACTCAAACATTCAAGGTATTTTTCATAAAGAATCCTTTCATGTGCTCTTTTCTGTTCGATAAGCATCAATCCGGATTTAACCGGACATATAATATATTTATTTTTGATCTGAAAAAATTTCCTGCCTGTTTCACCAGGTTTTTCAGGGTGTTCTGGAATATTATCTCCTTTTTCCAGTGCTGAATAGAGCTTTTCCCAGTTTGCCGTATTCTCTCTTTCAAACCTCTCGATAAGATCAGGTTTATAGGATGCCGCTTTATCGGAATCAAAGGGATTGTAGCTTGGATTGATCTCAATTGCCGGTGGTTTGGGATCTGAATCCCTTGAACTTCTGACGGGGATCTCTATGAAGGCTTCATTTTCAAAATTAAGTGAAGGTACAATATTGAAACGGCCAAGAGCTTCGCGTACAGATGCCATCAGTATCTGCCAGATTGATCTTTCATCCTCAAACTTAATCTCAGTTTTAGTGGGGTGGATGTTAATATCAATAGTAGCAGGATTTACATCCATGAAGATAAAATATATTGGTATGGCATCAGCAGGAAGGATATTCTGGTAGGCCTCGACAACAGCTTTATGAAAATAGGGGTGTTTCATGAACCGCCTGTTGACGAAAAAAAATTGCTCGCCATATGTCCTGCGTGCACTCTCAGGTTTCCCGATATAGCCTCTTATTGAGATAAGATCTGTATCAGTCTCAAGTGTAATAAGATCCTGATTTATCTGTTTTCCGAAGACACCGGTAATCCTTTGTCTGAAATTTCCGGGCATAAGATTATAAACCTCATTATCGTTATGGTGAAGATGAAACCTGATCTCGGGATGTGGAATAGAAACTTTCTGGAATTCGTTGATTATATGCCTTAATTCAGTCATATCCGATTTAAGGAATTTCCGTCTTGCAGGGATATTGTAAAAGAGGTTTTTAACTGAGAAGCTTGATCCTTCCGGGCAGCTGCATGGTTCCTGTGATTCAACCTTTGAACCATTAATAACAATGGCAGTTCCTGTTTCGGTATCTTTCTTGCGGGTTTTAAGTTCTGCCATCGAAACGGCAGCTATTGAGGCCAGTGCTTCACCCCGGAAACCCTTAGTGCTTATGGCAAAAAGATCCTTCGCAGATGAGATCTTTGATGTGGCATGACGTTCAAATGAAAGCCTTGCATCAGTTTCCGACATGCCGCAGCCGTCATCAGTAACCTGAATTAATGTTCTTCCTGAATCTTTAATAATAACGCTGATCCTTGTGCTGCCTGCATCAACGGCATTTTCCATAAGTTCTTTCACAACAGAAGCCGGTCTTTGTATGACCTCCCCGGCAGCAATCTGATTAGCGACAGAATCAGGTAAAAGCTTAATTAAATCGGGCATTGAAAGAGGATGATTTTTCTTCAGCAGCAAATATAGGAATAATTGCCGGATGACCTTTCCCTCAAAATTCAATGGCCATACGGCCCGGAAAATACGTTTAACAGTTTCAGCGATATGAGAGGTTCAGGGAGAATTGATTATATCTTTGTAAAGGAGGGAATAGAGGTTCTTGATCACAGGACTACAATCAAAAAAGAACGCGGAGTATATATTTCCGACCACTGGCCCGTGGAAGCAATAGTCAGCCTCAAGAAGAATTAAAGATTTCTGATAAAGGCAGGCAGATCGAGTTCGTTTTTCATAACATCAGTAATAAGCCAGCCTGAATTCAATTCATTACGGTTGAATTCCTTTACCTTTATATACCATCCCGGGATGTCAATGATGTGATAAACAACCTCTTCAACATATTCATATTTTATTATTCCCGCTTTGATATAATAGAAGAAAAGAGTAAGTAAATCAGGCTTATAATCCTGTGAGGCGTAATACTGAAGGTAGTCAGTATCTTCAAGAGCTCTTTTCAGGTTAATGAAATCAGTTTCATTGCTTGAGGGTGGAATGAAACGAACCATTGAGGTGTCGGTTTTAAAGATATTGAGGATATCTCCTTTTGCTGAAAGAATTACCCATTTTACCGAATTGTTACCAGTGATCTCCTGTCCAAGGAAAAGCCTTACCTGCCGGGGTGCTCCCTTATATATCACCCGGGACCTGGCTTCAGCGATGATTCCCGGGGAATATTTATATAATAAAATGTTCTTTTTAGTTACTTCTTCAACAAACTCCTCTTTAGTCCTGGTATAAGCTTCGGAGTATTCTTTTCCTGACATCTGTATGCGGGGATCTTTAAGATCAAATAAAAGCGGGATCATTCTTTCGCGCGGCATTTTTGCTCTGAAGACTGAATCGGCTATGTTTCCGTTAAAATCGGTCTTCAGGTTGAACCTGTCGGCAAATTCGTTGAACTGTTTAATTCTGGCAACAAAGATCTCCTCCCGCTCTTTCTGCGTGTCTGTCAGAACCTGTGACAGGAGAGAGTTACTGATAAATGATATCAGGAAGACCAGTAGAAGAATCCGGATCATTTTTTTTCTGAAAAGAGAAGTTGACATCAGGAAACAGCTGCTTTTGTTTCTGTAGCTTTAATATCACCCAGGAATATTTTCCATCTTTTTTCATGGAAGAAAGTATCTTCAACGATATCGATAATTATTTCAATCTCTTTCTTTGTAATATCAGTATAGATAATATTATCGTCGCTGAAGCCTGTAAATTCCTGGATTATTGTGGCCGTTGAGTAATACTTGCCATCGGGACCTTTAGTAAATTCCCTAATATAAGCTATATCGTAAAATTTGATAATTACTTTAGTATAAGGTAGTGATTTAAGTCTTGCCAGGTATTTTTCCATTGGTCTGTTGACCTTCTGTACCGTCCCGTCAGGCATCACTGTAGATATTTCCATTTCAGCACCTTTATAAAATAGCTTCAGCGCTTCTTTTTCGGCCATATTACGCTTTTCGGCAGGCTCATCCTTGTTTCCCAGTGTAACAATATATTGCTGAAATTCCTCAACTTTTTGCTTGGTTTGTTCCTTAAATACCTCTATATCGGCATCGCTCAGATTGATTTCATCGGTGATCTTTGCCTGTTTACTGGTAACGGCAGTCTTTGTTTCCTGTGCTGTAATACACAGATTTACAGACAATATCAGTCCTGTTATTAAGATTTTTTTAAGCATATAATCCGCTGTTTTCCTATACTACTACAATTTGTATGCTAAACTTACTCTGAGGCCGAAATTTTTTATTTTTGTCGGCTGGTGAGTATATTCTTTACCAAAAATATCGATATAGGTTTTTTTGTCACTGAGGATATCTGAGAGGCCTATAATAACCTCGGGACCAAATGTGATTGATGAATAATATCCGAGAGGAATATTTATTCCGGCAGACCCGTAGAAAGCAAGGTTAAAGCCTTTTATTTTCATAGTACCGGATTCGTTTATTTCTCCTCTGTCATAAAAGCCTAATTCAGTCCAGTCTTTATATGTTACTATGTCATCAGGATAATAACCTGTAAATTTATAACTGCCTGTTGTTTTATATGATGCTTTTTGCGGAACAGATATCTTAATCCCGCTTTCTGCAAAAAATCCAAACTTTCCGGGTTTACCACTTGTATAATTAACAAGAAGAGGAAGTGTCAGATAATTTATATTGACAAGAGAATCATAATCAGCGGTAATAGTTTTATAATAAGTTATACTGTTGGCATCTGCAGAAAGGACATCATCTGTAAATTCTCCGTTAAGGTTGAAGTTTGCCGAATATTTATTAAACTCCAGTCCGCTTCGTACGGCAATGTTGTCAGTAAAATAGTAACTTACTCCAATAGCACTGATAAAGCCGTAAAGCGGAGAAACACTCCAGGAATGGCTATTTTGTGCAAGAGAGAGGGTTTCAATATCTTTATCGTTAATACTGGTAATTCCGAATGAACCGATCAGCGACATACCAAATCCCTTTCTGGTTACCGGTTTGATAATTATCTGGGGAAGCTGATCTGCCTCTTCTCCGGCAGCCGCTTCATAGAAATCAACAGCAGAGATATCAACGCTGTTGATTCGAAAGTCGGAGAATGTTTTGCCTGCTGCTGTAAATGATATCTTGAATATCAGGGGGAACATTTTTCTGAAAGCATCCTTACCCTTGAAGCTTCCTGAAAAGAACTTATTGGCATCGGTATAGGTTTCGTAGCTCCCATCTTCAGCCTTCATGACCTGGCCGAATTTTGCCGAGTCAATATTAATGGACAGGTTCTTTATCCCGTTCGGATAATCGGTTACGTAATTTGCTAAATATTCTGAAACAGAAATGAGGCTTGTCTCCGGTTCAGGTGAAATATCATTATAGACCCTGGTATCGCTTTCGGGAAAAAGATTCAGGAAACTCTCCTTATAGAATTCCTTGTCTTCAACTGACTCCTGGGGGTCGCCGAGAAGCGACAGGAAGTTGGTATAATCCTGAAGCAGTGTCTTGACCGCACTCTGGATCTTTGTAAGATCCTCCTCATCAAATTCTTCAGCGTTAACCTCCCTGAGCGCCTGGGAGTAGTCAATCACATAGTTTGATAACGCACTTCGTACGCCGACTATTTTAAAGTTACTTAAAGATTTGTTTTCGAGGCTGAAAGCAATACGGAATGTAAGATCCTCCATATTCTGATTAAGGGTCTGGTTCAGATAGTTCCCGTCTATTGCTTTTTTGACAAGAATGTCGATAGAATATATATTACCCTCGTGCGACATTATTTCGCTCACCCTGGCGTTTGCAAGATCGAGGTTAATGGTAATGCCATCGGGATACCAGAGGATAATATTGTTCGTGTAAGTCTCTGCTTCATAAAATTCACTTAGCTTATGGGCAGGATCGAGGTCGTTATATATGAGGACCTGCCTGTTTACAAAAAGCTCCAGAAAACCCTCTGCATTGCTCCTGGCTTTTTCGATATCACTGACAACATTTTCACCCATCTGGTTAATTACAATCTGATAATCCTCAAGCACCTTGATGGCATTTGTATAGATTATTGATTTTTCCTTAACCGAAAAATCAACTCCAGCTTTTAATCCTGGTCGCAGAACAAAAAACAGAAAAAGGATTAGAAGTACTGATCGTTTCATCTTTCAAAAAAATTAATCGATTATAATTCTCCTGACCGTAAAATGTTTATTTAAATCAAAGATAATCAAATAATAACCTTCAGGTTGTTCGCTTATGTTTAACTCAGCTATAAAGTGAACTGAGGTTTTCTCAAACATAAAGTTATACAATTCTTTTCCATCCTGACTAATAATTTTGATTAAAAGATCACCAAAAATCTCATTCTCAATCTCAGCAATGAAGTGACCATTACTCGGGTTGGGATATATCTTCAGTCCTTCAAAAGGATCAACATCATAAATCCCGACATTGCCTGTTGGTATGGTAACAATGTCACTACGTGTTAAGCATCCCAGTTCATTACCTATACTTAACTGGTAATCACCCATTTTGCGTCCGGCGATATAGTAATAATCATCGGCACTCTCTATAAGTTTATCATTGCAATACCACCTGTAGGTTGCTGCAGAATCATTGCTGCATGCAAGATACCACACTATTGGTCCCTGTGCATAGATAAATGGTTTATCGGGAGCATCCTCAAAGTAAACGCTTACAACATCTGACACTGCAGTGCATCCGTCGAGGTCGACTTCAAGGGAATAGTCTCCTTCGGTAAGGAAATCTTCAATATATGATAATGTTTCACCTGCAACAGGGATCCCATTTCGGTACCATTGATAACTGTATCCCGGGACCTCCTGTTCCATATAAAGCATTATTGGAGTTTCACCCATACACTCACCGGCCTTGTAATTATCGGAAGTGATAACAGGTTCATAGGGCATTGGTTTAACAGTTACATCAACGGGTGATGACATTGTTTTACAATTACCTAGAGTATTTGTTGCTTCAACAGAGTAACTGCCTGACAGTTTTGAAACATATTTGTTTGAGTCTGCTCCTGTGATACCTGTACCCTCCGATTTCCACTGGTAGACAAAGTTGTTATTATAAGATACAGAAAGTGTTACACTATCTCCTGAACAGAAAGTCATAGGAGAATTGGCAGTAATCTCTGCAACAGGATAAGCACCGACAGAAACAACCTTTGTGACAGAATCGGTACATCCGTTAGAAGCCCAGGCTTTCAGTTGTGTTGAATAATCTCCGGGATTAAGATATCCATGAGGCGGAGGTTGTGACATTATTGATGTTTGTCCATCACCGAAATCCCAATACCAGGAACTTATTGTTGTACCGTTGAGAACAGAAGTATTGGTAAAAGTTGTTGTTGCTCCGTCACAAACATCATCGGCATTAAAATCAGTATCAGGAAGAGGTTTGACATAAACATTTTTTATAACCGAGTCGACAGATGTACCTGATACAACTACCAGTTTTACACTGTTATCTCCAGACTGCGAAAAAATGTGAGAAGGATTTTGCAATGAGGAATAATTGCCATTTCCAAAGTCCCAATGCCATGAGTCAATAGCATCTGTTGAAACGCTCCGGTCAGTAAAATGAGTATAAAAACCAAGGCAGACAGTATCGTTTTCAAAATCCACTGTAAGTGCACTTATCTCGAATGAACTGACAGGAGCCCATTCACTTCCCTGGAGGGAATTGTCAATAGTCTGAACGCTCCAGTAATACTTGCCAAGAGGAAGATTTTCAATGACCCGTGACAGGTTTGTACCGGCATTGCCAATATCTTCAATATAACGATAGCCTGTATTTAGATCTGAAAGAGGTGATATAATATCAGGGATTATTTCTGTGGCCCCTACCCAGATGTTATATGTATTGCCTTCATAAGCAGTAAGATCGTCAAGTCCCTTATCCCAGCTCAGGATCACCGTGAAGCTGTCGATCTCATGCGAAATTGAAGCAGGTGGAGAAGGAGGATAATTAGTGAAATTATAATTGTTGGTATATATTTTTGTTCCGGGTTTATATGTAAATGCACCTGTAGGGATCTTGTAAGTGCAGATAATATCCTTATCATAATCATTATCAACATCAATTGCATCTATATACATAGCAGTGGTCAGGCTGTCTGCCAAATTGGGGAATCCATTATAACCATTGTTATTGTCATTAAGGTAAATCATATTTTCAACTGTCCAGCCCATTTTAGGCATAATGATATCGAGGTATCCATCGGTGTTGAAGTCGATCCATGATGTGCTGAATTTATTAGCTGGCCGGGGACTTATATCAGTTAAAACAAGAATACCTGTGCCATCATTCAGATATATCAGGTTATTTGTATTTTGATAAGCATCATTACCTGTAATAATCAGATCCGGATATCCGTCAAAATTAAAGTCATTCCAGGTTACAACGGGAGCGATAGTTACCATGATTTCCGCTGTAGGCATAAATCTCGTAGGTCCCAGACCGGGGAAGAGTTCCTGGGAAAGTGTGAAATCCATGTCTCCTAAATTTTTATAAACATAAGTATGACAAATTCCGGTATGGCCGGTTTCATCACCGGAAATAATGAAATCCATATCATTATCTCTGTCAATATCTATAGCCGAGAGGGTGGAATTCGAAGTAAGGATTTCTGATAATGGCAGTTGGATTCTGTTATATTGAAGAGAATCGACATTCTCAAAAAGGAAATATCCTTCCTCATGGATGATTATATCTATATCTCCGTCATTGTCAAAATCGGCTGCTGCAGCTGAGGTGAAGGTGAGTGTATCAAGGTTTATAAGGTCGAAAGTAAAATCACCCTTATTTATGTACAGTACAAGAGAATCGTATTGTTCTTGAACCGGAATCTTGTTGTGTCTTGCTATAAGATCAGGAAGATTATCGTTGTTCAGGTCTTTGATATCGATTAAATAGGCTCTTGTATCCACTTTATGATAGTTGTAAACATAGGGTGAGACCTGTTCATGTATGGAAAGTAAGGAATCGTAGACAATAAGGTCAATGTCATTGTCAGCATCGAAGTCAACTCCCGATCCGGCAGCGCTGATTTTCCCTTCGATATCAAAAACAGAGACAGTAAGCGGTGCCAGGATCTCAAACTGCTGTTCATCGGAGAATGGTGATGTGAGCCCTGAATTATCAACAGATTGAATGCTCCAGTAATAGGTTCCGGGACTCAGGTTCTTCAGGAACCATGAATTGTTACTGTACACATTTCCGGGACCAGGCTTCAACAAAGAATAATCTGAGGGGCTGGTCATTGAAGAAACAATATCATTTCC
>Ga0307445_10001436_pt1 | contig 13420 bp, 9 predicted proteins | sample SalMarSW160330MG_FD_202147 | JGI IMG/M metagenome (GOLD analysis project Ga0307445, IMG submission 202147) | Salt marsh sediment microbial communities from the Plum Island Ecosystem LTER, Massachusetts, United States - SW1603-30 | ecosystem: Environmental > Aquatic > Marine > Intertidal zone >...
CGATGCTGCTCATGCCAAAACGGTGCAGCGTGTGGCGTATCATCTCCAGGCTCCCCTCGAAGAAGGGCAGCACCAGCTCGGTCACGCCGATGCCCTTTAATAGGGCCGCATCGCGGTCGCGGTGGACGCGCGCCACGATATCCAGCTTGGGGTTGATGTCCAGCGCGTTACGGCTGGTAAGCTCCTCGGCTACGTAGTCCGGGATGGTGCAGACCAGCACGCGGGCCTTGCCCAGGCTGACGTGGGCCAGTATCTCCGGATTAGAGGCGTCGCCGTAGATGCAGGGAATCCCCCGGGCGCGCAGCCCCGCGATAATCTTGGGGTCGAGGTCAATGACCAGGTAGGCGAACTTCTGTCGCTCCAGTACCTCGGCCAGGCGTCTGCCCACCTCGCCGTAGCCGCAAATAACGGCGTGGTGTGAAAGCTCCAGGGCGTGGAAGGGGTGCTCCGGGTCGGGCCGGCTGGTAAGCCCTCCGGCGAACCAGCCCCGCTGGCTCAGCCATTTGTAAAGGAATGAGTTGAGGCTGATGGCGAAGGGGGTAATCAATATTGTGATGATGGCGGCGGCGATAGTCAGGGAGTAGAGCCGCTCGGAGAGGATGCCCGTTTGCACGCCCATCATCGCCAGGATAAAGCTGAACTCGCCCACCTGTATCAGCCCGGTGCCCACCATGAGCGCCGTCTTGTGGGAGTAGCCGAAGGCGCGCGTTATCGCCGAGCAGATGACGAATTTTATCACCATGATGGCCACCACGATAAGGGCGACCGTGCCCAGGTTGTCGCCGATGAACTCCAGGTTGGCCAGCATCCCCAGGGACACGAAAAAGAGGGCGGCGAAGGCGTCGCGCAGCGGCATGATGTCGGCGAAGGCCTGCCGCGCGAAGCCGGACTGGCTGATGAGCAGCCCCGCCGCGAAGGCCCCGAAGGCCGCCGAAAGCCCGAAATAATAGGTGCCGAAGGCCGCCCCCAGGCAGACGACGATGACCGTCAGCAGGAAGAGCTCGCGGGAGCGCTGCCCGGCCACCTTCCGCAGGAACCAGGGCATCCCCCAGACGCCGAGGACGAGCATGGCCGCGATGAAGCCCACCGCCTTGGCGACGGCAATCCCCAGCGACGTCCAGAGCTGGCCGGCCTCGCCGCCGACGGCGGGCATGAGCACCAGGATGGGCACCACGCTGAGGTCCTGCACCAGCAGGATGCCCAGCATGATGCGCCCGTGGGTGGTATCCAGTTCGCCGCGCTCCATGAGCAGCTTGAGCACCACCATCGTCGAGGAGAGGGCGATGATAAAGCCGAAGAAGACGGCGCCGGTCGTCTCTAGCCCGGCGATTCGCCCCAGCCCGAATCCCGCCGCCGCCGTGAGCAGTATCTGGGCGATGCCGCCGAGGACGGCAATCTTGCCCAGGCTGAGGAGTTCCTTGATGGAGAACTCCAGGCCGATAGCGAAGAGCAGCAGCACTACGCCGATTTCGGCCAGATAGGATATCGAATCGGGGTCCTGAACGAATGCCAGGCCGAAAGGCCCGATGGCGATACCCCCCGCCAGGTAGCCCAGCAGCACCGGCAGCCGCAGCCAGCGGGCCAGCATGCCGCCGGCGATGGCCGTGGCCAGGACAATCAGCAAGTCGCGTCCGATGTTACCTTCCACGCCTGACTCCTCGCGGGTGGGAGTACCTGTGCTATTTTAACATGTCAACGGGGTGGTGGGGGAGGGGTGAGACTAAGCCCGCCGCGCCTGGGCCGCCCGGCTCCGGGCCACCAGCTGGCAGACCAGCCCCAGGACGCTGATGAATGTAAAGATGATAAAGCCCGTCCGTACGCTGGAGAGGAACTCCGGATAGACCTCCGGGGTAAGCTCGCTCTGGCCCATATACAGCGAGAAGAGTATCATCATAATGCCCATGCTCACCATCATCCCGGCGGTGCGCATCGTCCCCAGGGTGCCGGCGGCCACCCCCAGCGATTTCCGTGCCACCGACCCCATGATGGCGTTGGTGTTGGGCGAGGAGAAGATGCCGATGCCCAGCCCGTTGATGGCCAGGGCCAGCATGATGTACCAGAGGGGCGTGGCGGCGTTGATGAAAGTGAGCAGCAGCAGCGCCACACAGTTGAGCGCCATCCCCACCGAGGCCACCAGCCGCGGCTCGATGCGGTCGGAGATGCGCCCGGAGATGGGCGTCATGATGGCCATGAGCACCGAGGCAGTAATCAGGGTCAGGCCGGCCTTATCCGGGGCGAAGCCCTTGATATCCTGGAGAAAGAGATTGAGCAGGAAGTTCACCGCGTAGGTGGCGATGTAAGAAATGAACATGGCCAGGTTGGAGAAGAAGAAGGGCCGGTTCTGGCTGAAGAGGCTGAGATCGAAAATGGGGAAGCGGGTGCGCCTTTCCCAGCGGGCGAAGGCGAACAGCCCCGCCGCCCCGACGACGAAGAGAATTATGCCCAGCACGCCGGGCAGCGACGAGAAACCGTAGATAAAGATGGCGATGGAGATGGCGTAGGTAATCGAGCCGACGACATCGAACTTTTCGTTCCTGGCCTCGTGCCACTCCCCTTTGAGGGCGTACAAGACCAGTAACAGCAGCACCAGGCTAAGACCCCCGGACATGACGAAGATGCTCTGCCAGCCGAACGCCTCGGTGAGGACGCCGCCGATATAAGGCCCCACCGAAAGCCCCACGTAAGTCCCCGCCGTGCTGATGCCCAGGACGCGCCCGCGCGATTCGGGCGGGAAGACCGAGGTGAGGATGGAGATGCTGTTGTTGAACATTATCCCCGAGCCGGCCCCCATCAGGGCCAGGCTGATAAAGAGCAGGACAACCGAGTCGGCGAATACCCCCAACAGCGAGGCCAGGACGGTCACCACCAGCCCGACGATAAACAGCCTTTTACGCCCGTAGATATCGGCCAGGCGCCCGAAGGGTACATGGATGATGGCGATAGAGAGGAAGTAGATGGTGCTGACCCAGGCCATCACCCAGGCCTCCATGGCGAAATCGCGGCGGATGGTGGGAATAGCCACGTTGATGGCGGCTATCATGAATGGCATGATGAAGGACGTGGCCGTAGAGATAATGAGGACGAGGTATTTTTTTACGTCTTTGTCAGATTGGCTGGTCATCTCATCAGCTTTCCCGAACTAAAGATAAGAATAACGGTACGTGTCGGGGGAGTATCAATCAGAGCCAAAAAAACGGGCGGGCGTCAAACCGCGTCGCCGACGCGGTCGCTCCGGGCAGCCGCCGGGGGGCGCGGCGCCGGGGCAATCTGGGAGCGGAAACCGCACTGAAAACAGCGCTTGCCTTCGGCGATGGTGCCGTCCTCGGGCAGGCCCAGCTCCACCTCTTTGAAGTTGTGGATGACTTTCTCCGGGGGCAGGCAGGGCATGTTGACGCGGGGCATGCCGTGGAATTCCCCGGCGGTGAGTCCGGCGCAGATGCCGATGCTCCGCTCGCGGGTAAGCTCTTCGTCGATAGCGCCGCTGCCGCCGAGGTATTTATCGATGGTGCTGGCGGCGCGCCTCCCCGCGGCGATGGCGCGGATGACCGAGTCCGGGCCGGTGACGGCGTCGCCGCCCGCCCAGACGCCCTCGCGGCTGGTGGCCAGGGTGGCATCGTCGGCCAGGATGGTATTGCCCCGACCGGTCTTTACCTTGAAGTGCTCCGGGATATCCGGCCGCTGGCCGATAGCACCGATGATGGCGTCGTACTCGATGTCGCGCTCGCTGCCCTTGACGGGCACCGGCCGCCGCCGCCCGCTGGCGTCGGGCTCGCCCAGCTCCATGTCGTTGCGGGTCAGCACCAGGCGGTCGTTCTGGCGGCGTACCTTGAGATGCCCGGCCAGGAATTCTATCTTGATGCCTTCCTCCAGGGCGGCCTCCACCTCCTCCGGGCTGGCGGGCATCTCGCGGCGGGTGCGCCGGTAGAGGATGTTCACCTCTTTAGCGCCGAGCCGCAGCGCCACGCGGGCGCTGTCGATGGCGACGTTGCCGCCGCCGATGACGGCCACTTTATTGCCCAGGTTGACCTTAAAGCCCAGGTTGGCGTCGCGCAGGAACGAGGCCCCGTCGTAGACGCCGGGGAGGTCGTCCCCCTCGACGCCCAGGGTCATGCCGCGGTGGGCCCCCGGCCCCAGGAAGACGGCGTGGTAGCCCCGCTCGAAGAGGTCATCCACGGACTCGATGCGGGTGTTGAGGCGGATGTCCACGCCCGCCTCCTGGATAACGGCAATCTCGCCGTCCAGTATCTCCGGGGGCAGGCGGTAGTCCGGGATGCCGACGCGCATCATGCCGCCGGCCTTGGAGAACTGCTCGTAAACGGTGACGGCGTGCCCGGCCTTGGCCAGGTAGTAGCCGGCCGTCAGCCCCGCCGGCCCCGAGCCGACGACGGCCACTTTCTTGCCCGTCTGGGGTAGGTGGCGGGAGTATCTCTTCCAGACGCCTTCGTCGCGGTCGGCCACGAAGCGTTTCATAAACCTTATCGAGATGGGGTCGTTGAGGGCGGCCCGGCGGCAGGCCTCCTCGCAGGGGTGGATGCAGACGCGCCCCAGCACGCCGGGGAAGGGGACTTTCTCGCGGATGACGGCCAGGGCCTCCTGGTACTTGCCCTCGCCGATGAGATAGACGTAGAGCGGCACGTTGATATTGGCCGGGCAGGCGTACCGGCAGGGCACGGCAAGCTCCTCCGGGACGCGCTCGGGGAGGTACTCGGCGCCGGCGTCCATCAGGGCGCCGGTGGGGCAGACCTCCACGCAGGCGCCGCAGAAACGGCAGCCCGAATCTTGCAGCGGCCGGTCGTAGGCGGTGCCGACCACCGTCTCGAAGCCGCGGTTGATAAAGCTCACCGCCCCGATGCCGCGCACCTCGGCGCACATCTGCACGCAGCGCCCGCAGAGGATGCAGAGGTTGTAGTCGCGCTTGATGAGGGGCTCGCGCGTGTAGTCCACCGGCAGGTCTTTGTAGTGATAGGGCAGGGGCACTTCCTGCATGCCGATGTAGTCGGCGACGCACTGCAGCTCGCACTGGCCGTTATTGGGGCAGGACACGCAGCGCTCGGTGACGTCCACGTTTCTCAGGCAGATGTCGTAGGGCCGGCAGCGCTGGCGGCGGTGGCAGGTGAGGCAGGCGTTGGGGTGCTCGGTGAGGATGAGCTGGAGGAAGGAGCGCCGCAGCTCCTGGAGCTGGGGGGTGTTGGTGGTGACCTGCATGCCCTCGGCGACGGGGGTGGTGCAGGCGGTGGGCAGGCCACGCATGCCGGCTATCTCCACGATGCACAGCCGGCAGCCGCCGTAGGGCTGCAAATTGGGGTGGTAGCACAGGGTGGGGATGTAGACGCCGGCCTCCTGCGCCGCCTGGAGCACCGTGGTGCCTTTGGCTACCTCCGTGTTGATGCCGTCGATAGTCAGCCTAATCGTGTCCGCCATGGGCCATAAAAAAGCTACCCTTTAACAATAAAGGATAGCTACCTCCGCTTCTGTCTTGAATATTAGCACGGCTCGCACCGTAACAACTTTAGCACTAAATGCGGCCAAATTCAAGCTTTGTTCCCGGTGTGGCGGAGGCGCCCGGGAGGGCGGCATAATTGCCCGCCCAGGCGAATTATGCTATATTTTGAAGAGATGAAAACCCAGCCCGATTTTATCCCTTCCGGCGGGATTACCTCGCCCGGGGGGTTCCTGGCCGGCGCCGTGAGCGCCGGCATTAAATATGCCCCGCCGCGCCTTGACCTGGGCGTACTTTTTTGCGAAAGCCCCGCCCGCGCCGCGGCGGCCTTCACCACCAATAAGGTCAGGGCGGCGCCGGTGCTCCTCAACCAGCGGCGCCTTGAAAACGGCACCGCCCGCGCCGTGGTGATGAACAGCGGCTACGCCAACTCCTGCACCGGCGCGGCGGGTATGGCCGACGCCGAGGCCATGACGGCGCTTACGGCCAAACACCTGGGCTTAAAGCCTGAGGACGTGCTGGTGGCCAGTACCGGCGTCATCGGCGTGCGGCTGCCCATGGAGCGCATCGGCGCGGCCATCCCCAGGGTAAAACCTTCCCGCGAGGGCGGCCACGACCTGGCGCGGGCCATCATGACCACCGATACCGTCCCCAAGGAAGCGGCCGTCCGGGGCGACGGCTTCACCGTCGGGGGGATGGCCAAGGGGTCGGGGATGATTCATCCCGACCTGGCCACGCTGCTGGCCTTCCTGACGACGGACGCCGCCGTGGAAATAGGCTTTCTTAAAAAAGCCCTCAAGAAGGCCGTGGCTATCTCCTTCAACATGGTCTCCGTCGACGGCGATAACTCCACTAACGACATGGCGCTGCTCATGGCCAGCGGCCGGGCCGGGGGCAAGGAAATCACCGCCGGAAGCCGCCGGGCGGCCGCCTTCCAGGCGGCCCTGAATATGGTCTGCGTCCACCTGGCGCGCGAAATCGCCCGCGACGGCGAGGGGGCCACCAAACTCATCACCGTCAACGTGACCGGCGCGGCCAATCCAGCCGACGCCCGGCGCGCCGCCCGCGCTATCGTCGGCTCGGCGCTGGTCAAGGCGGCCGTCCACGGCGGCGACCCCAACTGGGGGCGGGTGGTGGCGGCGGCGGGCCGCAGCGGCGCGGCGCTGGACACGGCGCGGCTGGAGCTGCACATCGGCGGGGTCTGCCTGGTCCGGGACGGCGCCCCGCATCCTTACGCTAAGGACGCCGTGGTGGCCCACCTCAACGGTAATGAGGTCGCCATCGCGCTCAACCTTAATATCGGCCAGGCCGCGGCCACGGCCTGGGGTTGCGACCTCTCCCCGGAATATGTCAGTATAAACAGCGATTATACTACCTAGTATGGTAATTTAAGACGTGATGAAAAACGTGACGGTCATCAAGCTGGGCGGCGCCACCTTCGGCAAGGGCGATACCACCATCGCCGATATCGCCGCCCTCCAGCAGCGGGGCGAGTCGCTGGTGGTGGTGCACGGCGGCGGCAGCGCCGTGACCGCCTGGCTGAAAAAGCAGGGTGTTGAAACCAGGTTCGTCCACGGCGAGCGCGTCACCGACCTGCCCGCCCTGGAGGTGGCCACGGCGGTGCTGGCCGGGCTGGCCAACAAGGAAATCGCCGCCGCCATCAACGTCAGCGGCGGGCGGGCCGTGGGCATCAGCGGCGCCGACGGCGCCCTCATCGAGGCGCGCCAAAAAGCTAAGGACATGGGCTACGTGGGCGAGACGGTGCGCCTCAATACCGCCCTGCTGACGACGCTGCTCGGGGCGGGCTTCGTCCCCGTGGTGGCCCCCATCAGCCTCTACGCAGTGGGCCGCCCGGATAAAGCCCCGGCCCTGATTAACGCCAACGGCGACCCGGTGGCCGGCGATATCGCCGCTGCTATGAAGGCGACGCGGCTCATCTTTCTCACCGACGTGGCCGGCATCCTGGACGAGTCCGGCAAGCCGATAGCGGAGCTGTCCGCCGGCGAGGCCGAAAAGCTGATTAAATCCGGCGTGATTAAGGGGGGGATGATACCCAAGGTGAACGCCGCCCTCAGGGCGCTTGAGGCCGGGGCGGTGGCCCGCATCATCGACGGGCGGCGGCGGCACGCTTTGCTGGCCGAGTTCGACGGCGGCGACGGCGGCACCACTATTCATAAATAACTGGTAGCTGATGCCCAAACGTGCTATGATAGATATTTCCGATTAACGGAGCAATAAACAGGGTAGAACATGGAGAACTGGCCGGAACTGGAAGCCAAATACTATATGCAGGTGGTGGCGCGCACCCCGGTGACGCTGGTGCGGGGGAGAGGCGCACGCGTCTGGGACGACCAGGGGCGGGCCTACCTGGACTTCGTGGGGGGCTGGGCGGTCGACTCGCTGGGGCACAGCCCCAAGGTCGTCGCCGACGCCGTGGCCAAGCAGGCGCGCACCCTCATCCAGACCTCCAACCAGTTCTATACCGTTCCCCAGATTCAGCTGGCGCGGCTCCTCGTCGAGAACAGCTGCTGCGACCGCGTCTTTATCGGCAACTCCGGCCTGGAGGCCAACGAGGCCGCCGTCAAGCTGGCGCGCCGCTACGGGGCGCTCAACCTGGGCGGCGCTTACGAGGTCATCACCGCCCTCGGCTCGTTCCACGGGCGCTCGCTGGCGATGACCGCCGCCAGCGGGCAGGCAAGCTTTCACCAGCCTTACGAGCCGGTGCCGTCCGGCTTTGTCAACGTCAAGTACGACGATATAGAGGCCATTAAGGCGGCTACCACGGACAAGACCTGCGCCGTGATGCTGGAGCCCGTCCAGGGGGAGAGCGGCGTCAACGTCCCCGCCGACGACTACCTGAAAAAGGTGCGGGCCTGGTGCGATGAGAAGGGCATCCTCCTCATCCTGGACGAGATACAGACCGGCATCGGCCGCCTGGGGGCGCTCTTCGGCTACCAGGTCTACGGCGCCGAGCCGGACATCATGACGCTAGCCAAAGGCTTAGGCAGCGGCGTGCCCATCGGGGCGGTGCTGGCCAGGGAGAAGGCCGCCGTCTTTACCCTGGGCGACCACGGCGCCACCTTCGCCGGCAACCCCCTCACCTGCGCCGCCGCCGTGGCCGTGATGGACTACATCCTGGCCAACGACCTGCCCGGCCACGTCGCCGAGGTGGGTAAGTATTTAATGCCAGCCCTGCAAGGATTAAAAGCTAAATACCCCTTTATCACCGACGTGCGCGGGCGCGGCCTGCTGGCGGCGGTGGAGTTCGCCGGCGACATCGGCCAACAGGTGCTGCTGGCCTGCCTGGAGAGGGGCCTCCTCATCAACCGAGTCAAGCCCAACGCCATCCGCCTCATGCCGCCGCTGATTATCGGCCGCGACGAGGTTGACCGGGCGATGGGCGTGCTGGACGGGGTCTTTTCTGGCATTACGGGGTAAATATTGCTAAAATGATACCGAAGGTGGCCGCATTCCGAAAGGTAAGTAAAAAGGGCCTCCTCGCCCTGCTGGCGGCGATGGCCCTGCTGGTGATGGTCTGCCTGGCGGTAATCGGTTCAGAGGTTGGCATGTCGATTGACATTGGAATTCAGGAACCCCGGCTGACGACCTACGACTATTCCTCGGTGCCGCCGTCGGTCATCGACGACGCCGTCGCCATCGCCTCCGACTTCGTGGGCAACAGCCAGGAGAAGCTCCAGAGCTTCGTCGACCAGATGGTGGCCACTTACATGGAGGCGCGGGATAAGGACGTGGTCGTCTTCTTCAACTCCGGCGGCTGGGGCTGGAACCTCACCCGGGAGACGCCCGGCTGGGCCTCTATCCTCGACGGCATCAAGAGCCAGCTGGACGCGCTGGGCTACAGCTCGCTGGTGCTCAACTACCGGCGCACCAGTAGCGGCATCCTGGGCTGTTTCCAGGAGATGACCGAAGCATTGGCCCGCTATCCCCAGAAGTCCGTCGAGCTGGCCAGGCGGGTGGAGTTCCTCACCGACCACATCCCCAACCTCAGCATCATCGTCGCCGGGGAGAGCACCGGCACGGTTATTTCCGATACGACCATGGAACTGCTCAAGGACATGCCCCAGGTCTACTCCATCCAGACGGGCACGCCCTTCTGGCACAAGCCCGATACCGGCGAGCGGACGCTCTTGATGAACTCCAACGGCCAGGGCATCGATACTTTCAGCTACGGCAACGTCCCGGCGATGATATGGGCCACCGTCAAGGGGTGGTTCGGCGTGAAAAGCAATAACCCCGGCGATATCCTGAGCTGGCTCAAGGCCCCCGGGCACGATTACTCCTGGGAGTACCCCGGCGTCTGCTCCGAGGTGGTCGGCTTTCTGGAAGAGAATTTCGCCAGCAAAAACTAGCTGTTTATTTTACCGAAGACATAAGGGAGGCAGAGCGTGTCGGACAAAATCGTCCTGGCCTACAGCGGCGGGCTGGATACCTCGGTGGCCGTCCGGTGGCTGCACGAGAAGTACGGCTATGATGTCATCGCTGTGACCATCGACGTCGGCAACGAGAAGGACTTTACCGCCGTCCGCCGCAAGGCGCTCCAGGTGGGCGCCGTCAAGGCCGAGGTCATCGACGCCAAGGAGATGTTCGTCAAGTACTTCTGCTTCCCGGCGCTCCAGGCCAATGCCCTCTACCAGGGCCGCTACCCCCTGGCCACGGCCCTCTCGCGGCCGCTCATGGCCAAGCTGCTGGTGGACACCGCCGCGGCGGAGGGTGCGGTGGCCATCGCCCACGGCTGCACCGGCAAGGGCAACGACCAGGTGCGCTTCGAGGTGGGCATCAACGCCCTGGCCCCGCAGATGAAAATACTGGCCCCCGCCCGCGAGTGGGGCATGACGCGCGAGGCCACCATCGCCTACGCCGGGGAGCACGGCATACCCATCCCCATCACCTCTAAGAGCCCTTATTCCATCGACGAGAACCTCTGGGGGCGCAGCGCCGAGTGCGGCGCGCTGGAAGACCCCTGGGCCGAGCCGCCCGCCGACGCCTATACCTGGACGGTTGACCCCAAGGACGCGCCGGACAAGCCGCACTACCTGGAGATAGGCTTCGAGAAGGGCGTCCCGGTCAGCCTCGACGGCGAGAAGATGGACGGCATGCCCCTCATCCAGCAGCTCAACGAGCTTGCCGGTAAGCACGGCGTGGGACGCATCGACCACATCGAAGACCGCGTCGTCGGCATCAAGTCGCGCGAGATTTACGAGGCCCCGGCGGCCATCACCCTCATTGCGGCCCACCAGGCGCTGGAGGCGCTGACGCTATCCCGCGAACAGCTGAGCTTCAAGGAGAAGGTCTCCACCCGGTGCGCCGACCTGATTTACGACGGCCTCTGGTTCAGCCAGCTCAACCGCGACCTCTCCGCCTTTATCCTCAGCTCGCAGCGCTACGTCACCGGCACCGTCCGTGTGAAATTATACAAGGGGGCCGTCACCGTGCTGGGGCGCAAGTCGCCCTGGTCGCTCTACAACCTGGGGCTGGCCACCTACGACGAAGGCGATACCTTCGACCCCGCCGCCGCCGCTGGTTTCATCCACCTCTGGGGCCTGTCGGTAAGGACGCAGGCGCAGCACCAGCTGCTCAAGGACAAGGACGAGCCGCTGGGCCGGCTGGGGCCGGAAGAGGAAGCCTCATTATGAGCCACCTTCGCGGTAGATTCGATAAACCCGCCGATAACCTGGTGGCGACCTATACCGCCTCGCTGGCCGGCGACCGCCGCCTCTACCGCCAGGACATCGCCGGGAGTATCGCCCACGCCAAAATGCTGGCCAAGCAGGGCATCATTACCGCTGACGAGGCGAAGCAAATCATCGACGGGCTGGCGACTATCCAGAATGCGATAGAGCAGGGCAAGTTCATCTTTAATGATGAGCTGGAAGACATCCACATGGCCATCGAGGCCCGCCTCATCGAGCTCATCGGGGAGGCGGGGCGCAAGCTCCACACCGCCCGCTCCCGCAACGACCAGGTCGCCCTGGACGTGCGGCTCTACGTCAAGGAGGCCGTGGCCGATACCATCGGCGGCATACGGGGGCTCCAGGCGTCCCTGCTCGATCTGGCCGAGGCCAATATCGGCGTGGCTATCCCCGGCTACACGCATTTGCAGGCGGCCCAGCCGGTGCTGCTGGCCCACCACCTGCTGGCCTATTTCGAGATGCTCCAGCGCGATATCGCCCGCTTCAACGATTGCTTTGAGCGCACCGACGTGCTGCCGCTGGGCAGTGGCGCTCTGGCCGGGGTGGCCTATAATATCGACCGCGAGTTTCTGGCCAAGGAGCTTGGCTTCGGTAAGATAAGCGCCAACAGCCTGGACGCCGTGGCCGACCGCGACTTCATTATAGATTACCAGGCGGCGGCGGCCATGACGATGCTGCACCTCTCCCGCCTGGCCGAGGAAATCTGCCTCTGGTCTTCGGCGGAGTTCGGCTTCATCACCCTCGACGACGCCTACGCCACCGGCAGCTCCATCATGCCCCAGAAGAAGAACCCGGACGTGGCCGAGCTGGCCCGCGGGCGGACCGGGCGCGTCTTCGGCGGCCTGACGGCCCTGCTGACGATGCTCAAGGGGCTGCCACTTAGCTATAACCGCGATATGCAGGAGGACAAGGTCGTCCTCTTCGAGGCGGTGGATATCCTGCTGCCGACGCTGGCGGTCTTCGCCGGGATGATAAGCACGCTGCGGGTCAACGCGGCGGCCGCCCAGGCGGCGCTGGGGCGGGGCTACATCCTGGCCACCGACCTGGCCGACTACCTGGTCAAAAAGGGCGAGAGCTTCCGCACCGCCCACGAAAGCGTCGGCAAACTGGTCGCCTACGCCATTGAGAAAGGCAAAGACTTCAGCCAGCTTGACATAAAGGAGTACCAGAAATTCTCCCCTCGCTTTAGCGAGGACGTGTATAATATAAGCGTGGCCTCCTCCCTGGCCGCCCGCGACGTTCCCGGCGGCACGGCGCCGGGGCGGGTTAAGCGGGCGCTGGCGGCCGCCCGGGCGGCCATCGCCGCTAAAGGGGAAGAATAACATCACGGAAGGGGGAAATACCCCCGGATAAGGAGCATCGTGGAGTTGCGATTATGAACGAACCGATTGTCATTGAGAACCTGACCAAGTACTATAACAAGTTCCTCGCCCTCAACGAGCTGAACCTGCGGGTGCCGGCGGGGGAGAACATCGGCCTGCTGGGGCCCAACGGCGCCGGCAAGAGCACCACCCTCAAGATACTCTGCGGCCTCCTCCGCCCCTCCTCCGGCCGGGCCTTGATAGACGGCATCGATATCACCGCCGACGCGGAGCGGGCCCTCACCCGCATCGGGGCCATCATCGAGACGCCGGAGTTCTACTCCTACCTCACCCCGGAGGACAACCTGAGCTACTTCGGCAAGCTGCGGGGGATGAAAGGCGACGGCCTCCGCCAGCGGATTGAGGAGGTCATCGCCCTGGTCAAGCTGGAGAGTTGGGCCAGGGTCAAAATCGAGAAGTTCTCGCGGGGAATGAAACAGCGCCTCGGCCTGGCGCAGGCCCTGCTGCACGACCCGCCGATACTCATCCTGGATGAGCCGAGCCTGGGGCTCGACCCGCGGGGGGTGGTGGAGTTCCGCGAGATAATCAAGGACGCCGGCAAGGAAAAGACGGTATTTTTCGCCTCGCACCAGCTGGTCGAGGTCACCCAGATATGCAGCCAGGTAGCCATTATCAACAACGGGCAGCTGCTGGTCTACGACAGCATCAAGGAATTGAAAAAGAAGTACAAGTCGCTGGAGAAGGCCTACCTTCAGCTAACGGGAGGTTCCATTGAGTGAGCTAGATAAACTGGGCATCGTCATCAGCTACGAGTTCCTCAAGCACATCCGCCGCAAGCGCCTTTACGTAGTTCTGGGGATAGCCTTGGTGGTGGAGGCGCTGGTCCTCATCCTCATCCCGGTTTTGCTCGACCACTATCCCAGCAGCGTCATGGCCATGGCGGCCAT
>Ga0307445_10001441_pt1 | contig 13403 bp, 13 predicted proteins | sample SalMarSW160330MG_FD_202147 | JGI IMG/M metagenome (GOLD analysis project Ga0307445, IMG submission 202147) | Salt marsh sediment microbial communities from the Plum Island Ecosystem LTER, Massachusetts, United States - SW1603-30 | ecosystem: Environmental > Aquatic > Marine > Intertidal zone >...
AACCCCGCCGGGCTTCCGGCAGCCGCAAGATTGGCCGCAACGACCCCTGCCCCTGCGGCAGCGGCAAGAAATACAAGCACTGCTGCGGAAGGTAGCATGGACAACGCCGAAATGGCCGCCGTTTTCGAGGACATCGCCGCCCGGCTGCGCCTCCGCAAGGACAACATCTTCAAGATACGGGCCTACGAGAAGGTCGCCCGTTCCATCCGCGGCCTCACCGCGCCCGTGGCCGAGCTGGCCGCCGCTGGCAGGCTTGCGGAAATCGCCGGGGCCGGCGAGGCCATCACCAAAAAGATTGACGAGATGGTGGCCACCGGCCGGCTGGCCTATTACGAAAAGCTCAAGGCCGGGACGCCGGAAAGCACTATTTCTGCCGGAGGCCCGGAGTGATGACCGCGGCGCGTCCCGCCGACCTGGATTACGTCTCCCCCGGCGACGCCGAGGCCATCCACCACTTCAAGCAGGCCCTGGCCGGCGGGCGGCACTGGTACCTGGCCCTGCTGGAGGCGATGGGGCTGTGGGTCAGCGCCGGGGAAACGCGCCAAGGCCGCCGCTACCAGTACCTCATCGACGGCGAGGCCTTCGACTGGCTGCTCCTGGCCGAGCGCCTCTGCGAGGCCGCCGACGGCCTCCTCCCCGAGGGCGAGAAGGACGCCCTGCTGTTCCGCGGCGTGCCCCCGCTGGAGCTGAACGCCGCCGAGGTCAGGGGGCTTATCGGCGAGGGCAAGTACGGCCAGTACCTCAACTATTTCTACGGCGTGACCGTGGAGGAGGCCCTGCTGCTGGCGGTGCAGGGCGAGATAGACAAAGAACGGCGGGTGGGGGGCCTGCGCAGCACCCGGGATTCCACCGGCGAGTCCTACCGGCGCATTTACGAGGCTAGCCGCGACGACCTGCTGGGACGCTTCCGGGAGGAGAAGGGGTATACCCGGCTCAAATCCACCAGCCTGGCCGAGCTCAAGGAGTTCACTTACTGGCTGTTCAAGTACCGCCTCAAGCGGTGCGAGAAGGCCAAGATTGCCAGCGATACCCGCAAGGCGCTGGACTACCTGCGCCGCCAGTGGCGGCAGCAGGGGGTGGAGCGGGTGCTGGCCGTCGATTTCTCCCCGGACGAAGGGGACTAGTCGTTGATGGTGCCTTCGGGCGCCCGCACTAGGAGTACCGGCACGCCGGCCCCGCGCACCACTTTGTCGGTGATGCTGCCCAGCACCAGGCGGCGCAGCCCGGAGCGGCCGTGGGTGGACATGGCAATCAGGTCGGCGTTGACGTCGGCGGCGGCCTTGAGTATCTCTTCGGCGGCGTTGCCGGTGCTGACCATCGTCTTCACGGTAACCCGCGGCATCTCCAGCTCCTTGCCGGTCTTCTCCAGGTAATTGGTGACCCGTTGCTCGATGAGCTTGAGCTCCTCTTCGGTATAGGAGACCGGGGCGCTCGCCTCGCCGACGACTACCCAGTGCCGCAGCATCGTGATGGCCCCCAGCAGGGTAATCTCCACGCTGGCCTGGGGCGGGCACTTGGCAACCAGCTTTTTGATGACGGGTATGGCCGCCTCGCCGACGCGGGAGCCGTCTAGGGGGACGAGGATTCTCTCGAACATGACCGTACCTCCTAAAACCTGGCGCTTTGCTGCCGGAGTTTCTCCAGCTTTTCTTTCAGAGTATAGAGCCTTTGCCGCTCCTTATCAACCACAGTCTCCGGCGCCTTGGTGAGGAAGGCCTCGTCGGCCAGGCGGGCTTCCAGCCGGGCGCACTCGGCCCCGGTCTGGGCCAGCTCTTTCGTAAGTTTCCGCCGCTCCGCCGCCAGGTCGACCATGCTGGCCATGGGGATGACCACCGTGGCCGCGGCCAGCGGCAGCACCAGGGTGCTATCGTCGGCGGCGGGCGGCTCGCCCTCCGGGAAGGCCGGGTTGGCCCGCGCCAGGGCCCGAATCGCCGCGGCGTGGCCGGCGACGGCGGCGCGGGCGTCGGCGTGGATTTGGGCCTCTATCCAGCGGCCGCCCTCCACCTGGTACTGCGCCCGCACGTTGCGGATGGCGCGGATAATTTCGGTAACGGCCTCCATCTCGGCCTCGGCCTCGGCGTCGTAAGTGTCCTCGTCGGCGGTGGGGTAGGGGGCAATCATAATGGACTCGCTGGCGATGGCGGCGGCGTGTTTTTTCAGGTTCTGCCATAACTCCTCGGTGAGGAAGGGCATGTAGGGGTGCAGCAGCCGCAGCGCCGCCTCCAGCACCTGCACCAGCACTGGCAAGGGCGACGGGCCGTCGCCGCCCAGGCGTATCTTGGCCAGCTCGATGTACCAGTCGCAGTACTCGCCCCAGAGGAAATCGTGAATCTGGCGCTGCGCCTCGCCGAACTGGAACTCCTCCATGAGGTGGGTCACGTTGGCGACGGTGCGGTTGAGGCGCGAGACAATCCAGCGGTCTTCGACGGGTAAATTGCCGGGTTTTACGTTCAAATCCACCTTCTCGCCGGGGGGGATGCTGCGGATGACGAAGCGCGCCGCGTTCCAGAGCTTGTTGGCGAAGTTGCGGCCGGCCTCCATCTTCTCGGTGGAGAGGCGCGAGTCGTTGCCGGGCGAGGTGCCGGTGGTCAGGGCGAAGCGCAAGGCGTCCGTGCCGTAGGCGGCCATGAGGTCGAGCGGGTCAACGACGTTGCCCCGCGTCTTGCTCATCTTGACGCCCCGGTCGTCGCGGATGAGGCCGTGCAGAAAGACGGTGCGGAACGGGATTTCCCCGGTGTTCTCGATGCCCAGCATAATCATGCGGGCCACCCAGAAAAAGAGGATTTCGTAGCCGGGGTTCATCACCGTGGTGGGGTAAAAATAGCGCAGGTCGGCGGTATCCTCCGGCCAGCCCAGCGTGGAGTGCGGCCAGAGGCCGGAGCTGAACCAGGTATCCAGCGTGTCCGGGTCTTGCTCGATGTTGGCCGAGCCGCATTTATCGCAGGCCGAGGGGTCGTCCACGGCCACCGTCAGCCCCCCGCAGTCGCGGCAGTACCAGATGGGGATGCGGTGGCCCCACCAGAGCTGGCGACTGATGCACCAGTCGCGGATGTTCTCCATCCAGTTGAGGTAGACTTTGACGAAGCGCTCCGGCAGGATGGTGATGCGCCCGTCCTTGACGGCCGCGATGGCCGGCCTGGCCAGCGGCTCGATTTTGACGAACCACTGCTGGCTGGCGATAGGCTCGACGATGGTATGGCAGCGGTCGCAGTGCCCCACGGCGTGGCTGTAGTCCTCGGTCCTGACCAGCTGGCCGCTCTTTTCCAGGTCGGTTAAAATGGCCTCGCGGGCGACGTAGCGGTCTAATCCGGCGTAGGGGCCGGCGTTCTCGTTCATGGTGACGTCGTTGTTGAGGATGTTGATGAGCGGCAGGCCGTGGCGCTGGGCGATATCGAAGTCCACCGGGTCGTGGGCGGGGGTTACCTTGACAGCGCCGGTGCCGAACTCAAGGCTGACGGCCTCGTCGGCGACGATGGGAATCTCGCGGTTGACGGCGGGCAGGCGCACCTTCTTGCCGGCCATGCCCTTAAAGCGCTCGTCCTCCGGGTTGACGGCCACGGCGGTATCGCCCAGGATGGTCTCGGGGCGGGTGGTGGCCACGGTAATGAATTTATCCTCCTCGCCCACTACCGGGTACCGGACGTACCACAGGTGCCCTTGTACGTCCTGGTGCGCCACCTCCAGGTCGGAGAGGGCGGTGCCGCAGCGCGGGCACCAGTTGATGATGCGCTCGCCGCGGTAGATAAGCCCCTTATCGTAGAGGTTCTTGAAAGTGATGCGCACCGCCCGGGTGGCGACCTCGTCCATGGTAAAGTGCAGGCGCGTCCAGTCGCAGGATACGCCGAGTTTGGTGAACTGCTTGCTGATGGTGTCGCGGCAGTCGGCCACCCAGCGGTACATCCGCTCCAGGAACCGCTCCCGGCCCAGCTGGTGGCGGTCGAGGCCCTCCTTGGCCAGCTCCCGCTCGACGACGACCTGGGCGGCGATGGCGGCGTGGTCGACGCCGGGCAGCCAGAGGGTCGGCTCGCCCTTCATGCGGTGCCAGCGCGTCATGGCGTCCTGGAGGGCGGCTTCCAGGGCGTGGCCCAGGTGCAGCTCGCCGGTGACGTTGGGCGGCGGCATGATGATGACGAAGGGCTGTTTGGTCTTGTCTATCTCGGGTGTGAAATAGCCCTGCTCCATCCAGAAGTCGTACCACCTGGCCTCGACCTTGCCCGGCTCGTAGGCCTTGGGCAGGTCGGGAGTGTCTGCGGGTTGCGTCATGAGTCTGCCTTTCCGGTTAGTTTTATAAGCCTCCCCGCCGCCCCTCTGAGTTATCTATTCCCACCCAGGCCCCGCCTACGCCAAGGCTTCGGCGGGTAAACCGCCCTCGGTACATCGGCGGCTTAGCCCTTAGATTACCCCGCCCCTTTGCCCCCGGTATCCGGTTCGCATATCAGCTACACCGGTGGTAAATCGAGTTCGGGGTACTTATTTTTTACTTCGGGGCACCTGACGGTTGCCAGCCACTCGAAAAAAAGGTAGCCCCTTTTTTCCTGAAGGCCGGGTTGTTCTCTTTCCTTCGTAATCAGGGGTTCCAACCGGCGCCAGTTTTCCATAATCCATCCGGGCGTCCAGATATTAAAGACGATATCTTCCGAGAGGGCTTTTTTATTAATGCCCGCGCCGATTCGATTAAAGGCGTAGGCGTATTCGAGGAGATTGCGGATTTTTCCTTTATTCTCGTCCTTCTTCCCGTAATTGGTGTACTCAAGAATATCCTTGTCTCCCAGCGCCCGGAACTCGGCCCTGGCGCCGATATCGGTCAATTTATCGAACTGGCCGGTGGTAAAATCCAGGCTGGTCATTTTTCTTTCCAGCTTAATTTGTCTCCCGGTAAAATACACCATGATAGCCGTGGAGATTAAGCCTAGCCCGGCTATGGCGACGGCGGCGATGGTGGCGATATCCGCGGCGCTCATGCCGCCCCTCCCTTTCCGGCTCCTCGTTTACGGAGCCGCTAGCTTATTCTTTAACCCCCCGCCCCCTCGGTGTTATCTATTCCCACCCAGGCCCCGCCTACGCCAAGGCTTCGGCGGGTAAACACCCTCGCGGCATCCGCCGCTTAGCCCTTAGTTTGCCCCGCCCCTTTGCCCCCGTTTGGACATGCTACATTGTAGCCGTTTTTATTCGTCTTCCACCAGCCGTCTGGCGAGGCTGATTACGTCTTCGTTGGTATAGCCGAGGTTACGATAGAAGCCGAGGGCCCGGGTATTATCACTCCTTATCTGGACGTTAATCTTGGGGCAGCCCATGTTCCTCAGTTTCTCCGTGACGGCCTCCATCATCATTCGCCCGTAGCCGCGCCAGCGGTAGTCGGGCAGGACGCCCAGGTAGTAAATCCAGCCGCGATGACCGTCATAGCCGCCGATGACCGTGGCGACGAGGATTTCGCCGATGAATCCGACCAGGAAAAGCTCCGGGTACACCTGGAGTATCCGCTCGATATCCCGCTTCGGGTTGTTCCAGGGGCGGGTCAGTTTGCAGTCTTCCCATAGCTGCAGCACGGCGGGTTCGTCTTGCGGCCGGTAGGTGATGATGGTCAAATCGGGGGTATCCATGGCTAGGTTCCCGCCCCAGCCTGGAATATCCCCGCTACCCTGTCCAGAATTTTCTCGGCCACCTCCCGCTTGCTCAGCAGGGGCAGGTCTTCGGCCTTACCACTCTTATCAATCAGGGTAACTTTGTTCGTAGCTACGTCAAAGCCGCTGTCCGGCGCGGTAATGTCGTTGGCGACGACGAGGTCGAGCTTCTTGGTAGCCAGCTTCTTTTTAGCGTTGGCCACCACGTCCTCGCTCTCGGCGGCGAAGCCTACCCGGACGAAGTCCCCCTTGACCTCGCTCAGGATATCCGGCGTCCTGACCAGGTCGATGGTCAGGCTGGCGGCGGCCTCTTTTTTCAGCTTGCCCCTGGCGGGGGTTTTGGGGCGGTAGTCGGCCACGGCGGCGGCCATAAGCAGGGCCTGGGCCGCTTTGACTGCTTTGGCGATGGCCGCCTTCATCTCGGCGGCGGTGTTGACTCTGATAACCTCGACGCCCGCCGGCTCGGGCAGGGCGGCGGCGGTGACGAGCGTTACTTGCGCGCCGCGGTCGCGAGCGGCCTCGGCCAGGGCGTAGCCCATGCGGCCGGAGGAGCGGTTGCCGATGTGCCGCACCGCGTCGAGGGGCTCGCGGGTGCCCCCGGCGGTAACGACGATTTTCTTACCTTCCAAATCGCGCTTTTGCCCCAGCGCCCGTTCCAGGGCGGCCAGGATGGCCGGGGTGTCGGGCAGGCGCCCCCTGCCGAGCTTGCCGGAGGCGAGGCGGCCGTAGTCCGGCTCGATAATGGTGAAGCCGCGCCCCCGGAGCTTGTCTACGTTGGCGCGCGTGACGTTGTTTTCATACATCAGGTCGTTCATGGCGGGGCAGACGACCACCGGGGCGCGCGTGGCCAGGACGACGGTGCCGAGCATGTCGTCGGCGATGCCGGCGGCCAGGCGGGCGATGGTATTGGCCGTGGCCGGGGCGATGAGGACGGCGTCGGCGGCCTCGGCCAGGGCGACGTGCTCCTCGCTCCACTCCGAGGCCAGGGCGAACATATCCGTGACTACCGGGCGGTGGGTGATATTGCGCAGCGTCAGCGGGGTGACGAACTTGACGGCGGCCGCCGTCATGACCACCTCCACCCGGGCGCCGGCCTGGGTGAGCTTGCTGGCGATATCGGCGGCCTTGTAGGCGGCGATGCCGCCGGTGATGCCGAGGACTATGGTTTTATTTTTAAGCATGGTCATTTGTCGGCTACTCCCGGTTCATGTCGTGGATGGCCTTGATGCCGATGAGGGTCAGGTCGGAGTTGACCTTATCGATGACTTTGGTCTCCGGGGCGATGGTATCGGCGTAGCCGCCGGTGGCCACCACGAAGGCCTTTTTCCCCAGCTCCTCCTGGATGCGCGTCACGATGCCGTCAATCAGGCTGGCGTAGCCGAAGATGATGCCCGACTGCATGGCGGCCTGGGTGTTGGTGCCGATGGCCCGCTTGGGGCGCACCAGCTCGACCCGGGGGAGGGCGGCGGTGCGGGTATAGAGGGCCTCGGCGGCGATGGCCAGACCGGGGGCGACGGCCCCGCCCAGGTAGTCGCCCGTTTCGGAGATGGTATCGAAGACGGTGGCCGTCCCCAGGCAGACGACGATGAGCGGCTGTCCGCCGTAGAGCTTGATGGCCCCGGCGGTGTTGGAGATGCGGTCGCCGCCGACCTCGCGCGGGTTGTCCATGCGGATGCGGATGCCCGTCTTGACGCCGGGCTCCACCACCAGGGGCTGGATGTTGAAATAGCGCTGGAAGACCTCGTTGAAGGTCGTCAGCAGGGGCGGCACGACGCAGCTCAGGCCCCCTTCCTTGATGTCGTCCGGCTCGATGCCGGCGTTGCGCACCATGTTGAGGATGAGCACGGCGTACTCGTCGGGCATGCGGTGGACGCCGGTGCCGATGCGCCAGGTGGCCTTGAGCTCATCGCCCTGGAAGAGGCCGATGGTGATATTGGTGTTGCCGATATCGACAGCCAGTAGCATATTTCTTACTCCTCGGCGGCGGGCTCTTTGAGCCGCTTGATAGTCGGCGGCAGGGCCGGCAGCAGGTCGGAGGCCAGCGCGCCGGTATCGCCGATGGCGTCGCTGACCATCTCGGCGGCCTTGGCGTGCAGGTAGACGCCCAGCGTGGCGGCATCGTAGGGCGGCAGCCCCTGCGCCAGCAGCCCGGCGATGATGCCGGCCAGGACATCGCCGGTGCCCGCCGTGGCCAGGGCCGGGTTGGCGAACGGGCTGAGGCGGCGGTGGCCGTCGGCGGCGGCAATCACGGTGTATGCCCCCTTGAGGACGACGGTCTGGCGCCATTCAGCGGCCAATTTTCCGGCCACGCCCAGCCGGTCGGCCTGCACCTCGTCCACGGTTGTCCCCGCCAGCCGGGCCATCTCGCCGGGGTGGGGGGTGAGGACGGCGTCGTCGTTGAGCTGCTGACACCAGTCCGCCGTGGCCGACAGGATATTGAGGGCGTCGGCGTCGAGCACCAGCGGGGGCAGGTTTTTCTCCTTGAGAAGCGCGCCGACGCATTCCGCCGTGGCCGGGTCCTGCCCCAGGCCGCAGCCCAAGAGCAGGGCGTCGTAGTTATCGGCCTGAGCGGCGATGGCGGCGGCGGCCTCGGCGGCGATGACGCCGGGCGAAGCCTCCGGCACGGGCAGGTAGGTAACCTCGGTCAGCTTGGCGGCCAGGATAGGCAGCAGCGCCGGCGTGGTGGCCAGAGTGACCAGTCCCGCCCCGGCGCGCAAGGCCCCGTTGCAGGCCAGGTAAGCGGCGCCAATATAATTAATCGAGCCGGCCGCCACCAGCACCCGCCCGAAGGTGCCTTTGTTGGCGCCCAGGGGGCGCGCCGGCAGCAGGGCGCGGGCCATTTCGGCGGTGATAAGCTCGGTGGTGATGTCGTCGGCCAGCTGGGCGGGTATGCCGATATCGGCGATGATAAGGCGGCCTATCTTCGCCGCGCCGGGCAGGCGGAACTGCCCCAGCTTGGGGAAGGCCAGCGTCACGGTAATATCGGCCTGGGGGCAGGCCGGGTCGGCGGCGCCGGTGTCGGCGTCCAGACCCGAGGGCAAATCCACGGCGATGACGGTCAGCTCCCGCTCTCGCCGCGCCGCCGCCACCCGCTCCAGCACCTGCTTGAAGACGCCCTCCAGGGGGCGCAGTCGCCCGGTGCCCAGCAGCGCGTCGATGACGGCGGTGGCCGGGGCCAGCAGGGCGTCGAATTTCTTGAGGCCGGCGTCGCCGGCGGCCTCGACGCAGGTAATGCGGCGCTTCTTGACCAGCTTGTAGTTGGCGTCGCCCGCCGGGCGCGGGCGGCACAGGTAGATGCCTACCTTGTAGCCCCAGTCGTGGAGGTAGCGGGCGGCCACCAGACCGTCGCCGCCGTTATTGCCCCCGCCCACCAGGCAGAGGACGGGCCGCTCGTCGGGCGGGCCCAGGCAGGCGCGGGTGGCCTCGGCCACGGCCTTGCCGGCGTTCTCCATGAGCACGCTGGTGGGCGCGCCCAGCTTGAGGCACGCCTGGTCAATGCGCCGCATTTGTTCGGCGGTGAGGATTTTCATCAGCTTTTATCCCGCTTTCCGATGATTTGAGTGTAGCAATATTCGGTGTTACGGTCAAGATGGTAGGGCCGTGTCCCTCTTAAACGCCCCGAGCGGTGTTATGCTTTCCCCCATTCTGGCGGGGGGTAAAGGGGTGGTAAACTCCGGGCTAAGCGGCGGATGCCGCGAGGGTGGCTTGGGTGGGAATAGATAACCCCGATGGGGGAGGTGGGGTGTACGAAGCGTCAATCCATATTAGGGCCAACCAGAGGAGCGTAGGCCGCGGCTGCGGTCATGGCTTCCTGCTGCTCGCGGGCGTCCATCGGCTTAAAGCGCTGCGCGGCGGCGATAATCTTGGGCCAGAGCTTAAGCTCGCCGGGCAGGACGGCCAGCGTGATTGCCTGGCTCAGCGTAAAGCGCAGGCTCAGCTCGATTTCCTCCGCCTCATCAAACGGCTCGTACCAGGTCTGGTAGGGATGGGAGGCCGGGTCGGGGTTCTCCCAGGCGCGCTTGGCCACGCTCTTAATAGCCATGACGCCCACGTCGCGGCTCCGGGCGGTCTTGAGCAGCGGGCGAAAGTCGTTCCAGTCGGTGGGGTGGGCGGCGTGCACGCGGTTAAGGGGGAACATCACCGTATCGAAGTCGAAACATCCCAGCGCCTCGTTCTGGAACGGCGGATTATGGCCGGTGATGCCGATGAAGCGCAGCAGTCCCTCGTCCCGCGCCGCCAGGATGGCCTCCATCGCCCCGCCCGGCCCCAGGGCGGTATCCAGCACCTCGCGGCTGTCGACGCCGTGGAGCTGGAAGAGGTCGAAGGCGTCGATGTGGAGTGTCTCCAGGGAGCGCCGCAGGCTATCGCTGGCGCCGTCGCGGGTGCGTTCGTGGGTCTTGCAGCCGATGAAGAACTTTTTACCATGCCTTTTTATCCACGAGCCGATACGCTCCTCGGCCTGCCCGTAGATGGGGGAGACATCAATGTGGTTGATGCCCGCCGCCAGCGCCATCTCCAGGGCGGCGTCAGCCTCCTTCTGGCTGGCATTGTAGAGGGCGAAGGAGCCGAAGGCGATAATGCTGCTCATCTGGCCGGTGCGGCCCAGGCGTCTTGTTTCCATAATACTCTCCTCTCAAGGGTATTATAGGTATCGCGGGGTGGCGGCGTCAATGCGGGGCACTAACCCAGCCAGTGGAGCAGGAAGGGGATGACCGCCAGGCTGGCCAGCGTCGTCACCAGGACCACGCTCGATACCAGCCCGGCCTCGCTTTTGTACTTGGTGGCCAGCATGGCCGTGGTCGCGGCGGCGGGCATGGCGGCGTCGAGGATGACCACCGACCGGAAGACCCCGCTGATGTTCAGGATATAGACCGCCAGCAGCCCCAGCCCCAGCCCGACCCCCACCCGCAGGAACGAGGCCAAAAACGTCGTCGGCAGGGAGGTGAGGCGCACGCGGGAGAGGTTGTGCCCCAGGATGAGCAGGACGAGGGGGATGGCCATCAGCGAGATAAAGTCCAGGGTGTTGTAAAGCAGGTCCGGCAGGCGCACGTCGAGGAAGTTGAGCACCAGCCCCAGGACGAAGGCGTAGAGCAGGGGCAGCCGGATGATTTCCTTGAGGTTGTCTTTCCAGCGCCGCCCGGCCATGACGTAGATGCCGAAGGTGTATATCAGCAGCAGGTTAGGGATGTAAAAGAGGGTGGCCGCCGCCAGTCCTTCGGCGCCGTAGGCCAGGTAGATAACGGGGAAGGGGATGTTGACGGTGTTCATGATGGCAATGGGCGCGTAGAGGCCGGAGTGTTTCTGGCGCAGCAGCTTGAAGACGAGCCAGGCCGCCAGCAGGCAGCCGCCCATAATGATGAGAGCCGCCGCCCATATCCGGGCGGCGTCGGCGAGGACGATTTCTTTGCTCACCAGCGAGACGACGACCAGCGCCGGCACGGCCACGTAGAGGGAGATATCTACCAGGGGGGCCACGTCCAATTTGGTCAGCCTCCCGAGGAGATAGCCGATGAAGATGACGATGAAGGTGGGCAGGACGACGTCGATGATGGCGGGCATGGTATTTACTATGATACTGGATTAGCCGCCGCCCCGTCCACGCCTCCCCTTCGGTGGAATCTATTCCCACCCGGGCCGCCCTCGCGGCATCCGCCGCTTAGCCCGGAGGTTCGCCCCCACCCCATAGGGTGTTTAAGAGGGGCGAAGCCCCTCTTCTGAAAAACAAATTCCCCCTCTCCTGCGGCAAGCCTCGTCAGGAGAGGGGGACAAAGGGGGTGAGGTTTAATCAATCTGCCATATTGTCTTTTACCCGCCCCCGTACTACTATGAAAAAGTGAAGACGCGACTGAAAGAGCTGCTCGACCGCCGCCCCAAGCGCCGCATCGCCGATGCCGCCCGCGTGCCGGCGGCGGTGCTCATCCCCCTCTACCGCGACGGGGGGCAGTGCCACGTCGTCTTCATCAAGCGCACCGAGACGGTCAAAGACCACAAGGGGCAGATATCCTTCCCCGGCGGCAGCCGCGAGCGAGGCGACGAGACCCTGCTGGATACCGCCCTGCGGGAGGCCTGCGAGGAAATCGGCCTGCGGCCCGCCGACGCCGAGATACTGGGCGAGATGGACGACGAGGTGACGACGACCTCCAACTACCTGGTGACGCCGTTCGTGGCGGCCATACCCTGGCCGTACCGCTTCGTCGTCAACGGGAACGAGGTGGCCGAAATCATCGAGGTGCCCATCCCGGCGCTGCTGGCGGCGGGCTGCCGGAGGCCCGATACCGAGGTCCTCGACGGGCGGCAGGTGGCGTCCTGCGCCTACCACTACGGCGGCCGGGTAATCTGGGGGGCCACGGCGCGGATACTCAACAAGTTTCTGGATATGCTGGACGTGTAGGCGGCGGGGCGGCCTCAGGCCAGGACGCAGTTGATGAGGATGATGTGCCGGCTGTAGCCGTCGTAGAGGCCTCGCACCGTAATCGTTTGCCCCTCGCTGAGCCGGCCGAACGCAGGGCTTTGTTCCTTGCCAAAGGAGCAGCGGACGCTCCAGGTCGCCTTCCGCTGGGCGGCGTTCAGGATAGCGTAGCGGATGTCCAGGTGGTCGCGGATAAAGACTTTCTCCACCCGCCCCCGCACCGTCAGGGTCTGGCCGGCGAAGCTGGCCTGCGCCCCGGCGCGGTCGGCCTGAAAGATGGTGTTAAGCTGGCCGACGCTCACCTCGTCCCCCCCGGCGACCTTGTTCAGGTCTATCTCCGGCTCGGACTCTGGTTCCGGTTCAGGCTCTGGTTCCGGCTCGGGCGCGGTGGATGCCTCTGTCTCCGCTTCGGCCACCGGCTCCGGTTCTGATTCTGTCTCCGGCTCGGGTTCAGGTTCCGGGGGTAGCTCCGCGTAGACGATTTCCGTCTCCGGCGCGGGTTCTTCCTCGGTGGCCGGTTCTGGCTCTGGCTCCGGTTTTGCTTTGGCTTTGGCCCGCGGTTTGGCCTTGGGCTTGGGCTTGGGCTTGGCTTTAGCCTTGGCCTTTGGTTTGGCTTTAGCCTTCGGCTCTGGCTCGGTTTCCGGCTCCGGCTCGGGTACGGCCTCGGGCCGGTACTGGAGCTCGGTCTCCGCCTCCGGCTCGTAGGTGATTTCCGGCTCCGGCGCGGGTTCGGTTTCCGGCTCGGGCAGCTCCGCGTAGACGATTTCCGTCTCCGGCGCGACCTGCCGCCGGGCTTGCTCCCGCTCCAGCTTGATTTGCTTGTAGGTCTTGTCTACCTTTTTGTAGGCTTCGGACAGCAGAGGGTAGCCGCACCACTGGCAGGCCCAGTCCAGCGTTCTCTGTGTATTGCGACCGCAGTTAGGGCAGGCTGGCATCTAAATTCCTCCGCTCTTAGATTACACGTGCCGTCCGCGGCTTGTCAACCGGCCCGGCGGGGGTTTTGGGAGCGCTCCGCCGCCACGTTATCCGGCGGCATTGACAGTCCGATTCGTTTGATGCTATATTTTTCTCGTCCGGCAGCGTAGCTCAGTGGTAGAGCAGGGGACTCATAAGCCCTTGGTCACTGGTTCAAATCCAGTCGCTGCCACTTATTTTTTGGGGCCTGTAGTGTATCGGGGCTATTCGTACCGGGGGGCGCGGCCGGACGATACCCAGAAAATGGGCCGCTTGACGTTCCTGACGATGATGGGTCCGTGCTGGACGCCTGGCGGCACGTACGCGGCGAAGCTCCGGTCCAGGGTATTCACCTCGTTATCAATGATGATCTCTATCTCCGCGCCGAGGTCCTGGATGTTCTCATAGTTGAACCCGTA
>Ga0307445_10001442_pt1 | contig 13402 bp, 14 predicted proteins | sample SalMarSW160330MG_FD_202147 | JGI IMG/M metagenome (GOLD analysis project Ga0307445, IMG submission 202147) | Salt marsh sediment microbial communities from the Plum Island Ecosystem LTER, Massachusetts, United States - SW1603-30 | ecosystem: Environmental > Aquatic > Marine > Intertidal zone >...
GAAAAATCATTATTGCAATAGCGGATTCAGCGCAAGCATTAATCACTTTCATAGTGATCGTGCTTTTTTGGCTCAATTTAGCTTATCCAATAGTTGTTGTTCTAATAATGGGTTTTCGAGGTATTTGCCAAGCATTTCATGTTCCTACTTTCAGTGCCGTATTACCATCGATGGTTCCAAAAGATAAATTGAGTAGAATGAATGGAGTTAATTACCTATGTATAAGTGTAATAAATATCATTGGACCTGTTTTTGGTGCGACATTATATTCAATTTGGAGCATTCAATTAATCTTATGGATTGATGTTATTACTTATGGTATCGCAATGGTTCCACTTCTATTAGTTAAAATACCCTTGATGATTAAACCTAAAGAAGAAAAAGAGAAAGATTCTTTCCTTCATGAATTCAGACTTGGATTAAAAACAATAAATCTCATACCGGGTTTGGTTGCTCTCTTGTTATGGTCAATGGTGCTTAATTTTTTACTCATGCCCACGAATGTTCTATTACCTTATTACATTGCATTCGAACATGGTGGGAATGAATTTGATTTGGCTATATTAACCGTCTTCTTTAGTATCGGGATGATAGGTGGTAGTCTATTAACATCCATAAAGAAAAATTGGAATCGAAAACTCTTTTCATATTTCGGCTCACTCATCATTTTAATGGGGGCTATTTCGATATTAGCATTTGTTCCAAAAGGATTTTACTTGCCCATGTGGATTGGAATGATGATTGTCGGGTTCATGTTACCGATAGGAAATACGATCTACATGACAGTGATTCAACTCACGGTGCCAAAAGAAAAAATGGGAAGAGTTGCCTCAATTGACCAATCATTATCGTCTATAATGTCGCCAATTGGAGCAATTTCTGCCGGACCTTTAGCTGATCTTATCGGGGTTAGACCATTATTTTTATTAATATCGATAATAGGCTCTTTTGGTTCAATTGTGGTATGGAAGGGAACAAGACTAAGAAAAGCAAATTATGATGATCAAGAGGAACTCGATAGGATAAGTGAAAGCATGAACCACGTATCATAAAATATAACTATTTTTTTATTTTTAATTTTTTTTTAAATTTATTACTCTATCTCAACTTTAATGGCAATTAGTAATATCGATCTTAGAGTAAGCATTAACCATATGCAGTCTGTTCGATTAGTTTTCAGATATGGACACAAGTTGATTGTATTGTTTTTAAAATTATGTTGTTAAAAAAAGGAGAATAAGTACTTAATTTGTTTGATTATTTTATCATATTCTTGCATAAAAAGATTCTTAAGGATTCGGATCTAAAAATTGAAGGAGATCTCAAATGGCATGTCATTAAAACTCTCCTTTATATAGTTCTTGAATTCTCGCGAAATCGGACCAAACCCTCCTTCTGTGTACTCTCCAATTGAAAAGCTATGTGGTCGAATTTCTATGATGAAGTCTTTAAGCTCCGTCACGTTCTCAACTGTATCATTCACTCCATTTAAAAACATTGTATAAACGAATAAGTATCCTTGAAAATCTCTTGCAAAATCCCTGATCCCCTTTTTTACGTCATTTAATTTCACGGGTTCATTACAAGCACATACTTTAGAAAAATTTGATTCATCCATGCTATTCAAGTTAATGGCTAGCAAATCACATCCCAATAAATCATCTCGAATATCTTTTCTTTGAAAAAGAGTGCTATTGGCGTATAGACCGATCTTTTGTTCGGGATATTCAAGATGGATTAGTTTAACTAATCGTCTTAACCCAGAATAAAGTGAAAAGTCTCCAGGACCTTTTAGCCATATATAATCTGGGACCCCAGAATTTAAAATATAAGTTCGAATTTCAAAATAAATATCCTCAGCGGGATAAGTTCGAATAGATCGAAGACGATAAGGGTTAAAATCGACTGGTAATAACTTGCCGAATTTCGGGCTTATTTTCGCTTTTTGGAGGTATTTATATCCCATCCCTTTCACGTTATCATGTAATTTTTTTAATTGAATTATCTATCTCCTTCTATTCTGCAATCAAGTATTCTGTACTTGCATACTTGAAATGTGTTAAAAATGTTAAAAAAATAATTATGAATTTTTCATTTTTTCTTTGAGTTCCATGAGATAAACATCAGGATCATGATCAAACAATGTTCGCTCTTTAGGAGGTTTTTTCTCCAATAACTCCTTGCCAATTTCAAAATTCTTTTTAGCTTTCTCAAATTCTCCTAAGTTCATATAGCACAATCCCATTTTTATATAAGATTGATCAATAAACCAGCCTGTTGGATCCAATTCTATTGCTTCTTCAAATTGCTTTATGGCATCTTCATAATCCCCAACAATGAGCAATATTTCTCCAAGAGAATCGCGTAGATTTCCATCTTCCTTATTATATTCAATCATTTCTTTAGCCGTTTTAATTGCTTCATCCTTTTTACCAAGTTCTGCTAATATTACTGCTCTATTATTAAGAATATTTGGATATGACGTTTCATATTTATCTTTTGGAAATCGTTTAATTATCTCATCGTTAACTTTTAATGCTGATTCAAAATCTTTCATCTGGTAATAAATAACTGATTTTGTTTGAATCATTTTAAATCGCTCTTCTTCAAAGTGCTCAATGATGTAATCTATCAAATCTATTGCTTCCAGCTTTTTATTTGAACTATAAAGGATATATACTTTTTGATGATGAAGTTTAATGTCATCTGGTGCGAGTTCGAGAGCATTGTCAATGGTATTCAGTGCTTCGTTAATATCGCCTGTTTCATGAAAAACGGCTGCTTTAAATGATAAAAATCGAGATTGTATTCCTTTATTAGGAGCCGAAATTATTGCTTTATCGATTTGTTCTATGAATTCTTCTTTATCATTTTGATCTGGCTTGAAATTAAAGATCAGATTATATCCTAATACTAAAGCGCTTGATGCAAATGCTGTATAATGATTCTCATAGTGAACTCTTGATTTTTGAGCATCCTTCATTGCTTTATCAAATTTACCACGAGCAGTATACGAAAATGCTCGTATAAACAAACAAGAGGTTCCAACTGAAGAATATTCTTCATCATAATAGTACATGTTAAGATCCTTATCAAGAAATCGTTTGGCGTCTTTATAATTCTCAGTTATGCAATAGATAATCGCTTTTAATAGTTTAAAATCTAAATTATTCGAACTTAATTCTAAACCGCTATTAACTAAGTTAAAAAGTAATTCTGGATGTTCATGACAACATTTATTATTACTAATATTAACCATTATTTTAGTACGGAGTAACAAAATGTTTTCAGAATCGCTCTCCAATGCTTTATCCAATATTTCGTTTGCTAAATCGTATTTGCTCAGTTTACTTAATGCTTGTGCTTTTTGACAAATCAACCAATTCTGTTGAGCTATCCCCTCTGATTCATTTAAACTTTCCAAAGCATCATTATAGTTACCCATCGCAAGGTGAGTCAGCGAATGGAATAAAAATCCTACTGGCTGATCTGGATAAGAATCACTGATTTTTTCTGAGGTTTTTAATGATTTTTCGAAATCGTTATGATAGGTGTAAAGAATGTCATCTAAAATCAGTTCCTGTAATTCATTAAGTTCATCTTTCATTGATTCTCTCAGGTCTTTTAACTTTTGATAATCAGCACCTTTCTTTAATCCCTTGATTATTTTTTGATAATATTTAATTCCAGTTAAATTGTATCTCTCAGCAAAATCCTTATCCTTCAATAGCATTAATTTATCTATATAATATCCATCCAAAGTTTCAAAAAGACAATTATCCAATTTATAATTATATTCTATCTTCCCAGAGGATGTCTTTATGGAGGTTACATTATAGGATTTTAAATCTTCCATTGCAGCCTGAATTATAATACTTTCCAATTTCGCATCAGTATTGGTCAATTTAGTTTCTGATTCAATCTTATAGGCAAGATATTTGATATATTCTGGTAAAAAATTTTTTAAAGATGATTTCAGTCCATCTTGAAAAAGATTTATGCAAATCTCATTAATAATTTCGTCAAAAACTATATCTATCTTAATAGATGGCCCGTTTTTGGCATTAATACCTTGCAATTTATTTAAATATGTAAATCTCGTAATTTTATCATCGACAATAGCACGTAACACGCGTTCTAACTTCCCGTTTGCTTGAAAATAATATTCTTTATCCGGAATGACTTCCAATTTGTGAAATTTAACCGAATAAAACTCCTCTTCGACAATTTTTTCCAGGAAAAATTCTAAAGTCGTTTGCTTTATCCCATATTTACTTGCAAATTTATTGATAGAAATATACTCTGGATAATAATCAGGATGATTGAAAGATAAAAATAATATTATCTTGTTAAAATCCTCCTCACTGCTCAGCAAATTTTCCACTTTTGAATAGTTCAGTTTTAGAATGTTATTCAAGAAGCGAAATTTGACCTTATTGTCGTGGACCTCATACCTCTCAAAAAATTCGTTTGTATTCCGTGTAATCTCCTCTATCCTTCGACTTTCTTCCTCTAATATTGATTGCCGATCTAAATCATAACGCTTGAGCATCTCAAAGTATCGAATTTTTCCCCCTGGAGTTATTTTATATTCGCTATTCTCTTTCACTAAAAGTTCATCCTTTATTAAAGACTGCAATGCTCCTGATAGGGATGAAGAATTAATCCGTAGTGGCTCTGAAGTAAAGTCTGACCACTTGCAATAATCATTATTGAATACCATCCATAATATCCAATCGTTATAATTTCTCTTTCTTGTTATGGTTTTAGGGGGAAAATTTAATGCCCTTTTTCCGTGTTTCTTCAAATATTCGAGCTCTCTAAGTCTTTCTAATCCATCTTGCGTGATCTCATAACGATTTCGCTGAGGTCTAATGATATATCCATCGTCCATCAATGAATTCAAATTTGTAGATAGACTTGAAGTGGGAATATTCACGCTATCCTCATCTGTAAAATTAGCCCACTCACATTGTTTGTTCTTTTCCAACATCCATAGTATGATATGTTCCCAACTCTTTCCTATCGCAGGCTCTAAAATCTCTTTTGGCGGGATCTGTATTTTTTTACTGACTTCCATCGTTAATCTTCTGTTTATTGTTTTCTATATATTAATATAAGATGACTTCCATATAAGGTTTTAGTTCTGAATTTTATATGAACTCCCATTGAAGTTTGAACTTCGGTTTGAAGTTTTGATGCTGAATCTATATATGAACAAATCTCTTACTTAAAATTAAGAAAAAAAAAGAAAAACCTAAAAAAAAAGAAAAAAAGTGAGTGAAAAAAATGGCACAAATAAGTTTAGAAGTAGGAAAAAAGCAAGAACAATGTGTATTAGAAGTTGAATTTCCTGAATTTATCCCTATTAAAGAAATTGTGGTTGAAAAAGCCTCATTCGGTAAGAAACTTTCCAAATTAGTCAAATCTAACGTTAAAGAAATGCGAAGAATAGAAGATGTCAAGAGCATGCAAAACTTCAGGCAACATGCAATTTTCTAATACACACCTTAATTTTTTTTAAAGTAAAAAATCACGATAACAAGATTAATAAAAATAAGTAAAGAAAAATATAAAACAATCAAATTAACCAAATCTACCAACAAAAAATCATCAAAAAACCATTTCCAATTTGAAAATCAGGATGCGAGAAAAAAATGAGCATGAGAGAAATTAACGCCAAGTGGGAGCCACTCTCTGAGGTGGAATATCCCGAGTTCAAGACTTCTGCAACGCTCTTGAATAAGTGGGAGCGATTCAAGCGAAATTTCGATGTGAAATATCGCCCATCCTTGAGTTATGCGCTCATCGTGAATAGCCTGTTTTTAGTCACGATCTTGGTGTTCACATGGGTTAGCGTGGCGTTCGAGGGATTTATCAATCCCTCTACCATGCTGAGGCTTTTCAGCCTCCCCATTCTCTTAGCTGCTTATGATTTCGCACGCTTGATTGAGCAAGAGGAAGAGAAAGCGATGGTCGAGGAAAAAGCCTTAAATTAAGAGTAGAAATAAAAATTACAAAATGGAGTGATATGAAATGCGATCAGCAAGAAAGGATAGCGAAGAGCGAATAATTTTGCGTCCTGCGAGTTTTAATCAAATGCTTACAATGTATTAATCGATTTTTTTACCTTATTCTTTTTTATTTCCAGGATCATGTCAAATTTTTCAGAATACTATTATCTTTTAATTGGAAGGATATCTACTTCTTTTTAAATAAATATTTGCAGACCTATATAAGAAATGCCCTTTTTTCATTGGATTGGGGTATATACTTCAAGATCGGAATATTAAAAAGTTCTATTAGATATCTTCTTTTAAGAAACGAGAATTTGGTGGTTTAATTGAATAATAAAGATAAGAAAAAGAAGCCATTTGGAGAGGAAGCGGGTGATTTAGAAGAGGATTGGGAAGATCAAGATGACTTTGATGATGAAGATGATGATGAAGACGACAATGACGGAGATTGGGATGAAAATGATGACGATGATAATGACGATGAAGATTGGGACGATGATGATGATGGAGATTTTTAGACTCAATCTTCCTAATACATGAATATTCTTTTTTATGAATAATCACAATAAGAAAACGGATCAAACACAAATTTATTCATTTTTTCTAATTTAAGATTAATTTCAGTTCTCATCAGGGATTGGATAAATTATCTCGATGTTCTTCCACTTTTTGCATTTGGATATTCATTTGGATTCCTTTCATCAATGATAAATATGAAAAATGAGAATTTCATAACCACTAAAGCGAGTGATAGCGAAAATACGATCTTACCCAAGTAGGAATCAAAATTAATCTATTTCCAAAATTAATTGAAGACAATAATATTTATATATACGTATTATTTGTATATACACATGGCTAATTTTAGTATAAGAATCGATCCAGAACTAAAAAAGAAGATGGATTCACTTAAACATTTTAATTGGAGTGAAATCATACGAAAAGCGATTAGATCAGAAATACAGAATGAAACAGAAATAAATAAAGCGAAAGCTATTTTATTGAACGAAAAAATCCGCAAAAAAGCTCCTGAAAATTTCAATAGCATGGAAATTATTCGTAAATTTAGAGAAGAAAGACATTAAAGAAAATGAGAGCAATCATAAATGAGAGAAATTATTATTGATGCAAGTGTAGTAGTAAAGTGGTTTATAGAAGAAAATGATTCAGATAAAGCACTACTTTTAAGAGATAGGTTTATAGGCGGAAAAATTGAATTATACGTTCCAACATTATTATATTTTGAAGTCTTGAATGCATTAAAATACAGTCAACTATTCAAACCTAGCGAGCTTGAGGATGCGGGAGAAAGTTTAGAGAATTATGGATTTAAAGTAATTATGATTAAAGATGAAATACGTAAATATATGATTAATGCTGCCATAGACTACAATTTATCAATCTATGATGCTTCCTACCTTGGATTAAGTATGGGTTTAGATAAATTATTCTGTACTGCTGATGAGAAAATCATAAAAAAACTACCTCCGATAATGAAAAAGAAAGTAAAAAGTCTGAAACAAGTAGAAGAAATTTTCACGTAATAAAGGGTTCTATTGTAGGAAATTTCATACACCACTAAATTACTAAGTTAGTTGTGTTGAATTAGCGCTATCTTGGCTCCATTTGGATCTTCTAAGAACGCGAGGCTCCCAACGCTTATTGGTACAGGACCCATGGTGATTGTGACCCCTTTCGATTTGAGTTCTTTCACGGTGGCGTTTAAGTCGTTAACTTCCATTCCCACCGAAAACAGTCCAATTTCGTTTTCTGTATTTTTTATTAGTTCTATCATGGCATCCCCTTGGCCTTTCAACAACGTGATGATTACTCCAGGTAGGGGGGTATATTGGCTATCTACTTCAAATCCCATGACTTCCGTGTAAAATTTAACGGACTTTTCCATGTTCTCGACAATTATGGTAGCGTATTTAACCTTCATATATTATCTCCACATGAATGATTCTGTTTATCATTAATTATTAATTCTTTTTTAATTTCAGGATCCTTGCTTTTTATTTTTCTTTCCATTCTTTCATTAGTAAATTTATTTCTTATTTAGACTCGACTCTAGTGCAAGACATGGATACCAATTATAATGTGAAATCATTAGTTTTTCCCTTCATTATTGTACTTTTCAGATTGTAGTTTTTATTACATGTATTCAATAAGTTCTTATCATTGAAGAATTTCTTTCCTATTAATATAAACATAATTTCAATCCTTATCTTTAAAGGTAAATATGGCAAGTTTCTTTGCTGCATTTGTAATTTCTTCCTCGCTTAATGCAATTACATCCATGATCGCAAAGGTTCTTTGATTGAGTACTATATACATCCCGGGTTCAAGTTTCTTGCTTTTTACTCTGCGACTTGCAAAAACAATTACTATTATCCCTGTTGAGGTTAATGTAATATAAAGTCCCGAATTTATCGGGTCTTCTTTAATAAGTATCCCACCAATAAGTGGGGGTTCACGTAATCTGTCAATTTCATTTCTTAAATTAATATCTTCTTGTTCTAAACGAAGTCGTTCTGTATCAAGAAGCTGCTTTTCTATTTCTAAATTCCTTATACGTTTTTCTAAATGCTTTATATACCCTATTTAACCTTCTTCATCATTTTTACTCTTATTCATTACTAAATCATCTTTTTATTATTTATTAATTATATTTGACTTTACTAAAAAACCCAAATAAATTATTTAACATTGGTGGAAAGAGATCTGTTTACTAATATATTAAAAGAAGTATATCCTTATTACGGGATTTATTTTTTATTAGCAACATTAAAGTATGTGTATTTGAAAAGATACAATTAATTCAATTCAATGCGAAAGAACATGTCTAAAATACAACCTCTTTTACAAGAAATTAGGATTGGGGATTTAACACTTAAGAATAGGATGGTAATGGCCCCCATGACTCGTTGTAGGGCAAATAATTCAGAAAACCGCCCTACTGAACTTCATGCTAAATATTATGGTCAGAGATCATCTGCTGGATTGATTATTACTTGCGGATCGCAAGTGTCGAAAAATGCGGTTGGTTATATCAATACTCCTGGTATTTATTCAGAAGCGCAAGTAGAGGGTTGGAAATTAGTAACTAATGCAGTCCATGAAAATGAAGGGAAAATATTCATACAATTGTGGCATGTGGGGAGAATGTCACATCCAGATTTTCATGACGGCGAGCTTCCATTGGCTCCATCTGCCATAAATCCTAAATCAAAAAGTTTCACTCATGAAGGATTTAAAGATACGTTTGCTCCCAAGGCGATGACTCTCGATGATATCAAGCAGACGGTGCAAGATTTCAAGAATGCTGCTAAGAACGCTATGAAAGCGGGATTTGACGGCGTTGAAATTCATTCCTCGAATGGGTATTTATTTCATCAATTTTTTACGAAATGTTCGAACAATAGAACTGATCAATATGGAGGATCAATTGAAAATCGCGCTAGATTACTGTTTGAGGTCATTGAAGCTATCAAAGAAGTAATACCAGAGAATCATATTGGAACGAGGCTGAATCCGTCGTTTCATGATCTGTTTGGCATCACAATAGATAAGGAGACAATTCCTACTTTTGAATACATCGTAGAAAAACTCAACAATTACAAATTAGCTTATTTGCATTTATCCGAACCATTCACGGATGTGACTAATGTCCCCTTTTCAGAACCTCACATCGCAAGACATTTTAGACCATTATATAAAGGAACTCTAATGATAAATAATGAATTTAATCAAGAAAAGGGGAATAAAGTTCTAAAAGAAGATCTCGCTGATCTTGTATCGTTTGGAAAGTTATTTATTTCTAATCCGGATCTCCCAAAGAGATTTGAACTCAATGGAGATCTCGCACCATGGGATAAAGCAACTTTTTACACTCTTGGTGAGAAAGGATATACAGATTATCCCTTGTTGACTGAATTCTAATTTAAGTTACCCAATTCGCTTTTCCATAATTATTATAAGAAAATCACCTCAATATGAGATATCCTAAAATGTCAAATAGAGATAGGAATACAAAAAAGTTGTAAAAAATTATTTAAGTTAATCTTTTTTTTCTTTTTAAAGCAAGGAGGTTATTAAAAAGTGGATGCTAAATTATACAAGAAAACATATCCTTACATTTGTTCGAACTGTGGAAAATTTACCCATTCTCAAAGAGAATATTGTGAAAGTTGTGGTAATAAAGGCTCGATTGTAAAAGCTTCAAAGGAAGATTATAAGAAAGCGGAAGTATGAATTTTTTTTCATCTTAGTTTCTCTGAATATCTAATAAGCCCCGGTAAAATCGTTGGTGTTTTCCTTTAATGAAATTAGGCTATTTGATCGATGATTTCTACAATTTCATATAGATCTTTCACGACGTAATCAGCTTCTATACTTGAAATTGTAGAACTTAATTCACTTCTTATCCAGATAGCACGCATGTTGCAATTTTTCGCACCAACTATATCTGTATCGATTAAGTCACCAATATGGATCGATAATTCCGCTGGAACTGCTAGATTCTTCAAAGCTGTTTGAAAAGGTAAAGTGTGTGGTTTATAAACCCCTATTTCATCAGAGAAAATCAAAGTATCAAAAAATTGGAGGATTTCATGATGTTCTAATCCTTGCTTTAAAATCCTCCCCGGTGTGATGCCTGTATCGGAAATGAGGCCAATTTTATATTTTGGGGCTAACGATTCTAGAGTTTTTTTAACATTTGGTTTTAATGATGGAGGATTGCTCAACATCGTATTTTCTAAATTTCTTACAATATCTTTTGTTTCAGCATCACTCATGCTAACGTTTAGTTCATTTAATAGATTATCAAATCGTTGTTTAGTATACACGTGATGTAATTTATTGTATTTTTGTTCAGGAGTCAAAAATGTAAAATTCGAGGTATAACTTTTCTTGATATTTTCAAACGTAAGAGAAGCATCTATTTTCATTATTTTGTCGGAAATTAATGCTATTCTGCTATCTGAATATGAAATGTTTTCAAAGAGAGTGTTCCATAAATCAAATGTAATGGCTTTGATCATGATCACGTAATAGAATACAATATTCCTAAAAATAGTATCCCTATATTTATATATATAGATATATAGGGTTAAAATAATTATATCGTACTTTTAATATCTTATTTTGAGAATTATTAAGAAAGAGCATGTGAAGAGATCATGGAAGACCCTTTTGAAATACCAATCATTACAATGGTAAAATTTGAAGATTATACAGAATCAAAAGTAGCTATTCGAGTGCATAAATTCGAGGTAGAATGTAGAAAAGATCCGCTTCTTAAACATTTAAGATCAATTGGGGCACGTTATTCATCTCACAAGGGTTATAAACAATATGTTATTGTACATGTAATGGAGGAATATTATGAAATCCCCTTTTCCTCTTTTGATGAGGATGATCAAGAAGATATGATCTACCAAGATTATCATGATAAGGTTAATGCTATTATTCGTTCGATAGATAAATTAAAAAGGAAAATTCAACAAGTTGATATAGAATATTGTTATCGAGTAGATTAAGAATCGTAATTATTGTAAATATTCTGTATAATTCGATGAAAGCATTTAATATCTATCTGATAAAAACCACGGGAATATTGATGTGATATTTTAGTGGTACTCTAAAGAGCACTTTTTACAAAACCACCATCAACTTGAATAACTGTTCCGGTAATATAACTTGCTCTATCAGAAGCCAAAAAAACGACGAGATTTGCTAATTCTTCTGGTCTGCCTAATCTTCCTAATGGAATGGAATCAACCCATTGTTTCATGATTTCTTGTTCTGATTTGCCCGTTTCATCAACTTGTTTTTTTATTAAACTTTTCATTCTTTGAGTAAGAGTGGGACCAGGACACACGACGTTGACAAGAATATTATCCTTTGCATATTCATTTGCTAAAGTTTTAGAATAACCAACTACTCCCAAACGCGTTGTATTAGATAAAACCAAGTTCTCAAGTGGTTGCTTCACGGATACAGATGTAATTGCTATTATCCTTCCAGATTGCTGCTGTTCCATAATGGGGATGACAGATCTACAGATTCTAATGAAAGATAACAAGTTCAAATTAATCGATTCCTGCCAATTTTTCTCTGTTACATTACTTATCGATGCCGAAGGAGGCCCACCTGCGTTATGAACTAATACATCGATCGTGCCGAACTCTTTAAGTGTGGTGTCAACCAATGACTTGATCTGCTCTTTATCATTTAAATCTGTTTCAATTGTGATAATCCTGCCGTTTTTTAAGTTTGTTTTAACCTTTTCGATTTCCCTTCTTGCGAGATCTAAATTTACTTTCGAACGACTACAAATAACGACGTTAGCTCCTTCTTGATAAAAAAGTTTCGCACAAGCTAAACCAAATCCTTTACTTGCTGCTAAAACCAGCACTACCTTGTTTGATAATCCTAAATCCATAATTTTATTATTTTTGCATTGTATTTAAAATAATTTAGAATGCTTATTTTTAAATCTACCACACTTGGAAAAATGTATATTGCATCGCATGCCGCTTTCAGCTTTATCGCACTGAGCACTATGAGGACACCTTACTTCCTCTGCAGGGGAGATGATTTTTACTCTATGTAATCTAATTTCTATTTTAGAACGCATGACTTCTCATAGTATAAAATGTGGTTTTGGATGACCCCCATAATTAGCACGCTTCAAGGTTAGATCTATTTCTGATATTAACCAACAAAGGATATCATAAGAAGGTGAAGTATAATAAATTTCAGCTGCTCTTTGCGAAATGAAGTTCTCATCTACCCTTTGAAAATTATTTTGAAGGTATAATTGCCGTTCTGCTAACATCCAGCATAAATCATTAAAAGGAATTCTTTTTTCAGCGAATAAATAGGCTGCCACGCTGATTTCTTGTTTTGTATCATCATCATAATTAAACATAATTTATCAAATGAATAATGGAAAATCATGCTAAAAAAGATGATGTTCTTTTTGAGAAGTGAAAAACAAACTATATTCTTAAAAATTTAACCGTATAGCAACTTCTCGATAAAATTTGAATTGAAAATGAGTATACTTGATATGAAAATGAGAAATAAAAAAGCTCGTGTTTAATCGGGTGTAAGCGAATCTAAATCAGAAAGATCTAAACCACTATCTAAGGTATCTGGAATATCTGCCAAGAACTCATCCAAGATTTCCTTTAATTCGTCTCCTGAACGTTTTAATATGAGTCGAATCAAACCGATGTTAATCTCAGGGTCAGAAATCAGAGTTAATACACCTTTTGGGCCGCAACTGGAAGCGAATATTTTTCCTCCTCCGAACTCACTCGTAACTATTTCTAAATCACCAAGTTCTAAATTCTTTCCTTGCTCCTCCGATGCAC
>Ga0307445_10001452_pt1 | contig 13376 bp, 10 predicted proteins | sample SalMarSW160330MG_FD_202147 | JGI IMG/M metagenome (GOLD analysis project Ga0307445, IMG submission 202147) | Salt marsh sediment microbial communities from the Plum Island Ecosystem LTER, Massachusetts, United States - SW1603-30 | ecosystem: Environmental > Aquatic > Marine > Intertidal zone >...
TCAAACGCGTACACAATGCAGTTCTAATAGGGATTACAAAGGAAGTGGACGAGAAGCGCGAGCTCATTAAGCTTCCAACCGATGATGTCCCGATTGGCGCAGGGGACTACATCATAATGATCGTTAACGGTGAGACGGAGCGTGCGATATCAAGCACTTTTGGAACCTCGGAAGGCATTCTCTAGACTCTTGGCGCCAGTTGCAGATTCCGGGCGCGGAGTGGCGAGTCGCCATACTGACAGTTGGGTGATCTAGGTTTGGGGCGTAGGGATAAGGGCAATAGGCATCGTGTCAGGAGGCTCTTCCTTTGGGCTGTCTCGATCGTCCTTCTCCTTTCTTGTACGTCCTCGAACTCCATGTGGACCTACGGGCCGCTTGCCCATCTCCCAGTGCGTCCTATCTCCGATCGGCTCCTTACGCCCGGAGAGTTTGTCCGAGATACCTGGAGCGCTATCTTCCACGGCGGTGAAAGTTCGGTTCCCGAATTGGAGCGGTTCGCGGCTGCCGAGCTCCCGGCTCCGATTCGTCACGTCGGAATTCCTCAACACCCGTTCATGGCCTCCGGGCGGGGCAACAACATGCATTGCGACGCGTACATGAGCGACGCCTATGAGGCGGCGGGCCCTATTGGTCCTGAAATGACCGTCTCCTCAAGGACGCAAGGTTTTGGTGGCTACGGGACGGTGACATTCGATCGGCACGGGCGTATTGTTGCCGTCTACAGCAACGGGCGCGGCTTCCAGCTCGAATTGATGGATCCCGAAACGCTCGAAGAACTCGCGTCCCACGACCTCCCGGGCCGTCCTTGGTACTGGATCTTCCAAGGCATCCTGCCGTGGAAGTACATCGGAGCTGGGATGTACTTCTACCTGGACGATCAGGACCGGGCCGTCGTTCCAACAACACGCAACACCATTGAAGTCGTACAAACGCCGCAGGATGGCGGCGACTTTGTGCTCGTGCGCGAGTACAACTTGAGCGAGCACATTGTGCCGATGAGTTGGCCGCATAGAGACTCCGTCGCCTGGGTTCTTCCGGATTGGAGCGGCGCCTACTACTGGTATGCAACAACCGGCGGTATCGTCGGGACTGTCGACGTTGTTACCGGTGAGATTAGAACCCAGCGCTTGGAAGGCGAAATCATCGAGAACTCCTTTGCTGTTGACGAACACGGCGTCTATATCGTCTCTGATCGTGCCCTTTACCGATTCATCCAGGACGGAACCGGTCGGATCAGCGTCGACTGGCGAACCGAATATGATCGCGGACCGGGAATGAAGCCCGGCCATATCACTCGCGGTTCGGGCACTTCCGTGTCTCTCATGGGCGGCGCGGACGGACTGGTCGTGATTACGGACAATGCCGAGCCACGCATCCATGTGCTCTTCGTTAGTCGCTCGAACGGCAGCGTAGTCTGTCGCACGCCGTTGTTCGAAGAAGGCAAGAGCGGGACAGATATCAGTGTGGTCTGCTTTGAGCATGCCGATGCGTCCGGTGCGGGAACAGGTCGATATTCAATCGTCGCCGAGAACAACTGGGGACACAGTCGCTTCCCCACCTCGCGACCGGAACCGGGTCTGACTCGCGTGGATCTGGTTCGGCACGACGATGGCACCTATAGCTGTGAAGAGGTCTGGACGAACTCCGCACGAGGCATCTGTGTCTTCAAGCTCTCCTTCGGCAGCGGTCTTGTCTACACATATTGGCGCGATGAAGATAGCCCGATCACTTCGTGGTATCTGACCGGTGTCGATTTTGCCTCCGGGGAGACTGTGTTCAGGAAGCTTGCGGGCACAGGGCAAGGGTACAACAACTGGGCCGGAGCACTGTTCATCCATCCGGATGGCACTGTTGCTTACACGACGACGATCTTCGGCTTGGTCAGAATCCAGAACGATGTCCAGACTTCATCCAGAGACGCGATGGGAGACACGTAGATGTCGCAGTCACCGCGTCCATCGAACGTCGAGCACCCGCTCGCCCTTGGCTCTTTTCGTGTATGGGTCCGGCTGCTCAAGCGGAGCGACGGCATAGACCGAAAATACCTGCAGCGCACGCTCTTCGTCACGTTGTCCAGTTTCCTGACAAGTCCGCTCCGGATCTGGGAACGTGTGCGCTACGCAGCGGCGGTGCGCAAAACGAGCATCCATCCTGCGCCGATCTTCATTGTCGGACACTGGCGAAGCGGCACAACGCATCTGCACAACTTGATGTGCCAGGACAGAAATCTCGGTTTCCTGACGACGTTCCAAGCAATGGCGCCGGGCTTCTGCTTGACCGGCGATGGAATAATCAAGAGGCTCCTGGCAAAGGCAGCCGGATCTCGACATCCGACTCGCGTTATCGACAACATCCCCTTGGTTCTCGATGCTCCACAGGAGGACGAGTTCGCGCTGTGCAATCTATCGCCCGTCTCGTTTCTGCATGCGTTCACTCTCCCCAGGAAGGCTCGCGAGGTCTTCGAGGAATCGGTGCTCCTCAATGGGGTGGCCACTGAGGATCTTGCCCAGCGCCTTCGAAGCTATGAGACGTTGCTGCGCAAGGCAACGCTCAAGGCCGAAGGGCGGCGGCTGGTGCTGAAGAACTGCGCCAGCAGCGGACACATAGAGGCCTTGCTCAAGATTTTCCCGGAGGCCCGATTCATCCACATCCACCGCAATCCTTATGATGTGTTCCTGTCGACGCTCCATCTCTATCGAACCGCCATCCCCCGATTCCAGATTCAGGCAATCGATAACGCGGAAATCGAGGCATGCGTGCTGGAATTCTACGATAGGGTCATGCATGCGTATCTAGCCGCTCGATCGAGTATTCCGGCCGGTCACCACGTAGAAGTCTGCTTCGAGGATCTGGAGACTGCTCCTATGGAGGAAGTGAAGCGAATCTACGACACATTGCAGTTGCCTGGGTTTACCGAGGCGGAGGCCGGGTTCCGTGCCTACATCGATTCCGTCTCCGGCTACGAGAAGAACACCTACGATCTCAGCGCGGACGTGATCGAGAAGGTGAATCGACGCTGGGCGTTCGCATTCGATCAATGGGGCTACGATCGGATCGAGAACGTCTTGAAGCCTGATTAGTCAGTCATTTCATGCAACTGCGCCAGCAGCCGCTTCGCTTCCGCTTTGGCTTGCCGGTTCCAGAACGGCCATTCTCCGATGTCACCTGTGAGGACGATGGCCGTTTCTCGCTCAATTAGCTCGGCGTCCCGCACGCCTCTCAGCGCGCCGAACATGTTATATGTGAACCCCCAGTACTCAGCGAGAATGATGTGATTGTGCAAGTAGGTGGGGTCCATCTCTATTGACTCTTCGACGAGGGCAAGTCCCCGCTTGTCGTCTCCTCCCATCATGCCTGGGACCATGATCAGAAGCGAGCCTAAGGCGCTCGCCGCACTTCCACCCCAAAAATCCCTGTCGAGCTCGATTGTCCGCTCTAGCAGAGCTATCACTGACCCCTGCTCCATGAGTCCCTTAATCGGATTCATCTCGAGGACCATGCCCCAGTTGTTCGCCGCCCAATGGGTCGCTGCGGGATCGGTGGCATATCTCAGAGCAGTCGCCAGGCCGCTGTGCTCGTGCGCGGCAAACTCCTCATTCAACCGCAGGCTTTCGAAGGCGTAATCCTTCCCCTTGATGAAGAGCGCCTCGTCCTCGGGCGTGTTTCCTTCTGTGAACATCGTCGCCTCGTAGCAGAGTTGCGACAGACGGTTCAAGACATGCGCTTGCGATTGGACCGGAAGCGTGTGAAAACTGGGAAGCATCGCCTCGTAGAGGGCCAACGCTTCGTTCATGCTTGCGAGAACATGGCGTGATAAGTAAGCGGCATCGGCCTGCGCGATCCGGTCGGCTACGGACTCCGTACCGAGAACAACGCAACCGGAGAAGAGAAGATAGGTCAAGAAAAGCATAAACGCGAGCGGACAGCGGACTCGGATCATGTATACGCTCCTTCAGAAGCCGAGGTCTACGGTCATTGTAAAAGCCTTTCGGCAGCGTGACTATAGGAGGAATGTACCTAATCGTCCCACCGCTTAGGGCAGCATTACGATCAAGCCTGAACATGGACCTTTCAACGTGACATTCGGTCTATTGCTGTGCCGGCAGCGCGGGTGTAGCCCTGAAAGGAGTTCACATTAGTGGAGGGACAGCATGACAAGAGGGAAACGGCTTCTATTCCTAAGGTTGGGCACCATTTTCACCGTGACAGGAATCATCATGCTCGCTGTCCTTGGGCGCCACGGTCGTCTACCGCTATGGGCAGCGATTGCTTTGGGCACGGGGCCTCGTGGTAATAGGCCTACCAATGATTGTCGCCGGCTTAGGAAAATGTAAGCGGGCGAATCCGCTATAGCCTGCCAGTGTCCGGCACCTGAGCCTAGGCCTTGTCTCTCCTGATGTGTCGTATCTCACACGTGCATCACCACGCGGCCACAACGAACGCCTTATACATTCAGTCCCCAGGCCCCAGCAATCCGAAACTCGAATCGGAGCAAGCTCTCCCGCGCCGATCTACCGTAGACCCGATAACCGGCCGGCCCGCAATGGCAATCCTATCAGCGCTTTCGGGATTCGAGGCCCTCAGGCTCTGAATTCCGTCCTCCCACCGGATCTCGGTTCTCGGCGTTCAGTGGTGATCCTCTTGTGGGCGGTGCTTTCTATTCCTTACCTTCCTGGTGCCTGGGTCTGGGCCGTCACGCTTCTTCTGGGAATGCCCGGAGGGCAAGATCATCGCATTGCTCGTTTTCTTCTGCCTCATCTCGCTATGTAGTACAATGCCGCCATGAATGCGGTGCTGACGAATCATCTGCGAGGCTTGTTGCTGTTGGCATTTATTGTCCTTATGTGTATGGGCGCAGGTTTGTATGCCGGCGCAAGTGAGATCTCGATCTTCACAGAGGCGAGAGGAACTGTTCACATCGATAGTATCGGTCTTGTCCTTTCGGCCAGCCTGACCGGTACGATAGAGCAGTCAGGTTCCATCGTCGGCTTCGGCCACCGCATTGACTTCAAAGGCGAGGGGGACTTCGTAGGCACGGGATACCGTGACGTCCTGTCAGCAACAGTTGAGGCATGGGTCGCGTACCACATCACGGGCTCGACTTCGGCAGATCAGGAGATCGAGCTGCTGGGCCTCATGTACCTCCACCGCGTATCGGCGGCGCCACTACGAGTCGGTGACATTCTTACCGGGCCGCAATACGTTTTGGTGAGAATCAACGGAAGCGAACAGCACTTCATTGGCGACTTCAGCGGATCCCTCGTCGAAGGGGGAGTCGTGCTCTCAGAAGCCGGCGTGTTCTTGCCATTGACGGGTAAAGCCTCCTTCGCTCTGGCCGGAGATAGCACTTCAGAGCTGGCCGATGCTGTCTTGTCGATTCCGTTTCCCTCTTCTCCCCGGTCTCGATCCTTCGCCGACCATCTCCAGGGCCTATTCCCCTCGCTGCCATGGCCCGTACCGTGAGAGTCGCTAACGACTTTCCTTGAACGATCCCCAAGTTCCCGAACGGTAGACAGAACGAGGGCTCTTGAGCCTCGCCCCGAAACCCAGTCCAGACGGAATGTCAGAATCACCACTTTTGTTATGGCGATCCGGAGAGCCCGACAGGGCGGAAGCGCATGTTGTAAGAGCACAGTCGGTACAAGCCGCCTGGACGGCGACAGCCATTACCACAAGGCAATCGACGAAGAAGTCCTGAAATCAGCCTTCGGCTACAAAACTGCACTCATCGTAGGCCCGAACCGCGCCCTTGCTTGAGGAGAACTGACAGATCAGAAGGTTGGATCGGAGGCTCCCCGCCAGTATCGACTCTCTCAGGAACGATTACCCAGCACCGAGTGAGACGTGCTTAGTGCTTGCGGTGCACGGCAATCTTCGGGAGTTCTCCGACTTCTTCCCTCGGTATCCTTAGGTGCACCGTTTCCTCGCTCATGGAGGCCACTTTGGAGATGGGGATAACCACATCGCGGCTTCCCCACAGGTGCCCCTCTCTCATCACCAGGTGCGTGACATGAGAGTCTGCTTGTCCGACCACAAATTCGTCCAGCTTCCCGACTGGGCCATCTGAGGCAAGTACCGTTGCTCCTCGATGTACTGCAATCTCGCCGGGAGGAATCCTCTCCTCTTTCTCTGCCATGTACCGATGCTCTTTGGCATGTATCACATACGGCCATGCGTACATATCTCCCGGATCATACTTATCGACTACGGTCTGGATAAAGTAGGTCTCTACGAAAGGGTCCATCGCTGCAAGCTCTTCTCTTGTCGCTTTCAGCACAAGCCCTTTGCCTTCCGAAAGCTCGATCGCGCTCGCAGGTACCATCCGCTCCGTGTGTGGAGCTTGCGCTTCTTTGACTACTACGTGCGTCATTTGATCCGTGACGGGGTTCATAACCAAGGCGACAGAGCGCCCGCAGCTTCTCTCACCACACAAGACTTCAACGCCTAACGGAATATCCACAGTAACCTCCTTACATCGCTCCGGCTTTCCCAGAGCTTTCGTTACGTGAGTCCGGCCGCCACACGGCCGGAGATTATTTAGTGTGGTATTATACCTCCTCAAACCCGGCGGGTGGAATCATCCGAATGGTCCATGCAATCGCCCATTGTTGAGCCGGCTTGTAGCCTGGAGCATGATAAGGCTTCAATAGTACTATCCAAGCATGAACTGTGAGCGAAATCCAAACGCACGGATGCTGCGTACCAGCCAAGCAAAATAACGAACACAAAGACGAGCGGGGCATGGAAATCGATTACGGCGCCGTGACTGATTAGTGTGTTTTACATGCAGTCCCCCTGGCCGCAAGCTGCTTTCCCTGTCTGAACCGCTCACGGCCTGAGGGACCAGTTGCCGGGGCTCTCACAGATGGGCGAAGTCTGGTCTCGTCTGGCTCGGCATGCTATGAACTCCGTAATGATCGGTACGTCACCGCTATGTTGCTTGTCGGCTGGGTTTCGTAGTAGCGTGGTTTGGCTAAGAGCGAACGGAATTCAAGGGAGGTAGAATGAGCACTAGGACGCTTGGTGCCGTGTGTTTAGCTGCTATTGTCGTATTTGCCGTCTTCCTGATGGCGTGTGGGCAGTCCTTCAGCGAAATCAAGCTGAGTCACATCATGGCGTCTCACCTATCTGCTGCTCCGATCGACGGGAGCGACAATCAGCTGAATCGAATCCCCACCGGCACAATCGTTGTTTACCAAACGGATGAAGGACGTTACGGGGTGATGGAGGTTGCATCGTACGACGTCAACTTGACGCTGAACTGGCGCGCCTACAACGCTGACGGGAGCGTCTACCGGAGTGGGAGTGGTCTCGTTGTACATGCATCCTATTCTTGCGACATGGATCGGGGAGTTGAGGGCGCCGCATCTGCTGACTTTCAATGGCACCTTGTCACCAACGTGGAGCGGTACATTGAACCACGAGGCGGGGCCTTGTTTGCCGTCTTCCAGCCAAGCGTGACGGTGTTTACACCGGCGCTCCCAACGCAGCCCGTCAAGGCGCCGGCCCCGGTCCCACGAACCGGGCAGACGTCGTGCTTCCAATCCTCGCAACCTTGGCAGCTCTGCTGCATGTGCGCCACCAACGTAACCTGCGAAACTGCAAGCTGCCCCGAGGGTCAAGACGGTCACCTGCGGAAAGGTGTGCCCTGGCCCTTCCCGCGTTTCACGGACAACGATGATGGCACGATAACCGACAACCTGACGGGCTTAATTTGGCTCAGAGATACTGGCTGCTTCTCAAGCCTAGCCTGGGAAGATGCATTGCACCAAGTCGGCATCCTGCGAGACGGAATGTGTGGACTGGGCGACGGCTCTATCGAGGGTGATTGGCGGATGCCCAACGTGCGCGAGATGCAGAGCCTCATCCGATACGGCATTGATGAAGGGAAGTTTGTATCAGGCGGCGCTCAGTATGCTCTGCCCAACACCTATGGCACAGGAAGCTATCGAGATTGGGACCCCTTCGTCAATGTCTACTGGGGCGAGTACTGGACAAGCACCACCTACGTTGATGACGGGATGCCTATCGACATGGAGTTCCTCATGCACGGCGCGATCGGCGACATCGGTGGCATTAGGAGCCCCGACAGATGTACCGCCTGGTACGTAGACTCGCGCAACGGCTACGTGTTCGGTGCCGATGGCATAAAGGCCTACACCAGAAGCGTATGGCCCGTGCGCAACAACGCCCCATCCCGGGTTGCCCGAACGGGGCAGAGCCTATGCTACGAATCACCCTCACGATGGGGCGACTGCAGCGGAATTGCCAGAGAGTGTGGAGACGCCAATGCTCCCGCGGGCCAAGATGGAGGCCTACAGGCCGGCGTCGCTTGGCCCATCCCGCGATTCACTGACAACCATGACGGCACAGTGACCGACAATCTGACGGGGTTGATCTGGCTGAGAGATGCGAACTGCTTTGGGGAGAGGAGCTGGGGAGAGGCCCTGGACCTCGCTAACAGACTGAGGAGCGGCGAATGTGGTCTTAGCGATGGCTCCGTTGGGGGCGACTGGCGCCTACCAAACATTCTTGAGCTGCAGAGCCTGATTGACTACGGTGTTATCGACCCTGCCGTGTCCGATACTCTAGGAACCGGAGGCAGGTGGCAGAATGGCGACCCCTTCATCAATCTTCAATCGTGGTACTACTGGACAAGCACCACGTATGAGATTAACTCGAGGGCCTCTTCCGTCTTTGCCTGGTGCGTTAGCATGTTCGACGGTCATGTCGCCCCCGGTACAATGTCTGCCACATGGCAGGCGGCTGCCTTTTCCAAGAGCGAGCGATTCCTCGTGTGGCCCGTCCGCGGGGGGCAATAGTGTAAGGCACCGAACCATTTGACAACGGATCAAGGTGCTTGAGCGCTGGAGTTACAGCTTTCGTAGGAACGAAAGACAGTCGTCATCTGAAATCATGGTTTAGTTGTGCTTTCGATTCCAGCGGCGTATTCAGGGAGATGGAATTCCCTGCAACGGACTTCTGCGTCACGATGCAGTCAACGAGAGCGCTAACATCGAGTCTGTCAGGCTCTCCCCAGGAATCTGCGGGCCGCTGGAATCTCAGAGAGGCCTCTCAGCACGCTCGACGGCTGTCAATTTTGGGTCGGGCAGCGCGGCGGCGACTCAGGAGCGCAGCTGCTACTGATTCCAGAGTTCGTAGACAGAGGAGCCGACGGCCGATCGGCGTTGGAAAGGGTGGCGGTTATGTAGCAACATCAGGACATGACGTATCTCAAGACTCCTCACACAACGCAGCCTCAAGAGCTTGAACCGTCACAGGGGACCGCAAGGGCATTTCTTCTCCCTCTAATCCCCATGAGCATTCTCCGCTGCGCGGGAGCGGCGGCGCTCAGTCTGCCGCTCCAGCTGTACCTTTACGAATTGCACTCTCCTCCGATTCTTATAAGCCTCATGACAACGTTTGCCTGGCTTGGAGCACTGTTGGGGAGTGTGGTTTGGGGAATTCTGAGTGACCGGGTCTCAAGGCGTGTGCTGCTTTCCATCCTTCTTTCCTTGAGTGCCGCTACAATACTCGCTTTCACTCTGCTGCTGCCACCTTCTGGAGTCCTGCCAGTACGTTTCTTGCGTGCATTGGTGATTTCCGGCTTTGCCCCCATTACCATGGCCATCGTTTCCGGGGCAAGTCCCGAAAAAGGACGAGGGAGAAATCTATCCTACATAAGCTCCTCGCGCGCTGTCGGCTGGATGGTGGGAGCGGTAGCGGCAGGCTTTGTATTGAACAGCTTGGGATTTCGATGGACGTTCTCTATTATCGCATTCTTTCCATTATTATCCCTTCTCTTTGTACCATTCTTACCCAAGACAACTCCAACACCGAAGCGAACGAGGTTGAGCTTTCGCGGGTATCTTGGGAACACGTGGTTAAGAACGCTCTATCTGGGAGTTGTACTGCGGCAGATGGCGACAAGTGGCACATTCAGTCTGACCTTTGTGTATATGGCATCACTAGGTATTTCGATGGGATCGATGGGCCTCGTTGACTCGTTCTCTTACCTCGCGCAAATCTTGGGATTGATCCTCTTCGGCCGACTGGCAGATCGCCGGGGAAGAAGAATGGTCTTTCTCTTTGGATTCGCGTTCTCCGCTTTCGTACCACCCATCCTAGCTGTCGCCCAAAACGCTTGGGGAATGGCGATGGGACATTTTGCTCTGGGTATCTCATTTGCCGCTGTCTACATCGGTTCCACTGCTCATATCAGCGATGTTATTCCAGCGGACCGGCATGGAGCGATGTTGGGTCTGTTTGAGTCCACTCGCGCGGTCGGAGGAATCACTGGGCCCGTCATTGCGGGCGCCTTGGCGTCGGTTCTAGGTTTTCGTGGAATGTTCTTGGTTATGGCAGGTATTGCCGCTGCAGGGTTCATCCTCGTCCTTTCAGGAACGCGTTTTGCGGCAGAAGCTATCCCAAATCTAGAGTAGCGCTTGTTGTCACCTCGCCCGGTTGCGACCGGCTGCCTAGGAAGTCGCGTGACCTGTTGAGGGAATTCGGAAACAGCAAAAAAAGACCTAACCGCGTAACCTTCGCAGAACCCTCCTTTCACACGCCTAGCTTTTCGTCTCTCGTATACGTGTATATTCAGCGCCGGCCCCTCGTTCGAGCTGCTGCCCGAGAACGAGGGGCCGGCCAGAAGCTGGTGACTGCGCGTGATCTAGGAGGCTGCCGCCAATCGAAACTGCAATGTGGCGTTCTTCCCTACCAAGAACGAGAACCAATGTCGATTCTTTGCTACGGTTGGACCAGTTCTTGGGGCGGCAGTCCCGCATAGATCACCTCTCTGTCCTGTCTTAGTTTGCTTCGAGCCTTGAAATGGTCGTCGACCAGAAGACGAATCTGGTCGTCTCCGTGTACGCCACCGCCGTCCCAATCCTGAAGTCCAGCGACGGCAACAGTGCTCCGTTGTAGTTGGTCGGAAGTCCGACGACAAACGGATTGGCCGGAGGATGTACCAGCGAACTGCGCAGATAAACGAAGCTCGAGGACTCGTCAAGGGTTCCGTTACCATCGGTGTCCATTTTGAGGCTCATCCAGATGCTCATTGAGCTGGGTGCGGTGAAGGTGTAGTCCACCGAGCCGGCCTGGAGGGAGCCTTCGAAGATCAACGTCTTATTAGTACTCGACGGCGTCGGAACGATCCCCAGCGGTGCCACTCCACCCGCTGATTGATTGACCCCGGCGAATGCCCCGTCCGACCGTAGTTCGATTCGATAGCGACGAGGGGAGGACCAGCCGGCGCCGGCGTTGACTGTGACGTGCCAGCTGTCGATCCCCCAGACAAAGATGCCGGGCGTTGCACCCATGTACGGAGTTCCCGACGATCCACTACCGCTGGGCAGGACCACAATCGTCTTGCTGATGGACGACGAAAGCCCGCTGTTGTCGATGACCGTCAAGCGAACGACAGCCAAACCGGCGTTCAAGTATCGCACCTGCCCGATTGCACCCGACGAATCTTTGACACCATCGCCGTTCAGGTCCCACTGATATGAGACGATGCTCCCATCTCGATCGTAGGAGGATGTTGCGTTGAGGCTGACCGTCGTCCCGACACTTGGCGAGGACGGCGTGTACGTGAACATGGCCACAGGCGACTGCTGTGAGGAACCAACCTGTATCTGTTGCGATACCGAGTTCGTCACCCCACGATTGTCAGTCACCGTCAGCGTTACGGTATGTGGACCCGCTGTCGTGAACTGCCGATAGACGGCACTCCCCGTGTCCGTCGCGCCCCCGTCAAACGTCCACTGGTACGACGCGATAGTTCCGTCGGTGTCGTACGAAGACGACGCATCAAAGTGGAGCCATTCGGAAACAGCCGGCGAAGTCGGCGAGTAGGTGAATGCCGCGACCGGCGGGACATTTGGTGCTCCGACGAGGATCGACTGTGAAACTGCGTCCTGAGCCCCTTTATTGTCGGTAACCGTCAGCGTGACCAGGTAGGTCCCCGCGGTCGTGAAACGGTGCCAGCCCGAGATCCCGGTACCCGCAGTTCCATCGCCGAAGCTCCAGGCGTAAGACGAAATTGACCCGTCCGGGTCATGTGACGTCGCCGCGCTGAACTGAACCCATTCACCAGGGGTTATCGTGTTCGAATCCGTAGTGAAGGCGGCCACCGGCTGCTGATTGGTGGGGCCGACGCGCACCTGTTCGGTTGCATTGGCCGACGCGCCATCGTTATCCGTCGCTGTCAACTGCACGTTGTAGGTCCCGGCGGACGCGAAACTATGCCAAACGGACGCTCCAGTACCCGTCGTCCCGTCGCCGAACGTCCATAAGTACGAACTGATCGTCCCATCGCTGTCGAAGGATGCGGACGCGTCAAACTGAACCCACACACCGACACCTGGATTCGACGGCGAGAAGATGAAGGCGATTGTTGGGGGTTGGTTTCCCGTCGCGCCCGTGGCAACCAGGGTTGCATTGACCGTCCTCGTTGGGGTTCCGATGATGAACAAGAGTCCCTTCCACGGCCAATATCCTGGCTTGGAGATCGTCAACTGATGAGATCCCTGGGGGACGAAGAGAGTGCGGGGGGCATAGCCGACGTATTCGTTATCAAGGTATACTGCCGCTCCGGTGGGGACAGAGCGGATGTTAAGAGTTCCATAGTTCGGAGTTGACCCCGAAACGATCGCGAAACTTGTGACGTTCCAACTTCGCTCGTTGACAGGGACGATTCCGAGAATCTGGGCTTCGATCTGGGCCTGGAATGATTCCGGATTGGGGGTGAAGTAGGAGAACGGATCCACCGGCGACGTCGTCGCCATGATCTGGATGTACTCCGTCCCCAATGGGGGAGCGATCGTTCCGCCCGACAGGGTGTGCTCGCCCGACGAGACGTAGTTGTTCGATCCCAGAATGCCTGGCAGGAGACGGGTTGCGACTCCGTCCGGCTGAATGTCCCAAATGTAGACGTAGGCAGTCTTGCTAACACTGTAGTGGATTATGATTGAATCGCCTACCGCGTAGGCACCGCGGTCAACCCAGAGGCTGACTTGAAGCTCGTTACTCTCCGGCGGCGTTGGGATTATCCCCTTTGGGGCCACTCCCTGCGCCAAGCCGGTTATTACGAACAGCGATATAAGGAGGCCCACGACCATCCCCATTCGCAAGATTCTTGCGTTCATGCTTTGTCTCCTTTGGCTCTTTCTTGCTTCTTGTTGAAGTCCTCTGTCTTGTTGGATCTTCCATACAATCCTCTCCGATGCTGCCGCGACTGGCGCTGGATTTGTATTTCTTTGACCTGTTACCTCCTGTGCCTAATGTTTAGGACGAGCAGAATGCCTGCGATCAGCGCTATGCCGCCGACAATCGGCGGCAGTGGAATCGAGTGCTGCTCTGACACGGTGATCGAG
>Ga0307445_10001454_pt1 | contig 13358 bp, 10 predicted proteins | sample SalMarSW160330MG_FD_202147 | JGI IMG/M metagenome (GOLD analysis project Ga0307445, IMG submission 202147) | Salt marsh sediment microbial communities from the Plum Island Ecosystem LTER, Massachusetts, United States - SW1603-30 | ecosystem: Environmental > Aquatic > Marine > Intertidal zone >...
CGGCGCGCAGGCGGCGCACCGCCTGCGAAAGCAGCCTGGTGTAGAGGTGAAAACCGATCGCCGCGATATGGCCGCTCTGGCGGGTCCCGAGAATTTCCCCGGCGCCGCGGATTTCCAGATCGCGCATTGCGATCGCATAGCCTCCCCCCAATTCGGTCTGCTCCGCCAATGCCTGCAGGCGGTCATAGGCTTCCGGTGTTGGGCGGTGACGCCGGTCCGTGAAGAAGTAGGCGTACGCGCGTACCGGGCCGCGTCCGACCCGTCCGCGCAATTGATAGAGCTGCGCCAGCCCGAAGGTATCCGCCCGGTCGATGATCAACGTATTGGCGTTGGGAATATCCAGCCCGGATTCGATGATCGATGTGCACAACAGGACGTCCACCTCGCGCCGCACGAAGGCGTCCATCGTCTGTTCCAATTCATGCTCGGGCATCTGCCCGTGCCCGATCCGGATCCGTGCTTCCGGAATGAGCGCGGCCAGTTTTTCCCGCACCGTCCGGATCGTTTCCACCCGGTTATGAAGGTAGAACACCTGCCCGCCGCGTTCAATCTCCCGCAGGATTGCCTGGCGTACCTGCTTTTCGTCGTACGGACCGATCCGTGTAACGATCGGCATACGTTCCTCGGGCGGTGTGTTAATCGTGGAGATATCGCGCACGCCGGCCAGCGAGAGGTAGAGCGTGCGGGGTATCGGCGTCGCGGTAAGGGTGAGCACGTCCACTTCGGTGCGTAATTTCTTCAAATGTTCCTTGTGCGCCACTCCGAAGCGCTGTTCTTCATCGATCACCACCAGCCCGAGGTTCGGAAAGGCAACGTCCCGTTGGATCAGCCGGTGGGTGCCGATCAGGATGTCCAATTTGCCTTCGCCCAACAATTTCAGGATTCGATCCTGCTCGGCGGGCGTGCGGAAGCGGGAGAGCATTTCCACCCGCACCGGGAATGCCGCGAGACGCTGGGAGAATGTTTGATAATGCTGTTGGGCCAGAACGGTGGTGGGCACCAGCACCGCCACCTGCACGCCGTCCATCACCGCCTTAAATGCGGCGCGCAGGGCAACTTCGGTTTTCCCATAACCGACGTCGCCGCAGATCAGGCGGTCCATCGGTCGCACGCGCTGCATATCCTGTTTGACTTCGTTGATGGCGCGCAGTTGATCGTCGGTCTCCAGATAGGGGAAGGAAGTTTCCAATTCGCGCTGCCAGGGGGTGTCGGAGGAAAAAGCCCGTCCTTGTGCGGCTTCCCGCTGTGCATACAGCGCCAGCATATCGCGGGCGACGTTGAGCGCAGCGCGCCGGGCGCGTTCGCGGGTCGCCGTCCATTCCTGCGACCCGAGGCGTGAAAGCGTCGGCGGCTTCTCATCCGCGCCGATATAGCGCGTCAGCCGGTCCGCCTGATGAATCGGAACGTACACCTGGCCCCCGTCGCCGAACTCCACCTGCAGGTATTCCCGGTCCAGCCCGTCGACCATGCGCCGGACCAGGCCGGTAAACAACCCGATTCCAAATTCGATGTGGACGACGAAATCCCCCGGTTTCAGATCGGCGTAGGCCGATTCCGGAGGGAGTGCTTTCGTCGTCGGGCGGCGGCGCGGTTCAGGCCGGATCCAGCCGAAGATCTCGTTGTCGGTCAGAAGCGTAAATCCGCGGAAAGAAAACCCCTCCTGCAGCGATCCGTGGATGAATAATACGTCGGATTCCGCGGGCGGGGGGACGGGTACATCGACCGGCACAAGGATGGGACCGGTTTCTGGACGCTGTTCGTTCCACACTTCGAGCAGCCGGTCCGCCTGGCGCGAGACCACGGCCACGCGGTTTTTTCCCTGGCGCAGACGATTCGCCTGCTCGACGAACGATTTCAACATGCCGCCGAAATGCGGCGGTGGGGCATACGCCCCGCCCACCGGAACGGGGATGCTCTCCTCCTCCCCCGCGCCCAGATGCAGCACGGTGCGGCCTTCAAGCGATTCACGAATATCATCCCAGGTCAGGTGGGCTCGCGGGGAATTCAACGGGAGGCCGGCGCTTTCCTCCGCCTCGCGCCGCAGAAGCAGTGCGTGCTCTTCGAGGTCCGCGACCGCATCGCCGAGCTCGTTCCATTCTTCCAGCGCAACGACGCCATCCTGCGGGAGATAATCCAGCAATCCCGCCGGAGGGTAGGTCGAAGGGATCCAATACTCGAGCGGAAATTCCGGCCGCAGATCGCCCTCCGTCGGAAGCTTTCCAATTCGCGCAAGATCCTCCGCGAGGAGTTCCCGTGCCGGTGTGATCCGCAGAAAGTCCGCTTTTGCGGTTGTGCGCTGTGTGGAAGGATCGAATAACCGCAGTGTCTCGATCTGGTCGCCGAAGAACTCGATCCGCGAAGGAAGGGATTCGGCCGGCGGCCAGATATCGACGATCCCGCCGCGCCGGCTGAACTGGCCGGGCTCGACGACCAGACTTTCCGGACGGTACCCGAGGTTGATCCAATCCCGGGCGAGTCTCTCCGGAGAGGCGGAATCACCCGCTCGCATAATACGCATGGCGGAACGGAAGGATTGCGGCGGCAGGGTGGGTGTGATTAATGCGTGGGCGGACGCGATCACGATCTTCGAGCGGGCGCGCTGTCCGGAGTCGGATGCGGCGGTAAGCCCGGTAAGCGCGGTGATCCGCTCACGGATGGTGCGCGGCCCCCAGGGGGATAGTTCATAAAAAACCGGTGTCGGTTCCGAGAAGATAAACGCTTCCACCAGCGGATCCCAGGCGGCAAGCTCGTCGCGCAGGGCCAGCGCCCGTTCGGCGCGTGCGGTCAGCACCACGATCGGCCGGGAGAGCCCGCGCGCCAGCCCGGCCAACAGCGGGGGACGCGCGGCCCGCAACAGGGAGAGAGAAATCGAGCTTCCGGCGGGCGGCGCCGTGGTGGAACCCAGCGCCGCGAGCAGGTCGTGGTACCTCGGATCCTCTTGAAAAAGCGAAAGCCAGCGGGAAAGATCCATACAAGATTAATCCTGGCCGTTCGGCTTCGCATCCCCGCGCGGAGCAGAATCCGGGGGTACGGCATTGAAACGATTCATCGCTTCCGGCATGCCGCTGTCGACAAATGCCAGCACGGCCTGGACGGCTTTCTCGATGATGATTGGAATGGTTTCTTCTTCCAAGCTGTCGAAAGTCCGCAGGACATAATCCGCCGCATTCATCCTCCCCGGGGGTCGGCCGACTCCGAAACGGAGCCGGGGAACGTCCTTGGTGCCGAGTGCTTCGAGGATGGATTGCATTCCGCGCTGTCCGGCCGATCCGCCGGAGGCGCGCATTCGAATGGCGCCGAACGGCAGATCGATATCGTCGCAGCACACCAGCAGGTTGGCGGGGGGCACTTTGTAAAACCGAACCAAGCCGGAGACGGACTGCCCGCTCAGGTTCATAAAGGTCTGCGGTTTTGCCAGGATAAGCTTTGCGCCATTCCGTGTGCTCGAGGCGACGAACGCCCGGTTCTGTTGGCGGGAAAACCGGACTCCGAGTGTTTTGGCGAGTTGGTCGGCGATGCGGAATCCGATGTTGTGGCGGGTTTGGGCGTACTCGCGGCCGGGGTTCCCCAGCCCGACGATCAAGTAGATATCATCCATAGTCTCCATTCCATCCATCGGATCATGGTATTTTCAATTCCGTTTTTGATGACCACAGAGCGCACGGAGGAACACGGATTTTCAATTTGACTTTTCCGCGCCCCCCGGTGTCCTCCGCGGAAATTTATTTTCCGCTTTTCCGAATCTTTCGGATGAAAAAACGCCGCGACCACCATAACCAGCGTGACCGGATCCAATACAATCCGAAACCCAGCACGGCCAATCCGGCGCCGATCACCATCGGTACCATGTGGGCGGATGCGGCCCCGCCTGCGGAAGATGGCTCCGTCGCGAAGACGGCAGTGGGCGCGGGAAAGGCGGCCGCCGGCTTGGGGTAGGAAGCCGTATCCGGCGCAATCGGCGTGACAGCTTCAACGGAGGAATTGGCGGTCGGCGGGTTCTCCCGGCGCAGGTGCAACCCGCGGGTAATTACCTCCCGAATCGAGCCGTCGGTAAAGTATGCGGCGAGCCGCAGGGCGTATTCCCCCTCGCTGACGGATGTTGTGTCCCAGACAGCCAGCGGTCCATTTTGCGCCGGTTCCGTTCCTTCCCGGATGAGGAACCAGGTTCCGGTCGGATCCGGATCGTATCCAAATTCGACGCGAAAGCGCATCATTCCGGGAGCGGAAGCGGCGCCCCGGATTTCTACAATCCCGGAAACCGTATCGTTGGACGCCGGCGAATCGATTCGCAGAGTGTCGTCCGCCTGAAAGGAGGCAATGGCTGCGGATATCGACAAAACGGCAAAGGCCAGGATCGGGAATCGCATGACACGTTAGTTTAATACAAAGCGCAGAGGTAATCAAGAAAACCCATCCGCCGGGATGGGGGATCACAGGGAGGATGCGCATTCCGCGCAGGGAGGGATGCTGCTGACGTTCAGCGGGTTGCGGGAGCGGGAAAATGAATGCCGGATCAGGAGCCGGCCCGGCCCCATGTTCCGGGAATCGGTTATTCTCCGTATACAACCGCTTGTTGGCTTTCCTGCGCTGAATGAACACAAACCGGCGGGCCGAGGCTTTCGATCATGCCGGGCGGTAGATGGGCGAGGGCTCTCTCCTCCGCCACTAGGGGTGGAAGGTCGCCGGAAGAATACAGCACGACATTACCCATGCGCAGCAGGGTAAACAGCGCCTGCCACAGACGTGCGTCGCTGCACGGACGATGGATGCAAAGCGATTCGATAAACGCCCCATTGGCGGGAAACGGGAAAACGGCGATATCGCAGGAGTTGCGTTCGTCGTACCGGATGTGCCAGGAACCCGGCCACGACTCGCGCGTTTGAATCGGGAACAAGAGAAGCAACGCCGGTACGGGCCACCCCGCCGGTTGGCCGTTCCGGAAGCACTGAAGGTAAATGTCATTGCGCATGGCGTTTTCGCCGCCGGACAGGAATAGTGGAAATGATATTATAGCCGCCATGCTTCCCGATTCGGTTGGTTTATATCTGCACTTTCCCTTCTGCCTGCGGCGCTGCCGGTACTGCGATTTCTTTTCGACGGAAGGGATGCGCAAGCGGATTCCCGCGTATGTCCGGGCGCTGATTCGCGAAATCGAAGCGACGGGCGGAGCGGGGGGATCCCCTTCCGTTGACAGCGTGTTTTTCGGCGGCGGGACGCCCTCACTGCTTGATCCGCGGCAGGTGGTGGCCTTGCTGGAAAGCATCCGGAGTTCGTTCCGGCTCGACCCGCACGCGGAGATCACGCTCGAAGCCAATCCCGGAACGGTGGATGACGCCCGGTTGAAAACGTTCCGCGAAGCCGGGATCAACCGTCTCAGCCTGGGGGTGCAATCGGCGGATGACGATGAACTGCGCCTTCTCGGCCGCATCCATACGTTTTCGGATGCGGACAATTCGGCGAAAGCCGCCCACCGCGCAGGATTTACCAACCTCAGCCTGGATTTAATGTACGGACTGCCTGGGCAATCCATGACGTCTTGGACGCATACGCTTGTATGTGCGCTGTCGCTCACGCCGGAGCATCTTTCACTGTATGCGCTCACACTGGAACGCGGGACGGAACTTGCGCGCGCGGTCCGGCGCGGCGCACTCGCGGCGCCGGATACCGATGCGGCGGCGGATATGTACGAGCAGGCGGAGGGACTGCTTGCGGCGGCGGGGTACCGGCATTACGAGATATCGAACTGGGCGCAGGATGCTGAAGCGGCCGCGAACCCGGGGCGGGGTAATCCTCCGGCAACGGATTTTCCCGCTTTTGCCTGCCGCCATAATCTGCGATATTGGCTGATCCGGCCCTATTTGGGATTCGGCGCCGGCGCGCACGGCTGTGCTGCGGGAAAACGATACGCCAATATCCGTTCCGTTGATAAATATATCGAGCGTATGCGAAGCGGGAGGGCGCGCCGCTTCCCGCTGTCGCCCGCCGTCTCCCGCAGCGTGCTCCACACACGCGAAGATGAACTGCGCGAGGCGATGTGGCTGGGTCTGCGCCTGACCGAAGCCGGGGTGGATCGGTTCACGTATCAAAACCGGTTTGGCGAGGATTATTACCATCGCTTCCGGGAAGAGATCGATTCCTCGATTGCCGACGGTTTGCTGGAATGGACACGGAACGGGGATGCCCTGCGATTGACACCCCGCGGCCGATTGCTGGGGAACCGCGTATTTCAACTATTCGTGTGAATACCGACGATCGACAATGGATCATCGACCATCGCCGCGGGTTTAGTATTCGTCATCCCCGCGCCTGCACCCGCGGCGCATCCCGACTCGTGTTGGATTTATGAGCCGGGAGGAAAACGGCGTGGATGTGTTCTAGGCGGGGATCCAGGGGTTTTCCTTCGCGGAGTTAAATTATATTTGAGGACGTCATGGATTCCCGCTTAACCCACGCGGGAATGACGAGCCAAAGGAGTGCGTCATGCCCGCATGTACTTGGCGGACATTCGCGGTTTGTACCTTTGTCGAGAATGGATATAAATAAGTCTGTAGTGGATTCCCGCCAAGAGCGCGCGGGAATGACGAGTAAAAAAGTCCGTCATGCCTGCGTGGGTTGGGGGGGCATCCAGAGGTTTTACCCTTCGCGGAGTTAATTTGTATTTGAGTATGTCATGGATAACCGCCGAAATCGTGCGGGAGTGCCGAACTTTATTTCCGGCGACCGAGCAGCGCCCGGGCCAGGGATTCCAAAGTTAGACTGTACTTCCCGAGCGGCTCGGCCGCTTGGAGTGATTCAAAAGCCTGATTGACCCATTGGCGCGAAAGTGAAAGCGTGTGATCCCGCGCGCCGCATGCTTCGAGTTCCGTCAGAAGCGCCGGGATAACCGCAGGCGAAAGGCTGGCTGTGAGCAGGGCGCGGAATTTCTCCGACCGTTCGAGTCCATAGAGGATCGGAAGGCTCTTCTTGCGAGCCAATAGGTCGCTGGCGTTGGGTTTACCGGTCACTTTTGGGTCGCCCCACACGCCCAGGTAATCGTCCTGAATCTGAAAAGCCAGTCCCAGGGCGCGGCCGAAGCGGGCGAATGCATCCTGCCGCGCTTGGGTTGCGCCCGCGCTTACCGCGCCCAGCCGGCAGGCGGCTTCGACCAGCGCGGCGGTTTTCCCTTCGATCATTTCCTGATACTCACTTAGGGTGATCCTCTGGGCGTCTTCATATGTTAAATCCAAGAACTGCCCGTATGTCAATCGCACGCAGGTGCCGGAGAGGATCCGCAGCCACTCGGCGGCGAGCGCGGAATCCGAATCCGCCAATACGGAAAACGCGAGCGTGAAGATTGCATCCCCGACGTTGATCGCCTGGGCGGAACCATGCCGTTTCCAGACCGCCGGCCGGCCGCGCCGGGTGGCATCGCCGTCCTGGATGTCGTCGTGGATCAGTGAAAAAGAATGGATCAACTCGACCGCGCCGGCCGGCGGAAGCGCGGCATGCCAATCCGCCCCGCACCCTCCGCAGGAAAGCAGGCAAAGCAGGGGGCGGATGCGTTTACCGGTTGTTTCGGGGCCGGCGCCTTCCCCGCTCCATCCCATGGCATACGTCGCCATTTCCCACAGACCGTTGTGTGTGGCTTTCAAGCGGCCGACGGACCGGTGCAAACAGGCGTCGAGCTCCAACCGCATTTCGTTTTGGGAGGATTTGGACGACGGGGGCGTCATTTCTTCTGGAGTGACAGACTACGAAGTTCGGAAAGGTCGCGCGCGCCAGCGGCGAACATCGTCACCCGCAATTCACGGATCCACCGCTCGAGTTCCGCTTCCACGGATCGCGGCCCTTTCACCGCGGCTTGCAGAAGCGGACCGGCAATCCCGGCCAGGTTGGCGCCGAGGGCGATGCATTTGGCGATCTCCAATCCGTTGCGAATCCCGCCGGAAGCGATCAGGGGCAGGTTGGGTACCGCCCGACGGCAATCCACAAGCGCCTCTGCGGTGGAAAGGCCCCAGTCCGCGAATAATGCCGCCAACCGCGCCTGGTTGCGGTTTTGAGCACGGTACTTTTCAACCTGTGACCAGGACGTGCCTCCAGCGCCGGCCACATCGATCGCGGCCACACCGGCCATCGCCAGACGGCGCGCCGTCTCGCCGCCGATCCCCCAGCCGACTTCCTTTACCACTACAGGAATGGATAAGGAGCGGCAGACCGCCTCGATTTTTTGCAGGAGTCCGGCGAATTCGGTATTGCCTTCCGGCTGCAGTGCCTCCTGCAGGGAATTTAAGTGGAGGATCAGCGCATCGGCTTCCACCAACTCAACCGCCCGCCGGCATTCGTCGAGGGAATAGCCGTAATTCAGCTGGATCGCGCCGAGGTTGGAAAGGAGCAGGATGTCTGGAGCCACATCCCGGACGCGGTATGAGGAGACGAGCGCGGGGGATTCGATCGCCGGGCGAAGCGAGCCAAGCCCCATGCCAATCCTGGCGGATTGCGCGGCCTTTGCCAGGGCCCGGTTGATGGGCCCGGCTTCCTTCGTCCCGCCGGTCATGGAGGAAATCAGAAGCGGCGCGTTTAATTTCCGGCCGAAGACCGTGGTTTGGGTCACTACATCCGCAAGGTTGATTTCCGGGAGCGCCTGGTGGGGAAACCGGTATTTTTCCAACCCGTTGGATACACCGGATTGTACGTTCTTCTCGAGATTAATACGGATATGATCCGCTTTGCGCGATGCGTTGAGTGCAACTTTTTTCATTTTCGGGTGTTTTCTTACAGGATGAGCGGGATGGTACCAGCACGCCTGTGGGGTGTCAATGCCGGACTTGACGGTGTCGCAACGGACACGTACAATTGGTCTGCTCCGACGGGTCCGCAGGATAATGGGTTGCGGCTCAGGACGTATCTTTGAAGGAGGAACTCTCGATGGCAGAAACCACCTATGATTTGGTGCAAGGAATTATCGTGGAACTCCTGGCGGTCGACCCCTCGAAGGTCACACAGGAAGCCCGGTTCCGCGAAGATCTCGGAGCGGATTCTCTCGATCTGGTCGAATTGATCATGGCCTTTGAAGAGAAATTCGGCGCGGAAATATCCGACGAGGACGCGCAAAAAATCCTCACCGTCGGGGAAGCTGTGAAATACATCGACGAACGAAAGAAGCCCGCTTAATTATTTTTCCTTGGATTTACTAAACGTAGGGCCGTTCTCTGGAACGGCCCTACGGGGTTAAAGTGAATCTTAGCAGGCAGACCACCTCGGTCCTGGAGACCGAGGTGGTCGCGTTTTCTATTTTCCAACCACGAAGGCACGACAATCGTTCGTCATCCCGGTGTGATCTCAGCCGGGATCCACAGCAGACGTTATTCCATCGGTATTAGTACAAAGAAAAAGCGAATGGATGCCGGCTACGAACGCGCCGTCATGACGCAAGTCCGTCATCCCCGCGTATTCCAGGCGGGGATCCACAACGTGTTTGAATATTCCCCTCGCACAGACAAGAACGCATCTCCTGGATACCCGCTACGGACCCGCGTGGGTATGACGACATGACACCTTACGCCTCGCGGATTTCCAGTTTACGGATCGCCAAACCCGGCTGCGCCGCCCGATCGGGATCGCGTTCCGGAATCTTAAGCACAAGATCCAGCCCGTCGCTGACGCGACCGAAGACCGTATGATGGTTGTCCAGATGCGGCGTGGGGCCAAAGGTGATGAAGAATTGGCTGCCGTTCGTTCCGGGGCCGGCGTTGGCCATCGAGAGAATTCCGGCTGCATTGTGCCGAAGATCCGGATGGAATTCATCTCCAAAGCGATACCCCGGTCCGCCGCGGCCGGTTCCCGTCGGGTCGCCGCCCTGGGCCATGAATCCGCGGATCACGCGGTGAAACATGGTGCCGTCGTAGAAACCATCACGCGCCAGGAAGACGAAATTATTCACCGTCTTCGGTGCCTGAGCGGCGAACAATTCCACCTCAAAATTACCAAGGTCGGTTTGGAACACGGCGGTATAGCGTTTTTTGGGATCAATTGTCATGGCGGGCGGTGCGGCATATTGTTTGGACATGGAATCTCCTTTTCCATATTGGTTTTTCCCCGCCCCATAGTGGGGAGGGGGCAGGGGGAAGGGTTGGTACCTTTCCTGATGAAACGGACTTTTTTCACCTTATTCTTAACCGATTCCTTCCCTCGCTCCGCTCGGGACAGGCGCCGTCCCTTCAGGGCTCCTCGGAATGACTCTTAAAGGGATCATCCCTAGCCGAAGGCGAGGGCCTGCTCCGTATGTTGTCATCCCGAAACCCGATCTTTGGGTTGAGGGATCGGTGACTCCTCTATGTATGCTGTCGATGTGATTCCATTCGCAACCGATTCCTTCCCTCGCTCCGCTCGGGACAGGCGCCGTCCCTTCGGGGCTTCTCGAAATGACCTGTTCAGATAAAGAAATCCTTTTCCAGTTCCTTCCAATCGCATCCTTCTTCCGTCTTCAGATGTCCCCCCAACAGCGGATGCGCGGAACGGATCTGTTCCGCGGCCTGGAGCGCGAGGACTCGGACAGCGGCATGCGCGCCTTCTGAAGACCGTAAACGGCAGAAGTGGAAAGCCTCACGCAAATTAAATCCCATAACCAACCGCCGCAGATAGCCGTTGGGGACAAGGTAGGCGGCCGTCTCCGGTCCGAGTTCACCGAAGACTGTATGATATGCGGCAGCCGCCTGCTGCATCGCCGCGTCGTATTCGGCGCGGAAGCCGGATTCCTCGATCCAGCGCGGGGTCAGATACCCGAGCGCGCACGCCAACGGTCCGGGCGTCTGGCTGCTCATCCGGTGGCGTTTGACTTCGAAATAGGCGCCCTGGTCCATCACGGATTCAAACAGGTAATTGACATATTCCAGTTCGCGCAATGGGATATCATGATCTTCCAACGATCCCAGTAATGCGCCGGCCAGGCGTTTTTTTTGTTCGACGGATGCGCCGCGGATCCGGAGCAGGGATTCCTCGAAGCCCCAACCGCAGAACCTCACTCCGGCGGCCGCCAGCGCGAGATTCTCGGAATCGGGATCGGCCTGGACAAGCTTAATCCATCCGCGCGGCGTTTTCTCCGGATTACCGCCGGAGAAGGTCAATCCGCCGGATGCCGTCCGGAAGCGCTCCGGCCTATCCCGCAGATAGGGGTTCTCCTCCGCATACTTCACTAAAGTCGGCACCTCGACCAATGCGGCGCGTTTAATCTCCGCCCCGATCGCGCGAACCTCCCGCAGCGGATGCGAAAGCATTTTTCGAAGGGCATGCTCAAGCGCACGCGCGTTGATTGTGATCCCGACGTTGGCCAGAACCGCCGCCGGCAGCAGGTAGCGGCAGACATCGACGTACTGTGAACGGATCCGGCCCTCCCAGCGTGCGTCGCTTTCGTCCGGAAGGCGTGGAAACCGCTTCCGCGCCAGTTCGCCCACCGCTTCCAGCGCACACTGGTACGCCGCGAGCAGGCGTTCGCAGGAATCGCGGTATGCTTTTTCGGATGCGCTCCCGGCGACTTCCGGCGGGATGACGAAGGCGCCGCTCGACCACTTCTGATAGCGCGTGCTTTTTTCCGTGAAGGAAGCCAAGCGGTTGGATTCTATACATTCGATCGCCAGGCGGGAGACGTTTTCCACGGCGATGTGCAGGACGGCATGCTCGGCAACCGATGAATGCCCGTACCCGACGACCCATTTTTCATGGAACTGGGCGCTCTTGCTCTCGCTGAGTTCGGCCGCAGTCTGATCAAACGGCTCCGGGGAGCGGGAAGTTTTGGCGAAGGCGACCGCGATTATCTCGGGGGAAAGTTCCCGTGCCCGCAGCAGATACACCCGCCGGGAAAATTCGTTCACGATCCCTCCTGCAGGATGCGGCGTGTTTGGGCGACATCCTTCATCATCTGTTCGCGGAGCGCATCCGGGTTCGGAAACCGAATCTCCTCGCGCAGACGGGTTACGAACTCCAAGGACAGGGTCGCACCGTATAAATCGCCGTCGAAATCGAGAAGGTGCGTCTCCACCGTCGCTTCATGCGTGGTCCCATTGGCGAACGTCGGGCGTACGCCGATGCTGGTGGCTCCTGCGTACCGCCTACCAGCATGGGATACCCAACCGGCGTAAATTCCGTCTGCGGGTACGGCCAATTCCGGCCAAAGGCCGAGGTTGGCGGTGGGAAATCCCAAACTGCGTCCGCGCCCCATACCATGGACGACCGTGCCGGAGACGGCAAACCGACGCCCGAGCAATTGGGCGGCTTGGACGACATTGCCCGCAGAGAGCGCCTGACGGATTCGGTTGGAAGTAATTGGACCGGCTGCGTCGGTGAGCGGGGGAACCACGTACAGCGAAAAACCCAGTGGGATACTCTTTTCCGTGAGATACGCGACGCTTCCCTCGCGCCGGTGCCCGAGTGAGAAACTCGGACCGCACCAAAGCGAGCGCAGGCCGAGGCGGGCTTTGAGAATGGACAGGAAATCCGCGGCTGTGGTTCGTGCAAAGGCGGGTGTGAACGGCTGGACGATGACGGCATCCAGAGGGAACTCGCGCAGCAGGCGCAAACGCTCTTCCAGCGGAATGAGGTAGCGGAAGGGCGGCGAGGAAACCTGCCCGGGGGCGACTCGCGGATGCGGAAAGAAGGTTAAGGCGACCGCCGGTGCGTGATCCTCCCGTGCGGCCCGGGTCATTTTCCCGAGCAAATGCCGGTGTCCGCGGTGCAGTCCGTCGAAGGATCCGATCGCGAGATACACCCCTCGGAGTGCGGCGTCCTCAATCGATTCGAAAGTTTGCATCGAAGGCTACAGGTCGATAAATACTTTTTTGGGCTGCCATGTTCCGGCAACCGGGTCGGCTTCCAGAACGGCCAGCAGTTCGCCGTCTGGCGAAATTGCCCGGGCGCGGCCGGCAGCGCCCCGCGGCGCGGGGACCGCGATCCCGTTGCGGATTTTCTTCGCTTCCTCGGCGGTGAGTTGGACCGTCTCCCAGCCTTCCAAGACTGCGCCGGCCGGCATCGCGGCCTTCTCCCAGGTACCCTCCAAAAAGCGGCGCTTCAATTCCTCAAGCGGAGTCGCCCGTTCAACGGAGAACGGCCCGAGGCGGATCCGGCGGAGAGAGACGAGATGCGCGTGCGATCCCATCGCCTCGCCGATGTCATGGGCGATCGAGCGGATGTACGTCCCGCGCGAGCAGCGCACCCGGACCACGGCGTTGGGGCTTTCCCAACGCAGGAGGGCAAGCTCGTAGATGTGGACTTTGCGCGGCGCCATCTCGATCTCCTCGCCGGCCCGCGCCATGTCGTATGCCTTGCGGCCGCCGATTTTAATCGCCGAATACACCGGCGGAACCTGCAGGCGTTCACCGACAAACGTG
>Ga0307445_10001459_pt1 | contig 13341 bp, 6 predicted proteins | sample SalMarSW160330MG_FD_202147 | JGI IMG/M metagenome (GOLD analysis project Ga0307445, IMG submission 202147) | Salt marsh sediment microbial communities from the Plum Island Ecosystem LTER, Massachusetts, United States - SW1603-30 | ecosystem: Environmental > Aquatic > Marine > Intertidal zone >...
CGCGGAGGTGCCGGATTTTCTACCGGTCAGAAATGGGATTTTTGTAGAGCTGCACCGGGCAACGAAAAATATCTGATATGCAATGCTGACGAGGGTGATCCAGGAGCTTTCATGGACAGGAGTATTTTGGAGGCAGATCCCCACTCGGTCCTGGAAGGTATGCTTATTGCCGGTTATGCCATTGGCGCTACGCACGGATATATTTATTGCCGTGCAGAATACCCTCTGGCAATAGAAAGGTTGAAGATTGCACTCGCCCAGATGCAGGAGCGTCACCTGCTCGGAGAAAAGATACTGAAATCTAATTTCAGCTTTGATATATCGATAAAGGAAGGTGCCGGAGCCTTTGTCTGCGGTGAAGAGACAGCTCTTATGGCATCGATCGAGGGAGAACGAGGTATGCCCCGGCCTCGCCCACCATTCCCGGCGACATCCGGTTTGTGGGGGAAACCGACCAATATTAACAATGTAAAGACGCTGGCATCCGTATGTAGAATAATCGAGAAAGGGGCCGAATGGTTCTCGAATATCGGGACCGAAACCAGTAAAGGAACAGCAGTATTCGCCTTAACGGGGAAAATAAAGAACTCCGGTCTGATTGAAGTTCCAATGGGAATGACATTATCCGACATTATATATGGAATCGGCGGAGGTATTCCAGGTAACAAACAGTTCAAAGCTGTGCAAACCGGAGGTCCGTCTGGAGGGTGTTTACCGGCAAGTATGCTGCATCTTCCGGTAGAGTATGAATCTCTGGCGAAGGCCGGTTCCATAATGGGTTCGGGAGGAATGGTGGTACTTGATGAGGATACCTGTATGGTTGATATTGCCCGATATTTTCTCTCCTTCACACAGCTTGAATCGTGCGGAAAGTGTATACAGTGCCGCTGGGGTACCAAGCAGATGCTGGATATCCTGGAAGATATTGTTGATGGAAGAGGAAAAGAAGGCGATATCGATCTGCTGCTGGAACTGGGTGAGGCTGTAAAGAACGGCTCGTTGTGTGCTTTAGGACAGACCGCACCGAACCCGGTACTCACGACAATACGCTATTTTCGTGATGAATATGAAGAACATATTAACGAGAAACGATGCCGGGCACTATCCTGCAAAGCTTTACTGACTTATACTATCGATCCTGACAAGTGCAAAGGATGTGGCCTTTGTGCTAAAGCCTGTCCTGTCACAGCTATCAGCGGTGAAAAGCGAGAAGCACATATTATCGACCAGGAAAAGTGCATCAAGTGTGGTACGTGCTTCAATGTCTGCCCGGATAAAGTTAAGGCTGTAGTGAAAACGTCCGGGAATGAAATCGCAGTTCCGGAGGCTGTCGGTACAGGCAGTAAGAACTGATACAGGTATTGAAAGGGCAAGATATACTGGAGGTAATCGAAAATGGTAACCGTATCAACCACCAGCGTGGTAAAAAAACCGGGGATAATCACCCTGTCGATAAATGGCAAACAGGTAGAAACTCCACAAGGGGCGACCGTATTAGAGGCGGCTCAGCATGCCGGGATATATATCCCGGCACTATGTTATGACCCTGACCTGAAACCATATGGAGCATGCCGTCTGTGCATTGTTGAAATCGAAGGAGTACGCGGTCTGCCGACTTCATGTACTACAGTGGCTACCGAAGGAATGGTAGTACATACCGAAACACCAAAGGTTAATCAGTCCCGGTGTATTACTATGGAGTTAATAATGGCCAATCATCACGGAGATTGTCTGACCTGCGTAAAAAACCAGCAATGCGAGTTACAGAAAATATCCCGATACCTGGGGATTGAACAGGAGCATTTCGACAGGATGCGAAAGTCGACTGAAATACTCCCGGTCGATGATAGCCATCCGGCTTTTATCCGCGATCTAAACAAGTGCGTTCTCTGTGGTAAATGCGTCCGTGCCTGCCATGAAATTGCCGGCGTAGGAGCGATAGACCTTGCTTTTCGCGGTAATGCTACGAGAGTAAGTACGTTCGGTGATAAATCTATCCTGGATTCTATATGTGAGTCTTGCGGAGAGTGTCTTGAGCGCTGCCCTACGGGTGCCCTGGTTCCGAAAAATGCCAGGCAGCCTACAAGTGAAGTGAAAACTCTATGCCCGTATTGCGGCGTAGGTTGTTCCATATACCTGGGAGTTCGCAATAACGAGATTGTCAGCGTGCGTGGTGACAAGGATAGTCCTGTTAACAAGGGAGGACTTTGCGTAAAAGGCAGATTCGGATTCGATTTTCTTAACCATCCGGACAGGTTAACTGTACCGCTTATCAGGAGAGAGGGGTATGGAAAGGATGTTGAAATTAACGGCAATTTCAAGGACGTTTTCCGTGAAGCGAGCTGGGATGAAGCGCTTGACTTGGTTGCTGAAAATATAATGGATATTATGGGAAAAAGCGGGCCGGATAGTGTCGGAATACTCAGTTCGGCAAAATTTACCAATGAGGAAAATTATCTCGTACAGAAATTCGCCAGGGCGGTTATCGGTACCAACAATGTTGACCATTGTGCTCGTCTCTGCCATGCATCGACGGTAGCCGGCGCCAAGGCAGCCTTTGGCGAAGGTGCAATGAGTAATTCGATCTCGGATATAGCAAAGGCAGACCTGCTTTTCGTTATCGGTTCCAACACAACCGAATGTCATCCGATAATAGGACGCATTATCCGCCAGCGTGTAAAATCCGGTAATGCGAAACTTATTGTGGCAGACCCGCGTAATATCGAGCTTGCCGGCATAGCCGCTGTACACCTCCGCCATAAGCCGGGAACGGATGTGGCTCTTCTTAACGGGATCATGAATGTGATAATCGAAGAAGGACTGCACGATACTGAATTCATAAACGAGCGTACCGAACATTTCGAAGAAATGGCAAGCATTTTGAAACGGTATACACCCGAAAAGTCTGAAGAAATCACCGGAATATCCAGATCAAATATTATCAGGGCAGCCCGTCTTTTTGCTTCTGCGGGGAGTGCCTGCATTCTGTATGGAATGGGTATAACCCAGCACACAACCGGCACTGATAATGTCAAGAGTGTTGCCAACCTGTTGATGTTAACGGGAAATATTGGTAGAGAAGCAACCGGCTTCAGTCCCTTGCGAGGTCAGAACAACGTTCAAGGAGCTTGCGACATGGGAGCGCTGCCTAATGTACTTCCCGGATATCAGTCAGTGAGTGATGCCTCCGTAAGACGGAAGTTTGAAAATGCCTGGCAGTGTACAATCAAGTCCGAACCCGGTCTGACGGCGACGGAAATGATAGAATCTGCCGAAAACGGCTATATCAAGGCGATGTATATAATCGGCGAGAATCCGATTATGAGCGAGCCCTATACAGCAAGGGCTAAGCGGTCAATACAGAGCCTGGACTTCCTGGTTGTTCAGGATATATTTCCCACCGAGACTGCGGTGCTCGCCGACGTTATCCTGCCGGCAGCTGCTTTTGCTGAAAAAGATGGCACCTATACGAGTACGGAGAGACGCGTCCAGAGAATCAGGAAAGCCGTCGAATCGCCGGGAGAGACCATGCCGGACTGGCGGATAATTTCCCTGCTTGCTATTAAAATGGGATTTCCTTTCTACTACAGGAATGTCGAAGAGATAAATCGGGAAATAGTTGAGCTGGTTCCGATATACGGTGGCATCCAGTACGATCGACTCGAGCAGTACGGATTACAATGGCCGTGTCTTAACAGAGATGATCCGGGGACCTTGTTCCTGCATAAGGATAAATTTACACACGGATTGGGGCAGTTCCATGCGATCGAATACAAGCCGCCGGCAGAATCTGTTTCGCTTGACTATCCCCTGATTCTTACCACCGGCCGCGTCCTTGAACACTGGCATTCAGGCAGTATGAGTCGCAAAGCGAAGGTACTCAACAGCCTGAACCCCTCCGGCATGGTTGAAATAAATCCTGAAGATGCCATTAAACTGGGTATCACCGATGGCGATCTGGTATCTCTGGCTTCTCAGCGAGGTAAAATACAGGCTCCAGCTCGCGTTACTGAAAAATCATCTCCGGGACTTGCCTTTTTAGCTCTTCACTGGCATGAGTCCCCGGTTAACATGCTGACAAATCCGGCTCTGGACCCCATAGCTAAAATACCGGAGTTCAAGGTTTCTGCTGTAAGGGCTGTACTAACCGTACTGGAAAGAGCTGCCGAAGATAATAAATTTTTTGCCCGACTTGCTGAAAATCCCGGTGAGGCATTAAAGGAATATAATCTTACCAGCGAGGAGAAAGCCGCCATAAGCAGCGGTGACATACGAAAAATCGAGTCATGGATCGGAAAACTCGATACCAGGCTGAAAAAGTGGCTTATTGCGCGATTACAGCAGGAGAAATGGTAATTCTCCACCTGTTCATCGGGTGTTGAGAATGAATGACATCAAATTTATCCTTTAGTTTTTTATTCGTATATATTTGTATTTAGTCTATTAATAAGATTTAGATATCGAGACTGACGTTTAGGGTAATGGTTCTCTTCGTTGTGCACCTCAATTAACCTTTCATAAATGCTTCCATACCAGTCCATCCCTTGCCGAAATGAAGGCTTCACGCAGACCCGCCTTCGTGCCCAGTGCGAGGATAGTCGTTCGTATGTCTTCCAACTATTTGTCAAGCTTGAGATCGAATATACGACTCGGGTCGGCTGCTTCTGAGGGTGTTTTCCTGACAAGGCAGGTGACATGTTTAATACTTCGAGATAAACCGTATACCGATGGGGTACAGGTATTCATCAAAACACGATATACAACTATCGCCTTCAAACTCTTGTACGGCGTATACATGAGAATACCAGTAATTTATGTTTTCACCGTGTCATTTGACAGAAATCATAATTGATGGTATTGATATAAGTCTAACTGCCTTCCCTGAAAGACTAAAAGTCTCCGGGAGGTTTTAATATTGGCAGAAGGGCAGAATACAGGGAAAAAGCTCTCGGAGCCTGAGTCCGAGGAAAGATACCACGAGCTTCTTGTACTCAGCCGCGTATCCGCAGCTCTCAGCGGTCTGTGGGATCTGGATGCTATACTCCGGGTAGCACTTGATAACGTCTTGAATATAATGAACGGTGCCGTCGGCGGCATCCTTATCCTGGATGAGCGGACTCATACCCTCTCCTATCGCGTTCACCAGGGTCTCAGTGACAGGTTTGTAGCAGAAACACAACTCAGTCTTGGAGAAGGTATAGCCGGGACTGTCGCCCAGACCGGAAAAGCTATAATGCTGGAAGACTTCTCGGCCGATCCGCGTACCGCTCATGCCGATATTGTCAGCGACGAAGGGTTAAAATCACTGATCAGTGTTCCTCTCAGGGCTAAAGATAAGGTCCTCGGTGTAATAAATGTCACCAGCAAGATGTCTCATGTCTTCACCACCAACGATATGCATCTACTGCACTCAATAGGCGACCAGCTGGGGGTTGCTATAGAACAGGCCAGGCTTAACGAACGCCTGAGGAGAGCACGCGAACGTCTGCGTCGACTCGCCAGACAGAATCTTGTGGCAGAGGAAGAGGAAAGAAGAAGGATTGCACGTGAACTTCATGATGAGACCAGTCAGTCACTTTCCGGTCTTGCCCTGCAATTGCAGGCTCTCGTTAATTCGGCAGAAATGTCCGGCGGATATGACCCTAAGTTCATTGAAGGCCTAAAAAAAGTACAGGCATTAACAGTCCAGGTCCATACGGAAGTAAGCCGATTGATAGCCGACCTTCGACCTGCATTATTGGATACCCTGGGACTGATACCTGCTGTTCGTCAACATGCTGAGTCTACTCTCGGTCACCTTGGTATCAGTGTATCCGTTAATGTTAAAGGTAAAGAGAGACGTTTATCTCCAGAATATGAAACAGGGCTTTTCCGGTTCGTTCAAGGAGCCGTAGGAAATATAGCTCAGCATTCAAAAGCAGATTACGCCATTATTAATTTTGATTACCGTGAAAGCGAACTGATAATAAGTATAAATGATAACGGGCAAGGTTTCGTCGTCGCTGAGATTACTGATGTTGAAGAAAGCGGAAGAGGGCGTGGTCTGTTCAGCATGCGTGAGAGAGTAGGATTTCTCGGAGGAACCAGCTGGATCGAGTCCGAACCCAGTAAAGGAACTGCCGTCTGGGCAAGAGTACCGATAGATGAAGGACATTACGGTGAATAAGATTACAGTGCTGATTGTCGATGACCACACGATAGTTCGGGATGGTATTTCCGCTCTCCTGGCACTTGCCGGTGATATAGAAGTGATCGGTGAAGCCTCCAATGGAAATGAGGCTATTCAAAAGGTTAGAGAACTAAATCCGGATGTAGTATTGATGGATGTCTCTATGCCGATTTTAGGGGGGCTCGAATCTACACGGCGTATATGCAAGGAATCCCGGACAAAGGTTATTATCCTCACGCAATATGATGATAAGGAATACGTCTTTCCGGCATTAGAAGCAGGTGCTTCAGGATTCATCAGCAAAGTTGCAGCCTCTGCCGAACTGGCAACCGCTATACGCTCAGTATACAATGGGGATTCCTACCTTTCACCACCTATCGCCAAATTGCTCGTTGAAGATTACCGTACCGGGGATAAACGCGGTAATACAGACCCCTACCAGCAGTTAACTGCCAGGGAAAGAGATGTAATTAAGCTTATAGCAGAGGGATATACGACTCAACAGATTGCAGATATGCTCGTGGTCAGTCCCAAGACCGTCGAAGGACACAGGACAAACCTTATGGCAAAACTCGGTCTCCGAAACCGGGTCGAACTGGTTAAGTATGCAGTCCGTAAGGGCATTATAAGTATCTAGTTTTAATTCAAGGGTATTCCCCCGGTACTTTCTAAATAGATATTTACACTCTTTATTATTTTCCATATTGTCTTTCGGTTAAACAACAACGAAAATACAGAGGTTTTCCCGGTCCAATGCAAGGGAAACACCTGTTCCACAACCGGTATTCACCTTCTTATACTTTGAATACCTGTATGATTTTCTTGTTACATCACCAGAAAAAAAATACCGCGTATGCGGTGAATGGAGGAAGATGATGGGAGAGAATAAAACAATAAAAATACTTATCGTCGATGATGAACCTGACTTCATTAATGACCTGAGGTCCACTCTGGGGAAAGAATCCTATTCTGTGTGTACGGCATCAGACCGAAACGAGGCTGAAGAAAAAGTACGTTCGGAAGAACCGGACGCGATAGTATTAGGGACCATCATGCCTCGTGGCGACGCATTCCTCTTTCATAAATGGCTTAAGCAGACCCTTGCCTTCAGTAATCTCCCTGTTATGGTTATCAATGCTTCACCTGAAAAACAGGTATTGAAAGGCTGGAGAATGGATGAAGGGATGCAATGCGATGCCGAAGATTTTCTGGCAAAGCCTGTCACCTCATCGGTGCTTCTCCCACGCATTCAGGCTCTTTTAAATCGCGAAACAAAAAGAATTAAGATACTCATTGTAGACGACCATGCAGTAGTCAGAGATGGAATCAGGGCTGTTATTGCTTTGCAGCGTGACATGCATGTCGTCGGAGAAGCAGTAAACGGTCAGGAAGGTATTGAAAAGACAATGGAACTTTCACCCGATGTTGTTGTTATGGATATCGTAATGCCGGTTATGAACGGCCTTGACGCTGCGAAAGAAATACATTCCAAGAATGAGAATGCAAAGATACTTATGCTGACACAGTATGACGACGAAGAAAATGTCCTGGCAAGTAAAAAAGCAGGGGCAGTAGGATTTATCCCTAAAGCTTCGGCAAGTTCCCGGCTGCTGACAGGGATAAGATCTGTCGCAAGGGGTGATCAATCATGGATTGAGTCGCTCATATCGTAGAAGGTGATGCAAGTGGAAGCAATAACGATAACCCTCGATGAAATAGAGGTAAGCGGCTATCCGGGAATGACTATTCTTGATTTAGCACGTGAATCGGGTGTATCTATTCCAACCCTTTGCCATGATCCTTATCTTTCATCCATCGGCGCCTGCCGGATATGCCTGGTAGAAGAAGAAAACTCCAGGGCATTACTGGCATCATGTGTAACGCCAATACGGGCGGGGATGGTAATAAACACTCATTCCCCGCGGGTGCTGGAGCGCCGGAAGCTGATACTTGAGTTTCTGCTTGCCAGCCACCCGGATTCATGCCTGGTATGCGATAAAGGTAACCGTTGCGAACTTCGTAATCTGGCGGCAGAAATGGGCATTGGCAAGCTCGAATTAAACAAAATTCCTCTATCTTCGAGCATAGTCGATGTTAACCCTTTCCTCGAGAGAGACCTGTCAAAATGTATAATGTGTGCCCGGTGCATACGTGCCGACCAGGAATTGGTCGTAGCAGGAGCCATCGATTACGTCGAACGGGGATTCATATCCAGACCTTCAACCTTCGACAACCTGCCGTTGGAAAATTCAGAATGTACGTTTTGCGGCACCTGCGTCGCTTTTTGCCCTACCGGTGCCCTGAAGGAAAAGAAATCAGCGTATAACGGTACTACATCGACTGTCGTCGAAACGATATGCCCTTACTGTGGTTGTGGTTGCAATATCAGTCTGGAGGTAAAAAATAACAAAATTGTACGGGTGAGACCGGTTACAGGAAGCCCTGTAAATAAAGGGACCCTCTGTTCCAGAGGTAGCTACGGACTTGATTTTATACATCATCCTGATCGCCTCACAACCCCGCTAATCAGAAATTCCGACGGATTACAGGAAACCTCGTGGGAAGATGCCTTGTCTTTTACAGGTGGAGAATTAAAGCGTATAAAAGACGAATACGGACCCGATAGCATTGCGGTTCTTGGTTCGTCAAAATGTACCAACGAGGATAATTACCTGCTTCAAAAATTTACCCGTTGTGTCCTGGGGACAAATAATATCGATAACGGGAGCCGTATGTATAATGCCCCAAGTCGAGAAGGACTGGGCTGGTCGGTAGGTTTTCCTTTATCGACGAACACTTTGAGTGAACTGGAACAATCCGATGTAATACTTGTAATCGGCGCGAATCCGGCGGCCTCAGCTCCCGCGGTTTCTTACGCCATTAAACGCGCCGTGAAAAACTCTGGAGCAAAACTGATAGTTGTCGATCCACGCCGTACCGAGTTGACCAGATTCGCGCAAATCTGGTTAAAACCCGGCGTTGGTACAGATACCGCTCTGATAAATGGAATAGCAAAAACAATCTTCGATAGCAAGACCTATGATGAAGAATTTGTTACCCGCCGCACGGATAATTTCGATGAATACTTTTCGGCTTTGAGCAACTTTTCACCCGAACATGTTGAGAAAATCACCAGCGTTCCGGAAAGGGACATACGGCTGGCTGCAAAAATATATTCCGAAGCAAAAACAGCATCCATTGTGTACGGAACAGGGATCACTCAGCAGCAAAGAGGTACAGCAGGTGTTATTGCCCTTGCGAATCTGGCAATGTTGACGGGGAATATCGGTCATCATGGTGGCGGTATATTCGCTTTACAAAAGGAGAATAATGCCCAGGGTGCCTGTGATGTGGGTACACTGCCTGATTTCCTTCCCGGATACAGAAGTCTTGATGACTCTCAGACAAGAGCAATATTCAGGGATACGTGGCAGGCTGAAATACCGGAAAGTCCCGGGATGACTGCCTTTGAGGTCCTACAACAGGCACACGCCGGCAATGTCAAGGGTATGCTGATCATAGGAGAAAATCCTGTAGTCAGTTTTCCTAACCCTGATTTCGTAAGAAAAGCTCTTTCTTCTCTGGAGTTTCTTTGTGTTGCAGATATATTCCGCAACGAAACAACGGAACTGGCGTCGGTGGTAATGCCTGCAGCAGCTTTCGCCGAAAAAGACGGGACATTCACAAACTTTGAAGGGAGAGTTCAACAGGTACGAAAGGCAGTTGATTCACCCGGCATCTCTCTTCCTGAATGGGAAATCATAATCAGGTTATCCCGTGAGATGGGCTTAGACATGCAGTATGCATCATCCAGAGAAATACTGAATGAGATCGAGGAGTTAGTACCCCTCTATCAAAACCTTTCGCATCGCGACTTTGAGCAGGATGACGATGAATTGGAATCTTCGAGCGAACGACTCGGGTCCAAACGCTTTTATAAAGGTCTCTTCCCCAGCGGATTCGGTCGTTTCACTCCTGTCGAATATATTTCTTCAGAAGGGGATAAGGATGAACAATACCCACTCGTTCTGGTAACCGGTTCCACTCTTCACGGATTTGGCAGCGGTTCCAGGAGCGGCAGAGCTTCGAGGCTCAGATCTTTTACTCCCCGTGCCTGGATAAATATCAGCAACAACGATTCGACGTTGTATAAGTTAAGCGCAGGCGATAATGTCAGGATTATATCACCTGCAGGAGAAATATCCGCCATTGTTCGTGTCTCCGATGAACTGGACGAAGGAATGCTGTTTATGCCTTCTTCATTCCCGGATAGTCCGGTGAATACACTATTTGGATTCGATACCGATAACTCATTAAAGACATGTTCCGTAAGACTTGAAAGGGCTGGTAATAATGACTGAAACGAAAAAATTAACTCAAACTGAACTCGAAAAGATCGATACTATTATCGCGGAACACAAGGAGGAAGAGTGGGGATTGATTCCCTGTCTGCAGGATATACAGGAACTGCTGGGCTATATTCCTTCACCCGTAATAAAACGCATCGCAGAAGGACTTGGCTTGTTCCCGAGTCAGGTACAGGGAGTGGTCACATTCTATGAGCAGCTCTATACCACTCCGAGGGGTAAAAATATCGTCAGGGTATGCAGGGGCACTGCATGTCATGTCCGTGGAGGAAAAACTATCCTGAACCTTGTTAAGCAGCAGCTCAACCTTGAAGAAGGAGAAACTTCTCCCGACCTTGAATATACACTGGAAACCGTTGCCTGCATAGGTGTATGTGCCCTCGCTCCGAATATCGTCATTAACAGGGACACTCATGGTCATATGAATCCTAAAAAAGTATCAAGGTTATTCAACAAAGATGGTGACGGATAATATGAAGCAAAACAGGACTATCTACGTTTGTCGCGGGACCGGATGTGTTTCCGGTGGCGGCGACCATGTTTACGAGTCGCTCCAGACGGAAGTGGAAAGGTTAAAGCTGAGCGATGTTGAGGTTGGTTTTACCGGCTGCCATGGTTTCTGCCAGCAGGGTCCGAATGTAGTCGTTGAACCTGACGGTATTTTTTATACGCATGTCGAACCTGAAGATGCCAGCGAGATTGCAGTTTCACACCTCCGCGATGGAATTCCCGTCGAGCGACTCTACTATCACGATCCTGTGACCGGCGAAGCCATTCCCATGTATTCGGATATCAAATTTTATGCTATGCAGGAACGTGTTGTCCTTCGCAACTGCGGCCATATTAATCCGGAAAAAATCGAAGATTACCTCGAAAGAGGTGGTTACAAATCACTGCGCAAGGTACTCATGGAAATGACTCCCGAAGGAGTAATAGAAGAGATAAAGAAATCAGGTTTACGGGGACGAGGGGGCGCCGGTTTCTCTACAGGTACCAAGTGGGAATTCGAACGTATCGCAACCGGTTCACCAAAATACGCAATATGCAATGCCGACGAGGGTGACCCGGGAGCGTTTATGGACAGGTCGATCCTGGAGGCGGATCCCCATGCAGTGATCGAAGGTCTGACTATCGGCGCTTATGCGATGGGAGCCAGCAGGGGATATGTTTACGTCCGGGCCGAGTACCCGCTGGCAGTGAGTCGACTGAAAATAGCGTTAAAACAGGCGGAAGAAAACGGTTTCCTGGGAGAAAACATACTCCATTCTGGTTTCAGTTTTACAGTACAGATAAAACTAGGTGCAGGAGCATTTGTCTGTGGTGAAGAGACAGCCCTGCTGGCATCGATCGAAAGCCGGCGAGGTATGCCTCGCCCTCGCCCTCCTTATCCGGCAAATTCCGGGCTGGACGGTAAACCAACTACCATCAACAACGTAAAAACACTGGCTACCGTACCAATCATTATCGAAAAAGGAGCCGACTGGTTTGCCGGAATAGGTACGGAAAAGAGTAAGGGGACAGCCGTGTTCGCCCTTACCGGGAAGATCGCCAACAGCGGACTTGTCGAAGTACCGATGGGCACTCCCCTGTCGCATATTATCAATGATATCGGTGGTGGAGTACCACGGGGAAAACAATTTAAGTCTGTCCAGACTGGCGGACCTTCCGGCGGCTGTATTCCGGCGCGACTCATCGACCTTCCCGTTGATTATGAATCGCTGGCTGGAGTCGGATCGATTATGGGTTCCGGTGGCATGGTGGTCCTTGATGAGTCCACATGTATGGTAGAAATCGCCCGTTACTTCCTCAGTTTTACCCAGGCGGAATCATGCGGTAAATGCACTCCCTGTCGCTTGGGAACACGGCAGATGCTCGATATTCTGACCAGGATTACGGAGGGCAAGGGTAAGGAAGGTGACATCGATACACTTCTAAAAATCGCTACCACGGTTAAAGAATGTTCTTTGTGTAATCTCGGTATGACAGCACCGAATCCCGTGATATCAACCATCAATTATTTCCGCGATGAATATGAAGCGCATATTCTCGAAAAGAAATGCCCCGCGGCAGTGTGTGACTCCCTCATGATATCACCATGCCAGCATACCTGCCCGGTCGGTATCAACGTGCCGAAGTATGTTGCACATATTGCTGAAGGGGAATACCTTGAGGCTGTAGAAACGATACGCGAACGCAATCCTTTCCCGTCGATATGCGGCAGGATATGCCATCATCCATGTGAACTAAGATGCCGCCGCGGAGAACTCGATGACCCGGTGGCTATTCGTGAACTTAAACGTTTTGCGGCAGACTGGTATTTCGCGAATACAACGGAAGACCCCGAACCGTTCCCGGTAACAAAATCACAGCGTGTTGCCATCGTCGGAGCGGGACCGACCGGGCTGGCCTGCGCATATTATCTGGCGCAGTCCGGATATCCGGTGACCGTGTTCGAAGCTCTGCCTGTCGGCGGCGGCATGCTATCGGTCGCTATTCCCGAGTTCCGCCTTCCCCGGGAGGTTATTCAAAGGGAAATCGACCATATTGCCCTGAAGGGCGTTGAGATCAAATACAATACACCGGTCAACACCAATTTCACGGTTGAGGACATAAAAGCCGAAGGATATGAAGCTGTCTTTATCGCTGCCGGAGCACAGAGAAGTCAGCGTGTGGGTATTCCGGGAGAACTTGATGATATCGATGGATTTTATTACGGACTTAAATTTCTCAGAGATACCAAACTCGGCAGAGAAATCCGGGTCGGAAAACGCGCCGCCATTATCGGTGGCGGGAATGTAGCCCTGG
>Ga0307445_10001461_pt1 | contig 13335 bp, 10 predicted proteins | sample SalMarSW160330MG_FD_202147 | JGI IMG/M metagenome (GOLD analysis project Ga0307445, IMG submission 202147) | Salt marsh sediment microbial communities from the Plum Island Ecosystem LTER, Massachusetts, United States - SW1603-30 | ecosystem: Environmental > Aquatic > Marine > Intertidal zone >...
GGCGATCGCCAGCGTCGCCGGCTGGTTTTTCGCAATCATCGTCAGCCCCGTGGCGGGCGGGCTGATCGGCGGGATCGTGCATTGGGCCATCGGGCGTCGCCGTGGCCGATGGACGTGGCTGATCGTCGCGGTCGGCCTGGTCCTCGGCGCATTGGCGGCTATGGGCGTGACCGCCATCCTGCGATCGCCCAGCCTGATCTCACTGGGGATCTATGTCTTCATGGCTACAGGAGCAGCTACGAGCGTCCTGAGGCTGGGCAAGCGGCGTGGCTAGCGCCCGATCGTGGCGATGCACGAAGGACCGAGATGCTAGCTGAACTGACGATCACCAATTTCGCGATCATCGAGCGGGTCCACATTCGCTTTGCTCCGGGCTTTAACGTCTTGACTGGAGAGACCGGAGCAGGCAAGTCGATCCTGATCGATGCCGTCAGCTTTTTGCTGGGCGGGCGGGCGGATACGAGCATCGTACGCGCAGAGACAGAGCTGTGCACGATCGAAGGGATCTTTGTCCTGTCGCCGCAAGGACGGGCCAGCATCGACCCGCTCCTGGAGCCAGACGCGCTGCAAAACGAGGACCCGAACGTGCTGATCCTGGCGCGTGAGATCCGGCGCAGCGGGCACAATGTGTGTCGCATCAATGGGCGCGCCGTACGCCTGGGCGACCTGGAGGCAATCGGCGAGCACCTGATCGACATCCACGGGCAGAGCGAACACCTATCCCTGCTGCAAGAGAGAACGCACCTCGATTTCCTGGACCGCTATGCCGACCTGGGCACAGCACGCGCAGCGTACGCAAAAGAGGTACGGGCGCTGCGCGCGGTGCGGCGCGAACTAGACGACCTGCTGCGCAACGAGCGCGAGTTGAACCAACGTGTCGACTTGCTGCGCTACCAGATCGACGAGATTGCGGCAGCGCATCTCGATCCGGACGAAGAGGAGGCACTGACCCAGGAGCGCAACCGGCTAGCCAATGCGGAGCGCCTGGCCGAACTGAGCGGTGAGGTGGTGGCGCTGCTCGCCGACGAGGGAGGCGAGCAAAGCACGGCGATCGACCTGCTCGGGCAGGCGGTACGCGTGCTGGCGAGCCTGGCACGGGTCGATCCGGCAACAGAGGGCTACCGGCAGCGCATGGAGCAGATCGAATACGAGCTGAACGACGTGATCGGCTCGCTGCGCGATTACCAGGGAGAGATCGAGTTCAATCCGGCCCGCCTCAACCGGGTGGAGGAACGCATCTCGCTGATTCGCCGCTTGCAGCACAAGTACGGCGACAGCATCGAGGAGGTCCTGGCTTTCGAGGAAGGGGCAGCCGAAGAACTGGACCGCATCGAGCACAGCGAAGAGCGGATCGCCGAGCTGCGCAAGCAGGAGCAAGCCTACCTGCGCGAAATCGGCCGGCAGGGCAGTGCGCTCTCGGCGCTGCGCCGTGTCGCGGCAGCGCGCCTCTCTGAGGCGGTCGAGGCAGAACTGGCCGAGCTGCGCATGGAAGGCGCCCGCTTTGAGGTACAGATTTGCTGGCGGGAGGCGGCCGATGGCGCGGTCGTGCAAGCGCCGCCAGAGGGCGCAGAGGTCCCGGCCGGGCGCTATGACTTTGACGAGAAGGGACTGGACCAGGTTGCATTCCTGCTTTCGGCGAACGTGGGTGAAGAGCTCAAGCCGATGGTCAAGGTTGCCTCAGGAGGCGAGACGTCGCGGTTGATGCTGGCGCTGAAGACGGCGCTGGCCCAGGCCGACCAGATCCCGACGCTGATTTTCGACGAGATCGACCAGGGGATCGGTGGGCGCATCGGCGGCGTGGTCGGGCAAAAGCTGTGGGGGCTGTCGCAGGCACACAGCGAGCAGCGGCGGCAGGTTTTCTGCGTGACGCACCTGCCCCAACTGGCAGGCTATGCGGACAGCCACCTGCACGTGCGCAAGACCGTCGCCGAAGGGCGCACGCGCACCGTGGTCGACCTGCTGAATCAGGCCGAACGGATCCGGGAGCTGGCCCAGATGCTGGGCGGCGAGAGCGAGGGAACGCGCGAGATTGCCGAGACGCTGCTGGCACAACGTCCCTAGGTGCGATGCTCCTGCAGCCACTCAAGCGCAGTCTCGACTAGCGTCAGGCCCACCCCGACGCGGTGCGGCTCGACCTGCACAGAAAACTCGATCGCGCGATCCGGCGGGGCTTCGGGCCCATCGAGCCGGGAGAGGGCCAGGGAGCCGATCAGTTCGCCACGCTCCAGCGCCTGCAGCGCGAGCTGACCCTGCCCCGCAGACACCTGCCGGACGTCGAACCAGTCCCCGTCCCCCGTTTGCATCCCACGATGGATCGGCCGCCGGAAGAATTGGTCTGCCCAGCGAAAGGGAACGTGCGCCGCGTGCGCCGCACCTCGATCGGTGATCGAGTCCCCGACCAAGCGGCAGTCGTGCGGCCGCGCCCCAAAGCGCTGCAGGGCCTGGAGGATGAAACCAGGGCGCGGCTTGCGATTGGGGCAGTCGAGATCGTAGCGCAGCACAGCAGCGCCAGGCATGTGCGGGCACAGATAGGCGGCAGCGACAGGCACGGGAAGCAGCTCGATGACCCGCTGCTGCACGGCATGGGCCTGCTCGTCGCTGATGTAACCGGATGCCACTCCGCCCTGGTTGGTCACGATCACCAGCTTCCAGCCCTGATCGACATAGGAGAACAGCGTGGCGGCCAGATCGGGAAAGAGATCGACCTCCTCCACTGTGTTGGGGGGGCGGTGGCCGAGCGAACGGTTGAGCGTCCCATCACGGTCGAGGAACAACAGGCGCACGCACACGTTGGCTCCCATGGTACGGCGGCTTAGGCGAAGACCAGGTAGGTAGCCGCCAGCCGCGCCGTGTGCAGCAGCGAATCGCGATGCGTGCGCTCGTAGGCGTGCGAAGCATCGACGCCGGGTCCAATGAGGCCGACGACTAGGTCCGCCCCGGCGCGCAGGGCCGCGCTGCCGTCCGATCCATAGTACGGGTACACGTCGACCTTGTACGGGATGTCGTTTTCCTGGCACAGGTCGACCAGCTTGCGACGGAAGGCGAGGTCGTAGGGCCCGCTGCTATCCTTGGCACAGATGCTCACCGTATACTCGTCGCTGTTTTGCCCGTCACCCAGGACGCCCATGTCAACCACCAGCAGTTCCTTGACCGCAGCCGGAATGCCCGACGCTGCGCCGTGCCCGACCTCTTCGTAAGGGCTGACGTAGAAATAGGTCGTTTGCGCAGGCTGCAGCCCGGCATCGACCAGGGCCTTGGCCACAGCCACCATGATCGCCACGCCTGCCTTGTCGTCGAGGTGACGCGACTTGACGTACGCACTGCCTGTCACCGTGGTGCGCGGATCGAAAGAGACGAAATCACCGACCCCAATGCCGAGGGCGCGCGTATCGTCGGCAGAGGTCGTGCGCTCGTCCAGGCGCACCTCGATCTCTTTGTCAGTGTGCGCTCCCTCGACCTCTTTGCGTCCATAGGCGTGAACCGCGGTCTTGTGAGCGAGGACGGTGCCCGTGTAGGTGCGGCCGTCGGCCGTCTCCACCTGGCAGTACTCGCCTTCCACCGTCTGCCACACATAGCCGCCCAACTGGGTCAGGCGCAAGCGTCCATCCGCCTTGATCTCTTTGACCATCGCTCCCAGCGTGTCCACATGCCCCGAGAGCGCGCGAGGGCGTTCGCTGGATCGCCCGGCGAGCGTCGCCAGCAGTGCCCCCTTGTTCGTGCGCTGCGTGTGCAGGCCGATCTGGCCAAACGCTGACTCGACCAGCGCGATCGCTGCGCCCGTGTTCCCGGTCGGGCTCGGCGTACGCAACAAACGCACCAGCAGATCGACCAAATAGTCGACATCGATCTGGACGGCCATGTAGGTTCCCTCCTGGGTTCGATCCAGGCTCACCGTCGGAGCCCCTGTATAAAGACCAGCCACGCCGCCTGCGGCAGTGCCAGCATGCGGCGCCAACGCCTCGGTTCGCCGAGCAGCCTGTACAGCCATTCCAGGCCCAGGCACTGCATCCAGGTTGGCGCGCGCCGCTGCACGCCGGCCACAAAGTCGAACGCCGCGCCTACGCCCATGCCCACGGCGGCGCCCGTCTTACACATGTTACGCGCGATCCACTTTTCCTGGGGCACGGACGGATAGGCAACAAGCAGTACGTCAGCACGCGCAGCACGGATACGAGCCGCGATCTCGTCCTCGAACACTGCAGCATAAGACCCGCTCTCTGCCCCACAGACCGAGAGCCCCGGATAGCGCGCGATAATCGCTTGCGCTACCTTCTCGGCGACGCCCGGAGCCGCGCCGAGAAGGTAGAGACGAAAGCCGCGCGTTGCACAGAGCTGCGCAACACGATAGATGCCGTCGGACCCGGTCACACGCTGGCGCAGTGGATGGCCCAGCCAGCGCGCGGCCCACAGGACGCCAGCGCTATCCGGCACGTTCAGAGAGGTCCGGCTCAAGACGGCTGCGAACTCGGGATCGCGCCGGGCCGCGATCAGGAACTCGGTGTTGACGGTCGAGATCTGGTGCGGCCCGCCCTGGTCGACGAACCGTGCCAGTGCAGCGAGCATTTCGTCCATGTCCACGTCGTCGATCCGTACGCCCAGGATCCGCAACGCGGGCGACGCAGCTCGCTCTGCGGCGCTGGCACTAGGGCTCGATGCCATAGAGCACGGTCATGAGGCGCTCGTAATCGCTCTTGAGCAGGCCCGCCACCTCACGCGCGGCCCTGGACAGCCAATCGCGATCTTGGCCGCGCAAACGATAAACCTCGCGGATGTGGGCGGCCAGGAGTTGCTCCGGCGCGATCTCGGGCAGATCGAGCAGCGAGCGCAAGTAGGTCAGCCGCTCGGTAAAGCGTGCCACCTGATCGGCCTCACATGCGTAGACGGAATAGTGCAGTGCAGGCGGCTGCGGAGGCAGGTAGTGATACACCCGTGTCGCATCGACGTAGCCGACCAAGCGCGCCGTGAACTCGGTACGGAGCATCAGTTCGAGCTGCGGATGCTCGTCGTACACGGCCTGGTCGAAAACCTCATCGGTGCTGCGCCGCACGGCACGGCGCCCGGGATCAGGGCTCGCAGTGGTGCCATAGCAGACAACAGCATAGAGGCACGTGCTGCCGTCTCCTGGGGCGTACACCAACTGGCCCAAGGCAGGGGGACGGTGCAGCTCGAAACTCTCGGCCACAAAGCGGGCGCTCTCTGTCTCGACGATCTCGCCGATGCGGGCCTGACCTGGTTCTGCCATCGTCTCTCTCGCTCCCTCACACGCCCCTACTGCGCTTGCTGTGATCCTTGGCCGAGCGTAGATAGGGATAGCCCTTGCTGGCCAACAGCCGCGCCATCATCTCCTCCACCACCTGGCGGTCGCCGGTCGAGATAACGGCCGCCTCGTGCGCCTCGATCAACACGGCAGGATAGGGTGGATACTGCGCGCTGCGCTGGCATTGGTCATAGACGACGCCGTGCACCGCGTCGCGCATCTCGGGATCCTCCATCACCCACAGCGGCGCCTCGACGCGGGCGATCTCGCCGCCGACATCGAGGTAAAAGAACTGTACGCGATGCGCTCCGTACTGGCTGAGGATGGCGGATTGGCTCTCAAAGACGTCCGAACGCTCCCCCGGTGAGAGCAGGCCCTGAAAGAGCTGCCGGTCAACCAACGTACCGATAAAGCGACACAGACGCTGCCCATCGGTCGCCTGGGGACAGCGTCGGCAGCCATCGGGATAGTCACACAGCATCAGGCGCAGGCTGTTGGCCACGTCGTGGCTGCCGGGATAGCTCACATAGCTCGCGACGGGGATGGCCTGCTGGCGCAGGGCCTCCAGCGCCGACAAGAACCGCTCCAGGTAAGCGGCGCACAGATCCCGATCTTCGTCCCGGCTCTGCAGTTGCCAAAGGATCAGCGAGCCATCACGCAAGGCCACAGCCGGGGGTTGGGCGTCACGGGCGGCGCCTCGCAGCGCCACCATCTCCTCGACGCTCATGTGAATCCCGAGCCGCGTGCCCTCGATCGGGATGCGCTTGTCCTGCGGATCGAAATAGAGGTCCTCTTCCGTGTAGCTCAGTTGGAGCTCGCTCGCGATCTCTGCGTGTGGCCTGGCACCGTAGGTGATCTCGACGTGGCCGAAATTGACTACGAAATAGCGCACCGGGCTGTGGCGGTCGGGCGGGATCGGCGAGCCATCGGCAGCGACGACCGTGTAGCTGTCGAATGGCGGCGGCGCCGGGTAGACACCAGCGAGGGTGTCTACCGGCGCCGCCACTAACCAGGGAATCTTGGCCATCGCTCGCTCGCGAGCGAGTAGCTTTTGCTGCAAGAGCTGCGGGTCGGCACGACACAGATAGCGCTGTGCTTCGTCTAGCTGGGGGTCTACCCCTGCTTCCGGCAGGTCGCGGATCATGTCCTGTGCCTGCCGGTAGAGCGCATCTATGTCAAGCGGCACACTCTGCTCCTTGCCCGCACTCTGTTACTTGGCGAAGTCGACCGCGCGCGTCTCGCGGATCACGGTCACCTTGATCTGGCCGGGATACTGCAGCGTGTCTTCCACCTGCCGTGCAACGTTCTTGGACAACTGGATGGCCGCCAGATCGTCGATGTCGTCAGGCTTGACGATGATCCGGATCTCACGTCCGGCCTGAATGGCATAGGACTGGGAAACGCCGCCAAACGAATTGGCAATGTCTTCCAATCCCTTGACGCGCTTGAGATAGTTCTCCAAGCTTTCGCGGCGCGCACCAGGACGCGCGCCAGAAATGGCATCCGCCGCTTCGACCAAGATCGCCTCGATGCACTGTGGCTCTGCTTCGCTGTGGTGTGCAGCCACCGCGTTGATCACGCGCGCAGACCGCCCATAACGCTTGACCAGGTCGGCGCCAATGGAAGCGTGTGGCCCCTCCACCTCGTGGTCCACTGCCTTGCCGATGTCGTGCAGCAAGCCTCCTTCCTTGGCGATTCCGACGTCTGCCCCCAACTCCGCGGCCATCATGCCCGCCAGGTGCGCCGTCTGGATCGAGTGGAGAAGGACGTTCTGGCCATAGCTGGTGCGATACTTGAGGCGGCCGAGCAGGCGGACCAGCTCGGGATGGATGCCGGGCACGCCGACGTCGAGCACGGCCCGCTCGCCTTCCTCAACGATCAAGGCGTTGACCTCTTCGGTCGCCTTCTCGATCGTCTTTTCGATGCGCCCCGGATGAATGCGCCCATCCAGCACCAGCTTGCTCATAGCGACGCGCGCAATCTCGCGCCGCACGGGGTCAAAGCTGGAGAGGATGACCGCCTCGGGGGTGTCGTCCACGATCACGTCCACACCGGTGGCCTGCTCGATGGCGCGGATATTGCGCCCGTTGCGGCCGATGATGCGGCCCTTCATATCGTCGTTCGGTAGAGAGACCATCGAGACTGTGCTCTCGGCGACTTGCTCCGCCGCACAACGCTCGATGGCCAGGGTGATGATCTTGCGCGCCTTCTGGTCGGCCTCCAGCCGCACCTGGTTTTCGACCTCGCGGACGACGCGCGCCATCTCGTCCCGGGTCTGTCCCTCCACCTGCTCAAGCAGGAGCCCTTTGGCCTCATCCTGGGTGAGGCTGGCGATCCGCTCCAGCTCGGTGGTCTGTTTCTCGTAGAGCTCTTCGATCTGGCTCTTCATCCTGTCCAAGCGACTCTGCCGCTGGTTCAGGCGCCGCTCGCGATCTTCGAGACGATCGATCCGCTTGTCCAGCGACTCGCGCCGCCTGTGCAGCCGCTCGTCCTCTTCGCGTAGCTCTTGCTGTCTCTTTTGTGCATCGGCCTCAGCCGCGTTCCGCAGCTCGATCGCCTCTTTCTCGGCAGCCAACTCGGTCTCTTTGGCACTCGCTTGCGCTTCTTCGACGATCCGGTCCCGCTCCAACTCGGCCCGCTCCAGCCGGGACTTGCCCACAGAACGCTGCGCGACGATCACGCCCGCGCTGCCGAGCACGATACCCGCGATCCCGGCAACGATGATCCACACCGCACTTCCAGGTCCCATATCGCTATATCCTCTCTTTAGTCGTTCTCAGGTTGGTCTATTAACTCTTCGGCCAGCAGGCGCTCCCACACATCGCGCATCACGTCGTAGCTGAACCCCCTACGCTGCAGGTATCCAAATAGCTTGCGCTGTCGTTCGCTGGGGTCCATTCGCTGCCACCGTGTGAGCCGTTTTGTGGCAGCCTGATATGCGTTCTCGGCCTCGTCGACGTCCTCCAACAGGCCATCGATGATGCGGTGGGAAACGCCCTTGCGCCGCAGTTCCTGGCGCAGTGCGAACGCACCTCGCGGCCGAAACTGTTCACGGTTGCTGATCCAATAGCGGGCAAACGCTTCATCGTCCAGCAGCCTGGCCCGCAGCAAGCGCTGTACGGCTTGCTCTATTGCTGGTTCAGAGAACCCCTTGCGCCCCAACCGGCGCCGCACCTCTCGCTCGCTTCGCGGCCGATAGGACAACAAGTTCAGCGCCGACTCGTAGGCACGTTCAACTTCGTCGAACTGCTTCAGTGCCTCGATGTCGGCGTCGGTGAGGAACTGCCCGGTGGATAACTTGGCCGCCTCGATCATGGCTAGCCCAAAGGCGAATTCGCCGTCTATATGGACGTTCGCCCGATCCGGGTTATGTACTTGCACGCTGAGGGACGTGATCCGCCCTGCCATGAAAGATCCTCTAACTGGTCGTCAGAAAACAAAAAGGCCGTGGCAAGACCATTGCCACAGCCGCTAGACTTGACGGGTGCGCGGTGAATGCTTGGTGAGTTACACATAGCCCGTGCCCGGTTGAGACCCAAGGAGGAGCGTGCGCCCCTGGACCTATCTCCTAGCCTCTGTTTCGGTCGAGGGGTGTCCACTCACCGGTGAGTAGACGAGGATCGCATATCAAGCGGTTCAACCTACTGGCTACTGCGGATAGAAAACTCCTCTTGCTCACCGAGCGACTCTCACGACCTCGAGGTCGTGTCTATCTGTCTCGTACCACCACACCGCCCTATGTTCAAGCCTGGCAGTTCGCCAAGCTCAAGCCGATCCGCCGGGCTGTCCTTGCCAACTGCCCCAGCTACATCCCGGTCACGGATGACTATACCCAAGATACATCATTGCTGTGGCCCGCCAAATGCGCGGAGAAAAGCTCAGTTCTCAATCGGCAGCCATATCCTCACCCGATCGATTGTGCCCGGCCTCCTTTCCCGGACACGTGCGTTGTCGTGCTCAAGGCCTTTGCGGCATATCGCCTCTCGCGGCCTCTATGACAGAAGGGATCAGGTGAACGCAAGCCCGCCCGCTGTTTATCTCACCTCATAGTGTACAATAACACACGCGAAATTGCAAGTTGAACCGAGAAGCAGTCATCTGAACAGCACATAGATAGGGGATTAAGGAGAGTCCGTCTTCAGCAATAGAGCGGCGAAACTGGTACCCAATGGGATCTCGCCGATCCCGAGCACGTCCGCGATCGTGGCCCCCAGGTCGGCGAACGTATCCCGCGTACCGAGATCGGTGCCGGCACGTACACGAGCGCCGGCCGCCAGGAGGGGAACGTACTCGCGCGAGTGGTCCGTGCTAGAGGTCGTGGGGTCGTTCCCATGGTCGGCGGTAAAGAACAGCAGATCGCCTGCCCGCATCGCGGACAGCACCTCTGGCAGCCGCACGTCGACCTGATGCAGCGCGTCGGCATAGCCTCGTGGGTTGTTGCGGTGCCCATAGAGCATGTCGAAATCTACGAGGTTGGCAAAGATGAGCCCACCCTCGCTCCGGCCCATGAACTCGAGCACCGCATCGACCCCCGCCATGTTGTTCGTACTGTGGATCACGTCCGTGATGCCGTGGTGGGCAAAGATATCCTCGATCTTGCCGACGGCCATGACGCGCCGCCCGGCATCCACCAGGCGGTCGAGGATCGTGGGATGCGGCGGCTCGGCTGCGAAATCGCGCCTCTCCTCAGTGCGCACGTATTTGCCATCGATCGGACCGACAAAGGGACGGGCGATCACCCGGCCCACGTTGTGCTCCCCGGTCAGGATATGGCGCGCTATCCTGCACATCTCGTATAGCTCTGGGGGAGGGATCACTTCCTCGTGGGCTGCGATCTGAAAGACGCTGTCGGCTGAGGTATAGACGATCGGGTACCCGGTACGCACGTGCTCATCCCCCAGATCCTGGATGATGACGGTGCCCGACGCGGCATAGTTGCCCAGGACCTTGCGCCCGATCCGAGCCTCAAACTCGTCGATGATTTCCTGTGGAAAACCCTGTGGATAAGTGGGAAAAGGTGTGGATGAACACAGGCCAGCGATCTCCCAGTGCCCCGTCATGGTATCCTTGCCCTTGGATCCCTCGGCCATACGACCAAAGGCACCACTGGGCTGTGGAAAAGGAGGGACACCAGCGATGGGCAGGAGGTTGCCCAGGCCCAGCCTGGCAAAATGAGGGAGATCGAGGCCGCCGACCGCCTGCGCAGTATGAGCGAGCGTGTTGGACAGTGGATCCTGCTCGCCATATTCGGCAGCATCGGGCAGCGCGCCGATACCGACACTATCCAATACAATGAGGATGACCCGATCGATGCCATACATGAGCGCCTCCTTGCTGACGGGTGCATTCTATCACATTCACAGGCTGTGGCAAGTCGTGCGTAGAGCAGTATATGCAGTACGCGCCAAGACATGGTATAATTGAGATAGCTCGACGTCAGTAGCCCACCCAGCGTGCGCACTGTCCGCGCATGCAGCGTTCCCCAACGGGTATACCACACACGTCCTGGCACGATCTCGTCCGGTAGGCCCTGGGGGTCCTAGATCGTGATATGGTAAACAAGATTTCTCGCATTCAGAACCGGATGGCATTGCTGTTTGGCACCGCTGCCGTAATCGCCACTCTTTTCCTGATCTTTGTCCTTCCCATCGTGTCGGATCTGTCTCCGCTGGCAGCGCGCCACACGCGCACCAGTACAGCCGCGTTCGGCGCGATTGCGCTGGTGGCAGGGATCGTGCTGCTGCGCCTCTACCTGCGGCCCATCTCTGACCTGAGCTATGCGCTGGAGATTGGGTCCGCGCCAGCACAAGAGATCGCGCGGGACGCGCGCCGAATCGCGTTCAATGCGCCCGTCCATATCTTTGTCCTCTCGACGGGGGGAGTGCTGCTCGTTTCGTTCCTATACAACCTGATCGGCACATTCTTCCTGGTCGACCACCTCTTCTCGGTGCACGTGGTGCCTATGCTATTGAGCACAGCGGTCGCCGCCTGCAGTTCGCTCATCGTAGCGTTGGGCAGCCGCCATCTGCTGCAGCCCGTACTGCTCTATACCTCCGGGCGGGCAAAGGCCAGAGGCATCCGGGTGTCGATCCGTACGCGCGTGCTGGCCGCGACCTTGAGCGTGGTGCTGCTGGCGGTGCTGCTTCCCGGCGCCTATGGGTTCACGCGTGTAGTGCAGGAAGAGCGAGCACAGGCGGGAGAACGCATGCACTGGCAGTTGACACACGCGCTCAGCGAGCTGCCCGCTGGCACCTCGATCGACCAGGCTCTTGCTCAGATCGCCGGCCAACTGGGTGACGGCGTGGCATACGACCATCTTTTCGTGCTCGACGAGGATGGCCAGGTGCTGGCCCAGCAGGCAAAGAGCGGCGTACCGCTGTCCTTCGAGCCTCGCACATGGCTGCCCGACCGGCCCGCGCAGGTCTGTCTGGGCAACACGTGCTTTACGCTCGTGTCCAGCGAGGTGGCTGGCACGAGACGGTGGTTTGCAGTAGGCTACACCGTCGGCCCACTCGGCTCGCGCCAGGTCGGAGCGATGGCCGCCGCGGTGGGCCTTTCTGGCACGCTGTCGATCGGGTTGGCGCTCGCACTGGGGTGGTTGTTCTCGAGAGATCTGGTCAGCGAGCTGGACGACGTAGCGGATCGCCTGGACGAGGCCGCGCACAGAGAGCGGCTGAGCTCGAGCTCCCCGCTGCCTGTATTAGCCTGCGACGAGGTCGGCGACCTCGTGGTGGCACAGAATGCGCTGCAGCGACAGGTCCGGCTGCAGCAAGAGCAGGCCGAGCATAGACAGCGGCAGCTAGCTGCCCTGCAGTCGCTGACGTACAGGATCGGCACGACACACGATATCGATCACCTGCTGCAACAGGTAATCCGCGATGTCGAGCGTGCCTTTGGTTACCACAATGTCTCGCTCTTGTTGACCGGCAAAGAGGGTGAAGAGCTTTATTTCGCCGCGACCGAGCTCCTTGATGCCTCGCTGCGTCAGCGGCGGTTCCGGGTCGGCATGGATGGCGTGGTGGGACACGCGGCAGCCACAGGTGAACCACTGCTGATCAACGACGTCAGCACTTGTGAGTTTTACATCCCGGATGGCACCAACACCCGGTCTGAACTCGCGGTGCCGCTCACCCTGAACCAGAAGGTGATCGGGGTGCTCAACGTGTCGAGCGAGCGTACCGGTGCGTTCGAGGAAAGCGACCTCCAGATCGTCACCGCGGTCGCCAACCAGGTCGCGATCGCGATCGAGAACGCACGCCTCCTCGGCCGGAACGAGGCGAACGACGCCCAGCTAGAGGAGCAAAAACGCAAGTTGGACCTGCTGCGCGACCTATCGCTCTCGATCAGTACTGCGCTGCGTCGGCAGGATCTGCTCGACACGGTCGTGCAGCAGTTGGTGCCCCTGATCCAGGTCGAGTATTGTGCCATCCTGTGGATCGAACAGGATGAGAACACGGTGTGGGTCGCTGCAGCGCATCCCTCGCAGAGTACCCTGGGACAACAGATGTCGCTGCGCCAAGTTCCTGCGGTACAGCGGATCCTGGCTGCGCCGCAGACGCGCCAGTTCGCCGACGTGCAGCACGCCGAGCCATTGGGATCCTTGCGCGAGCTGCTTGCCGACGTGGGCGCAGGGTCGATGCTCCTCGTACCCGCGACGGCAAAGGGACAGGTCAAGGGCGCGATCCTGCTGAGTGCGCCCGAGGTAGCGCGGACCTTTACGGAGGATGAGCGCTCGATCTGCGAGATGGTGGCCGCACAGGTCGGGATAGCCGTACAGAATGTGCAACTGATAGAAGATACACGCACTCCAGACCTGTCTTTGGTCCAGGAAGCCTCCAAGAAAGCCCCTTCGGGGGCGCACTCCCAGCAGGCGCAGTCACAGCAAACACGCCCGCAGTACGCACAAGACTAGATGGATGAGAAGCACAATAGAACACAGCCTCCCAGAGACGAGACCAGACGCAGGAGTGTGAGATGACGATGGCAAGTGACCAACAGGGCACGTGGCAGCTCAGGATGATCCACGGCTCGGTACCGGGCCAGTCGTTCCGCATCGAGCGGGACGTGGTCAGCATCGG
>Ga0307445_10001463_pt1 | contig 13325 bp, 19 predicted proteins | sample SalMarSW160330MG_FD_202147 | JGI IMG/M metagenome (GOLD analysis project Ga0307445, IMG submission 202147) | Salt marsh sediment microbial communities from the Plum Island Ecosystem LTER, Massachusetts, United States - SW1603-30 | ecosystem: Environmental > Aquatic > Marine > Intertidal zone >...
GCGGCCTACGAGGCCATTTTAGGGCAGACGCCGCGCATCCTGGGGGCCTCGCTGGCGGGCTACCTCGTCGGCGAGTTCGCCAACTCCTTCGTCCTCTCCCGGATGAAGCTGCTCACCCGCGGGCGTTTCCTCTGGAGCCGCACCATCGGCTCCACCATCGTGGGCGAGGGGCTGGACAGCGGCGTCTTCCTCACCCTGGCCTTCATCGGGACGCCCGTCTTCATGCCGATAACGATACTCTACCACTGGCTGGCCAAGACCCTCATCGAGACGGTCTTCACGCCGGTAACCTACGCCGTGGTCAACTGGCTGAAACGCCGGGAGGGCGTGGATACCTACGACTACCAGACCCGGTACAACCCCTTCGCCATCACCGGCTAGAGGAGTCATATTGAAGGTAAAAATCCTGGGGGCGCACAACGCGGCCTCGCGGCAGACCGGCTGCCTGAGCCTCCTCATCGACGATGTGCTCGCCGTGGACGCCGGCTGGCTGACCGGCCTCACACTTGCGGAGCAGCAGCGGCTTACCGCCGTGCTGCTGACCCACCAGCACTACGACCATGTCCGCGATGTCCCCGCCCTGGCGATGAGCTTTCTGATAGCCCGTAAGAGTGTTACCATAGCCACCACCCGGGAAGTTTACGACGTGCTCACCACCCACCTGCTCAATAACATCGTCTACCCCCGCTTTTTCGAGCGCCCCCCGGAAAAGCCGGTGCTGCGCTTCCAGGAGCTTACCCCCGGACGGGAGGCGGACGTGGCCGGCTACCGCGTCCTGCCGGTAACGGTGAACCACGCCGTGCCCACCGTCGGCTACCAGGTGGCCGCGCCGGACGGCAAAAGGCTCTTCTACACCGGCGATACCGGGCCGGGGCTAAGCGAGTGCTGGCGGCTGGTATCGCCGCAGCTGCTCGTCGCCGACGTTACCGGCCTCAACCGCTACGGCGGCAACGCCGGCTGGTCGGGGCACCTCACCGCCGGTATGCTCAGAGAGGAACTGGAAGATTTCCGCCAGATTCACGGCTACCTGCCCCGGGTGGTTACGGTGCACATGAACGTCCCCGACGAGGCGGAGATAAAGACCGAGCTCGCCAGCGCCGCCGCCGCGCTGGGAATCGAGATTGAAGTGGGCTACGAGGGGATGGAGATTGAGCTATAAAATTCATCGTCGACCATAACGTCGGCAAGCTGGCCCGCTGGCTGCGCCTGATGGGCTACGACAGCACCTTTTTCACCGGCGACGACGATACCGACCTGGTGCGCCAGGCCCTGGCCGAAGGCCGGGTGGTGCTCACCCGCGACAGCGGCATCATGCTGCGGCGGGTGGTCAAGAGCGGGCGGCTTAAGGCCGTCCTCATCGAGAGCGAGGTGCCGGAGCGGCAGCTGCCGCAGGTCATCGCCGCGCTGGAGTTGGCGGTGCCCCACCACCCATTTACCCTCTGCCTGGAATGCAACCGGGCGCTGGAAGCCCGCCGCCCGGAGGAGGTCGCCGGGCGCGTGCCGCCCTACGTCTTTAAGACGCAAAACCAGTACATGGAGTGCCCGGCCTGCCGCCGTATCTACTGGCGGGGCAGCCACTGGGAGGCGATGATGCGGCGGCTTGAAGAACTGGCGGCCAGCCGCGACAGCGATACTGAGGAGGTATGCAAATGAACGTCTACGAAGCCGCGACCACGCGTCGCTCGATACGGAGGTTTCTGGATAAACCCGTCCCCGACGCCGCCCTGGAGAGGTGCGTCGACGCCGCCCGGCTGGCGCCATCGGGCCGGAACGACCAGGTCTGCGAGTATATCGCCATCAATGATAGTACCATACTTCCGGGGGTCTACGAGCACATCGGCGGCTCGATAAAGCTGCCCCCGGAAAAGGGCGGCCCGCGACCCGCCAACACCCCCCACGCCTACATCATCGTCCTCATCAACAAGGACTGGGGAAAAAACGCCAACCGCCGCCGCGTCACTTACTACGACGTCGGCCTGGCGGCGGAGAACATTATCCTGGTGGCCTGGGACCAGGGCCTGGGCGCCTGCCCGGTACTGATGTACGACGAAAGCAGCCTCAAGCCGATTCTGGACATCCCCGAGAGCCGCGACATTGCCCTGGTCATCGCCCTGGGCTACCCGGAGGAGCATCCCGTGGCCGATGCGGCGACCGACAAGACGGCCATCTGGGTGGACGAAAATCTGGTGCGCCACGTCCCCAAGCGTCAGCTCGGCGACGTGCTTTACCGCAATAAATTCGGGGGATAAAAGGCAGGGGGAGTTTAAGCGCCGTTCTGCTTGGCCCGGAGGCCCCAGAGCTCCTTGAGGATGCGGCGCTTGCTGTCCAGCGGCAGGGGCAGGTTGCTCTCGAACTGCATCACGTGCTCGGCGGGGATGCCGGCCATCTCGGCCAGCTGGCAGGAGGTCAGGTCGCAGGCGGCGCGGAGCCGCTGCACCCGCTCGCCGGGCGATGACGCCTGTTTAACCGTATTGGTCTGTGGCATGGCTCGTTTCCTTATCATCAGGATACCGCCTGCCACGCCAGCTAACAATGATACCACCACCCCTTTCGCCTGAGGGTTAGCCCCCAGCCGACTTGCATTGGCGGCGCGCCGTCTGGTAAGCTTTCTGCCAGAGTGTACCCGCAGGAGGCCAAATGCCCCCGAACCTATCGGTAAAACTCGCCCCCGAAAGCCCGGCGGGCCTGACCCTGGCCAACCCGGTGATGACCGCCTCCGGCACCTTCGGCTACGGCACGGAGTACGCCGACGTTTTCGACATCCAGCGGCTGGGCGCTATCGTCTGCAAGGCGACGACGCTGGCGCCGCGGGAGGGGAATCCCCAGCCGCGCCTGGTGGAGACGGCCGGCGGCGTCCTCAATTCCATCGGCTTGCAGAATATCGGCGTGGCCGCCGTTATCAGGGAGAAGGCCCCCCTCTGGGCGAAGTGGCGGGTGCCCGTCATCGTCAATATCGCCGGGGACAGCATCACCGATTACGGCAAGCTCGCCGCCAGACTTACCGGCGTCAAAGGCGTCAGCGGCCTGGAGGTCAATATCTCCTGCCCCAACGTGAGCGCGGGTGGGGCCGCCTTCGGCGCCCGGCCGGATACGGCCGCCGCGGTCACCGCCGCGGTGCGTCAGGCCACCACCCTGCCCGTCATCGTCAAGCTGACGCCCAATACCGGCGATATTACCGCCGTGGCTCAAGCCTGCGCCCGGGCCGGGGCCGACGCCGTCGCGCTGATTAACTCCGTTAAGGGCATGGCCATCGACGTTGCTCAACGCCGCCCGGCCATCGGCAGCGTCACCGGCGGGCTTTCCGGCCCGGCCATCAAGCCTATCGCCCTGGCGATGGTCTACGAGGTAAGCGGGGCGGTGGACGTGCCCGTCATCGGCTGCGGGGGTATCGCCAGCGCCGCCGACGCCCTGGAGTTCTTCATGGCCGGCGCCAGCGCCGTGCAGGTGGGGTCGGCCACTTTCGCCAACCCGCGCGCCGCCCTGGACGTGCTGGAGGGCATCGAGGCGTTTATGGCTAAGGAGGGGATAAAGTCCCTCGACGAGATTATCGGCTGCGCCCGGAAGTAAGCCCCCACCCTCGGTGTTATCTATTCCCACCCTAGCCACCCTCGCGGCATCCGCCGCTTAGCCTATAATTCTATCCCCTCCTCCCATTGAGCCACCCGGCGGATTATGTTATCATAAAACTGTTAAAAATACTCTTTTTTACTGGCCGGGGAGGGGTCGCATAGTGGTCTAGTGCGGGCGCCTGCTAAGTGCTTACCCTGGGTAACCGGGGTCGAGGGTTCGAATCCCTCCCCCTCCGCCACCAAACCGTCGCGAGCTTGGAAAACTCCCGAATTCATCACTGATATTATCCCTTTGTCCCGGAAAGATAAATCATCATGCCTACCTACCATATCTGGACCATCGGCTGCCAGATGAACCATGCCGAGTCGGCGCGGCTGGCCGCCCGCTTCGAGGAGCTGGGCTATCAGGCCGCCGGCATTGACGAGGCCGACCTGGTCGTGCTCAACTCCTGCGTGGTGCGCCAGAGCGCCGAGAACCGCGTCGTCAACAAGCTGGCCGCCCTCCGGCCCCTCAAAAAGGCGCGCCCGGAGATAACTCTGGCCCTGACCGGCTGCCTGGTGGACGCCGATATTACAAATCTTAAAAAGCGCTACCCGCACGTGGACTACTTCTTCAAGCCGGGGGAGGCCGCGCCGTGGCTGGAGCCAGCCGCCACCCCGTCGCTCCCCCGCCACCCCGGCCCCACCGCCTTCGTCAACATCATCCAGGGGTGTGACAACTTCTGCAGCTACTGCATCGTCCCCTACCGGCGCGGGCGGGAGCGCAGCCGTCCGCCGGACGAAATCGTCGCCGAGGTCAGCAACCTGGCGGGGCGGGGGGCAAAGGAGATTACCCTGCTGGGCCAGAACGTCGATTCCTACGGCCACGACCTCCCCGGTAAGCCCGACCTGGCCGACCTGCTGGCCGCCCTTAACGGCGTCGCCGGTCTTGAGCGCCTGCGCTTTCTGACCAACCACCCCAAGGACATGAGCGACCGGCTCATCGCCGCCATTGCCGCTCTGGACAAGGTCTGCGAGCAAATCAGCCTGCCGGTGCAGGCAGGCAGCGACGCCGTCCTGCGGGCGATGCGGCGCGGCTATACCGTGGCGCAGTACCGCGACCTGGTGGCGCGAATACGGGAGAAAATACCCGGCGTGGCCCTGAGCACCGATATTATCGTCGGCTTTCCCGGCGAGACCGAGGCGCAGTTTCAGGCCACCCTGAACTTGCTCTCCGAGCTAAAGTTTGCTACAGTGCATATAGCCGCTTACTCGCCGCGGGCGGGGACGGTCGCCACCCGGGAGCTGGCCGACGACGTGCCGCCGGAGGTCAAAAAGGCCCGGCTGGCTGCGGCCGAGGCGCTCCAGGAGCGCCTCCAGACGGAGCACAACGCCAGCCTGATGGACAGCGCGGTGGAGGTACTGGTGGAGGGGCGGCGGCGGGGCAAGTGGTACGGGCGGACGCGCCGCGATATACTGGTGTTTTTCTCCGGCAGCACCGCTTACCGGGGGCAGCTGGTCAAGGTGTGGATTACTAAGACCAGTCCCTGGGCGCTGCAGGGTAAAATAGAAACCGGCAGGACAAATCGGGAGGAAAAATGAATAAGGTACTCAAAATCGCTCTCATCGCCGGGCTGCTCGTAGCAGTCATGGTGTTGTTCAGCGGCTGTTACTTCGGGGCCGCCGAGGGTGAGGAGGCCGACCCCAACTCCACCTGGTACATGCTGGCCTTCCTGGTGGCCATCTTCGCGCTTTTCTACTTCGTCATGATTCGGCCGCAGCGCAAGCGGCAGAAACAGCAGCAAGATATGATGCAAAACTTGCAGAAGGGCGACCGCGTCATGACCGCCGGCGGCATCTACGGGACGATTGATAGCATCTCGGAGGACAGCATCGTCATCAAGGTAGAGTCCGGCGCCACCATGCGCGTCGCCCGGGGCAGCGTCGTCGTCCGCCAGGAGAAGTAGGCGCCGGGGCAAGAATAGATAACTCCGACGGGGTGGGGAGGAAAAGATTGCCGCGTCGCTGGCGCTCCTCGCAATGACACATTGGGGGTTCGGGGTGGAGACAAGCCAAATGGATTTCAGCACTCCGCAGGGAGACCGTCCCGACCTCGCCGCTTACCTCTCCGCAGACCGGGTTCAGGGTATTATCGATACCGCCCTGGCCGAGGACACCCCCCGGGGCGACGTCACCAGCCGGGCGCTGCTGCCCGACTATCTCACCGGAAAGGCGGAGGTGCTCGTCAAAGAGGCCGGCGTGCTGGCCGGCATCGGGGTGGCGGCGCGCGTCTTTCTTACCGTTGACCCGTCGCTCAAGGTAGATATTCTCATCCCGGACGGCACCCCCATCAAGCCGGGCGACATCGCCGCCAGCGTCAGCGGGGGACTGGCCGCCATCCTCAAGGCGGAGCGCACCGCCCTCAACTTCCTGCAGCGCCTCAGCGGCATCGCCTCGCTGACGGCGCAATACGTGGCGGCGGTCGCCGGGACAAAAGCCCGCATCGCGGATACCCGCAAGACCACGCCGGGCCTGCGGCGGCTGGAGAAATACGCCGTGCGGGCCGGCGGCGGCCACAATCACCGCCTCCACCTGGGCGACGCCGTCCTCATCAAGGACAATCACCTGGCCGCCCTGCGCGCCACCGGCCTCAAGCTCAGGGACATTATCGCTAAAGCCCGCCGCAATGCCCCCGAGGGCATTACCATCGAGGTGGAGGTGACCTCCGCCCCGGAGGCCGCCGAGGCCGCCCGGGCCGGCGCCGATATCGTCATGCTGGACAACATGCCGCCCGACGAGATGCGGCGCGCCGTGACGCTGGTGGCGGGCAAGGCCAAAATTGAGGCATCGGGGGGGATTACGCTGGATACGGTGCGCGCCGTGGCGGAAACGGGCGTGGATATTATCTCGGTGGGGGCGCTGACGCACTCCTATAAGGCGCTGGACATCAGCCTGGAGCTGGAGGCCCAGACGTTGAAGCTGCTCTAGAGAAGCTGGCTAGGCGGCCTTCTCCAGCAGGATGCGGCTCGTCCTAAAGTCTATCTCTTTGATAGTACCGGTCACCTCCCGCTGCTCTCCGAAGAGCGTGGTTAACAGGAGCTTGCCGCCCTCGGCCTTGAGCGAGGCGACCTCCTCGGCCAGCAGCTCTTCCTGACCGTTACCGCCGATGTAAGCCTTGGCCAGACACATGACTAACTACCTCCCAGCCGCTTGAGTGTCCCCGAGAGGATGGCGCTGACCTTATCCATGTTGGCTACCGCCTCCAGGATTTCGGCGGCGGCCTCGGCCTCGCCCATGTCGCGGGCCTTACCGGCCCACTCCCGGAACTCCTCGCTGTGCTCCTGATTGTGCTCCACCCAGTAGCTCAGAAGCTTCTTGAGTTTCTCTCTGTCGTCGTTGCTCATGTCGTCCCCTTTCGCGCTTTAGCCGAACTTATCGCGGCTGTCCAGCATCACCGTGACCGGCCCGTCGTTCTGGATGTCCACCACCATGTGCTGCTGAAAGCGCCCGGTGGCCACCCGCAGGCCGCTGGCGCGGGCCAGCTCGACGGTGTAGTCAAAGAGCCGCTCGGCCTCTTGCGGCGCCGCCGCGGCCACGAAGCTGGGCCGCCGCCCCCGGCGTGTCTCGGCCAGCAGGGTGAACTGGCTCACCAAGAGTAACTCCCCGCCGGTATCCCGCGCCGAGAGGTTGAACTTTTCGTTATCGTCGGAGAAGATGCGCAGGTTGACCAGCTTCTCCACCAGATACCGCGCGTCCCGCTCCGTATCGCCTTCGGCCACGCCGACGAAGACCACCAGCCCCCGTCCGATGCGCCCCACCTCCTCACCGGCGACGGTGACGCCAGCGCCGCTGACCCGCTGTAATAGCGCCTTCACTTCTTGCCCTGGCCGGCCTCGGCCTTTCCCGCGGCGGGCTTAGTCTCGCCGGAGGCAGGCTTGCCCTCCCCATCTTTGGGGGCCGGGCGGTGGTCGGTAACGTAGAAACCCTTGCCTTTAAAGATTATCGGCGTGGGGTGAAAGATGCGCCGCGCCGTTTCCCGGCACTGGGGGCAGGCCGCCTCGGGCTTATCCTTAAAGCTCTGTTTTACCTCAAAGCGATGCTGGCACTTGCCGCACTCGTACTCGTAGATGGGCATATTATGTCACCTCGTCAGGTTATCCGCTACTATAATTTTACTATAGCCGGCCCCGGCAGACAAGCTGCGGGCGCCCGGCGCGACGGGGGGTGTATTGTCCGGGGGGCGTTTGTCTGGTATACTTTATGTTGCGGGCCCCCATCGTCTAGAGGCCTAGGACACCGGCCTTTCACGCCGGCAGCAGCGGTTCGAATCCGCTTGGGGGTACGCTCTTTTCCCCTCCCCGCCCCATCGGAGTTATCTATTCCCCGCCTGCGCTGAAGCTCCGGCGGGTAAACCACCCTGGCACATCGGCCGCTTAGCCCGCAGTTTGCCCCACCCCTTTACCCTACCATTCCCCGGCTTGCATCGTATCCCGAGGGAGAGTAAGATGCACTTAATAACAGCAAAATGGAGGTAAGCCATGGCCAAGCGAATCATCCTGTATAACCTGGCGGAGCACGTCACCGACGCCGCCTTCAAGGAGTACGTCACCAGCGAGAAAGGCCCCCTGATTGACGGCCTCCCCGCCGTGAAGAAGTACGAGCTGGTGAAGATAACCGGGTCGTCCGCGGGCGAGCCGCCCTACCACTACGCCGGCATCGTCCACCTGACCAGCGTCGCCGAGTTCGAGGAAAAGGCCGCCCCAACGCCCCAGTACCAGGGCTTCCTCCAGAAATTCATCCCCATGGTCAAGGACATGGTCATCCTGAGCGGTGAGGAGATTTACTGACCGGCCGGGCCGCCGCCTGCCCCGGCGCCCAGATGACACAGTTTTGTAACTTTTTATCCGGCGATTTTATAACTTCTCCATCGCCGCGCGCCTAAAATCCTGCTAAGATGATACCGGACGGGCGCGCCGCCGGTAACCGCGGCCCGCTACCAATTTTTCCGGATTAAACATATAATTAGGCTAAAGGCGAGGCAAGCTAAAGGAGGCAGTATGTTTAAGAAAATCCTGGTACCGCTGGACGGCTCCAAACTGGCCGAATGCGCCCTGCCCTACGCCGAGGAACTGGCCCGCGGCTGCCAGGCAGAAAAAGTCATCCTCGTCAGCGTTACCGAGCGCGTCAAGGGCTACCGTCCCATCGACGACCCCAATCAGCCGAATGAACAGCGTCTGGTGCCGGAGGCTACTGGCAAGGAGGAGGCCCAGGCGGAAAAATACCTGGCCAGGATAGCCGACGGCCTCAAGAAAGAGGGCGTCAAGGTGGAAACCGAGGTGCTGCTGGGTAACCCCGCCGAGGAAATCACCATCTACGCCAAGACCCCCGGCTGCGACATCGTCGTCATGTCCAGCCACGGCCGCACCGGCCCCAGCCGGTGGACGCACGGCAGCGTGGCCAGCAAAGTCCTCAACGCCAGCCCCGTGCCGGTGCTCATCATCCGGGCGCCGGGCTGCACCATCGGCTAGCGCGTCGCGAGTATTTTAGCAAGGAGGAGGCCATGACAACACTAGGAGAGCTTTATCAAACCGCCGACTGGAAGACCGAAAAGCACGTCCCCGTCATCGAGTGCGCCGACCGCGTTAAGGCCGGGGAGTTCTTTCCGGTCAAGGTAAGCGTGGGCAAGGAGATTGCCCACCCCAACACCACCGAGCACCACATCCGCTGGATTGCCGTCTACTTTCACGCCGAAGGCGAGAAGTTCCCCGTCCAGGTAGGCCGGGTGGAGTTCACCGCCCACGGGGAAGCGGCGGCGGGGCCCAACCAGGGGCCCGTCTACACCCACCACGAGGTGAGCCTGACCATGAAGACGGCCAAGCCCGGCGTGATTTACGCCGCCGCCTACTGCAACATCCACGGGCTGTGGCAGTCGCAAAAAGCCGTCAGCGTCTGAGCATCCCGCGCGTCCCGGAACTACCAAACGGGGAGGTATGCCCATGAAAAAGGTACTCATCGCCTATTTCAGCCTCAGCGGCAACACCCGGCAGATGGCCGACTACATCGCCGAGGGCGTCCGCATCAGCGGGCAGGAAGTCAAGGTCAGGAAAGTGGGCGAGATTAAAGATGCTGAGGATTTAACCGGCTGCGACGGCTATATCTTCGGCTGCCCTACCTATTATCTGGACATGACGGAGCCGATGAAGCAGTTTCTCTTCCGGGCGCGCCGGGCCGACCTCAAAGGCAAGCTCGGCGGGGCCTTCGGCTCCTACACCCACGACGGCAACGCCGCCAGAATGGTCTTTGATACCATGGAGCACGTCTTCGGGATGGAGCCCTTCGAGCTGGGCGCCTTCAACCTGGTGGAGGCCAAGGCAGCCACCTCGGAGGGGATGCACGCCTGCCAGGACTACGGGAGGGCCTTTGGCGAGAGGCTGGGCGCCTGAAGACAACATGAAACAGCCCGCGTTCCTCAGAAGACGCACCAAGATTGTGGCCACATTGGGCCCGGCGGCCGGCACGGCGGCCGTTATCGAGCGGCTTATCCGCGCCGGGCTGGACATCGCCCGCCTCAACCTGGCCCACGGCACCCTGGAGCAGCACCGCCGCTACGCCGCCACGGTGCGGCGCCTCAGCCGCCGCCTGGGCGTGCCCGTCTCCATCATTGCGGACATCCCCGGCCCCAAGTACCGCATCGGCCGCCTCCAGGGCGGCCAGGCCGTCCTCAAAAAGGGCGCTATCCTCACCCTGACCACCCGCGACGTTATCGGCGACGCCTCCCGGCTGCCGGTGGATTTACCCAATTTGCCCCAGGACGTCAAGCCGGGCGATACCGTCCTCCTCGACGACGGGGCGATGCGGCTGCGCGTCCTCGCCGAGGCCGGCGGCGACATTACCTGCCGGGTGATGGTGGGCGGCACCGTTACCGAAAGGCGCGGCCTGGTGGTGCCCGGCGTGCGCGGCTCGGCGCCGTTCCTGACCGAGGCCCTGCGCAATCACATCCATTTCGCCGCGACCCTGAAGCCGGACTATATCGCCGTCTCTTTCGTGAGTGATGCCGCCGATATTGAAGCCGTGCGGGAGATACTGCGCCAGGAGAATAACGAAATTCTCCTCATCGCCAAGATAGAGCGGGTACAGGCGGTGCGCCACTTCGACGCTATCCTGGCGGCCTCCGACGGCGTCATGGTGGCGCGGGGCGACCTGGGCGTGGACATCCCCCTGGCAAAGGTGCCCCTGATACAAAAAGAAATCATCGCCAAGTGCAACCGGGCCGGCAAGCCGGTCATCACCGCCACCCAGATGCTGGAATCGATGGTCGGCGCCGCCCGACCCACCCGCGCCGAGGTCACCGACGTGGCCAACGCCATCTTCGACGGGACGGACGCCACCATGCTCTCGGCGGAGACCTCCATCGGCCGCTACCCGGTGGCCGCCGTGAGGATGATGGCCCAGATTGCCCGCGAGACGGAGCGAAAGCTCCCCTACGACCACCTCCTCAGCGAGCGGAGCGAGTGGATTGAGCGGGAGACCGACGAGCTCATCAGCTACAGCGCCTGCCACACCGCCGCCTGGCTGAGGGCGGCGGCCATCGTGGCCTTTACCCACTCCGGCTCCACGGCCCGGCGCGTCGCCAAGTACCGCCCGCGCGTGCCCATTTTGGCCATCACCTCCGACGAGGCCGTCTCCGGGCGGCTGCGGCTGCACTGGGGCGTCTACCCCTTCGCCACCGGCGGGGCGGCCACGCTGCGGGAGCTTTTCGCCTCCGGGGCGGCCCTGACGCGCCAGCTGGGGATTACCCGCCCCGGCGACCTGATTGTAATTACTGGCGGCGTGCCCATCGGCATCCCCGGCTCGACCAACCTGCTCAAAGTGGAAATAATCAACGAGGTGCCCCCCGCATGAAGTCTCTCAACGTGCTCCTGGTCAACTTCAGCTTCGATAAGTCCCTGCTCCCGCCGGACGAGCAGATTCTCCAGCGCATCGCCGCCGTCAGCCCGGCCATTAAGGTCAGGCAAATGACGATTATCCCCGGCGACCCCCCGCGGGAGGCGGCCCCCCGCGGCGACAAGGTGAAAGACCTGCTGGCCTGGGCCGAGGTGATGTACGGCTTCGTCCCCCCGGCGGGCGTCACCGAGCGCGCCCCCAACCTCAAGTGGTTCCAGACGATATCCGCCGGCGTCGACCGCCACCAGGGCACGCCCCTCTGGAACAGCCCGGTGACGATTACCGGCGTCTCCGGCATCCACGCCACCCCCATCGGCGAGTTCGTTATGGGGCTGATGCTCATGTTCGCCAAACGGTCGCACCAGAGCCTGCGCCAGCAGCTCAAGCACGAGTGGCGGCGCTTCGGCCCGGCGGTGCTGCGCGGCAAGACGGTGGGCATCGTGGGCCTGGGCAACATCGGGCGGGAGGTAGCCCGCCTCTCGCGCGCCTTCGGCATGAAGGTCATCGCCACGCGCCGCTCGGCCAAGAAGCCGGGGCACGCCCGCCACGTGGACACGCTGCTGCCGGCCGCCCAGCTCAACCTGCTCCTGCGGGAGAGCGACTACGTGGTCGTGGCCACGCCGCTCACGCCAAACACGCGCCACCTCATCGGTCAAAACGAGCTGGCCGTCATGAAGCCCACCGGCGTGATTATCAACATCGCCCGAGGCTCCGTCATCGACCCGGAGGCCCTCACCGAGGCCCTGCAAAAGGGGCGCATCGGCGGGGCCGGCCTGGACGTGACCAGCCCGGAGCCCCTCCCCCCGGACAGCCCCCTCTGGGACATGGACAACGTCATCATCAGCCCGCACGTCTCCGGCGGCATGGAGGACTACATGGAGCAGGCCACCACCCTCTTCTGCGATAACCTGCGCCTCTATTTAGCCGGCCAGCCCCTCCTCAACGTCGTCGACAAGCAAAAGGGCTACTGACCCCCGCTTGCTTAATCACCGCCCATCTGCTATTTTGGGAATGGCGCGTCATAAGCCAGATTCCTTCGTCATTGCAATCCTCGGAATGACATTTAAGATAAACCGGAAGTTAAATTGGATGATAACCTGATTATTACCCGGCTGGTGGTAGGCTCGCTATCGGCCAACTGCTATATCGTCGGCGAAGCGGCCTCGGGGGAAGGCATCGTCATCGACCCCGGCGGCAACGCCGCCACCATCCGGGAGGCCATCGCCGCCTCCGGCCTGGACATCGGCACCATCGTCCTCACCCACGGCCACTCCGACCACATCGCCGCCCTCCACGATATCCAGGAGGCCACCGGCGCCGGGGCGGCCATTCACATCGAGGACGCCGATTTCCTGGAAGGCCGCGGAGCCTACAGCTCGCAGTTCGGCATCTCCTACCCCACCCCCCGTCCCCCCGACCGCCTCCTCCGCGAGGGCGACGAAATCTGCTTCGGCGATACGACCCTGACCGTACTGCACACCCCCGGCCACACCCCCGGCAGCATCTGCCTGCGGGGCGAGGGGCGGGTCTTTACCGGCGATACCCTCTTCCGCCGCGGCATCGGCACCACGCTCATGCCCGGCAGCTCCCGCCGCGTCCTGCTGGAGAGCATCCGGCGCCGGTTGATGACCCTGCCGGACGCGACCATCGTCCACCCCGGCCACGGCCGCGAGACCACCATCGGCGCCGAGCGCCGCGATAACCCCTACGTCCGCGGCGACTGGTAAGCCGCGCCCCGGTCTTAGTCTTTTCCCACCCGGCCGCTCTGGCGGCAGCCGCAGTTAAACCACCAACGTATTCCCGTCTTCTTGCTAGCCGACCGGCGGATTTTAC
>Ga0307445_10001466_pt1 | contig 13311 bp, 23 predicted proteins | sample SalMarSW160330MG_FD_202147 | JGI IMG/M metagenome (GOLD analysis project Ga0307445, IMG submission 202147) | Salt marsh sediment microbial communities from the Plum Island Ecosystem LTER, Massachusetts, United States - SW1603-30 | ecosystem: Environmental > Aquatic > Marine > Intertidal zone >...
GAGAGCCAGGTCGTCGTCGTGGGCGATAAAGTATCCTTCGTCCCGGTAGATCAGTTGCCACAGTGTGAGCATAACCGCCAGGCCGACCGCTTCCTTTTCGAGAATGTAGAGCTCGGTCTTGTCGTCGAACTCACAGTCGAGCGGAAAATAGTCGATCCCCTGCTTTGTCAGTCTTCCCATTTATTCCCCGTTTTGGGCTATTTATTCAACGACTTGAATTTACAAGACAAAAAAAAGGGCCGCAAAAGGGCCGCAAGGTCAACCAAAATACAGTGTGAAACGGATGCTATTTATAAGCGCGCCGAGCAGCACAGAAATAACGAAAATGACAAGACAGATGATGACGAGGAGCCGGAGGACTGAATAAACCGTGTACCCCCACAGATATAAGTCCGGCTTCTTCATCGCTCCTCTTCCCTCGCCCGTGTACCAAAAAAATTTCTGCGGTCGATCAACTCTTTTCTTCTCGCAATGGTGGTTTTCCCGTATCGTCTCACCGAATCAAATCGCGCGTGGTCGGTGATGGTCCAGAGCTCCGACAGAGTCCCGCCCTTCTCGTTTAGGAACTGCGAGCACGCGCTGTGCTTGAGCCCGGGGTAAAGCCCTATTGTTTCCCCACACGCTTTACAGGCCCTTTTCCAGATCCCATTCATTGCCTTGTTCGTGTAGTGCTTCCCGGGCAGCTTTCCGACCGGGTTAATAAAGAAAAACGGCGAGACGATCGCTTGGCGCCGTTGCTGCTCCAGCATCTTTTCCAGGATCGGCTCGAAGGCCGCGGCTATGGGGATCTCATGGACTTTACCCGTCTTTTCTCCTTCTTCAGTTGGTCGAGGCCCTCGTTTATGAGGCTTTCAAAGAAGGTGAGCGGGACGCCTCTTTTGCCGTGAATGTGTAGTGTGTTGATAATGCGCTGCAAAGAATCGAGCTGCCCTTCGGGCATACCCTCTTTGGCTAGGTCGCTTTTGACTTGCAGCTCCCGGAGAAGATTTTTTGATTCATCGGTTTGAGCAAAATCAGTCATGGCGAGATAATTCCCTCCCTCCATCTTGTACACGATAACCTCGATCGTGCAGATCGTGTTAATCTTACCTTTCAGGAGGTCGTGGGTGAACCTGTTTGGTCTACCCAAGGCCCGAGCCAGGTCGGCCGGCTTCAACCCCGTTTTATCAAGCCATTCCCGAGCCCAACGGGCACAGTCAACCTCGACACGGCTATAGGCCTTCCCTTTGGCTGGCATGTATTTGCTCCCTTCCGGACTTTCGGCCACATAAAAAGTACTCCTTGAAGCGCTTCTCCAATCTGATCATGATCGTTGATGATCCTAAACTGTCCGATTTTCATTTGTCAATGAAAAAAGTTCGAAAACTCAAAAAAAGTTCGAGAACATGAATTTTTTTTGTTGCAATTGAAATATTGTTGGGGTACGTTTGTTCAGGTCGTTGAACAAATTGCATCGCCGGCAGCCGGGCCCGGCGTACTAACCCGGCAGAGAGGGGGTAACGCATGATGGAGGAATTATTCAAGGGTACGTTTCTGGAGGGACTTCTCGCTGGAGAAGCGGTGGTTACTTTGAGCGCCAGGCAGGACGGTGACACAGTCATCGGCACGCTTACCGAGCTCGAAAAGCGCCTATGGGGATCAGCGGTTTCGCTTCTGACCTTGCAGAACAAATTAAAGCTTCAGCAGTCGCAGGAGGCGGCCATAGAGGTCAGCCGGATAGGGATGCAGGTAGATGCCCTGCTCGGCGTGATGTGGGCCTTAATCAGGGAGAGGATGCCCTGGGCAGACGGAAGAGATATTTCTCTGCGAGGAAAGGGAGAGATCGTCGTGCGGCCGGCGAATGGGCAGAACACAGAGCAGAAAGGGCCGACGGTTAGAGTCATAGGTCCGTTCCGGATCGCGTTCCCCGGCGGCGGAGAAGGAGAAGGAGGTTCAGCATGAGCGTGGGAAAATTTAAAATCGAGGGAGTACCGAAAGCGACGGGGGTTGTGCTGTTCGACGACACCGGGGCGGTTGAGGCAAGGGAGTATTTGAGGCTGAAAAACCACCTGCGTGTAGCCCACATTTACTATGGCCACGGGGGAGAACCGTATGTGCGGGGATTCAGCAGGAAGATGGGCGATGTGCGGGAAGGCTGGTCCGGCGTCGGCCGGATCGGGATTTTCTTCTCACAGAATGAGAACCTTAACGAGCCGACCTTCGACCAATTTCTGGCCTGTTATCACCCTTCCACTCATTTTGTCTATCCTGACGTCAATGTCAGTAGTTTGACTTTCACACGAGATCGGGTGCAGCGGCTTTGCCGCTTTTTCGTGCAGCGCCGGCACCAGAGAGACGCCAGGAAGGCAAAGAGGATCCTCAAGAAGAAGGGTAGTCTTGCGTTCCGCGCATACTGCGAAGAGGTCGGTCTCGATGCCGAAGAATGAGGAGGGAAAAATGTTGAGGATTGCAGTGTTATCAGGAGAGGAGGGCGGCAATGGAGCAAGCACTGACCAAAAGGATTGAACCTGGGAAGTTCTACAGGATGTCTCTTTTTGACTACCATTACGCGGCCGGGGTGGACTGGTACAGCAAGACATTCCTCTCCGACCTGGTCCCGCCTTTTGGATCCCCGAAAGAAGCGCAATTCAACAAAAAAGAACAGGGCGGCCTCGGCTACTTCGACGCCAAAATGGCGAAGTTCCATTTCGGGACTGCCTTCCACTGCTATTTTCTTGAGCCTGAGAAATTCAAAGATGAGGTCAGAGTGCAGCCGGTGTTTTCCGGCAAAGGGGCGCATGCGAAGAGGGATGCGTGGAAAGAGAAAGTTGAATACTTCCAGCGCGCGCCCATCAGCACAAAGGACTTCGAGCGAATTATCAAATATGAAAAGGCCCTCAAGTCGGGTGATTACGAAAACGCCCGGAATATCGTTTACACGCCGGTCGAGGAACGCTTCGTCGAGACATCGGGGTTTTGGATTGATGGCCGGACCGGGTTGCCGTTAAAGATCCGTCCGGACATGCTGAAGTCGAACGGGGAGATGTGGGATCTCAAAAATCAATCATCCCCAGGGTACTTCGACAACGTAGCGATGGATCTCCACTATGACATGCAGGCGGCCATGTGCATTGAGGGGGTGCGGGTGATAACCGGCGAGCGGGTGAACCATTTCGGCTTTGTCGTGTTTCACGGCGATCACGAGCCCTACGAGGTGGAGGTAGCCAGGGCGGACGAAGGTTTCCTTGAATCCGGCCGCATGAAGTTGAACGAGGCGCTCGACCTGGTCGCCCGGTGCCGGGAAACCGGGAAGTGGCCAGGGAGATTTCAAGACGTTATCCGGACTTTATCGCCTCCGCTGTGGAGAGCGCGGAAGATGATGAATTCCAATTTTGCGATGTATTAAACCATTAAGCAGAGAAGGAGGAAGTACATGGGAGAGGAAAACCAAGGACAGGGGAACACAATGGCTATGGAACCGGCGGGAGAAAAGAAGCCGGCGCTAAAGAACATCGTCTTTGACCACGGCATAATCCCGAAGGATTACGAGGACGTTATGCGTTTCGCCGGCCTGGTGCACGCGAGCGGGCTCGCGCCGAAGTCATTCGACACGGCTCCGAAAGTTGCGATCGGGATTTTGACCAACATGGAAATTGGCAGGCCCGTTATCACAGGGCTGCAGGACCTCGCAATCATAAACGGGCGCTGCGGTCTGTACGGCGACGCGATCACGGGGCAGATACTTGCGTCCGGGCTCATGGAAGAGGGGTACCCGAAGGAGACGGAGACGGGAACCCCGTTCGAGGATGACTGGACTTTTACCTATACCGTGAAGCGGAGGGGACGCCCGGAAAAAACGGGCAGATGGACATGGATGGAATGTAAGCGGGCCGGGTACGACGACCCGAAAAAGCGGGATGGGTCGAGGGATCCATATTCTCCCTGGAGGCGTTTCACTCGCCGCATGATGCAGTGGAAGGCGAGACAGTTTGTAAATCGCGACGAGTTCGGCGATGTCCTGAGAGGCATGAAGGCGGTGGAGGAGCTCGCGGATATTATCGAGGTTGAGGAAGAAACGCGCGGAAGCGGTACGTACAGTATGCCTGGAACGGCGGCCGAGGTGAACACTACAACCCTGGCCGAAAAACTCAAAGGGGCCGAAGTGCTGGAACCGGAGCGAAAGGACCCGCCTACGCGTACGGCGCCGCCCGCGGAGGAGAAAAAGACCGAGCCAGCGGCAGCAAAGCCAAGCGCCGGCGAGGAGCCCGAAATAAAACCGCCCGGCAAGCCGCCAAAGCGGTACCGACGAAATGAGTTCGAGACGGAAGGCGGCCTGGTCATAAAGACGTGCGGCATTGAGCCGAAGGTTATACGGGAGATCAAGAAGGCCGAAGCCGCGACGCCGGGCGGAACGAAGATCGTTGACAGGAAGCTTACCGAGATCGGCGGAAAGGACCTCACATTTCTCCGGAAGGAAGAGGCCATTAGCCTTCTGTGGGCCTTGAAAGACGCACGTGGCGCAGCGTCAGAGCCGCCGGCCAGTGGTGGGAATGGCGGGGGAGAATCCAGTGCTCCGAAGTATATCGCATGTCCGAAGAGAAAAGGCGGCGCCCGCGTAAACGTCCGGGTGTGCAAGGAAGGAAAATGCGGCGAAGCCGAGAAATGTCAACCGTTTCATGACTGGCTAAAGCACGTCGGGGCAGACATGGAGAAGGACGAAAACGATCACAAGGAGAGCTCCGGCAGTACGGGAGAGCCGCCCGAAGACATCCAGGAGTTGGATAAGGAGATGGCCGGCAGCAACGGCGACGTCGAGCTTCCGGAAGACATCCAGGAATTGGATAAGGGGCTCCAGGGGAAGGTGCCTGAAAATGTGATATGCCCTGAAAGGGAGGGTTTCGAAGTGGCATGGGAGTCCTGCAAGACAAAGTGCGATCTTGGCGGACCGCCGAAAGGAGACGGCTCCTGCGAAAAATATAAGGAATATTCTCAGATGGAGGATGCACTATGAAAACAAAGATGGGGTACAGCTACGACCGGATAAGCAAATTTGAGTGTCCATTTCGCTTCCGGAAGCTGTTTATAGAGAAGATCGACAAGAAGGACCGAAAAATTGTAAAGCCGGTCCCTGGTTTGATCGGGAAGCTAGCCCACCTCATGCTGGCAAAATACCTCGCGGTAATGTACGCGCAGAATGAGGCGCTCAGAAAGGACCACAAAAAGGAGAGGATGTGGAGTCCGGACGCTCTCAGAAATGCGGCCAGGAGCGCGGAGGGGCTTATGGAGTGGCCCGAGGGGGTTACGGATCAGCAGCGCCAGGACGCCAAAGACGGCATGGTGCAAATCTACAATCTCCTCCTCCACGCCTTCGGTGGGTGGACGATGCCGGGGTTAGTTGGTATCGAGGCATCCTGGATTGAAAAACAACTCGCCTTCGGAGAAGACTGGTTTCTCCTAGAAGATCACGCTTGGTTTGACTCCACGCCCGGAAGAGTCATGTTCCGGGCCATTATTGATTGGGCGTGGGTTGAGGACGGCTGGCTTAACGTGGTGGACCACAAGACCGGCAAGCGGAGAAACGCTGATGAGCTACAGCTCAAAATATATGCCCTGACCGGCCTGTATGGCCTGCCCTCTGAGGATGTGAAGGGGGTTAAGGTACACTTCAACATGGTGCGGATCCCGGAGATAGAGCTGGTAGCCACCTACACGCGGGACGAGATAGAGCCATTCCGGGATGAGATCGAGGCCGAAATGGCGAGGATCGAGGAAAATAAGAAGTGGGACCCTGTGCCGAATGCGCTCTGTGGCTGGTGCGAGGTCCAACATATTTGCCCCCAAAGTGAAAAAGCCTGGACGGAAGCGATCGACCTGGACACCACCTTTGCCATTTTAAACGCAAACGACGCGGCCCGCGTCCTAGACCTACTGCTCAGGGTGCAAGCGCGCCTGGACACCCTGCGGGGCGACCTGGAGAAATGGGTGCAGACGAAAGGCTGTGTCGTTTCCGCCGGCAGGATCATGGATCGCCGCCCCAAATTGACGTGGTCGGCGAAACCCGGGAAGGAAACGTACCAGGTGCTCGCGGCGCTGCAAAAACTTGGCATCGAGCCCGTGGACGCCATAGCCAATATGGGGCTGTCGGAGGAAGAGCTGGAGATGATCCTCGAGGGCGGCGCTTTCGGGAAGGAGGGTCCATTGGTCAAGTATCTGCCCGCATTCAAGGACAGGTTCGGTAAGAAGGAAAAGACCGTTGTGGTGGACATTTTTGAGGAGGGACGCTGATGAAAGTGCAAATATGCCCCGGCTGCGGGAAGGAAATTCAATGGATAAGAATGGCCGAGAGCGGCAAGGCGATGCCGTGCGAAACCAAGCTGTTCCGGATCGTGACACGGGACGGAAGGGTGGTCAGCGGATGGGAGTCGCACTATGCCCACTGCCCGAAGGCAACAACCTTCAGAAAAGAGCGGAAAAAAGGCGCCACGAAACAAAAAACATAAAAAGACGAAGATGGAGGCAATGTGAGAGATGGCGGAAAAGGGACGGGATTATTACCTGCATGAGCTCATAAGCGACACGTGCGCCTGCGGCCGGCCAAAACGGAGAAAGCAGTCGTTCTGTCCGGCCTGCTACGGCATGCTTCCGGTGGACATTAAGCGCGACCTGTACGACCTTATCGGGCAGGGATACGAGGAGGCCGTGGACGCCGGCATTAAATTTCTCAGAGAAGCGGGGAGGATAGAGGATGGCATATAGCTCACTACTGGATCGTCCGGTCCGCTTACCCAATACACACGGAGGCCTTCCGCCAGGGGTCATCCTGGAAATGATGTGGATGGAGCGGAACTATTTGGACAACATGAGAAAGGTGCGTGTCGTTCTTGTAGATCTTCGCCACGATGAAATCCTTGACTGTGAGTTCTACGAGATAAGCGGCCTGGATGAGGCGCGGGATCCCTACGGGACGTTGGCTTCCTTTATCGACGACTTCAGGGAGAAACTGAAAGAGGCGGGGGTGTGGTGATGGTAGGGCCAACAGCAGTCCATGTTCCGGCGAAGACCAAATTGACTTGCGAGGGCTGTGCGTGAGTCTCCTCATGCTCAAAGCCGACGCGCGGCACCTTCCATTGCGGGATAAAAGCGTACAGCTCTGCGTGACATCCCCTCCGTACTGGAATCTCCGTGACTACCAGGTCCCGGGCCAGATCGGCCTGGAATCCACCATCGACGAGTACGTTTCCTCTATCGTAACGGCCTTCAGAGAGGTCTACCGAGTGCTCAAACCGGACGGAACTCTCTGGCTCAACATCGGCGACACCTACGCGTCCGGCAAGATGCGCGACCCTAAAACGCTCGCCGCCGGGGGTATGCGGTGGTCGAATCGGGCGAGCTACCGGCGGGACAAAAAGGCGATGGGCGGAGATCCTCACAAGGGGTCCCCGGGGATTAAGCGCAAAGACCTGGTCGGGATGCCGTGGCGCGTCGCGTTCGCCCTGCAGGCCGATGGCTGGTATTGGCGGAGCTGCATACCGTGGGCGAAAACAAACTGCGCCCCAGGGTCACAGAAAGATCGCCCGACCACGTCGATCGAGTATATTCACCTTCTCGGGAAGCAGCGGTTCTATCATTACGATTGGGAGGCCATTATGTTGCCGGCCTCTCCGGACACCCACGCGCGATATGCCCGAGGTAGGAGTATAAAGCACAAGTATGCGGATGGCGGACCCGGAAATCAGACCATCGCAAAAGGATTTGACCATATCCCGGGGGTAAATCCGAAGGCGCGGCTGGCCTCAGTGAAACCGGCGGGCTGGCAGGCGGGGGAAGGATCCCATGATCTGGTACCGAAGGGAAACTACCGCAAAGGAAGGGTGAAAGCAAATGCGAGTTTCTCCGCGAGCGTAAAGGACGTTGTTGAGATGAGGCAGAGAAGGGAAAGCGACTGGCTCATGGAATCCCTCAACGGCCTATGGCTGGATGAAGAAGGAGACCCTCTGGCGATGGTGCTTGCCACCGAAGGATTTAAGGGCCCCCACTTTGCGACGTTCCCGCAACGCATGGTAGAGCCTTTCATTCTTTCCGGCAGTCGGCGCGGGGATATCGTTCTCGACCCCTTTGGTGGATCCGGAACTGTGGCGCGCGTGGCCATAAAGCACGGGCGGCACGCCGTTCACTGCGACCTGGGCTACCACGAGCTCGCGCTCATGACCAGGTGCGCAAACATACAGAAGGAGATGTTCTGATGGGGGAAAACCTAAAGGTCGTAGATGTTGGCGGGTCGGTACCCATTTCCTATGTGGAGAAGGTTATCATCGTTGTAGCCAAGGAAATAAACGAGCTTGTGTTAAAAGGGTTCCTCTCGGGGCCGATTATACATATCAGCGAAGAGGCATTGAAAGCGGTGGAGGGCTTCGATCCTCCGGTTGAGGATTTGCATGGCGCGACGGAGGCCATGGTGTACCGCTATCACGCCGTGTGGAAGCCAACCAAGATCGAGGAGGAAGCTTAATGCCTGAGAACGCAGAAGAACACGAAAACATCTTCGAATGCGCCCTCAAAGAGACGGACGTGGTTGCGTACAAGACGTGGGACGGCCGGTGTTCCCGCTGCCGGCGGGAGATCCGGGAGGAGGAGGTCCCGCTTCACCTGTGGGATGAGAAGGACCACAATATCATGTGGACGTTCTGCGAAGACTGCTCGCCGGAGGTCATGGGCGTTTTTGGGGCGAAAACATGCAAAGAATAACATTCAAGGGCTCAGGCCGCACGGAGCTGGGGACGGTGATCAAGGAATACACGCATGGGTACACCCTGCCCTCGGGTGCCTGGTGCGCCTGTGACATCGGGGGAGGCGTTCCGACGGAGTGGGTGCAGTGGCGGCCATACCGGAAGAAGAAGGCCCTTTCCATTGAGAAACGGCACATTGAGAAGACCGAGAGCTTGAAATGATAATCGCAAAGTTTAAAAGCACTGATTCTATCGTATGGGGCGTACCGGATTCTCCCCTTATCGGAAATAGCTGGTTCTATTGTGCGAACTGTGTTGATCCGGATCTCACCGTGCTTCAAGCGGCCAGGCTTGCGTTAGGGAATAAGTTTTGCCCCAACTGCGGCGCGAAACTGACGTGGCCGCAGTCGGACGAAAACGCAGAGATCACAAACCAGGAGATGGTTGAGAAGGTAAAAAAGCACATCAAGGAAGCGAGGGAGTGGAGAGAGGCCCTGCGCAACTATGGCTTACGCGGGTATAGTCTCCCTGAAGATGAGGAGGAAAGATAATGCAGACCGTAGATTTTGAAGGACAGGAGTACCAGGCCGAATACTTGGGAGACGGCGCGTATGCGCTGTTCGACGGGTCCGGCGTGTGGCTCCATGCGAACAGTCACAGTGAACCGACGGACAGGATCTACTTGGAGCCGGAGGTATTCGAGGCGTTGAGAGATTTTACGAGGAGATGCAACGAATGATGGCGCTTAGCATAAAGCAGCCTTGGGCGTGGGCAATCTTTCACGGAAAAGACGTGGAGAATCGGACCTGGCGCACATCGGTAGTCGGGACGATCGTGATCCACACGGGGAAGGGGTTCGACCACAAGGGTTACATGTGGCTGCGGGACAACGCGGGGCTCTTGGATGCGCCCCTTCCCTCTGTTAGCGGTTTCCGCCGAGGAGGCGTGATAGGACTCGCCAGATTGGCAGGTTGCGTCGATTATATGGCGAGCCCGTGGTTCTTCGGCCCGTGGGGATTTGTCTTGAGGGATCAGAGGGTATTGTCATGCTTCATCCAGTGGCCCGGGAAGCAGGGGTTTTTCGATATCCCGAGATACCACCTCGTGCAGAATCCAGGTGACTTGATGCCGCTTTGTGGTTGAATATGTATCAGATAACCAGCACATTCACAAGGATGCGGAAACTATCCCGCACCTGTGATGCGGCGCGTAGAGGGAGAAAAAGAACGGAAATTCCTATCAGAAGATAGAGGAGTGGGTCTACATCGTTGACGAATATGGCCACAAGCAAATGTACCTTGTCAGGATCGACAAGGACGGTATCGTGGCCAAGATCGAATGGCTCGGGGAGCAGAAATGAGGCAATCATGCTTTTAACAATACTGAACGCGGGCTCTAAGGTAGCTTACGACATCGAGGGTGGGCCACGCACATCCTTTTTCCTTTCTGTCGCGCCCGCAGAAATGCGGCACGATCACACCCTTGAGATTGACACAAAAAATGGGCTATCCCCGCGCCTTTATTTTGGCTCGCAGCTTATCAACTCTGAAGACTTGGCGCGGGGACTTGAGAAGATTGCGAAGATGATCAGAGAGAAGTACGCCCCGCCTACCCCTTTATCGCATTCACCACATCCGCAATAAAATTGGTTGCCGGCGCTGCGGGCTTCCCCATGGCGGCGGCGTATCTTGACTGCTTTTCCTTCATCCTCGCCCCGAAATAGGTCTTCAGGAGAAATGTCGGCGTGCCGATGATGGTCACAATCAACGGCCAGGACTGTTGGACGGCCTTAAGCATGGAGGGGCTCTCCGTGAAGATGGATATTGCCCAAGCGGTCACTGCCATGAATACGGCAAAGACCACACATGCCGCCATCCATCCTGCTATCTGCGGCCGTGTGCTCGCGTGCGCCTTGTCGGCATCCGCCAAGGACCCCTGGACCTGCGACCAGGAGTTGACCTCGGCGATTTGAAGATCGTATTCCTTCATAAGGACCTGGCTTTGCTGCTCCGGAGTGAGCGTGCCGACTGCGCCGGCCACCTGCGTTCCGGTCGCGTCGGCCGGAAGTTTCTTGTCGTCCGGGAGAAGGGCATTGATCCCATCGACTATTGCCGCGCCACCGGGGACCAGGTCCTTTAGCACGGCAGTACCTACCCGACTGACGATATCCAAAAGTTTCATGTGAAACCCCCTTCTGTGAGAATATGTGAGATTTTGTGCACAAAAGCAGCTCACCATGGCCTCGGCGAGCTGCTCCGATCGGGGCACTTTTGTGCACAGTTTTATTCCCGCTTGACGGTGCTCATTACTTTGTTCTTGATCTTGTCGAACGCCTCATCGGCTTCGCCGACAACTTTTTCCTCGATGTTCTCGGCCTTCTTCTTGGCATCGTCATAGACGTCTCCGCCGCTTCGCCAGATGAAATACGCGAGCGCGGCCGCCAGAATGACCATGCCGATTATCAATGCAATGATGTTTCCGCTCATGGGATCACCTCCTTTCTCTCAAAATTTTATCCGCCACTCCCACCAGGTGTCGCTCAATCCGAAACAGCGACGCCAGAAACTTCGCCAGGTAATTGCACTCGAAAGTCGAAAGGGTCTTCCGGCCCGAGCCCCCATAACCCCTTACCCTGGACAATGACGTGGTGGTCTCCCTCGACCAGGCCGGTGATGTCGAAAAACAGCTTCTTTTCCCCGGTTTCCTGGTCGGTAATCTGCGCCGGCGAGACGACGGGCGGCTGGTCGTCGATGGTGATTTGATAGCTGTCCGTATACTTGTCGGTGGTTGGTGCGCTGATAAGATGCGGCATGGCGTTTCTCCTTTCTCCTTCAGTGGATTGAGATTTTTCCCGGATTTACCGGGAACTGTTTGTTAAAATCAAGAGACGCCGGCGCTGATTCATCCCCGGCGTCGTTTCCTGCTTTGACCTCTATATGGTGGGGCCCCTCGGCAATCCCGGCAAGATCGTAGTGGAGAGGCGCGGGGGTCCGCACCCATGGCCCGTTGTCCAGGCTCACCATGTAGTAGGTGGCCGTTGGCTGCGGGTCGCAAACGAGAAACGGAGACGCCCGGGCCATGGCAGGCCAGGCCATGAGGGGTAAAAACAGGACGACGTAGACCCACACCGTTCCGAGGAAAACAAGTTGCTTTTTCACGCGCTATGCCTCCTTCAAATGCGTCACCTCGACCTCGTAGTCATGGTCCACGTCGTAGAACTTGAGGCGGCCGTACTGCCCGACAAAGCGGGCGTCTTTGGTCCAGTCCGGGGCCTTTATACTCAGATCGAAGTAACTGTCCGCTCCCTTGACAGGGTTCACGAGCATGCCGCAAATGACCTTCCGGCAAATAACCATGACGTTCTGCCATGACTTGTCGCTTTCGGTCGGATAGAGAATCAACTGAGGATCCCCGGGAGCAGTCATGGAGCTGTACTGCCACTTTTTACGGATCACGCCCATGAGGGTTCGGCCCCACCAGGAGGGCCTTTCCACTCTGTTCAGGATCGAAAAAGCTACCGCCGATATGGCAATGTCCGGCTCTCCTCTCGCCTCCCGCCACGTGTCGAGGCAGTAAAATCCGAAGCCAGCCCACCTGTTCAGTTCCTCGACGTTGATCTGGTTCACGACCATCTCGCCTTCCTCTTTAGCCGATTCGATTTGACCCCGAAATTCGCTCGTGGCCTTTGTCATAGATCGAAGACGCTCCTCGATAACCGTCGTTCCATTCAGGAGGTTATGTCGAAGACTCTCCAACCCCTTATTTGTGTAGTCTGGCATCCCTTCTGTCCTCCTCCCCTCTTCTCATGTACTCCTGCATCCGGCCCATGAATTTGCTTATTTTAATCATGTCCTCCGTGTGCCGCTTGTTTTGGTCTTCCATGACTTTTTTCATCTCATCAACCTTGCCGCACATGGCGGTCCGGCAGATGTTGTGCATGTCCCCGCACTGCGGCGCCGTGACGTAGACAAGGGTGCCGTCCTCGCGGTAGAGTGCCCGTTTAAATCCTTCAATTATAAGAGCATTCTTGCCGATACTGCTCTCTGCATTGTTTACCCGTTGCCTGAGCGAGCCCCAGGCGATCAGGCCGGCAGCGATGGGAACGCCGAGGGCTATCGCTGCTTCTACGTAATCGCGAACTAAGGGGGTCATTCTGCTTTTTGCTCCTTTTTTGCCCTATAGGCGGCTATGTCAAAATCCGCCGGGATCTGTCCGGTCTTTTTCAGCTCGTCCTGAGCCTGTGCTTCGATAGTGGCTATGGCCTGCTCCATTACCATTTGCGCATTGCGGTCATCGTCGCTAAGAGGAATGTCCGGGCATGATGAGAGAGCGTTGGGCGGAAGGAGTACTCCTAAATCCGTGATCACATGCTCATCGTAACTTCCGGGAAGCCAATACTTGCTCCCTCTGAAATCGGCCACAAGGTCCCAGGATTGCTCCTTCTCGTCGAATACGACCGCCTGATTTTTTGCGGAAGATTTTTCGGGGGCTATCGTTGTGGCGTGCGCCGGCACCAGGTAAACTGGAGCGCCCTTGAGCTTGGTTTCAAGCGGGTCGAGATAGAGATCACTCTCTCCGAGGAGCTCTTTTGTAACCGAATCATAGT
>Ga0307445_10001467_pt1 | contig 13308 bp, 11 predicted proteins | sample SalMarSW160330MG_FD_202147 | JGI IMG/M metagenome (GOLD analysis project Ga0307445, IMG submission 202147) | Salt marsh sediment microbial communities from the Plum Island Ecosystem LTER, Massachusetts, United States - SW1603-30 | ecosystem: Environmental > Aquatic > Marine > Intertidal zone >...
CTTGGTGGCTTCGGTGATTCCTCCCTGTAGAAATACCGGGGTGACGGGGGACTGTGTCACGCCGAGGTTAAACCCGTTCTTTTTCAGCCCGTCCTGCAGGGCGAGGACGATCTTCCAGAGGTTGTCCTTCAGTTCGGGATGGGTCTTGAGCAGTTCAAGCCGCTTCATGGCACCGATGACCAGGGGCATGGGAAGGGACTTGGCAAAAACCTGTGAACGCATATTGTACATCAGGTAGTCGATTACATCTTTTTCACCGGCAACGAAGGCCCCGATGGAGGCCATGGATTTGGCGAAGGTTGAAAAGTAAACGTCGATCTGGTCCTGAACCCCGAAATGTTCCCCGGTGCCCGCCCCGGTCTTTCCCATGGTCCCGAAGCCGTGGGCATCGTCGACGAGAAGCTTGAATTCGAATTTTTTCTTCAGGGCAACGATCTTGTCCAGCGCCCCCAGGTCCCCTGCCATCCCGAATACCCCCTCGGTGATCACAAGGATGCCCCCGCAGGTCTTTTCAGCCAGTTTCGTGGCCCTATCCAGCTCTTTTTCCAGGTTGGCAATATCGTTGTGCGGATAGACGTAACGCTTGCCGAGGTGCATCCGGAGTCCGTCGAGAATGCAGGCATGGGAATCGGAATCGTAGCAGACCACGTCATTTCTGGAAAGCAGGGAATCTATTATCGAGGTCATTCCCTGGTACCCGTAATTCAGCAGGTAGGCGGATTCCTTTCCGACAAAATCAGCGAGCTGTCTTTCCAGTTTTTCATGCTGGACGGTCTGGCCCGACATCATCCTTGCGCCCATCGGGTATGCGAGTCCCCATTCAGCCGCAGCCTCTGCGTCGGCCTTCCTTACCTCCGGGTGGTTCGCGAGTCCCAGGTAATTGTTCAGGCTCCAGTTCAGGACTTCCTGTCCCCTGAATTTCATCCGGGGACCCAGTTCACCCTCGAGCCTGGGGAAGAGGAAATATCCGTGTCCGATTTGTTGATGCTGTCCCAGGGGACCCCTGTTCTTTCTGATTTTGTCAAATAAATCCACGTTGCTGAGTTTAAGTTGTTATTAGCAACAAAAATAGAAAATTCATCCGCAATAAAAATTCCCCGCATACGTAAAATATGCTGCATACTTAAAATAATAAGTGTTTCGTTTCCAATTCAACCCATAATAATGTACTTTTGCACGATGTTTTTCGGCAGGGATCATATTATCTTGTTAATATTCACCGGATTAGTGGTGATTTCGGGCTGCAGCGGCTACGAAAAACTGCTCAAGAGTTCGGATTATACCCTGAAATACCAGAAAGCCCTGGAATACTATGAGGATGAGGAGTATGTGAAGGCCTCAGCCCTGCTCGACCAGGTGGCCAATGTTTACCGGGGGACAACCAAGGCCGATACGGTGTACTATTACCAGGCCAAAAGTTACTATATGCAGAGGGACTACATCCTGTCTGGGCACCACTTCAGCAACCTTGCACTGAATTATCCCAGCAGCGTTTACCGGGAAGAAGCGGAATTTATGACGGCATTCTGTTTTTACATGCTTTCCCCCAAACCTTCGCTTGACCAGGAAAACACCGAGAAGGCCATTTCGGCATTCCAGCTGTTCATGATCCAGAATCCCCGCAGCAAGAGGATCCCGGAGGCGCAGGCATACATCGACGAAATGCGGAACAAGCTGGTCGAGAAATCCTACATGAGCGGGAAGCTGTATTACAACCTGGGTGATTACAAGGCTTCCATCATTGCCCTTCAGAACAGCCTGAACGATTTTCCGGAAACGGAACACCGGGAAGAGCTGGTGTTCCTGCTCCTGAAATCAAATTTCCTCCTCGCGGAAAACAGCATTGTGCAGAAACAAATGGAAAGGTACCAGGCCACGGTGGACGAATATTATTCATTCGTCGGGGAATTCCCGGAAAGCAAATTCCGCCGGGAAGCGGACCGCATCTACGACGCGGCGCTGGGGAAGATCGGGGAAACCGATATGCTCAGTGACGAATAACCCTGCAGGCCGGCAAACGAATGTTATTTAAACAAGCGAATTAAAGCACACTATATTATGACAATTGATTACAAAAAATCAAAAGCTTCCGTAACCACGGTTACCAGGGATCTGAACCAGCTTGACAAGGAAACGAACAACATTTACCAGACCGTGATGATCGTTGCCAAAAGGGCAAACCAGATCAGTGTTGAAGTGAAGCAGGAGCTGAACCGCAAACTGGAAGAGTTTGCCTACTATACGGATAACCTGGAAGAGGTTTTTGAGAACCGCGAACAGATTGAAATTTCCAAATACTACGAGAGACTGCCCAAACCGACCCTGATCGCAACCCAGGAATTCCTGGATGACGACATCTACTACAGGATGGCAGAGCCGGAAATTGAGGGTTAGGAGATATTCCACCAAACAGCATTATGATGCTGGAAGGAAAAAAAATATTGCTGGGCGTTACGGCCAGCATTGCAGCCTATAAGGCCGCAACACTGGTAAGGCTGCTGGTAAAGGAAGGGGCCGGGGTACAGGTCATCATGACCCCCCTGGCAAGGGAATTCATCACACCGGTCACCCTTTCGGCACTTTCCGGCAGGCCGGTCCATTCCGATTTCTTTTCCGGCCAGGGAGGGCAGTGGAATTCGCATGTTGACATGGGACTCTGGGCTGACCTTTTCCTGGTTGCACCGGTGACGGCAAGCACCCTGGGGAAAATGGCCAACGGGATTGCCGATAACCTTCTGATCACCACTTACCTGTCATGCAAATGCCCGGTCATCCTTGCTCCGGCGATGGACCTGGACATGTACCGGCATCCCTCGACCTCGAGGAACCTGGAGATCCTGAGATCCTACGGCAACCGGATCATCGAGCCGGATACCGGCGAGCTTGCCAGCGGGCTTTACGGGAAGGGGCGCATGCAGGAACCCGATGCCATTCTTGAACAGGTAAAATCCTTTTTTGGAGCAAACACCGGTGGCCAGGGGACAAAATAATTCCGGGCGACTGTCGGGTAAGAAGATCCTGATCACCGCCGGGCCTACCCATGAGAAGATAGATCCCGTCCGGTTCATCGGTAATTATTCCACCGGGAAAATGGGATACGCGATCGCCGAAGCCTGTGCGAGGGAAGGAGCCGAAGTGCTCCTGGTCAGCGGACCGGTCAGCCTTTCCCCTGTAAATCCAGGTATAAAGCGCTACATGGTCACTTCTGCTGCTGAAATGGCGAACCGTTGCTTTTCCCTTTATCCCAAATGCGATGCGGGCATACTGACAGCGGCAGTGGCGGATTTCACACCCAGCCGGAAGTCGGAAGATAAGATCAAACGCAATGGCGGCAACTGGACCCTGGAACTGGAACCCACGCCCGACATCGCCGCCGAACTGGGCAGGACCAAAAAGCCCGGGCAGGTCCTTGCGGGTTTTGCGCTGGAGACAAGCCATGAACTTGATAATGCCCGCCAGAAGCTGAAGCAGAAGAATTTCGATTTCATCGTCCTCAATTCCCTGAACGACCGGGGGGCGGGTTTCGGTTTTGACACAAATAAGGTCAGCATCCTTGAAAGGGATAATAATATCCGTATTTTTGAGTTAAAGTCTAAAAAGGAAGTTGCGCTGGATATCGTTGAAAAATTGCTTGAATATGTCCGTTAGGTTTTTGATCCCCTTAAGGTTTCTGATTATATCGATCCTTCTTGCAGGGAGCATCCTGGTGCCCCGCATTGGAGCCTCCCAGGAGCTCAAATGCAACGTTCAGGTGGTCTCGCAGCAGATCCAGGGTACCAACAAGCAGGTGTACCAGACCATGCAGACGGCCATCTACGAGTTCATGAATAATACGAACTGGACCCATCATGTGTATGCCATCGATGAAAGGATCGACTGCAACCTGATGTTCAATATAACCGACCAGCTGAGCGCCGACGAATTCAAGGGGACGCTGACGATACAGTCCCGCCGGCCCGTCTTCAACACAAACTACAACACCACGATGCTCAATTATGTTGACAACAACATACAGTTCAGGTACGTGGAGTTCGAACCGCTTGAGTTCGATCCGACCCAGCACATTTCCAACCTGACCTCCATCCTGGCCTTCTGGGCCTACATGATCATCGGCCTGGATTACGATTCGTTCGCCTACCTGGGGGGCACTCCCTTCCTGCAGCAGGCCGAGAACATCGTGACCAATGCCCAGAATGCGCGTGAGGGGGGGTGGAAGCCCTTCGAGAGCCTGGACCACAAGAACCGCTACTGGCTGGTTTCGGATATCCTGAACGACGGATACCGGCCACTGCGTGAATTCGAGTACAGTTACCATCGCCTGGGACTGGATATTATGGATGGAAAAGTAACGGAAGGCCGGGCGGAGATCGCGAAAAGCCTGGATAAGCTCCAGTCCGTCTACCGGGAAAAGCCAGATCCCTTCATCTACTGGCTTCAACTGATCCTCGATGCCAAGCGGGACGAGATGATCAACGTATTCTCCGAATCCTTTACCGAGGAGAAAAACCGCGCCGTCCGCATCCTGCAGGAGGTCGATCCGGCCAACAAGAACAAGTACGAGAAGATCATGGCATCCAATTAGCTTGCCAATCCGATACAAAACTTATCTTTACAACAGGAATCCGGGGATGAAAATTTTACTCCGGGAAGACCGATTTTTCGTCCCCGCACCCATTAAAACCTGCAATCGAGTTTTGCCGGACCATGCTGAGTACACTTCACGTAAGGAACTATGCCCTGATCAGGCACCTGGAAATTGATTTCAGGCGGGGACTGACCATCATCACGGGGGAAACCGGGGCGGGGAAATCCATCCTGCTGGGAGCGCTCGGGCTGCTGCTCGGGAACCGTGCGGACACTTCGGTCCTCATGGATAAAGATAAAAAATGCTTTGTCGAGGGAAGCTTCCGGATCGGCTCCTACGGGCTGGAGAATTTTTTCAGGGAAAACGACCTGGATTACGAGGACCCGGTCATCCTGCGCAGGGAAATCGCCCCGGGTGGAAAATCGCGGGCATTCATCAATGATACCCCTGTCAACCTTCCCCTGGTCAGGGAACTGGGCATCCGCCTGGTGGATATTCATTCACAGCACCATAACCTGAACCTCAGCGACCACCGCTTCCAGCTCACCGTGGTCGATAACGTTGCCGGGAACAGGGAATTGCTGGCGGAGTACCGGGAAAAGTTCGGTGAATACACGGAGCTGGGCAGCAGGCTTGCGGAACTGCGGGATAAGGCCAGGCAGGCCCGGGCGGACCTGGACTACCTGACCTTCCAGTTCAACCAGCTCGAGGAGGCGAAGCTCTCGGGCAACGAGCAGGAATCGCTCGAACAGGAAATCCAGACCCTCGATCATGCCGAGGAGATCAAACGGAACCTGCTCACGGCCCATTCCCTGATAGACGGGGAGGAGGGATCCGTCCGGGATCTGCTGAAGAGGGCCATGCAGGCATTTGCCGCCATACGGAATTATTATCCCGTGGCCGGGGAACTGGCAGAACGGATCGAATCTGCCTGGATCGAGTTGAAGGACATCGCCGGGCAATCGGAATCGGACGGTACCGGCATGGAACTGGACCCCGCCCGGCAGCAGCTGGTAAGGGAACGGCTTGACCTGCTGTACAGCCTGATGCAGAAGCACGGGGTGAAGGACCTTGAGGCGCTGATCCGCATCCGGGACGAACTGGATGCCAGGATATCGGATATATCGTCGTACGATGAACAGATAGGGGGACTTGAAAAGCAGTGGAGCGCATGCCTGGCCTCACTGGAAAGCCTCAGCGCACGGCTGTCCGCCGCCAGGAAAAAAATCCTTCCGGGGATCGAGAAGGAGGTCATTGCCATGTTGAGGGACCTGGGTATTCCCAATGCCACGTTCCGGATCTCAGCCCGTGAACTCGAGCATTTTACAGGGAACGGCAGGGACGAGGTCGAATTCCTGTTCTCGGCGAACAAACAGGTGCCGCCCTGGGAGATTTCCAGGGTCGCTTCCGGGGGTGAACTCTCCCGGCTCATGCTCAGCATCAAGTCCCTTTTGTCCGAATCCCTCGAACTGCCCACCATCATCTTTGACGAGGTGGATTCCGGCGTGTCCGGGGAAATCGCCGACAAGGTGGGGAGCATCATGAAAAAAATGGCCAGGGGGAAGCAGATCATAAACATCACACACCTTCCGCAGGTGGCCGGGAAGGGCGAGCACCATTACCTGGTTTACAAATCCGATTCGGAGGGAGGCGAACGCACGGGCATCCGCCTGCTCAACGATGAAGAGCGGGTGCTGGAAATTGCCCGCATGCTCAGCGGCGAGGAACTCACCGAGGCCGCCATATCCAATGCCCGGGAACTGCTGAATTAAGTCCCTTATTTAAAATAATTCTAATTATCTTTGTGCCCAATTCAAAATGATGCATCATGGCCTACGGATTATTAAGCGGTAAAAAAGGGATCATTTTCGGCGCCCTGAACGACATGTCAATCGCCTGGAAGGTGGCGGAAAAAGCGCATGAGGAAGGTGCCCGGCTTACCCTGTCGAACACCCCGGTAGCCCTCCGCCTGGGAACCCTCGAGGAACTGTCTGAAAAAACCGGGGCCGAGATCATCCCGGCCGATGCCACAAGCCTGAAGGATGTGGAGAATGTCCTGCTCAGGTCGATGGAGATCTTCGGCGGTAAGGTCGATTTCATCCTGCATTCAATCGGAATGTCGTCGAACGTGCGCAAGGGACTTTCATACGATGCGCTGAACTACGATTATTTCCTCAAAACCCTGGACATCTCGGCCCTTTCCTTTCACAAACTCCTCCTGCTCGCACGCAAGCATGATGCCATTTCCGAATGGGGTTCGGTAGTGGCCCTTTCCTACGTAGCCGCACAGCGCACACTGGTCGGTTACAACGACATGGCCGACGCAAAGGCCATGCTGGAATCCATCGCACGCAGCTTCGGGTATATTTACGGGCGGGACAAAAAAATACGCGTCAACACCATATCACAGTCCCCCACCATGACCACCGCCGGCAGCGGGATCAAGGGGATCGACACCCTGATCGATTTCACCGACCGGATGTCGCCCCTGGGGAACGCAACGGCAGAGGACTGCGCCAATTACTGCGTGACCCTTTTCTCCGACCTCACCCGTAAGGTAACCATGCAGAACCTTTTCCACGACGGGGGATTCTCCAGCATGGCCATGAGTATGAGGGCCATCGACCAGTACAGCAAGAGTTTCGAGGAGTGTGACTGAATTAAACCAGAAAAACATGGGAACTGCAATACTCGTATTGTTCTACTTCCTCTTCCCGGCCCTGATCCTTATCCTCGAAAGAAAATACAACATTGTCAGAAAGTTTGGACCCGTTGTGATCTGTTATGGCGTGGGACTCCTCGTCGGCAACATCGGCATTCTGCCGGAGGGGGTCTCAGGGCTTCAGGAAAACCTCTACAGCGCCGTTGTGCCCCTGGCCATTCCCCTGCTCCTTTTTTCCCTTGATATCAGGAAATGGGTCAGGATGGCGGGCAAGACCTTTCTCTCACTTCTACTGGGACTCGCATCCGTCATCCTGATGGTCTTTTTAAGCTTCTATCTTTACCGGAACGTGATACCCGATTTCTGGAAACTTGCCGGGGTTATCGTGGGGTTCTATTCGGGCGGGGCGCCCAATGCAGCGGCCATCAGTCTTGCACTGGGGATGGAACCCGAGGTTTTCATCCTCACACAGACCTATGACCTGGCCGTCGGGGCGCTGACGCTGCTTTTCCTCATGACGGTCGCACAGCGCTTTTTCCTGCTGTTCATGCGTCCCTATAAACCACTTGACAACGGGGATGCGGGAGCCACCGGGGAATCATACCAGGAAAAATATGAATCTTACGAGGGAATATTGAGCCGGAGGATCATTGTTCCCCTGCTGGGGGCCTTCGGGCTGTCGGTCCTGATCCTGGGCGTTTCGGCCGGACTCAGCCAGCTTTTCCTGAAAAAGATGGATACGGCAATGATCATCCTCGGAATTACTACGCTGGGCATCGCCGGCTCCTTCGTTCCCCGTATAAAAAGAATTGAAAAATCCTTCCAGGGAGGGATCTACCTGATCCTGGTATTCTGCCTGATCTTTTCCTCCATGGCCGACATCAGCAAATTCAGCCTGGCATCCCTGCCGCTCCTCTACTGCATCCTGCTTGCCGTACCGGGAGCCCTTCTCCTGCACGGGCTCCTGTCGAAATTGTTCAGGGTGGACGTGGATAATTTCCTGATCATCTCGGTGGCCCTGTCTATGTCCCCGCCCTTCGTGCCGGTCGTGGCCTCGGCCCTGAAGAACCGCGATATCATCCTCCCCGGACTGATCATAGGATTGCTTGGGTATGCCCTGGGAAATTACCTCGGGATCCTGATGGGATACGTCGTACATTCCATGGGATAAAATCCTGTGGCGCCGGGTCACAGTTTTTCCGCTCACCGGATCACTGCTGTCCCGTTTTTATAATCAAGCTGCGGTACCGCGGATCAGACCGGAGATTTTCAAAGGCTCTGGTTGCCTCAATCTTTTCCGCTTCCAAACCATTTGAAACAGCCTTTTCAAGGGCGTCTATGGCTTCCTGCTGCAGCCCGTCCCTGGCAAAAGCGATGGCAAGCCAGTAAAATGCATCCGGGCTGTCCGGATCAAAACTGCACCAGGCCCTGAAATACCTGGCTGCCTGTTCAGGTCCCTGCGGATCGTCCAGGATGAAATACCCTCTCTCCATGCAGTTATTCCTGGTGAAATCGTTCATCCGGGAGGCCGATTCCATGATCAGGAAATCTTCTGATCCCATTGCCCGGCGCACCTGTTTGCCACGGGACTTCCACCAGCTGTCCGGCCTGACATGATCCAACTGCTTGTACAAAGCGAGATCGATCCCGTGAAATGCTGAAATAACTGAATCCTGATAGCGCTTTTCCTTTTTCCTGATTTTGTTCCAGGTACGTTGGGCATTTTCCAGTTCGTGTTGGGAAGGGAAGCGGGACAATACCTCCTGCCAGCATGGGTCCTCTCGATCGAAGGCAGGGTTTTCCATCAGACGTGACCTCAGGGAGATTGCTTCGTGATACCTTCCCCGGGAGAGCATGGAATCGAGCTGGCAGCAGATGTCACGGCGGATTTGCCGACGGACCTGGTCTGATAATTGAATAAGTCCCATTTCATTCCACCTGATTTCAACCTGGTCGAAAGCCCTCCTCATGGTCAGGGTATCGGGCCATGAATGCCCCCCGTCGAATGCGATGATCCATGAAGGGGTTCCCAGCTGCGCAGCCCTTTCCACAGCTTCCGTAACCTCCAGGTAATTCATATCCTTCCTGCCGGCGATGCCGATGTAAAAAGGGAGCCTGAGCTGCTCATCCCCGGCGAAGGACGAGATTCCGCTGCCGCAGGCGATGACCCCGGCTGTGTGTCTTAACTGACTGTAAAGAAATGCTTCCCTGCCTCCGCCGGAGAATCCGCAATAAACCATTTTGCCCGTATCCGGATCAAAGCGGGTGATCAGATCCGGGATCATGGCATCCAGCGCCTGGTGGAAGATTTCAGGGGGACCGTTCCGCCCGTTGTTGGAGCAGGCTAGCATGTATCCATATTTTTTTGCCAGATCCTGGTACATCCTGAGTGGCAGGCTGCCACGACCCCCCGGATCCAGTAATACCACAAGGGGCGCCTTGTTCTTGTCCGGCGATGAACGGAAAAGGCAATAGGACTGTTCAGGGTGTTCAAGACAGGTAATTGTATCGATGGATCCGGGACGGTGTGCGTATGCAGTTTCATCAGAGCGGGATGTGCCCTGCAAAATTGATGCTACACTTATGATAATGAGCCAGTTCACACTCATAAGGATCAAAAATAATATTTAAAACATAAGGTTAGCCATTTTACATTTATTAATTTCGCCCGCAGGAGGTTTCCACATGAAATTACTGCTCACCGGTATAAAATCACTTCTGCTGACAGAATCTGAACCGCGTCCCATGGTATCCGGCAGCGAAATGGCCCGGCTCCGGTCAATTGAATACGCATGGCTTTACCTGAAAGATGGAATGATCGCTGATTTTGGTTCCATGAACGGGACCGGGCTGTCGGGGCTAAGGTCAACAGAATCCGGTTTGAGGGAGATGAATGCGGAAGGTAAGCTAGTCATGCCTGCCTTCTGCGATCCTCATACCCACCTGGTTTATGCCGGCAGCAGGGAACGGGAATATGTCGATAAGATAAGGGGATTGTCGTACGAGGAGATTGCCCGGCGGGGCGGGGGCATCCTGAACTCTGCCGCCCTGCTCCGGGAAACGCCCGAAGAGGAACTTTACCGGCAGTCCCTCTCCAGGATCCATGAAATCATAAAACTTGGCACCGGGGCCGTCGAGATCAAGAGCGGGTACGGGCTCGATACGGAGTCTGAGCTGAAAATGCTGCGCGTAATCCGGAAATTGAAGGAAACCACCCCGGTTGACATCCGGGCGACCTTTCTCGGGGCCCACAGCTTCCCGCAGGAGTACCGCAAGGATACGGACCGGTATGTCGAGCTGGTTATAAAGGAGATGATCCCCGCAGTGGCTGAAGGGGGACTGGCAGATTTCATCGATGTGTTCTGCGACAGGGGATTCTTTACGGTGGGCCAGACCGAACGCATACTCGAAGCGGGGATAAGCCACGGTATGAAGCCGAAGATCCACGCCAACGAGCTTGATTTTTCCGGTGGAGTGCAGGCTGGTGTGAAATACGGCGCCCTGAGCGTCGACCACCTTGAATATACGGGAGACGAGGAGATCCGCTGCCTGCTGGGTTCGGGCACCATGCCGACCCTGCTGCCGGGGGCTTCGTTTTTCCTGGGACTGAACTATGCCCCGGCCAGGACGATGATCGATGCCGGCCTCCCGGTGGCCCTGGCATCGGACTTCAATCCAGGCAGTTCGCCTTCAGGCAACATGAAACTGGTCATGTCTCTTGCCTGCACCCAGATGCGCATGCTTCCGGCGGAAGCCCTGCACGCCGCCACCCTGAACGCGGCCTATGCCATGGGATTGCATGAAACCCACGGCAGCATCTGCCGCGGCAAGAAGGCGAACCTTATTGTTACCCGGGAGGTACCGGGACCGGACTACCTTCCCTATGCTTACGGGAGCGACCTTATCGATATGGTAATCCTGAACGGAGAAGTGGAATACCGGGCAGGTTATTATGAAAAACAGTAATAAAATGAAACAGATAATCGAGTGCGTCCCCAATTTCAGCGAGGGACGGGACATGGGACTGATCCGGCAGATCACCGGTGAGATCGAGACGGTCGAAGGAGTCAAACTGCTCAACGTAGATCCGGGAAAAGCCACGAACCGTACGGTGGTCACTTTCGTGGGGGAACCGGGGGCTGTTGTGGAGGCGGCCTTCCGGGCGGTGAAAAAGGCTGCCTCACTGATCGACATGAGGAAGCACAGGGGGGAGCATCCCAGGTTCGGGGCCACAGACGTCTGTCCCCTGGTCCCCGTCGCCAACATCAGCATGGAGGAGACGGTTGAATATGCCCGGAAGCTGGCGGAACGCATCGGGAAGGAACTCGATATCCCCGTATACTGCTATGAATCAGCCGCTTTCAGTAAGCAGAGGCAAAATCTTGCCGAGGTGAGGAGCGGGGAGTACGAGGGACTGGAAAAAAAACTGGCAGACCCGGCCTGGAAACCGGATTTTGGTCCCCCGAAATTCAATCCCACTGCCGGAGCAACGGCCGTAGGCGCCAGGGATTTCCTGGTGGCCTTCAATGTGAACCTGAACACCACATCCACCCGCCGGGCCAATGCCATCGCCTTTGATGTGCGGGATCGGGGCAGGGTCAAACGGAAAGGGGATCCCCTGACCGGCGAAATCGTGAAGGACAAAGACGGGAAGCCGGTCATGATCCCGGGATCCCTGAAGGCGGTCAAGGCCATCGGCTGGTACATCGAGGAATACGGGGTCGCACAGATCTCCATGAACCTGACCAATATCTCGGTTACACCGGTACATGTGGCGTTTGATGAGGTGTTCATGCGTGCGGAGGAGAGGGGAGTAAGGGTGAGCGGTTCGGAGCTGGTGGGACTGGTCCCCCTCAGTGCCATGCTGGATGCCGGCAGGTACTTTCTCAGAAAACAGAAAAGGTCCCTGGGAGTATCCGACAGGGAACTGATAAAGATCGCCGTTAAGTCAATGGGACTGGATGACCTTTACCCGTTCAAGCCGGAAGAAAAGATCATTGAATACATGATCAAAGATGCATCCGAAAGCCGCCTGGCCCGTATGTCCCTCAAGGAATTCATAGAAGAGACCGCATCAGAATCCCCGGCACCGGGAGGAGGATCCGTTGCTGCCTGCATGGGTTCGCTTGGAGTGGCGCTGGGGACGATGGTGGCCAACCTTTCCTCCCATAAGAGGGGATGGGATGAGCGCTGGGAGGAATTCTCGGACTGGGCGGAAAAAGGCAAGGCCATCCAGGAGGAACTGCTGCGGCTTGTTGACGAGGATACCGTCGCGTTCAACCGTATCCTTGAGGCCTTTGGCCTGCCGGGGAATTCGGAGCCGGAAAAGAAAGTCCGGGAAGAAGCCATCCGCGAAGCGACAAAGCAGGCCATACTGGTTCCCTTCCGTGTCATGCAGACGGCCGCCGGTGCCATGGAGCTTTTAAAGGCCATGGCCGGGACCGGCAATCCTAATTCGGTGAGCGATGCCGGGGTCGGGGCCATCGCCGTCCGGTCCTGCGTCAGGGGTGCCTTCCTCAACGTCAGGATCAATGCTTCAGGGCTCGATGAACGGAAATTCACAGACCGGCTTATCAGGGAGGGTGAGGAAATAGAAAACAGCGTAACAAAGACGGAAGAGGAAGTCCTCAGGATCGTACTGGGAAAAATTTAGAATCATTCTAAATTACTACCTGGATTTCCATCTGGTTTTAACCCGTAATTAATCAGTATTTACGGTGCATTCAGGCTGTCTGTGCTTCCGGGGCCCCTGTATTTACTGAAAAAACATTCATTCACCCGGTTCAACAAACCGTCCGGATTTAAGCATTTGCAGCTATGATGCAGGATACAAGGCTTTGTTAACACCCTCCATTTATTTTTATATCATCCGTTTTTTTTTTAGATTTCGTGCTTAAATACCTAATTATCCACTGTTTAATTTAACCTAAAGCTATTATCTATGAAAAGATTAGCATCATTTCTGGTGCTTCTTGTGTTTGCATGCATGCAACTGTTGCAGGCTCAGGGAGTGCAGATCACAGGCAGTGTGACCAACTCCGAAGATGGTTCGGCATTGCCT